>Ga0163144_10028472_pt1 | contig 10774 bp, 9 predicted proteins | sample OliLak19BULKMAT1_FD_123175 | JGI IMG/M metagenome (GOLD analysis project Ga0163144, IMG submission 123175) | Freshwater microbial mat bacterial communities from Lake Vanda, McMurdo Dry Valleys, Antarctica - Oligotrophic Lake LV.19.BULKMAT1 | ecosystem: Environmental > Aquatic > Freshwater > Lake... | reverse complement strand
GTTTCACGGCGTGGACGGCAATGCTTTATTGATCAAAGCGCTTCACGACCGCGACCCGCAGGTCCTGGCGACCTTAGTCAAGCAGTTGCGTCCGCGGGGCATCGCCGGCGCGGTGGGGCGGCTGCTGGAATATCTCGAAAGCCCGTTTTCGCCCGTCCGCGACGCCGCCCGCGAAAGCCTCAGCGAATTCACCTTCGCGCGGTACCTGGCCGTCTTTGACCTGCTCGAAGACGAAGTCCGCAAATCGTCTGGCGGGCTGGTGGTTAGGGTCGATCCGCGCGCGGTGCAATGCCTGCTCGAGGAATTTCAGGCGTTGTCGCGGACGCGGCGGCTCCGCGCGATCGCGCTGACCGTGGCCATGGACCTGGTTTTTACGCTGGAAGAGGCATTAATCGCCAAGTTGGAAGACGACGATCACATCGTTCGCGCCGAAGCGGCCCGCGCGTTGGCGGCCTGCGACACCGACGCGACCCAAGCGGCGTTGGAAACGGCGTTGTCCGACCGCAGCACGGCGGTGCAAGAGGCGGCCGAGGGGAGCCTCCGCGAACTCGCCAACGCTCCTCCCCCGCAACCGCCGCTCCCCCCCTGGGAAGAGGAGGCGATTGTTTGATGGCGTCTCATAAAATGACTGAGCGGGAGGCGTCAGCCCCCTGAGGATGGAAGGGCCGATCATGAACCGACCTACCAGCTTGCAGCCACGACAAGAAAATCCTTCCGACCCCCTCCCCCTTGCGGGGAGGGCTGGGGAGGGGGTGAAACCCGCCAGATGTACCGCGATCAGGACCAACGCGAATTTGCCCGGTAACTCCACAAAGTACCGACCGCGGCCGAGAAGTTGCTTTGGCGTTTCCTCCGCGGCGACAATAGAATTCGATACCCGCAGCACCGCGTGGCTGGAGTCGCGCGGATTTCGAGTGATCTGATTCCGGATTCAGACTTTGGATGAAAATCTTGGGGAAGTGGTGGAGGAGATTCAGCGCGTGTTGACTAGTTGACGAATGGCCCCCCTCCCCAACCCTCCCCGCGAGGGGGGAGGGAGCCAGAAGGACAGTTGAGGAATTGATTTCGGCATCACCTCGCCAGTGGCACACGGAAGCTGCTCCCGGTTGCGTTGCTTACTACTCCGGCAATAATTAAATGAACGTAGTTGTTCGTTGTTTAGGCTGGTTACGCGGCGTAGCCAGCAAATCCAATGTCCAATTATTCATTGCCGGAGTAGTAAGTCGAAGCGATAACTATCTCTGTTCCACCAGACTTTACAGTAAATCCAAACTTTACATTTGAACGAGTTGCCGATGTTCGTCTCTCTTCCGCTCGCAAATTTGCTCGCCCAAGGCGACGCCTTGGGCCGCGGTTGGAAGTTCGGCTGGGGAGGCGAAGCGGGCTATTCGCTCTGGCTGTGGTTGATTCTTGGCGTGCTGATCGGCTGCGTCGTGGGGTTGATCGGCTGGCTCTGGTGGAAGATTCGCCAAGAGGGACGCGGTCCTTATTACAGCCCCAACGGCCTCTTTTTGGAACTCTGCCGCGCGCATCGCCTCAACGCACTGGAAACTCTGGCTCTGCAACAACTGGCCGTGCAACAGAAACCGGCCGCCGCCGGGTTGCTCTTTATCCAGCCCGAGCTCTGGAACCTTGACCCGCGCCACCCAGTTCTGGGGAGTTTTTATGAAACGCTGGAATCGCTGCGACTGCGGTTGTTCGTTGAGTCGCCGGAGTAGCTCCCACCGTCCAGTGGGGATCTCTACCCCATTCCAAAACAAAACGCCGAGGGAAAACTCCCTCGGCGTTGTGATTCGCTGCGGTAAACTCAAGCCAAGCTAATTGCTCCAGCCAGCATCAAGGGGTAGTCCATCGTTACGTGATCCTAAAATCCGGAACGTGTTTCTATTGATTTCGTAAGAAATCGAGTGGACCGAGGCATCGGCCATCACGCACTGCATGCCAGAGGTGTGCGTCGCGCCGAATTCATTTTTATGAGCGCCCCAATCGCCCTTGTTGGTAAATTTCAGATCGGGAGTCGGAGGGGCGGCGGTCCAGCGGATGATGTCCCAGTCGTAACCAAGGTTCCACCCTTGATCGTTGTCGTCATCGCCGCCGAGGACTTCGATGTATGCCGTGTTCAAGGCTTTTTCACCGTAAAGCAAGGTTTTACTCGTGCCGTCGGTGACGTTTTTCATTTTCACGGCAATGCCGCAAAGCGTAATTCCATTTTTGCTCAGTGATCTATCTTTTACCGCGGCTGCTACCGTGATTGAATAAGGTTGATTTCCGGCTCCATCCGAACCTGAAGAAGCGACATAATCATTTCGTACGATCACAGTCGGTCGATCCGCATTTTCATAATTCGTGCCGTGAACGAAAGGCACGGATTCAGGCCGGCGACGGGTGGGGCAGAAGTACAAGGGGATCACGGTCTCGATCGCAATTTTAATGAAAGGCCTTCTCTTGGCCACAGACAATCCTTTTCCCAGAGAATGGACTTCACCGTATTCAATGTACGGCAAAATCGAATACATCCAACAGGCTGGCTGCTCCACGCCGAACCCAAGATTCGGATCGCCAGCTTTGCCCCAACCCAATCCCCCGGTGGGGAAGCTTTTATGGGTACTCACATAATTTTGCGCCGCGACGCCGAACTGACGCAAGTGATTGCGGCAGTCGTTCCGCCGTGCCGCTTCGCGGGCGGCTTGAATCGCCGGCAAGAGCAGTGCCACCAAGATCCCGATGATCGCGATGACCACCAACAATTCGACCAGCGTAAAACCGCGTCGCATTAACCGCGCGCGTGAACCGGCAACCAATGGCATGGAATCCATCTTGTCATCCCCCCGCAATAAAATGACGATCCTGAACAGCAGGCCAACCCCAGAACCCATTTGGCCTGAAAAAGAAGAGATATACAAAATTTATCAGTTATCGGCGAAATTTGCACCACTATTTTTGAAAAAATTCGCAAGTATTTGCCGCAGAAACACAAAAACGCATGGGACGGCCCAAAATAAGTTAACTACCCGGTCAACACGGCATTTACCGCGATGGGCGTGGCCAGTTTGACGGCGATCTGCGGTTTGCTTGATGATTTTTACCGTTATGCCTGCTGAAGTGGGTAGAAACTGCTGGTTGCTGGGTGCCGGATACCGCAATTCAGGACAGAAAACAGCGGGCAACTGTCTGTTTAGGAGTTACGCACTAGTGTAGTGCGTCACTTTTCCATGAACTTATTAAAGGGTTGGAAATTGTGCGTATGCGAGCCAGCGATACAATTTTCAGGGGTTTGAAGCACTCCGCATAAGTTCAGGTCTGATAGCTGCACTACAACTAGTGCGTAACTCCTAGCATTGTCATTAGCGTTCTCCTTCAAATTGAGACAATTCATGTTGTGCGTAGCCTAAAACCAATTCAGGCTGATAACTTCAAATTTTTACCAGAGCGGATACCCGCCGTCCAGGAAATTGCCTGTGTTACTTCAAAAAAACATGAATTTTCCAGGTCCTCCCCCTGCTGCACCAGTCTCCTACATTCCGCCGAATTCAATTGTGGGAAGCTGAGGAGATTCGTGTCGTAAGCAACAATGAACTGTGCCAAGGAACAAGGCGGCGCCAGATTCTGGAGGTAACAAAATTACCCAAATTGCATCGGGAATTGAGTTTACGTAGAATTGAGGCTGCCAGTTTTGGATCACATAGTTGCGGCAATAAAGCGGCTAGCTCTTCACGAATAGAGAAGTGACGGTAGCGGCACGGTTTGACGTCGATGTGCGCAAATCAACGTTCAAGCCCGCTTTTGGCAAACCCATCCTTGGATTGCCGCAGTGTTCGGGGCGTCCCTTGGCGGGATATCGTCCAACCTTGCGCGGTTGGCAAGCGGGAGCCTTGGCGGTGTCGTTAACGCAAGCCGAATTTCAACGTTGGGTGCAAGATCATGGTCCTTCCATGTATCGCATGGCCTATCGTTTGGTCGGTGATCGCCACGAAGCCGAAGATTTAGTCCAAGAAGCATTCCGCTCTGCCTGGAAGAGCCGCAAACTTTATGACTGCACCCGCGGCGAGCGCGCATGGCTGACGGCGATTCTGCGGCGGCGGATAGTGGATTATTGGCGACGCAGCCCGAATCTGCACATTATCACCTCCGATTCCCCCCCCGAGATCAGCATCCCTGGTTTCGACCCGCTGGCCAACGACTATACCGATGAAATGCAGCGTGCGTTGAACACGCTGCCGTTGGAACTGAAAGAGACGTTGCTATTGGTAGTGGTGGCCGAATTAACCCACCAAGAAGCGGCCGACCTGCTCGATGTGCCGCTAGGAACGGTCCTATCGCGCGTCAGCCGGGCCCGCGGCCGGTTACGCGAGTATTTGCTGAACAAAGTCGAGCATTAATCGATCAACACCCCGCGTTTTCACGCACCGTATTCCAGCATCATCATTTTTCCCACGTTTGATTCCATGACTCCCAGCGAACAGTGGCTCAACGAAGAATTGCGGAACGTCGCCGTTCCGGATGATCTCGCTGCGCGCCTGCGGGAGATCGGCACTTGTTCAGATGCGGATTTAGACGCCGCGCTTAAGCATCCTGCGCCGACTACCGAGCTACGCGAACGACTGCTGGCGATCGGCACTTGGAACAACGCCGACCTCGACGACGAGCTGCGACTGGTCGCGGTTCCCACTCCCCTGCTGCGGCGGTGCCTGGTGATCCCGTGGGAAAAGCCGGCACGGCGTTTTACGCCGATGCGCATCGCCGTGGCGGCGACCATGCTCATCGCGGCCGGCGGCGCGGTCTGGCAAATGTGGCATCCCGATCGGCAAAACGGCGCGCCGCAAAATCAAATTGCCGTCGAACAACCCCAGCCAAACAATAACGGCGGCGCTCCAGGCGGTCTCGACCAAAATCGCTTGCCCGGTTTGCCTGGCAAAAATGTTCCGCGTAAAAACGGGCCGTTGCCGGAAACCATCGTCAATATCCCCGCGGCTGATCCAGGTCGGAACGCAACCCTCCCGAATCCGGCATTGGCCAATAACATAGCTGAATCCGGGGTCCGTGAGCCGGCTCAGTCACCAAACAAGCAACTTCCCAACGACAAGACTCCCGCCGGTAACGCTCCCGCTCCTTCGCCGGAAGTCTTCGGCACCAACATCGGTTCCGATGCCGCGGCGCAACTGATCAGCGTGCGCGAACCGCGTGCCCGCGGGATCGCCCCGCCGCGCGTGCGCGAATATGACCTGCTCTTCCAACTCCGCCACGGAGTCCATCCGTTTGTGTCGCCAGCGGCCAATCCGCTTCTGGCCGCCAGCCAAGTCCCGCTCAACGCCTCGTCCGAAAGCTTTGAACGCGTCGCCTTGTCGTTGAAGAATCGCAAATTACCTCCCCCCGCATCGATTCGCGTCGAGGATTTTCTGGCCGCGATGAATTACGAGTTTTCGCCGCCGCGCGAACAGACCTTAGCGCTGCGCACCGCGGCCGGTTTTGCCCCTTGGCTCCCCGCGAATGTGGGGCTGTTGCAAGTTGCCGTGCAAGCGGGCGAAGTCCGCCGCGATCCGCTTCAGCCGGCCCACTTAGTTTTTGTGCTCGATGCGACGGCAGGGATCCAGCGCGATCAACTTTGGCCCCAACTGATCACGGGTCTCGCGGCGACCGCCGCCGATCTCTTACCCGCGGACCGCGTGACGCTGATTCTCGCCGGCGAGTCGGCGCAAACGGAAGGTAAAGCGCAATCTCTGGGAACGGCGCTCACGCCCCAAGAATTCCGCGCCGCCGTGACGCAACTGCAAACGCATGTTCCCCGCGGTCGGGGCGATTTTCCGGCCGCGATCCAAAAGGCCGCGGCCGCAGTGCGGGGTTCGGTCGAAAAACTCAACAACTTACCCGCGCGGATGGTCTTGTTCACCGCCGGAATCGGCGCGCTCGATGCCGAGGTGCTCGCCCGGACCGAAGCCGATATTCAGCCGTTGTTGCAAACCGGCGCGACCTGGGACGTGGTCGATCTGCGCGACGCCGAAACGCTCGATCCGCGGCTTTCGCAACTCGCCGCCTGGTCGCGGCACGGCGTTAAACATGCCGTCACCGCGCGGCAAGTGCGGCTTGCCTGCGGCGCGGCGTTGACCGGCCAATCACAAATCGTGGCACAATACACAAGCCTCAAAGTCACTTTCAAACCCGATGCGGTAATCCTCTATCGCCTGCTGGGTCACGAAGCGACCGCCGTCACCAGTTTGATCCCGCTGCAACTTGATGGCGATCTGCTCAGCGGCGACACGGCGACCGCGTTGTACCAAGTGGTTCTCAAACCTGATGGGCCCGACATCATCGCGATCGCCGAATTGCAATGGCGTGACGCGGCGGGCCAACTCCAGCGCCGTGAGCAGCCGATCAGCCGGCTGCAATTCGCACCCTCGTTCGCTGCGGCGCCGTGGTCGCTGCAACTCGCCGCGTTATCCGCGGAAACGGCTGAAATTTTGCGCGGTTCATACTTCACCCCCGCCGCCAACCACGATCTGGATCAACTCCGCGAGGCGGCCGCTCGGTTGCCAAGTGCGGCGCGCCGCAAACCGAGTTTGCAAACGCTGGAACAAGTCTGGCGCTCCGCCCAATCCGCCGGCGTGGGGAATTGAGTAGAATCTCTTGCCGTCTTCCATGCGGATTTGCGCTATTTTTCGCCTCCGCGGCCTTGTGCCACGCGCCGCGCGATTATAATAAAATTGATCTCTGCCCCTACGCTCAAGACTTCTCTCCAGGTAAGCCCAGATGATTCGCTGGTCGCCGTTGATTTTCGCCATCGTCCTATTTGGTTGGCACTCGCTGGCGGATGAAATTCACCTGCGTTACCCGCGCACCGAAAAAGACGCTAAAGGCGTGACCAAGGAAATCCGCTCCATCAAATGCCGCGTTGATCCCGCGAACCTCACCCCCGATGAGGTGAATTTTACCGTCGGCAAGAATTCCGATCGCATTTCGACCGGCGAAGTTTCGGGGATTTCGTGGGATCGGGAACCGGGCGAGTTCGAGGCGATCCGCACCGATTTAGCCAACGGCGACTACGCCGGGGCTTGGAGCGCGTTAGAGGCTTACGGAAAGAAAAATCCGGAAGGGGCATTTCAATCCGACCCGGTCAAGCAGCAATACGATTATTGGCGGGCGTCGATACCTGCGCAGCTCATCCTGCAAGGAAGTTCCGATTTCACTCCGACTGACAGCGCGAAGAAGCTGCTGGCTTTTATCAACGCGAACCGCAATTATTATCGCGTTTACGAGGCGTACGAAACGCTGGGAAGTTTGTCGCTGTTAATTGAGGGGACCAACAAGCTCGATAACGCCAAGCGGTTCTATGGCGAATTGGCGAAATCCGCCGCCAAGGATCAACAATTCCGCGCGCGGCTATTATTGGCCCGTGCCCAACTGGGGGAAAAGCAATACGACGACGCACTCAAGCTGCTGACCCCGTTAGCCGCTGAAATGTCGGACAACGTCGTACTCAACAGTCTGGTCAACCAGGCCAAAGTGGCTCAAGCCGCCGCGCTGGCTGGCAAAGGCCAAGTCAGCGACGCGCTCAAGCTCTTGGAACAGGTCGTTGTGGAGACACCGGACAACGACGGCGAAACTCAAGCCCGCGCAAATCTGGCATTGGGGAACGCCTATTACGCTGCGGGAGCGAAACTTGACGCGCTGATGGCGTTTCTGAAAGTCGATTTGCTCTACTACGCCTATCCGGAATTACGCGCCGAGGCGTTGGCCAAGCTAGAGAAGGTCTGGCTGGAAATCCCGATCGCTAAAGCCGACCGCGCGGCCGATGCGCGCCAACGGCTGCAAACCCTTTATCCCAACAGTCGTTGGAACCGCGGCGCGGTTCCGGCGGCGACGCGGCAAGCGGCGCAAAAATAACTCAACTTCGCCGTTCAATAGACTGCCGCGATAAGTCGGCGATTGTTGACTTGCTCATCAACCTTGCTCTCGTTTCGCAATTCTTACGATTCTGCGGAGTTCTCCATGCCGTCGCTGCGAAATTTGCGGGCACTTCCCCTTTTTTCCTGCGGACTGCTCGCATTGGCGGTGGCTTGGTCATGCTTTATGACGGCTTCGTTATTCGCTCCCGCAACCGCGCTGGCCCAAAACAAGGCGGCCCCCGCCGACATGGCGCAATCGCCAGCCGCCGATCGCACCGCCCACAGCCAACTCGAATATTTCTTCAATGCCTTAGGCTGGATCTACACGCTCATTTTCACGGTCGATTCGTTTTTCTTTGTGGCTTTGGTGGTGATGAATTTTCTCGCCCTGCGGCGCGAAGCGGTCCACCCGGCGGCCTTGGTTCAAAAGTTTGAAACGTATCTGAATGAAAAGCGTTTCCGCGAGGCCTTTGAATTGGCCAAAGCCGATCCGTCGCTTTTAGGACAAGTGTTGGCCGCCGGGATGTCAAAAGTCTCGGTCGGTTACGATGAGGCGGTCTCGGCGATGCAAGAAACCGGCGCGGCCGAAACGCTCAGCCTCGAACAGCGGCTCAGCTATATCGCCCTGGTCGCCTCGATCAGCCCGATGATCGGCCTCTTAGGAACTGTGGACGGGATGGTCGAGGCGTTTCAGGAGATCGCGATCCGCGACACGCCGCCGCCGCCGAACATTCTGGCGCGGGGAGTGGCCAAAGCTCTGGTGACCACGCTGTTCGGCTTATGGCTGGCGATCCCGGCGATGTTGATTTACACCGTCTTCAAAAACTGGCTGCAGTCGCTGGTCGCCGAAGCCGGCACGACCGCCGGGCGGTTGATGGAGCGATTTGCCGGAGCGGGGAATAAAAAGTAAAGTGCCGCCGCTTCTCAATCCCTTGCGTAATGGCTCTCGCCGCTATTCAATCCTAACGGATCACCGCGCGATGAAATTCAAAACCTCCGCCAAACTTCCCTCGGCCGAAACCGACATGACGCCCATGATCGACATGACTTTTCAGTTGATCACGTTCTTCATGTTCGTGATGCGGGTCGGTGATCTCGAGGCTAGCGATAAAATCAAACTCCCCGGAAGCCAATTGGCCAAACCGCCCGAGGGGAAGCCGCCGCAAATGCTGACCCTGCAAATGACCGACCGGGGGCAGGTGTTGTGGAGCGGAAACGAAGTGCCGCTCGATCAACTTTCGCTCTTTGTGCGGCGGTTTGTCGAGGAGGAACGATTCTTGCGGCGCGATCCGGCCGCGACGGTGGTCATGATTCGGGCCGATGAATTGGCCAAGACCGGCGATGTGCAAGAGATGCTCAAAATCTGCCAAAAGCAGGGCTTGAGCAATTTCAATCTTCGCGCGGCGCAACGCGCGCGAAAGCGATAATCCCATGCGCTTGCGCACTCAATCCGCGCTCGAAGACAAACTCGAACTGAACATGACGCCGATGATCGACGTGGTGTTCCAGTTGCTGACGTTCTTTTTGTTCACGCTGAAAACGTCGGAACCGGAGGGAAATTTCGGCATCCGCATGCCCCTCGCCTCCGCCGCTCCGCAATTCAAAGCGGCCAGCGAACTCCCTAAAACGCTCGCCATGCAAGCCAACGCCGACGGCTCGCTCAAGGCGATCATCTTTCAAAACACGACCTACGCTATCAAAACAAGTCGCCCTGCCCGGCCGATGCGGGACGCAACGGATACGGCCCGCGACGCCTATCAACGCGCCCTCGCCCTCCACCGCGCGGAGGTCAACGCCGCATTCGACGCTATCCAAGACCGCGTGGTGGCGTGGGTCGGTAAAACCGGCGCGCCCGGCTCGACCGAACATGCCGTCGAATTTGATTGCCCGCCGAACCTGCATTACGACTACGTGATCGATGCGATCTCCGCCGTAACCGGGCGATTGTCGCCGGACGGCGAAAAGATTGAGCCGCTGATCGAGCGAGTGCGGTTTAAGCCGTAACGCTACCCTCGCGGATGAAACTGCTTATGCACTTTCTTCAGCCGGGCGTGATCGACGTGCGTGTAAATCTGCGTCGTTGCGATGCTCGCGTGGCCCAACAACTCTTGCACTTGCCGCAGGTCGGCTCCCCCGCTCAATAAATGCGTGGCGAAGCTATGCCGCAGCGTGTGCGGGCTGATCGCGGCCGGCGCGCCGGAGCGGAGCGCGTAACGCTTGACCAGTTCCCAAATCCGTTCGCGCCGCAACCGCAAGCCGCGGCGCGTGAGCAACAGCCAGCCCGGCCCGTGGGGCTGCTTGGCGGCGAGTGGGGCGCGTTCCTGTTCGAGATAGTCATTCACCGCCGCGATCGCGCGGAGACCGAGCGGCACGATCCGCTCCTTGTTCCCTTTCCCGCGGCAACGGCAAAACCTCTCTTTTAAGTGCATATCGGCGATCCGCAGAAACGAAATCTCACTGGCGCGGCAACCGGTGGCATAAAGCAATTCCAACAACGCGCGGTCGCGGCGAAAGACCGGATCGCGCGCCACGGGGGAGGTGAGGAGCGCGTCGATCTGCACGGCCGACAGCACTTTGGGGACGCGCTCCCACAGTTTTTGACTGCCAAGCAACTCGGCCAGATTCTCGCGAAGGACTCCTTCGAGCTGCAGATACCGAAAGAAGAGCTTCAGCGAAATGATGTGCCGTGCGATGCTGGCCGGCGCCAATCCCGCCTTCCCCAACCAGACCGCATAATCCGAAAGTTCCTGAATCGTGAGCCGTTGGACGAGCCGGTTCCCGAGCCACATGGCGAACTTGGCCAGATCTCGGCGGTAGGCGGCGACCGTGTTCTCAGCCAAATGGCACTCGGTTCGCGAGTAATCGACAAACGCCCCGACCATCCGCGTTCCGGC
>Ga0163144_10028469_pt1 | contig 10775 bp, 7 predicted proteins | sample OliLak19BULKMAT1_FD_123175 | JGI IMG/M metagenome (GOLD analysis project Ga0163144, IMG submission 123175) | Freshwater microbial mat bacterial communities from Lake Vanda, McMurdo Dry Valleys, Antarctica - Oligotrophic Lake LV.19.BULKMAT1 | ecosystem: Environmental > Aquatic > Freshwater > Lake... | reverse complement strand
CTTGCTCTGCTGCTCAACCGCGCGGTGCGCGGGATCGGCTTTTACCGCAGCGCTTTCTTCATGCCCGCAGTCGTCCCGATGGTGGCAGCAAGCATGCTGTGGATGTGGATCTTCAACCCTGCGCAAGGACCGATCAACCAGTTCTTCGCGCTGCTGAACATCGAAGGCCCGCGATGGCTCGATGATCCCAACTGGAGCAAACCCGCGCTGATCATTGTTAATCTCTGGATGGCGGGCAGTGGGACGATCATCTGGCTGGCGGGATTGCAGTCGATCCCGCACCAGTTGTACGAGGCCGCGAGCATTGACGGCGCGGGCGCGTGGAAACAGTTCAGACACGTCACGATCCCAATGCTTTCGCCGTTCATTTTGTTCAATGCAATCATCGGCGTGATCACGACGATGCAGATCTTTGTCGAAGCATTCGTCATGACCCCCAACGGCCAGCCGGGGGATTCAACGCTGTTCTATTCCTATTACCTTTTCAAACAGGCTTTTGAGTATTTCCGCATGGGGCCTGCGAGCGCGATGGCGTGGATCCTGCTGGTGATCGTGCTGATTCTCACCGCGATTCAGCTGTGGGCGAGCAAGAAGTGGGTGCACTATGAGCAAGCTTGAAGGGAGCAAGCCTAGCGGTAACCACCCTGGCGGGAAAAGGCATGATGCGCCCGGGCTTATGGGAAGATTGTGGCTTCACTTCACGCTGGTGTGCTTTGCGGTGATTTTCCTGTTTCCGTTTGTGTGGATGCTTTTGACCAGTGCAAAGACCGATGAAGAATTGGCCGCGGGGAGATGGTTGCCGGCGATGCCGGTGTTTCGGGCGCAATCACCCTATGACGCGGTGGACCCGGCGGGAAAAACTGTGAAGGCATCTCTGGCACTGCTTCAACTGCAACTCCGCTCGCAGGATGCGCAGATCTTCAATCTGATCGACGGACGGGACATCGCATCGAAGTGGGTGGTGGAATCGGGCGATGCGAAGCTGATTTCGACGGCGGAGAGCGCTCAGGTGCAGTACCGCTTCGCGGATTCCGATGCATCACCCATCGTGCTGCGGTACGACTTTGATTTTCCCTGTGATTCGAACGATCTGCACAAACTCATCCTCGCGCTCCGCGCAGATGACAGTTGGCATCGCGTGGACGCGACCCTGAATGTGGGAGAGGCAAAATGGGAATCAACGCGATCCACCTATCTGGTACAGCACCGCCCGATGAGCATCCTCTTTCAACCCCCGACGTTTGATGATCAGACTTATCAGGCGAAGATGTGGGTGCCGCTGCAACGTGGCACGGCCGTCCCGGACGGGCGCTTTTCGCCTCAGCGACCCGAAGACGGTGAGCGGCAAGAGCCGCACGCGCACGTGCGGGACGGCCGTGCCACGTTAAGAATTACGATCACGCCGTCCTCCACCACGCAAGCCATCTACGCCAAACTCACCCGCAACTTCATACGCATCTTTTACTCGATCCCCTTCTGGGAATACCTGCGAAACAGCCTGCTACTGGTGGTCCTGACCGTCACCGGAACGCTGTTTTCAAGCACTTTCGTTGCCTACGCCTTCGCCCGACTGCATTGGCCGGGGCGGTCGATTGCGCTGTTGATTCTGCTTTCGACACTGATGCTGCCAGAGCAGGTCACGATGATCCCGTCATTCCTCATCTGGCAGAAACTCGGCTGGTACAACACGCTCAATCCCATGTGGGTGCCTACATTTTTCGGCGCGACGTTCACACCATTGTTCGGTTCGGCATTCTTCATCTATATGATGGTGCAGCACATGCGGACGCTGCCGAGGGAGTTGGAAGAGGCCGCACGCATCGACGGGTTGAATCATGTGCAGACTTGGTATTACATCATGCTGCCGCAAGTCAAACCCGCAGCGGCGGCGGTGGCGACATTGTCATTTCTCGCCGCCTGGAATGATTTCCTTCGACCGCTGATCTACCTGCGCGATCAAGGCCGATTTCCACTCTCATTGGGCCTGCTTGCCGCACAAATCGAAAATCGCGCCGACTGGACCCTCATCATGGCCGGCAACGTGCTGATGACATTGCCGGTGCTGATCATCTTCTTCCTCTCGCAGAGATACTTCGTGCAGGGAATGACGACGAGCGGGATGAAGTAACTGAGCCGCGGATGCACAGCGCGCAAACGACTGGTGAGCCGCGGACGCACGCGTATGAATGCAGGCAAGACAAGATTGGTATTTCTTATCCGCGTTCATCCGCGTGCATCTTCGGTTCAACACTTATTCCTTGTCGAGTAACGGTGTAGTTGGTTCCTTGATAGTTAAGATTCCGCAGAACCGCGTTTGGATCGAACTTTCCGAACTGCGGCGAGGCGGTGATGCCGTCCAAGCCGGCGCGCACGCCGAAGATGGATTCGATGATGATGTTGCACCAGCTACCGTTGGACGAACAGGTCCAGTCGTTGATGTAGGGAAAATCCGGCGGCGCCTTGCGCGCGCCGCCATCCTCGGGATCGAAGACGGTTTCGGCGAAATGCGCCTGACCATACGGCCCCTGATTCGCCGTCTTTGCCAGCCCTTTCAGCCAGTCAAACGCATGATCGACCTCGCCGATCTTGTAAAGCCCCGTCACCGCCTGCGGCGGCCATGCGGGATACGCACCCGTCCACTGATGATCCGGGCGCACCGAGAACATCGCGTCATCGTCCTCGCAACTCAGCGCGTGCAGCCACGTGGGTGTCTGCAATTCCCGTTTGAAGAAATCGACCATCTCGCGCTTCTGCGTGTCGCTCAGTTCATCGTGCATGGTGTTAAGCACGGTGATGAAATCGTAAATGTGCCGGACTTCACGAACCGATCCATCGGGAAAGCGCGCGTTCCAGTAACCCTTGCCTTTGACGTAGAGCGAGTTGACTTCGCGCGCGAGCATTCGCGCCTCTTCGTTCAGCCGCGAAACGCACGCGGTGTCGCCGCGCATCTGCGCGAGTTCGGAAGCAAATCTCAGGTTGAAGATGTTGGCGGCATTGAGACTTGCGACTTCATGAAGATAAGTGTTCACGCATTCCAGCAGGTTGTTCAGTCCGCCGTAATCCGCCAGGCCGTTTTTGGTCTTGAACTGCTGCCAGTTCTCGGCGTACTTGGTGAGATATTCCGCGACGCTTGCATCGCCTGCGGTCTGATCGAGAAACGCCTTGTCACCACTCCATCTTAGATAGTCGCGCGCGATCACCGACATCGCAAAATCATTCACCGCATACCACGGGCCCACGCCCGCGCCGGTGAGAAACTCGGTGCCGAAATGCTTGTGAATATCCAACTTCATCCACAACTGCAGGTTCTTCCGCATTACCGCAGGATCGAGCAGGGCGTGGACGATCGAGGAGAGCGAATAATCCCACAGAAACGTGACCGTCTGCCAGTATCGCGGCATCAGCGTTCCGTAGATTCGGCCATGGACGCTGAAGGGTGTGTCGCGCTTGAAATAAATCACGCCGAGCGCGCCCATGTGATAGATTTTGAGAATGTCGCGATCGGTCGTTTCAAGCGTCGGCAGATGGCCTGAATAGCGGTCGTTGCCCGGCGTGAAGACCGAGCGCAGTTCATCGTTCCATTCCTGCCGTGCGAGGCTGATCTGGTCATCCGCGTGCCGGATGATCCCGTCGAATGTCGCTTCGGCATCTTCAGCGTTCTCCGCAGTCACATTGGCGTGAGTGATGGTGCGCGTCTGGTTCGCAGCAAGATCGAATTGATACTTCAAACCCAGTGGCGTGACTTCATCCGCCTTTGGATAAGTTCCCTGCAGGCTCACCGCCGTGCTGTTTTTTGCGCTGAATCTGACTGCGGATCGCGCGGGATCAAGTTCGACCGTGTTGTCGGTTTCGGTGGGCGGGAAGGCATCGTTCCACGATGCGACCTTTTTGGTCACGCCTCCGCGCAGGCCGAACTTCAGCTTCACGGGCTTTGTCGCACCCGAACGATTGGTGATCGACAGTCGCACGATCACCGCCATCTTCCCCCAGGCGAGGATCATCGTGCTGCGGAGTTCAAGTCCATCCACTTCGGCAACGCGTTCGATCCGGTCGGGATACCAGGTGATCGTGACCGCTTTCCCCCACGCCGGAAACAGTTTGCCGTTAAGATAGCACGAGGCAGTGATGGTGTCCGAGCACGCGAACGGCGGAAAATTGACACTGCGGATTCCGGTGATATCGACATCGGTCTGCGCGCAGCCAAGAAAATTTGTGAGTCCCGGCGGATTGTAACAATCGCCGAAACGATGCGGCATCGGCGAACTCTTCAGATCTTCAACGGTTGGAATCATGCGTCATCGCTCCGGATCGCGTTGGGTCGTGCATCCTGCTTTGGTCTCATCCCCGCAGCGTGAGCATCTTGCCCACGGATGCGTAAGCAAAAGATTCGCTTCGGGGTTTGTCTCAATCTCCAAGCCGCACTTCGATCAGATGCGGGAAATATTCTTCGAACTCAATGTAAGTCAGATAGATCGTTTTTCCATTATCGGGTGAAAGCTGCGGATGCTCCTTGCCGGCGTAAATCAACGTCAATTCATATGGCAGCGGATACGCGTGTTTCACGTTGGCGTGCCATAGTGTAACCGGCGCACTCCACGGTCCCCACGGCTCGGGTGCGGTTCGGGCTGTGATGTCGCCGCTCAACAAAAGTGAATGCACCGCAAGGTACGCATTGAGATGCGCGTTCCATGAGACCGACAGTTCGCTGGGCATGTCATTGAAAAGCGCAACCGTCTGTGTCACATCGCCCGACCATTCCGGCTGGCCCGAAACGAGATACTCGTATTCTTCCAGCCGACCGACATGCCCGGGTTGCACGCGCGCCAGATAAACACGCTGTGTGCCTTCGCGCGAGACCGAACCGTACAGGTAAAGAAACGGATCCTCAATCCGCCGCAGAAACGCGACGCCGAAATGCGGATCATTCGCCTTCCATAACAGATCATCACCATCATGCCGGATGCGTCGGAAGTTCCAATCGTCTTGCAATCCGATCGCAAGCCCTGATCCCAGAATCTCAAACGTCACCGGCAGCAGATCATCCTTGCGGGGAATCATTCTGATCTTGATGAACGACAGGATGATTGAATCGCCCAGCGATGTCCCATGCTGGCACCACATGCGGATGTCATCGGGATCTTCACCGGCTTCCAGCGGCAGCAGGCAATTGAGTTGTCCGGACTGTTCAGTGAGATAACGAAAATCGCGCAGCCCGTTTTCGCCGGACTGTTTTGGCAGAATCAGTCCGGTGTTGTTATGCATCTTTTCATATGTTCCCTGGCCGGTCATGTCGCGGTGATCGACCAGATGTCCGTCGACAATCCACGGACTTTGATTCGGCACACGCGCGCCGATCAGCGTGTCGCCGAAAAACCAGAAGCTCGATCCATCACGAAGTTCAAATGAGAACGCGCCGTCTTGTCCGACCATGCGATGCGGATTGTCCGTGAACTGCGGACCCAGATCGCGCGCGGATTCAACCTGAATGGTGCGGATGCCGTTCATGCGCCTCCGGTGAGAAATGAAACATCCAGCGGCACATTCAGGCTGGTTCCGTTTGAAGAGGTCAGCCTCACGCCGTCATCGGACGCCTCGATCTTTGATACACGATCAAACCCCGTGGGCGCGGGCGCGACGGCCATGATGTAATTCACGACCGTCGGCTTTGCGGGATCGAGCTGCAGCGTCGTGGGATAGCCCATTTTTGTGATGTGATTGTCAGCAGCGGATTGTGATAGTCCAGCGGCGAAGAAGGAGGTCACTTCTTCCAAGCCCATTACGTTCACATGATCCCCGTTCCATGGCGCAGCATGGCGTCCGCCGTTGGAAAACCACATTACCGTGCTGCGCAACACGCGCGGGTCCTTGAGCGCAAACCAGATGTAGCCCTGCTTCGCAAAAGTCACCGCTGTCCAGGCAAAGGGCAGCGAATCATCCGCGATGATCATCGCGATGTCTTCATAGCCTCGTCTCGCGGGAAAGTGCGACAGATCGGTGGTGTCTCCGAAGACTGTTTCAGACTTATCCAGTGACGTGAATGTCGCACCAGGCTTGAGGGCGCTGTATCCCTTGCTCTCGGGTCGTTCAGTAGGTTCGATCCAGTTCTGCCCGTATACAAACCGGCTGGTGCTGAGCACGCCCGAGCCGGGAACATCCGGAAATTTTACCATCGCATGATGCCCGAGGTTCATCTCGCCTGACATCCCTGAGATGATGTGTCGCTGATAAATCGCGGGATGTCCCGTGATGAGGGAGATTTGCTTCTGGAGTCGGCCCCTGCGCACTTTGAGGGAAAGATCGGCGTGGAGCTCAACACCATCTCGCGAGTTCAAGAAGTGCGAAAGTGTCCATTTGGCGTTCGCGGATTCTCCGTGAATCGGATGCCTCTCCTTCCCGAAGGCGACGGTGTTCCCGCCAAACGGCATGCAGAAGAAATCACCGCGCAGCACTCGGAGGATCGGCGGGAGTTTGGCATCGGGCTTCACCTTTGACCAAGCGGCCGAAAACGGCGCGATCTTTTTTCCACCGACTCGGAAGGTCACCGGGCCAAGATGTCCTGCGGTCTGCGTGAGAAACGCCTCGACGTCCTTGGATTTCAGTTGCCATGAAGGCTCGCCAAAAACAGTCCGGATTTCCGGCTTGGCTGGAGCTTTTGGTGACGGCTTCTTTGCCGGGCGCGGGGTTATTTTCTGAGTGCGTGACATGCGAGTGGCAATCCTTTCGTCTTGATGTCCATTTTCGTCAGATGCCATCGTCCGAGATTCGCCGCGTAAAGTGAATTGAATTCCTTTCCACCGAACGCAATGTTGGTGGGATTGGAAATCGTATGAGCTTCCCAGTCCTCGATGAAGACACTGAGCTTTCGTTGTGGCGTGACTTTATAGATTCTCGCCGGGGTGTAGCAGGAGAGGTAGAGGTTTCCGCGGGCGTCGAAGGTCAGACCATCGGGCAGTGCCTTCGGCGTTTTGCAATAGATACTGCGTTTGCCGGCAGAGCCATCAGGCTTGATCTCAACGCGCTCAACCCCCGGCAGCCACGTGCAGCAGAGATACACCGCATCCTCGCCGGGTCCCATCGCGATGCCGTTTGCAAAATTGAACGGCCCGCGATGCCACACGCCGCCATTGCCGTTGGAATCAAAGCGATAAATCTTCCCGGTGATTTTTCGGAACCCGCCCGAATCCGTGACAAACAGATGTCCGTTGCGCGTGAAGGCGAGATGATTGGGAATGCTGATCGGCTCATCCCCGCCACGGGTGAATTCACTGAGCGTGCGGGATGAGAGTTCCAGCTTGAAAACCGTCTGCTGTTTCAGATCGCAGATCGCCAGCCACTTCCCATCAGGCGAGACTGCTACACCCAGAACAAACCCGCCGGTGTTAGCGATCTCGTCAATGCGTTTGCCATCGGATGAGATGTGATAAATCTGGCCGGCCTCGCCGCCTGCGTACCACGAGCCATCCGGATGAAATGCCAGGCATTCAGGGTGGTCGAGTCCCTCGGCAAAAATGGATGCCTTTTTAATCGATACAGGCACGTCTGCTGTCTCCTTTGTGCTTGCAACTCATGATTTGGTTTCTCTTACTCCCGCGCGAATCACAAGCGGCTCAGCCGCGATGCGTTCATTCAACCTTTGAAGCGATCCCGTCACTCCCGCTTGCTTCCGCCAATCGAAAGCCCAAGACCCCCGTCGATGCGAATGGGTTGACCTGTGATGAAACCAGCCTTGTCGGAACATAGAAACAAAATCAGCTCGGCCACTTCTTCGGGTGTGCCGATGCGTTTGACGGGGTGCATATTGTGACATTCCCGCAATACTTCGTCCGGATTCGCAGAGAGCTGGATGGCATCGTGCAGCATTGGTGTATCGACGGTGCCCGGACACACCGCAACACAACGGATTTCCGGTGCATAATCCACCGCGATGCTGCGGGTGAGCCCGAGCAGCGCGGTTTTGCTGGTGGTGTAGGCCGCGACCTGATGCTGCGAGACAAACGCCTGAACGCTCGAAAGATTGATGATCACGCCCGCGCCACTTTTCAGCATCGAAGGGATCGTGAACTTTGAACACAGATAAGCGCTTTTGAGATTCACGTTGATCGTGCGATCCCAGTCGTCTTCGGTTGTGTCGGCGCAGGTTCCGTAAGTCTGAATGCCGGCGTTGTTGATGAGGATGGAAATCTCGCCAAAGGTGGAAACCGCTTCTTGGATTGCGCGGCTGACATCGGCGGATTGACTCGCGTCGCATTGGATGAACCCGGCGTGCGCGCCCAGTGATTCGGCCACCGCGCGGGCTGAATCGTCAACATCCAGCAGTGCGACTTTCGCGCCTTCGCGCGCAAAGGCGCGGGCGGTTGCCTGGCCGATGCCTTTGGCCGCGCCGGTGACGATCACCACCTTATCCTCGAACTCCATGAGCCGTTTCCCGTTGAACGCCTTTACCCGCCGCTGCACGACCGTGCGGATTGTAACGATCAGCACGAAGATTGCGTGAGGGAAGTTCCATCAACCCGCAAGTTGTCCGCCGGACGCAACCTGATGGCCGTATTGCGAACCAATCGACGATTGACCGATCCCGACCGCATCGGTAGGGTGACTTGGCGGTCGAATGAGTGGGTTGTGTCAAGCATCAGCGTTGTCGCGGGTTCGCGGGCTGACGCGTTGTCGGAGGGTTACATGCCGAATCGTTTTCCTTGTGTTGCATGCGTCTGCGCCGTATTCGTGTCGTCGCTTTTTGCCGCGACATCGCTTGCCAACAGCGGCGTGCAACTGCGCCTCGATCAGTACCAAGCCGGCAGCGAATCCACCAACAACACGATCGTCAGCAACGCGGGATTTGAAACGGTCGATGGATCGAACAACCCGGTTGGATGGGGAACCGATTTTTTCTTCAATCAACTGCCCACCACCGGCGCGCCCGATCCCGCAAATCTTCCCAGCCCCAATAATGCGGGCAACCGATCGGTTCAGGCGAGGAATATCAATAAGGCGCTCGACTACGGCTACAAGCAGGTCGTCACCCTCGCGCCCGACACCGACTATGTCATCAGCGGATATCTCTGGAACTATGGCATCAGCGGCGCTCCGCCACATGATGACATCAACAGCACCGGCGATCTCGCGGTGATTCAGCTGCGCGATCCCGCCAACGCCTTTAACACCGCAGGTGTGATTCTCGAGCCCACCTCCGCCGACAACCAGTCAGCTTCGCGCGGATTCTTTGTTTACAAGACTTTCAACTCGTCGCAGTTCAACACCGGATCGCTCAGCGCGATGGTGGATCTTGAAGTGCAATATGATCCGGAGAACGGCTTCAACGGCGCGCGGCCGACGCTTGCAGGGCAGATTGATAATGTCGCCCTCACGCCGCTGGATCAGTTCAGCGCCCAGAAGTGGAATATCACTGGCGGCGGGAACTGGGGGACCGACGCAAACTGGCTGAACAAGCAGGCGAACGTGAAAGACGCCGTCGCGTATTTCGGAACCAGCATCACATCGCCCGCCACGATCAATCTTGAATCGTCGAAGACTGTTGATGCGGTCACCTTCAACAGCGCCAACGCTTACACGCTTTCAGGACCCGGCACGTTGAATCTGGTTCACTCCGAGAATGGATTCAAAGGCGAATCGGTGTATGTCACGGTATTGCAGGGGAATCATTCGATCCTCTCTCCGGTCGCGATCGGCACCGGCACGTTCGGCGGAACCTTCACGCCCGTGAACCGGCAGTTCAAACTCAATGTCAACAACGCCGCCAGCGTGCTGACGATCAACAGCGATATCACCGCGTATGCCAAAGACGTCGGCGGAGCGGTCGCCAGCATCAGCTTCATCAAAAACGGAGTGGGGCGGGCGGATCTGAAAGCCGTTCGCGGCGCATCAATCGCCGTGAATGCCGGCACGCTGCGTGTGCTTGCAGGTGGAGGAAACGCAGGCACAAGCCGCACCGGAACACTTTCGATCTCAGGAAGCAGCAAGTTTGACCTGACCAATCATGCGTTGATCGTCGATTACACCTCGACCTCTCCGATCAATGATATCCAGACGCTTCTGAGCAGCGCCTACGCAGGCGGTTTGTGGAATGGAAACGGCCTGACCAGCTCCAGCGCGCAAACGGCGGCGGGCACTACCACAAAGACCGCGCTCGCACTGGTTGAGGCGACCGATCTTTACGGAGCTTTTCCCGCGATTTTCGAAGGTCAGGAGATCGACGAGACAACCGTACTGGTGAAATATGCCTTGCTCGGTGACACCAACTTCGACACCAAGGTCAATACACTGGACTTCAACAACCTCGCCGGCAATTTTGGCGGGGGTTTAAAGCGCTGGACAAACGGCGACTTCAACTACACCGGCACGGTTGATTCAACCGACTTTAATCTGTTGCTTGGCAACTACGGTAAGACGCTGGTGATTGCCGCGCCGTCGCTTGGATCGGTTGTTCCAGAGCCCGCTTCGCTGGGACTCATCGCGCTCGCGGGCCTTCTCAGCATGAGCAGACGATCACGCATGCAGTGACTTTCTGCTAACCCATATGACTCCACGAACCATACCGTGACACCACGAACCATACCGGCGGGATCGGCTTCGCTGACCCCGTGATGCAGGAGATCATTTCCCGTTGGCCTTGACGATCTCGTCGAAGACCCCGCCGTCATCGAAGTGCGTCTTCTGCGCTTTCTTCCAGCCGCCAAAAGTGTCATCAATGGTGAATAGCTGAATCTCCGGCAGTCGCACGTTCGCCTTGGCGGCCGCTTCGGTGCTGCGGGGGCGAT
>Ga0163144_10028468_pt1 | contig 10775 bp, 8 predicted proteins | sample OliLak19BULKMAT1_FD_123175 | JGI IMG/M metagenome (GOLD analysis project Ga0163144, IMG submission 123175) | Freshwater microbial mat bacterial communities from Lake Vanda, McMurdo Dry Valleys, Antarctica - Oligotrophic Lake LV.19.BULKMAT1 | ecosystem: Environmental > Aquatic > Freshwater > Lake... | reverse complement strand
GCTATCGCCCAGTGTGCCGGCAAAGAGTTCATCGACCTGTCTACCAATGAAACGATGCGCTACAACAGGGAGATTCTGCTCAACAATTTTTTTGTTGTAAAGTGATCACAGCTCGATCCGCTGTCCCTGGTAAGCGGTAGTAAAACCGTTCTTCTTAATTTCTTTTTGTGCTTCTCCTTTCTCATCAAGAACTGGGTTGGTATGATTAAAATGAATAAAGCACACCTTCTTCTTATCACTTTGTGAAAGATCCTTGAACAGTTCCATACTCTCCCTGATAAAAGGATGCGGCACCTCTGCCATATTCCTTCCGGCTATCTCGCCCTCCTGGTAGAACGTACCGTCAAGCAAAAGGAAATCATTTTGTTTTACCAGTTCAGTAATACTGGTGGTCCACTTACTCCACTTGTCAATGTCGGGAATAAATACCAGCGAATGCCTGGCTGTAGTTATACGGTAACCAACCGTCTCCGAATATTCGTCGCGGTGAGGCACAATAAAAGGAGTAACGCTGATACCGGCACTTAGCTTTACCGTTGAATCCTTCTTCAAATTCATCAGCTCAATGTTCCGAAGCTTTACTAGTTGGCTCCAGGGACCATTGTTGGTAAGAAATTCTTTCATCAAAGGCATCGCCCATACCTTGACTGCTTTTGCACCCATCGCCTCACGCCCAAGGTGAATGAGCCCTGTATAATGCCCCGTGTGCGCATGGGTTAAGAAAATACCGGTGATCTCGTTTGATGGTGCGGGCGAAATACTGTCGAGGAAATGCAACTGCTCGGGAAAATCAGGACTGCAATCAAAGATCCATCGCTGGTTTGTTTCAGGATCGGTTAAGGCAATAGAAGTAATTAACCTTTTTAACGAAGCGTTATTCCACGCCCTCTTGCAACAATCCTTTTTACAACCCGCCTGGGGATAACCGGCATCCTGGGCAATACCGAGAATTGTTATAAAAGGTGATTCGCTTTTAACGGGCAGTTTCCTGGTGGAAGAGAAAGACCAAAGGAAGATAAGGAAGGCGGGCAAAATGCAAATTAATACTCTATTCATTTTTGTAGTTTATTTTACTTTTAAAAACTAATAGTGATGGCCAGTTTTACGGCAATGTTCTTTATTGGATCGCTGAACTGGTAAGGACCGTAACGGTACATGGCTCCCATGCCAAGACTGGTATAGCTGATCTTAAACACATTGTAGATCCGGAAGCCGCTTTCATAAAAACCCTTTTCAAGAGTTCGCAACGGGAGTCCGATTATGCTGGTAGGATTTTCGAGCCTTCCCCAACCCATGTTATGCACCAGCTCCAGTTCAGGATTAAACTTTTTACGAATTTTCATAAACCTTCCGATGTTATGGGAGAAGAACAATGCCCCGTATTCGTTGGAGGTGAATTCGTTTAGTCCCATCGTTTCGAAAGTGTTAGCTATCGATACATTAAAAGACGGGGCAAGACTTCCTTTGTTGTTATACAATAAAGAGTACGGAACATTGCCCCACACCTTTCCCGCTTGCAGTTGTATTGTTTCCTTGCCTATACTTTTGAAGATAAATGTTTTCATCAATCGTACGTCGGCCCTGGTATAAACGAACTCCCCCGGAACATCAAATAATTTAGTGGTGAGGCCTTTCGAAAGCGTTAAAAAAAGCACCGGGTAATTTCCAGGCAAGGGCAATTTGCTTCTTAGTGTTTGTGTGAATTTTTCACCGTAAGTATATTTAAATCTTATCCCCACCTCGTTCAGCAAAAAATTATCTTTTATCAATGTCACATCACCTGCGGCCATACCAAAGCCCGTTTCTCCATAACGCTCCTGGTGATTGATAAACAATTCGCTTCGCAGGTATTTGAGTGCGCGAAAGCTTACTGTTGATTCGTATTTCTCAATGTGATCCATTCTTGAAATGTAAAACTTGCGAAAGCTCTCAGTGTTGTTCAAAGTAGTGAATTTATCTTCTTCGTAAAACTTTGTTCCGGCCGATTCAACAATATCGTTAATGTATGATGCTCCGAGGGTTAGCTCCCTTCGCTTCCAAAGCACAATGCTCGCATCGGCTCCATATTTAAAATCCTGGTCCCTGAAACCATAGGCGCCATAGCCACCAATAGCGAACACGCTTGAAATCTTCTTATTGGTATGGCAACCAAAGCCAGCGCGAATACCTTCGAATTCATTAAAATTCAAAAGCGTCTTAAGGTCGATATCAATGAATTTGCATGGAAGTTTTCCCGTAGCAAGTGCTTCAAACCAGATCATCTTCTTATCCAGGTCCGCTTCCTTGCCAAGGCTGTCGATCACCTTATAGGTTTTTTGATCTTTTACTGTAAGACTATCGTTACGGTATACATTCCAGAAAGCTTCGTCACGCTCGTCCACCTTTTTGTCAAACACCACTTCCACCTCTGAGAATTCTTTTCTTGAAAGTTCAGGATTCAGTGCGATCTTACTCACATAAGTTCTGTTCACCGCTTTGATCTTGTTGTTGGTTGAATTTTCAACAAGACTGCTCGAAGCCGTCGTGGCAGAGTCGGTGAGCATAATGTTATTGTAGATCCAATCGGTATTGAGCTGCACGGGAAACCATTGCTTACCTTCCATCCATTCGTATTTCTGCTGGATCTTGATGCTCAAAATGGCAGAATTGTCGGAGGGCTCTGCAATTACGTTCTGCACCGCGTAACCGTTGGTATTTATATACAGCGAGCCTTTCAAACCTTCAAAATTCTTATCGCGTTTTGGACGGTAAGTGACAATAAAAACAGTATCGGCTCCACTGTATAAGGTGTCTTCAAGCTGGAACAAATATTTTTTTGTGGACCCCTCGCTCAAAGGGCTCAAATAGTTTTTCCCCAACACGTTTACCAGGTTTTCATAAAAAGAAAATGATTGCATTTGTGTTGCCAGCAAAACGAAAGGCGATTGTTTAAGCCCCGACATACGGGAAGCAATTACCTTTTCACTGTTTTTCCCGGGCTTGGCATATTTACGCTCACTTACCGATTCGGAAAGAAACATGTGTTGTTTTTCAAAGAGTTTTTGTGCCTTGGACATCCTTGCCGTATCAAGCGTGCGAACTGTATCCACATTTGCAAACATATCGGCCGTAACATACATCTTGTTGTAAGAAGTGTATGAAAAAGAACGCATCTTTTCAGGGTTATTGATGTTCCTGTTTTCCGAGGCTCGCCGGATAACCCGGTCAGCAGGATTTACACCCGGCAGTATTTTTACTTCTTTAAGCAGCACCGATTTTGGGCGGAGCTTCACCCGTAAGTCGGTTATGTTTTTTCCGGCGCTCAACAAAAGCTCGAAGGGCTCATAACCAAGGTAGCTGAACACCACCGACACATCGGCCGAAGGAAGAGGCAATGAAAATTTACCGTCAATATCACTGAGTGTACCTTGCGATGTTCCCTTTACCGAAATACTTACAAAGGCAAGTGAAGCATTCGAATTAAGATCTGACACTTTTCCTTCAAGCAGGGCTGGTTGAGCCTGGGTTCCAATTGAAAAAAGAATTGACAAGGTACTTATTAGAAGTAATCTCATTATTTATAAATCTACGAAACGCGAAAGAATACGAAATCTACGAAATACGAAAGAATACGAATCTACGAAACGCGAAAGAATACGAAATCTACGAAATACGAAAGAATACGAATCTACGAAACGCGAAAGTATACGAAAGTACGAAAGCGAAAGGATACTAAAACATGAAGTTATAGCGGGTTCTTAGAAATATTTACAATACGCTTAAAGGTAGCGCCTTCTTTGCCGAAATTAATTAGAATGGCGAGTTTTAATCCAGATACTTTAAGATAGTTGAGTACCTGCAGGATGTGGGAGCTTGAAAAATTGAAATTCTTTTTAATTTCTACAATGATCTTTTTCTCGATTAAAAAGTCAAAATAATTCTTCCCAATGGTTTTTCCCTGAAAAAGTACAGGATAATATACTTGTTCTTCAAAAGCGATCTTTTTATTTAGCAACAATCTACTCATGGCCGCTTGGTAAATTTTTTCTTTATGACCACTACCCAATTCTTTCATTACTTCAAAGGCGCAACCTACAATATTGTAGCTTAATTCAGGGAAAGCTAAATCTTCTTTAAATACTATGGGTCTTTTCATTTTATTCTCCTTTGACTAAAATTATTTTTTTTATTTATCACTTTTTTTTGAAACACTTTTATTTTTTTAACCCTCTCCCTTTCGTGTTTTCTTAAGGTTCCGTATTTTCGTAGCCTTTCGTATTTCGTAGATTTCGTAGATTCCCTTCTTTCGTGTTTTCGTATTCTTTCGCGTTTCGCAGATTTCGTAGATTCCCTTCTTTCGTATTTTCGTAAGGTTTCGCCTTTCGTAGATTTCGCGTTTTGTAGATTTCGCAGATTCCCCCCTTTCGTATTTTCGTATTCTTTCGCGTTTCGCAGATTTCGTAGATTCTCTATTATAAAAAATTCTTACTATCATTGCAACACAATAACACCCGTATAAACATGAGTAAAGTCGCGTTGATAACAGGCATAACAGGACAGGATGGCGCCTACCTTGCCGAACTATTGCTTAGCAAAGGATATATCGTACATGGAGTGAAGCGCAGAAGCTCGATGTTTAACACTGACCGAATCGATCACCTCTACAAGGACACCCATGAGAAGAAGGTGAACTTCTTTTTGCATTACGGCGACCTTACCGATTCGACCAACCTTATCCGCATCGTGCAGGAAGTGCAGCCCGACGAGATCTATAACCTTGCGGCCCAGAGCCATGTAAAAGTTTCCTTTGAAACGCCCGAGTACACAGCTAACGCCGACGCTATCGGCACCCTCAGGATCCTTGAAGCGATTCGTATCCTTGGCTTGGAAAAGAAAACGAAGTTCTACCAGGCGGCAACGTCCGAAATGTATGGTTACGTGCAGGAGGTCCCTCAGAAAGAAACAACACCTTTTTACCCCCGTTCACCTTACGGGGTAGCGAAGGTTTATGCCTACTGGATCACAAAGAATTACCGCGAAGCCTATAATATTTTTGCATGCAACGGTATCCTGTTCAACCACGAAAGCCCTATACGTGGCGAGACGTTTGTTACCCGGAAGATCACACGTGCCGCAGCAAAGGTCCACCTGGGATTACAGGACAAGGTATTCCTTGGCAACCTGGATGCCGAGCGCGACTGGGGCCATGCAAAAGATTATGTGGAAGGAATGTGGATGATGATGCAACAACCCAAGGCAGACGATTATGTACTTGCTACAGGTAAAAAAATATCTGTGAAGCGTTTTGTCGAGCTCGCCTTCGCCGAAGTAGGGATCACTATTGAATGGAAAGGTGAGGGAGTAGATGAAAAAGGGATTAATACCGCTAACGGGAAAACGATCGTCGAGATCGACCCTAAATACTTTCGGCCTACCGAAGTCGACCTGCTTATCGGCGATGCCTCCAAAGCTAAAAAAGAACTTGGCTGGACCCCAAAGCATACACTTGAACAACTTGTAAAGGAAATGGTGGCGAGCGACGTGAAATTGTTCGAGCGCGATAAGTATTTGCTGGAAGGCGGGCATGAAGTGAAGAACATGCACGAGTAGTAATAGCTCCAATGGAAAAGAACGCGAAGATATATGTTGCAGGCCACCGTGGAATGGTTGGCTCGGCTATCATCAGGCGCTTGCAAAAAGACGGGTATAACAATTTCATCACCCGCACCTCAAAAGAACTTGATCTTGTCAACCAGCAAGCAGTGGCTGACTTTTTCGCAAAGGAAAAACCTGAGTATGTTTTTCTTGCGGCGGCAAAAGTTGGTGGCATCCACGCCAATAATGTTTACCGGGCCGAATTCCTTTATGAAAACCTGATGATCCAAAGCAACGTGATCGATAGCGCGTATCGTAACGGTGTGAAAAAACTTTTGTTCCTCGGTTCTTCGTGCATCTATCCTAAGCTTGCACCCCAACCACTTAAAGAAGAATATTTACTTACCGGGTTGCTTGAGCAAACCAACGAACCATACGCCATCGCGAAGATAGCGGGCATAAAGATGTGTGATGCCTACCGTGCGCAGCATGGGTGCAACTATATTTCAGTGATGCCCACCAATCTATACGGTCCGAACGACAACTACGACCTTAATAACTCACATGTGTTACCGGCATTGATCCGTAAGTTCCATAATGCAAAAACAGAGAACAAGCCTTTTGTTGAAGTGTGGGGATCGGGCACACCGATGCGGGAATTTTTGCATGTTGACGACCTCGCCGACGCGTGCTATTACCTGATGCTTACCTATAATGAAGCAGGCTTAGTGAATATTGGAGTCGGGACTGACATTAGTATCAGGGACCTGGCGCTGCTCATTAAAAAAATTACCGGTTATAGTGGCGAACTTAAGTTGGACAGCACCAAGCCCGATGGCACCCCAAGGAAGTTGATGGATGTCGGCAAGCTGCATTCGATGGGATGGAAACATAAGATCCAGCTCGAAGAAGGCATTACCAGCGTTTACAATGAAGTGAAAGACAAGCTCAACCTCGTTACCACTTAAAGGTGAAAAACCTTTCCACAATAAAGAATATTCCGTTTTTACACCGTACCCTGTACGTCATACTTCGCCCTTTCCTTATACTTTGCGCTTCGCACTTCCTGCTTAGTACTTCCCTGCACGCTCAACAAAAGAACATCCCGCTTAACAGGGAATGGGGACTCAACACTGATAATTATATTCTTGGTGACACTGCCAACATACATACCCAGTTCAGGCCACTGATCGAATCGCGCGCTGTGAGCCAATCCCTTGATTCATTGCTGGCATCACCACGCCCGCATCGCACACTCATAGGGCGAAAACTGTTTCAGCAAAGTTTCCTGATCGTAAATGACACCGCCGACAAGTTTCATCTTACCATCGACCCCTTATTTAATTTTGAATTCGGTTCCGACCTCGAAGATTCGTTGCACGAAAAACTTTACAAGAACACACGGGGAGTGAGGGCGCGCGGCGACATAGGGGATAAATTTTCGTTCGAGACCTCTTTCTACGAGAACCAGGCGACCTTTGCCCAATACATCGACAACTTCAACAATACCTACATTGTTGTGCCGGGACAAGGCAGGTGGAAAAAGTTCAAGACCAACGGGTATGACTTTGCCATGGCGTCGGGTTATTTTTCTTATGCACCTTCTAAACATTTCAATATACAGGCCGGGCACGGGAAACATTTTGTTGGTGATGGTTACCGCTCTTTATTGCTGAGCGACAATTCCTTCAATTATCCTTATGCACGTATCACTACCTCCTTTGGTAAGTTGCAATACACCAACCTGTACACCATGTTCATGAACCTTACGGCAGGAGGTGTTACCACACCGATCTATACCGAACGGTTATTCCAGAAAAAAGCAGGTAGTTTCCAGGTGTTAAGCTTGAATGTTGGCAAAATATTGCAACTGGGTTTATTCCAGGGCATCATTTGGGAAGCCACCGACACGAAGAATAAACAACACCTCAATGTTCACTATTTCGACCCTGTGATATTTGCCAACACGGTGGTATATTCGCTGGATGCTACGCAGAATGTATTGTTGGGATCAACGGTAAAACTGAAGCTTAGTAATAGCATGGCGCTTTACGGGCAATTCATGCTCGATGATTTTTCAAAGGATGGCGGTGGCGCCCTGCGCAACAAACAAGGCTTCCAGGCGGGCTTTAAATACTTTGATGTACTAAAGATCAAGAACCTGCACCTGCAGATGGAATACAACCAGGTGCGTCCTTATGTTTATGCCCATACCGATCAGGAGCAAAGCTATACACATTACAACCAGGCACTCGCCCACCCCTTAGGAGCTAACTTTAAAGAAACAATCGCGATATTAAATTACCGCGCCGGTAATTTCTTCACCGAGATCAAGATAAACCATTCGCTCATCGGTAAAGATTCTCTCGGACGCAGTTATGGGAACAACATTTTCGCGGACGATGATTTTGCCTATTACGGTAACGGATCTACAGTAAACCTCCAAAACCAGGGAGTGAAAACCACGCTCGACTATATTGACATCAAAATTGGTTACCTGGTAAACCCTTCCACCAATTTCAATATTTTAATGGGTGCGTCGTTACGTAAGGAAAACAACCCCGCGATAAGTTCGAAAACAAGTTTTATTTATTTGGGAATACGTACCTCGCTGGGCAACAATTATTACGATTTTTAAAGTTTGGAATAGTAATTGTAATGCGCCGGCAAAAAACAAATAACCATGACAAAATTTTCCCCTCTTAACGTAAGAACTCTTTCTTTACTCTTAGCCTTTCCCTTATTCCTGTTAAATTATTCTTCGGCTCAAACCATTGCGGCCTATGGCAGTCATTCACTTGCCATTTGCAACGACAATACTGCAAAAGGATGGGGAGCCAATAGCTATGGCCAGCTTGGGAACGGAACCAACACAAGCAATTATGTTGCCCAACCGGTAAGCTCCTTAACAGCAGTAATTTCTGTTAAGGGAGGAGGATCGCATTCCCTGGCTTTGAAAAGCAACGGGACCGTTTGGACCTGGGGAAGCAATAACCAGGGCCAGCTCGGAGATGGAACCAACACCGACAGTAATGTTCCTTTATTGGTTAGCACACTAACGGGAATGACGATGATCGCTTCGGGAGGAGAGACACATTCGCTTGCATTAAAAAGCGATGGCACACTTTGGAGCTGGGGCGAAAATACTCACGGGCAATTGGGTAACGGAACACTAACGAACAGCAATGTTCCTGTCCAGGTAAGCGTGCTTACCAGTGTTAAGTCAATGTCGGGAGGAGCAAATCATTCGATCGCATTAAAAACCGATGGGACAGTATGGACATGGGGCAGAAATAATTATGGCCAGTTAGGAAACGGGAACAACACGTCTAGCAATGTACCTATCCAGGTAACATCCCTTACCGGCATTATTGCCGTTTCGGCCGGGTATTACCATTCTCTTGCTCTTAAAAGTGATGGCACCGTATGGGCCTGGGGCAGAAATGATGATGGACAAGTTGGTAATGCAACCAATGTAAATAGCAACATCCCTGTAAAAGTAAACACCATCACCGGCATTATTGCCATTGCGGGAGCTGGTTACCATTCTTTAGCTTTGAAGAGCGACGGAACGGTAAGGACATGGGGGCGAAATTCTTACGGACAACTTGGAAACGGAAACAGTACAAATAGCAACGTGCCCGTCCAGGCAAGTTCCATCACCGGAATTATCGCCATCGCAGGTGGCAGCTGGCATTCTCTTGCATTGAAAAGTGATGGCTCTGTATATGCATGGGGCAATAATACTTCGGGCCAGACAGGAAGAATAAATAACACGACCAACGACGTTCCTTTAGTGATACCTGGCCTTTGCCAGATCACTACGGCTGTTGAAGATGCGACAACTGATCTTCCCGCGATAAGCATATACCCTAATCCTTCCAATGGTCACTTTAACATCGAAGGCATTAAGGGAAGCACAAGGGTCAATATTTATAATGCCCTGGGAGAAATGGTTTTCAATTCGATTTTAGAAAATAATTCTGCTTTAGATATCTCCGCGCAACCCAACGGGGTCTATTTCCTTCAATTGGAAACTATAGGCGGAACAGTAAACCAAAGGTTCATTATCCAAAAGTAATACGTTTCTAAAAGGCGATCACTCCGACTCTTTCATGCCCGTGATCGATCTTACTCAAAACACCGCTGGTGTTTATTTTATCCATTTCAACCTGCGCTCGCATTGTAGAAAAGTTGGTTATTAAAGAATAGATCCGCCAACGAGATCCGTCGATCTTTACACGGCTAAGGCTTCCTAATTAGTATTTTACTACATTAGCATTCATTTTTAATACACCCGGCGTTGGAAATATTACCATTAGTATTCCTTACCTCTTTTTTTATCACCTTGCTTTCTTCGCCTGCACTGATCAAGGTGGCAATACTCAAGCGCCTGTTCGATGAGCCCGGCGACGAACGCAAACTACACACCCGGCGCACCCCTACCATAGGTGGTGTAATGATATTTGCCGCCACCCTTTTTTCATTTGCACTGTGGTTCCCCATCAGGAACATACACGAGTACCCCGAGATCCTTAAAGCGGTAGACGATTTTAAATTCCTTACCGCTACTATACTTATTTTATTTTTTGTCGGAATTAAAGACGACATCATCGGTACCGCGCCTGTAAAGAAACTGGTAGCACACGTGATCGTTGGAATGGTACTGGTGCTTATGGCCGACATACGTCTTACAGGTTTTCACGGAATTTTCGGCATGCGTGAATTACCATATTGGGGAAGCGTTTTTCTTTCCCTGTTCACTTACATCGTGGTGGTAAATGCTTTTAACCTGATCGATGGTGTTGATGGGCTTGCAGGTGGCATTGGCCTTATCACTTCTTCCGCGTTCGGCACCTGGTTCTTACTCGCCGGCGACTTATCGATGGCCACACTTGCCTTTGCACTGTCAGGATCCTTACTCGCCTTTCTTATCTTTAATTTCTCACCCGCTAAGATATTCATGGGTGATTCCGGCTCACTCACCATCGGGCTGATCATTTGTTTTCTGGCAATGAAAATGATCGAGTTCGATAAGTCAGAGGTAAAAAATATTGTGGGACAAATATCTACGCCCGTATTTGCCCTTGCCGTGCTGGTATATCCTCTTTACGATACCCTTCGCGTTTTTATTTACCGTTCGTTGAAAGGCATGTCGCCTTTTTCAGCCGACCGTAACCACATCCATCACCGCCTCCTCG
>Ga0163144_10028467_pt1 | contig 10775 bp, 11 predicted proteins | sample OliLak19BULKMAT1_FD_123175 | JGI IMG/M metagenome (GOLD analysis project Ga0163144, IMG submission 123175) | Freshwater microbial mat bacterial communities from Lake Vanda, McMurdo Dry Valleys, Antarctica - Oligotrophic Lake LV.19.BULKMAT1 | ecosystem: Environmental > Aquatic > Freshwater >... | reverse complement strand
TTTGTAGGTGCATATTTGATACTGATCACGGGCGGTTTTGTTAACGTGTGGTGATTTCAACACCGTAAATATTTCTTTTTCAGTAGGAAGCGGAATAGGTCCGCTTACTATTGCACCAGTAGCCTTTACAGCACGCACAATCTTTTCAGAAGATTTGTCAACCAAACTATGATCGAACGATTTTAATTTTATTCTTATTTTTTGGTTCATTATGAAATGATGTTTTTATGAAATCAATATTATGAGTTAGCTTTTTCTGCTTTTGCCTTTGATACTATTCCTTCAGCTATGTTTGTTGGAATAGGGTCGTAATGAGAGAATGTCAATGAGGCAGAGGCACGACCAGAAGTGATAGTTCTTAAGTCGGTAACATAACCGAACAATTCAGATAATGGTACATCGCCTTTGATAATGGTGAAACCGGGTTTGGAGTCCATACCCTTCATTATACCTCTTCTTCTGTTCAAATCGCCAGTCACAGGACCAGTGTATTCATCTGGAGTAGCTACTTCCAAAGCCATAATTGGCTCTAGCAATTGCGGACCGCAGTTTTTACCTGCCTCTCTGAAACCAACCTTTGCAGCTAATTCAAATGACAACGAATCTGAATCGACATCGTGATATGATCCGTGGAACAATCTGATTTTGAATCCTTCTACTGGATAACCTGCTAAAGAACCATTTTTCAAACAATCTTCGAATCCTTTTTGAACTGCTGGAATAAATTCACGGGGAATAGCACCACCCACTACCTCATTCACGAATTGTAATCCTTCTTTTTTATCATCGTCACGAGGGCTCATTTCAAACACGATGTCGGCAAATTTACCTCTACCGCCCGATTGCTTCTTATAAACCTCTCTGTGCTCTAATTTTTTAGTAAAACGCTCTTTGTAAGATACTTGGGGTGCACCTTGATTGATTTCAACACCAAATTCGCGCCTCATTCTATCGATAATGATTTCTAAGTGAAGCTCACCCATACCTCTCAAGATTGTCTGACCAGTTTCTTGATTGGTCTCTACTTTAAGCGTTGGATCTTCTTCTAGTAATTTTACAATAGCATTACTTAATTTATCAATATCAACCGATTTCTTAGGTTCAATGGCCAAACCAATAACTGGTTCTGGAAATGACATAGATTCAAGGACAATTGGTCGTTTTTCGTCTACTAAAGTATCGCCAGTCTTGATGTCTTTGAAACCTACAGCTGCAGCAATATCTCCTGCTTCTACTCTTTCGATTGGATTTTGTTTATTAGCGTGCATTTGCAACAAACGAGAAATCCTTTCTTTCTTGTCAGTTCTCATGTTGTGCACATAAGAGCCACCTTCTAATTTACCTGAGTAAACACGAATAAAAGCCAAACGACCAACGTAAGGATCGGTAGCAATTTTGAAAGCTAAAGCTGCAAATGGTGCTTCTGGAGTAGGTTCACGCACTTCTTCTAGGCCAGTATCAGGGTTTGTTCCCATCACTGGTGGCAAGTCAAGCGGGCAAGGAAGGTATGCTATCACAGCATCTAACATCATTTGAACACCCTTATTTTTGAAAGCAGATCCACACATTACAGGAGAAATAGTCATATCGATCGTTGCTTTTCTGATGGCAACCATCAATTCCTCTCGTGTGATTGTGTTTGGGTCTATAAAAAATTTCTCTAATAGTGCATCGTCATACTCGGCAATAGATTCTACTAAAAACTGTCTCCACTCGTTGGCTTCCTCTACCAAATCGGCAGGTATTTCAATTACATCGTAGGTTCTACCTTGATCGGTTTCGTTCCAGATATAACCTTTCATTGTCAATAAATCGACAACGCCTTTAAATTTGTCTTCATTTCCGATCGGAATTTGAAGCGGCACTGGTTTGGCACCCAACTTTTCTTTGATTTGCTTTACGCAATCGAAATAATCTGCACCAGAGCGATCCATTTTATTTACAAAACAAAGGCGAGGTACGTGGTATTTTGTAGCCTGACGCCACACTGTTTCAGATTGTGGCTCTACACCATCAACTGCCGAAAACAGAGCTACAGCACCATCCAATACTCTTAGCGAACGCTCTACTTCTACTGTAAAATCAACGTGACCTGGAGTATCGATTAGGTTAAATTCGTAAATCTCCGTTTTTCCTTCTATTTTTTCGCCTTGTTCTGTAGGATAATTCCATTGAAAATGGGTAGCAGCAGAAGTGATTGTGATACCTCGCTCTTGCTCTTGCACCATCCAATCCATAGTGGCAGCACCTTCGTGCACCTCACCAATTTTATGAGTTTTGCCTGAATAATAAAGGATACGCTCAGATGTGGTAGTTTTGCCAGCATCGATGTGAGCCATGATACCGATATTGCGCAAATACTTAAGATTTGACATTTTTTAAAATTTGAAATGAGAAAATGCTTTGTTTGCTTCAGCCATTCTGTGGGTATCTTCCTTCTTCTTCACTGCTGCACCTTCACCTTTGGAAGCTGCAACAATTTCGCCTGCTAGTTTATCGGTCATTGATTTTTCTCCTCTTTTCCTAGCATACAATATCATCCACTTGATACCTAATGACTGTTTTCTTTCTGGCCTTACTTCCGTTGGTACTTGAAAATTTGAACCACCCACACGTCTCGATTTCACTTCAACGGCAGGCGTAATGTTTGCCAACGCTTTTTTCCAAATTTCCAAACCATCTTCGTTTGTCTTTTTGGCTACCAGATCGATTGCATCATAAAATATAGTGTATGCAATACTCTTCTTACCGTCCCACATTAGGCTGTTTACAAATTTTGTAACAAGTACTTGTCCGTACTTGGGGTCCGGTAATACATATCTTTTTTCCGGTTTCGACTTTCTCATTTAAAATTAAATATTGATTATTAATTGATTGTTAAATTGTTATTTTTTCTTTGCTGGTGCTTTAGCACCTCCTTTACCCGTAGCTGGAGCACCTGCTTTTGGTGTTTTGGCTCCATATTTTGAACGGCTTTGTTTCCTGTTGCTCACACCTGCAGTATCTAATGCCCCGCGGATAATGTGGTAACGCACACCTGGCAAATCTTTTACCCTACCCCCACGAATCAACACAATGGAGTGCTCTTGCAAGTTGTGACCTTCGCCTGGAATATAAGCATTCACCTCTTTTTGGTTGGTGAGCCTTACTCTGGCCACTTTACGCATGGCAGAGTTTGGTTTTTTCGGAGTAGTGGTGTAAACTCTAGTACAAACCCCTCTCTTTTCAGGGCATGAAGCTAGTGCAGGCGATTTTGACTTGTAAATCAATTTTTCCCTGCCGTTTCTAACGAGCTGTTGTATGGTTGGCATTACTAATAATTATGTATAAAAACTATGGTTCAAAAATGGGAGTGCGAAGGTAGATAAACAAATTTGAATTGCAAAAAATGTTTATATAAAATATTAGGCTTGGTGTGGATAAAGCTGAAATTTTGCCCAAACCAATATGGGTGAGCATGTTTGAACTTAAATAATTATTCGAAAACAAAAGGTTGGGGGGAAAAACAAAGAATAAACACTACCAGCATCAACCATCCCAATACCTGACGGCCAATACTCAAGGGTTCGTCTTTTGCGGCAGTGGGATGATAAATACCCAAAAACCTTCCCAATATAAGCCCAAACAACATCCAGCCATTGTACCCCTTCAGATTGGGAAAAAAGTAGCTTAAGCAAAATTGAGATACTAATATTGCCATTGATATCAACAAGGCATTTTGGAAACTGCCTCCTACTTTGGCGAATGCGAAATAAAGAAAAAGCAGGTAGAGCAATACATTTGTATCGAGTAGATCTTCGACTTTTGCGGGCGTAACCATACCCAAACCAGCATAAAATATGAACCCGATGAAAAGCATTAACGAAACAATGCGATGTGCAGGATTGCCAATTAAACCATATAGAATGTGGCCACCATCTAATTGCCCGATAGGAAGTAGATTTAAAGCGGTGAAAAAACAAGCCAAGTAGCCTGCAAACAAGAAAGGGTAGTGCATCATTTCGTATTGATTGGGCACAAGAGCGGGATCGGCTATGTATTTTTCAAATAAAATAAACAATAGATTTTTGCCGATATAAAACGAGCCTTCCATTCCTTGATATACCGATTGGGCATAGTTTGAGCCATATTTTTGGTATTCAGGGTGAATGGTGAAAATGTATTCGGCAGGAGGCAAGTGGGTGAAGCCGTAGAAAAGTATGGCGAGGGCAACTAAGAAACCAGCCAAGGGCCCAGCAAGACCGATGTCAAAGTATTCTTTGCGAGAATCGATGGCTTGCTTTATGCGAATAAAAGCCCCTAGTGTGCCAATGGTAGAACCCAAACCGAACCACATGGGTATGTAGTAAGGCAGTGTGACGTCAATTTTATAATATTTGGCTGTGAAGTAATGGCCAAATTCATGCACAGTCAAGATGCCGATAAAGGCAGTAGAAAACTTTATTCCTTCTATTAGCATTTCCCAAGTCATCCAATTGTTGAGGCCAAACCCTTCTGCATTCAAAAAAAACAACCTGCCATATATCCATTCTACCCCTGCCAAAGTGGTGGTAATGAGCGTAATAATGAATAAACCTATTTGTAATGCTAATATTCTTTGTTCTTTACTCATTATGCGTTGGCTAATAATTCTAAAATGGTGTAAGGTGGTTTTAACCAGATGGTTTGGATGCCGACCTCGCTTGCCGAGATAATATTTTGCTCATTATCGTCTATAAACACGGTCTCTTGCGCTGCCAGACCTTTGTCTTGGAGTACGTACTCATATATTTCAGCATCAGGTTTTCTCATGCCTAGGTCATGAGAATAATAGGTTTTTTCAAAAAGTGAACCCAAGCCTGACCTAATGCCATTTTCTGCTGCTAATTTTCTATTAACCTCTACAATATGTGTGGCATTGGTATTGGAAAGGAGAAACAGACGGTATTTTGATGAGAGTTTTTGAAGCAAATAAATTCTTTGTTGGGGAATATTGAGCAGCAATGTATTCCAGCTTTTTGTAAAGGCTGCCGCACTCAATGAAACGGTTGGCTCTGCTAAATGCGTCAAAAAATAAGCATTGAGACCACTGAGCAGCATTTCATCGGAAAGTTTTCCTTTTTCATGCAAATGCCAAAGCCCTTGTTCGTTTAAAAAAGCCTCGAGTGCTGATGAAGAAACGCCAAAATGCTTGGCAAAAGCGGCAATCGTTAAGCTGATGTCGATATTGATGATAACGCCTCCTAAGTCGAAAATGAGGTTTTTAGTATTTTGGAAATTCAAATGTGGGGTAGAAATAATAGGTAAATATCAGTCGCTGAAAATCGAATTCAAAACCTAGAGGCAATTTTCGTGCGGGCTTGCCTCATCATTTAACACCTCAAATTTATACTTGGCGGTATCAACTTTCGAAAACCACATTAAATTTTTGGGTTGACACCGCCATTAAACGTTTTGGAAAAGCACCCCGTTTCTAAGCCAAAATTTGGCTGGTATGCTCTTTTGTATCTACTTTATCTATCACTTTAGAGATTATGCCTTGTTCATCTATCATAAAAGTAGTGCGAGCCGTACCCATGTATTTTTTGCCATACATCGATTTCTCTATCCATACCCCATAATCATTCACCACTTTCTGATCCGTGTCGGCTATTAATGGGAATGGCAAACTGTATTTCTCTATAAATTTCTTGTGGGCTTTTTCCGAATCGATGCTTACGCCTAATATCTCAAAACCCTTGGCTTTCAGTTCGCCATAGTTGTCTCTGAGGTTGCAGGCTTCGGCTGTGCAACCTGGGGTATCGTCTTTGGGATAAAAGTAAAGAGCCACTTTCTTGCCCAAGAAATCAGATAATTTGATCACGTTTCCATTTTGGTCTTTGCTATCGATTTCGGGGGCTTTATCGCCTGCTACAAGTGACATATCTTTGGTAGTTAAATACGGTTGCAAATTAACAGTTGTAACTCCATTAATTTTCATTTGTTTTAACAACGTTGCATAGCACCCTTGAGAAACCAGCATTCAAAATCGATGAAAAAAAAGCGTTCGCAACAAGGCACAATTATATGCCCAAAGCCAGCCCTACACCAAGAAGCCGCCAATAACTTTGAAAAAAGATGGTCTCACGGCCTAAAAAAAGTTTTTATCTAGCTACCAACATATATCCATTTAGCCATTTGCTTTGGTAGCGTAGGGCATAGTAATACATACCATCGGTTAATGATTGAGCATTCCAACGAAATTGGTAATCGGTAGATTGGAAAACCAACGTGCCCCAGCGGTTAAAAATCTGTATTTGCTCAAAGCCTCCTTTGCAAGTCTGTACCAAATAATCACTTACCGCAAAATCTTCATTGATATTATCTCCATTGGGCGTAATGATGTTGGGAATAAGTTTATTTTGGGCCATATCTTGGTCTTTCACTTTGTATGTCAAAAGAACTGAATCGCGGTAGGGGGTGATACATTCTTGATCGCCAACAAATACTTTAAAAGTAATAGTGCTATCTACCGCAATTTTGCAATCGGGTATCCACTTTATCACAACCTTATTATCTACTACATCTATTTGCACATTATCATTTAAAGCCAGCCCTACTACCGACACTTCTATTTTAGCCTTGCAGCTTGAATCGATAGGTATGCCGCCCATTGGATTTTCGCCAGAGATTGAAGAAGGTGGGCGAATAACTACCTCAATTACCACAGGTTCGTTTGGGCTTACAAAGCCACTATCGGGCATAGGTGTGTTCACGATGGGCTTGGGTTTGATGAGCAAAGTGTCTTTAACCTTTACATACCAAGTAAGGGTGTCTGTGTTGGGGGTCGAACAGGCATCGTCTGCCACAATTACTTTGTAGCTGTAAGGCTTGTCGCGGCCTTTCAAATAGCCACTGATGCAAAACGACACCTGGCTAGTATCGGTGGCATCGCTTACAGTGTAACTCGATGGACTAACTGAGGCGCTGGCACGATTGATACCGGTAGGGTACAAAATCGAGAACTTTAGGGGTGTTGCTTGCACTGTATCGGTGACTACAAATGAGGTACAAAATTGCGTGCCTGATTTGTAAGTGATGGTATCTGCTCGGCCTAGTTTGTTTTCCAAACTAAGATGCGGCCCAGGTTTGATGGGACATACCAACACTGGCAACTGAAATTCACGCCTTACTTCCCCTATTTTTATTTGATTTCTATATGCTTCGCACACTATAGCAAAGGCATAGAGCCCTGGTAATGAGGCAATTACCTGCAACTCGCCTAGTTTAGGATCGATTCGTAGTGGCAAAACTCCTGGTATCATCACTGATTCGGAATAGCTAGCACTCCAATTGATAAACTTGTATGGGGCACTTGAAGGGAAAGCGGTAGGATTATCTTCGGTTGCACTTCCGGCCAAAGGCGTAGCCAACTTATACACCAACGAATCGCCATCGGCATCTGTAGCACTGAAATCGAGCTTGAAAAGGCGGTTTACACAGCCATAGTCGCCAATGATGGGTTTGAATGCGGGGCTGGAATCGAAATTGGGGATGTTGGTAGGCGGCAATTCGATATAGAATACTGTGCCAGTTTGCGCTGGATTAGCAATGTTGCGAACCGAACTATTGCGGCAACAACGCTCCCATGCCAGATAAAAACCTTGTGGGTCGGTATATTTGGCATCTTTAAATACAATAGTATCAACGTACACCCATTGCCTTGTTTTGATATTGCCTTGCTGGCAAAGCGGATTGGTGTAAGGCACGGCCAAATCTGTTGTCAATGGCAATTCAAAGAAATCAATAAGCCTGTTGTTTGATTTTTGATAGGCTGCCACTTGAATACTGGTGTCTTTTGAATTGGGGTTGCCATTTACCGCATCGAAGTAGAGTACCAGCTTTACCTCATACGTATTGACATCTATATGCCTTGCCTCCATTTGCCCACCTACGATATGGGAAGAGAAGGAAGTAACAGACTTTAGGAAAAAAGAAAAGTAGAAAAGTGTACGTAAGGATAGTTGCAAAACAGATCAGCAGAAAATAAGTTTTTGAATACTAAAAAAAAGGGCAAACAACAAAGGGCAATTAAATTAATGTTACTAAGTCATTCTATCATGAAGCTTGGTGCAGATTTTTATGTGTCTAATGCAGTTGCGGATATTTCTCTTAGTTTAGCATACGAAGCAATGTTAAAAGCTGTCCTGCATTGGCAACTCAGTTAGTTCCATTTCTTTGCAAGCATTCCATATTTGACAAACTTACGTTTTTTCCTTCATAATAATCTCGGGTACTAGCACATAAGTATTGTTTTGTTTTGTCTACAATTCCTGCTTCTAAGGTTTCGCTCTATGAAGACTCAAAAACGAGGTGAGACCTTTAATTGAAGGTAATCTTTAGTATACAAATATCTCTTGAATTACTTTTTTAACTTTTTCAATTTCTTTTTTGGTCAAAGTCTGGAAGTATTTCACAATTCTGGTTCTGTCAATTGTGCGTATTTGGTCGAGCACTAGCCAACCTTTTGTTGCATTGTGTTTTACTTCAACCCTTGTTGGATAAGATTTAGAACTACTTGTCATTGGCGCAACCACAATTGTTTGTAGATACATGTTCATTTCGTTGGGCGATAAAACAACACAAGGCCTGGTCTTTTTCACCTCGTTGCCAATCATTGGGTCAAGATTTACCAACACGATTTCATATTGTTTTATTTGCTCCATTCTTCAAAATTTTCATCTTCAAAAATATCATTGATTAAAGGCTGGTCATCGCCACTTTGGTGCATTTTTTTAAAAGCAGTTTCCCAGTTTTTTCTTGGCTCTTCTATGGCTTTTAAAATGAAATAGTCTTTTTCAAACACTATTTCGACCTTGTCGCTGATGCTATATTTTTCAATAATTGTTTTAGAAAGTCTAATTCCTTTAGAGTTTCCAATGTTAATGACAGAAAGTTGCATAGTTGCCTTATTTGTGATCACATAGTAATTACGGAATTTTCAAAATACAAAAATGTTTTCGTCAGGATCATGTAGAGGAAGTGCAGTCAAAAAGCCTCTAACCCCCGAAGGGGGCTTTTTGACTATCTTTCAATTTGTTTTGTTTGCCCTTGTTGGTCTTAATTTCTGACCAACAAGCAGCCACTCATTGACCTCTGTAACTTTTTTTAATATAGTAAAATTGTATCATGCTGTGTTGGTTTGTTGGTGAAAAACACACAGCAAAGGCAAGATGGGAATACAAACATAGGCTAAGCAACCCGATTTGAGTAAAACCATACATGGAGGTTTACCCATGCATAGCTACCTGTAATTGCCAGAAATATACAAAAGGTTGCAAAACGTTTTTTCATAATCTTTTGCCAATAAATTTTTTGCTTTTAAATCCTTTCTCAGTTATTAGTAAATAGTATAATGTAATGGTGTTTATCTCTTCTGGCGAAATCAATCCAATGATTTGTATGGAAAAGTTTCAGGATACCAAACATACCGATCATTCTCACGCATGCTGAAATTATAATACCCTTCAGATGCACGGTACAACAATGTGTCGCGCCAGTTGGTGTAGTGCTTGAATAAATCATTCGTAGCAGTTGCATTTACATAATCCCATTGTGCTACAGGGGTAAAATTTACTATAAAAGTATCTAAAGGTAAATCAATATCTACTCCTCGCCAAGAACCATACCAAATCGGTTTTTTATGAATGGTTATGGTTTTGATGAATGTTTTCACGCTATCGTCATCTGCAAAGCATGTATAAATAGTTTTACTTTTTTTGATCTTTAGCCTAATTTCCCAGTTTTCAGTTGTCTCCTTAATCTGAAATTCCCTAAAAAGGTTTTTAACCGTTTCAGTTCTTCCTGCTTTAGGTATAGTCCATTCATAGCTGTCAGCATCTTGCATTTTTGGAACCAAGTTGACAGCCTCATAAGCAAGAAAATGACTTTGATTTGGTGCTAAAGGCAATATAAACGGGTCCCAATCTTTGGGTGTAGTGGATCGACCTTGATAATTTGTTATCTTTATAGTATCAGGTTTAGTCACAAACTCAGCAGTACTAAAAGGCACATTGCTGCATGGGCCGGGAGGTTTTGGTTGCTCTACACAGCCTACAGCGACACAAAAAATGCTCAATCCAATGATCCTACCATTTTTTCTACTTCTCATAATAAAATTTTTAGAATATTTTACCCCAACTTACCCCTATCCACGGTTGTATATTATCTCCAATGCCATCCCAAATAGTAGCAGGGCTGTAGTAATTGCGTTTTTCATAGAAGAAAATTCTTTGTTGGTCATGATTAATAAATACAGACCTCCACATTAACATAACTCCTATTCTGAGCATTACTTTTTTATCTTTATTCATATTTCGGTACCCCACCCGCAAGGTGGTAATGCCCTGAAATGTCTTTTCTTTCCTGCCGCCAAAGCTTAGTTCCTTCCAATCAGCTACACTGGGCGTAAAGCCAATGCCCAATTCTAGATAATCTTTTTTCTTACCTCTCAAATAGTTTAGTTCCAAAGGGTAGTAGGTGTCGCCACTTTGAGGTTTTATACCAAAGCCAGCCCGCAAGCCCAGTTTGTAGTTTTTGCCGTCTCTCAGCAGGTGTTCATAGTTTACAGAGTAAAACAAGGCCTTTAAATTCTACATATACTGAACCTATTATTCTTGGCGGTATGGAATCAAGCCCCCTAACCTCCCGCTTGGGCGGAACAGGCTCCGAAGGGGGAATAGTATCTTTGGTTTGTGCCCCTACAGTTAGTAGAGTCATTGCCCACATCAGAAGAATAAATGTTGTTTTCAATGGTA
>Ga0163144_10028466_pt1 | contig 10775 bp, 11 predicted proteins | sample OliLak19BULKMAT1_FD_123175 | JGI IMG/M metagenome (GOLD analysis project Ga0163144, IMG submission 123175) | Freshwater microbial mat bacterial communities from Lake Vanda, McMurdo Dry Valleys, Antarctica - Oligotrophic Lake LV.19.BULKMAT1 | ecosystem: Environmental > Aquatic > Freshwater >... | reverse complement strand
TTTCTATATGCCCATGTGGTTATAAAAAAAGCTGAAATATTGCTAGTCAGTGCGTAACAGCTTTATTTTAGTTTTGTCGTAAATAATTGAATATCAGAATTTTACAAAAAAACTCATCACTCAACTAAACATATAGATTACCTATCCACTTCGCCAAGCACAAAATCAATAGAACCAATAATAGCTATCAAATCAGCAATCATTGCTCCTTTGGTGATTTCTGGCAATACAGAAAGATTACTAAAACTACAAGAACGAGCCTTGCAACGCACTGGCACATCACTCCTACCATCTGTACGAAAGAAAAAGCCTAACTCACCCTTTGGATTTTCGGCACGGATGTAGAAATCCATTGCCTTTGGTCGGATTTTTTTAGGGACAAGTGCCTGTGGGTCAAATTCTCTTGTGCGTTTGTGGTCTGCGGTTAGTCTTTCTAGGCATTGTGTGATGATATTGACTGATTCGTAGCACTCTTGCAAGCGTACCCAAGTTCTGTCCCAGCTATCGCCTGTAGTTCCCATTTCACCTTTGCCTATTGGTATTTCAAACTCAAGCTCAGGATAAACCGAATACCCATCCACTCGCCTGAGGTCGTATTTTAATCCAGAAGCCCTGAGCATAGGTCCAGAAACACCGTAGTTGATTGCCAAATCCATCGGTAAGACACCTACATTGGCAGTACGCTGCACAAATATTTTATTCTCAATCAGTAACTCTTGAGTCTCCAAAAGCCTAGGCTTGAGGTATTTTACAAATTCAAGGCATCTTTCTTCAAAGCCTACAGGCAAATCATAAAACAAGCCTCCTACCCAGATATAGTTATAAAGCATCCTTGCACCACAAATCCATTCAAGCAAACGCATAATATGTTCACGGTCACGCATCATCCAGAGGAAAGGCGTAAATGCTCCAATATCTACTCCATACGTGCCTAAGGCTACAAAATGAGATGCCAAGCGATTCAACTCCGCTACCAATACACGGATAAACTCTATCCTCTTAGGGATTTGCTCACTGATGCCAAGCATTTTTTCTACGCCCATCACATAGGCATGCTCAGAGTTCATAGACGCTACATAATCCATTCTATCTACATAAGGGATAATCTGATTAAAGGGCAAACTCTCTGCATGCTTCTCAAAACAGCGGTGTAGATAGCCCAAGTGAGGCACTACATCTACTATCATTTCTCCTTTTGTGATGACCTCAATCCTCAATACTCCGTGTGTGGAGGGGTGTTGAGGGCCTATGCTCAGAATCATTTCTTCTGATTTGAGGTCTTTCAGGTGGTATTTATTGGGTTCTGACTTGATTAGGTTGTCTTTTTCAAAAATATATTGAATTTCTTTTTGAGCCTTTCGATTACTTTCGTCAGGAATATTGATTTCATTGGGTTTCATGGCATTCTATGTTTTCTAGGTATTCAAAAATAGCTGTTTTAGAGAGGAATTGTTTTGAATTAGCTAGAAATTTTTGTGATGAATACTACTTTGCCCTACTTTTTTATTTAAAAAATTATTTTTTAATAAGCTATTTTACACATCCTAAGGGTTTTCAAAACCCTTAGGATGTATGCAAAGAGAACTTCCTAAAACTTTCATTATTAAAAGAAAAAATTTAATTAAAAAAAGTCTTTAAAAGTATTTGCTATCAATAAAAATAGTATTACTTTAGTTTTATGTTTAACCTATTTAATTAACTACAACTATGTTGGTAAAATTCCTAGATTTCCAAATTGGAATAGTATGTAATCCAAGTACAGGAGTATGCAAACCTAAATTCAAACCAGCAGGATGCATTAAGATAAAGAGTGCAAATTTAACTCATATTGCTAGAAATGGTTCTTTTCAAGGTTTTAAAAGTCTAAGTCTATAAACTTCATATTTTTGTCTATGATAGAGTTTAATCTATCATAGACTTTTTTTTTATTTACTTCCAAACCCAAAAGATTATGTGTAATAAATTACTTATCCTCTTGCTTCTATTAAGCATTTCTCCTCTATATGCACAAAAAAACTTTCACGCCTGATGCGTACTAATTATGGTTTTTATAATAACCGTACCCAAGACCCTAACCCAGTAGGTGAAGGCTCTTTCACGAGTGGCAATGGAGCTATCGCATTGCAGATGAGTTATGTATTTAATAACCTCAAAAGGCAGAGAAGAAGAAATGATTTGTATTAGGCTTACTAGATAAAATCTATTTTCATTATAAAATAAAACAAGAGATGATAAAAAGGCTTTGCACATAGCAAAGTCTTTTTTTATGGATTAGTTTCTAGATTTTAGCGTAATTTTAGGGCATTCATTTCGTATTGATACAATAAACCCTATCTTAAATGAAAATTCTATACAGCATATTCTTATTGATTTATCTTTCCTTTTTAACGCCGTTGCCTGTGTCTGCACAGGCGACTACCTTAAGTCAAGATTTATCTGGAGTCTGGCAAGGAAAACTAAGCCAAGAAGTGGGTGGATTATACAGAGAGTATGATTTTAAGCTTGAATTAAAGCAAATGGGCAATGTAATTCAAGGAATTTCTCGAATAAGTGCAGATGGCTATTCTGCCAACATGAGCCTAGAAGGAACACTAAAGGGAAATTTTGTAGAATTTAAAGAAATCAAAATCATAGACCAAAAAATCAGAAAAAATGCCTTTTGGTGTCTGAAAAGGAGCTTGCTTATGCTCAGTTTACAGAATGGGTATGAGTACCTTCAGGGTAACTGGCAAGGCTGGAGCAAAGAAGGTAGCTGCACACCAGGTAAACTTTGGGTAAGTCGACCTCAGCCATTTAATGTAGAAAAAGAAAGACCTCCAATCGCTCAAGATAAGGATATATTAAAAGAATCTTCCCAAGAACCTAGCGAAATATCTGAAGAATACGAAGACTCAAGGAGCACCATCATCCCTACTTCCATTAACTTAGATAAAACCTTTCAAGGCAGAGTAACCCGTGAAGAGCAAGCTCCTGTATTCATCAAAAAAGCTGAAATTACTCTTGAAATATGGGATCATAAAGAAATAGATGGAGATGTGATTTCATTGTATCTCAATGAAGAACTCATTTTAGAAGAATATACCTTGCAAGGCACAAGACATCGCATCACCATTACTATAGACACCTCTAAGGATAATTATCTGATGCTTTATGCCCATAACCTTGGAGAGATTACGCCCAATACAGCAGCCATCTCCATTGATGATGGTATTGAGAAACAAATCAGAATTCTTCGCTCTGATTTTGACCAAAGCGAGATGATTTTGCTGCAATATAAAACCCCCTAGCCCCAAAAGGGGAATTATGAGGAAAATATCTATGTCTTTTGATACTGTTATTTGAGAAAGTTACTCACTTAAATATCAAAGAAGCCACTTTTGGGGGTTTAGGGGCTTGTCATTTGTTATTCTGTTGCTCCAAAGCACGCTGTCTTTGTTCTTCTAGTTGTTTGTAATAAGCACGTCTGAGAGAGTCTTCACGGGCTATGATCTTAGCTTGTGCTATTTCATTTTTGATGCCCCAGTACAAATCACTGGCAGGGAAATAATTGGGGTTTTGCTTGAGTTCTAAAGCGAGCCACTTAAGAGCAGTATCTTTATTGCCACTTCTACGGTAGCAGACACCTAGATAATAATGGGCTTTATCCAACTCTTTTTGGTATTTAAGTGCGTGTTCTAAATAGGTTTTGACTTGCTCACACTGTCCTTTTTCATAGGCAAACTTCCCTAGATAATAGGCAGCTTTGTATTGGTTTTTATCTAGCTCGAAGGCTTTTTGATAGGCTATCTTTGCACTATCATCAAAATAAACTCTTTTTCGGAAAGCCTCTGCTTTATGAAAATATAGCTCGGCATAGTCAGGTTTATATTTTAGGCCTATATTGGCAAAGCGATTGGCTGAGATGTATAACTCATATTTGGTATAAAGTTCGGTAAGACTATTATACGCTTCTGCAAAGTTAGGCTTAAGGGCAAGTGCTTGGCGAAGATTGTCTAAGGCATTGCTGCTATCTCTTCGGGCTACAGCTACTTTTCCTTTCCAGAGATAAAAATCAGGATTTTTATTGTCAATTTTTAAAGCACGATTTAGATATTTGGTGGCATTGTCATAGTCTTTTAAATCATAATAAAGTCTGGCAGCCAAAAAAAGTTGCTCGATAGAAGGAGGTGTATTTGCTCCAGATATTCTTAGAAGCTGATTAAGTGACTCTTCTTTTTTGTCTTGTTTGTAAAGTATTTGTGAATACAGGTATCGGTATTTGACCTGATTACTATCCAATTTCATTGCCTCTTTGATTCTAAAATTAGCAAGGCTATCATTTTGGTTAAAATGATGTAATCTAGCAAGTTGATAATAGTTCTCAGGAGCATTGGGATACTCTTTAATAGCATCTTCTAAGGCTTGAAAACTAGTGGCAGAAAGGTAGTTTTTGGTTTTAGGGAGTTCGTTGATTTCTTCATTTACGGGGTTATATCTATCACAACTCATCCAAGCTATACTGAGCAAGATAAATACAAAGCCTTTTGCTTGAGGATAAAAAAAAGGAGAAATCTTATGATTGAAAATTTTAGTTTGTAAAACACTGATAATAAATGCTTTAAGCAGAATAAGTATGTACTTTATTTTTAATGCTTTACTATCCATATTCTCAGAAAAAAATAATTAATTATTAAGACGCTGAACGTGTTCGTAGATTTCATCTATTAGCTCAGGGTTTTCTTCTATAGCATTTCCTATCACTACGATATCTGCCCCAGCCCTAAGACTTGCCTCTGCGATAGCTCCCGAACGGATTCCTCCACCTATAATGATGGGTGCATTAGTTGCCTTGCGTATGCTCTGAATCATTTTAGTACTCACAGGTTTTTCTGCACCGCTTCCTGCATCTGCATAGATTAGCTTCATACCTAGCATCTCACCTGCCATGGCTGTGCAGGCAGCTACTTCGGGTTTATCATAAGGGATAGGGCTAGTGTGGCTAATGTAAGATACTGTAGTCGCTCTTCCTCCTTCTATGAGCATATAGCCTGTGGAGAGTATTTCTAAGCTACTTCTCTTCAAAAAGGGAGCTGCTATGATGTGCTGTCCAATCAAAAACTCAGGATTACGACCTGAAATCAGTGATAGAAATAGAATCGCATCTGCATTATGATCTATGTGCATATTACTTCCTGGAAAAATAATAATAGGCAAGGAAGTATATTGTTTAAGTGCTAGGATAGTCTCTCCCATGCTAGAGCCATTGATGAGGCTACCCCCTACAAAAAGAAAATCTATTTTTTCAAAACTCCCTGTTTCATAAAGCTTTTGAGCTTGTGATGCTTCAAACTTATCAGGGTCTATGAGCATCACAAAAGATTTAATTCCCTTTCGCTTACGCTCATAAATATCTTCAATGATTTTATTTGTCATCGCCTTTGCCTGCATTTAAGATTTTTTCTTTGAGTTTATCCTCAACGATGTCTAACGCTATTTCAGTAAACTTACGTATGACACTATCTAAAATGGTGGGTTTTGTATCTGAATTATTTCTATAAATAATCGTAGGTGCTTGTGGAGCAGCGTAATAATTCTTGTTTTTTTTGCGAGAGCCTCCAAATAGATAACGTGTAACTCTAAAAGTGAGATAAGCTGCACCAAGTACAATACCTACTGTCCCTAAGTCTTTTTTAAGCCTTTGAAGCCCATCTATAACGGCTTGCTTTTCTCTTTCAGCGATTTTGAGTAGTTCTTTTTTAGAGAGTTCACTTACTTTCTCTTCGATTATTTTTCTGAACGGAAGTGGGTTATCAGCCATAATTAATATTAGGTTTAATGAATGGTAGATTTAAGTATCAAGCAAACTAGGGTCATGAGATTTTTTAATGCTTTGCTTTTTGCTTTTTGCTTTGGTGATGGCTAATATTAGTAATAAAATTATTAGAAATAGACCACTGACAGATAAAAAACTCAAGCCAAGACTGATTAAAGTCTCAAAACCTAGGTATTTAAATAGCCCACCTATCAAGAAAGTAAGCGAAACAAAAAAGAAAATCACAAAAAGTAATCCTAGAAAAGCAGCTATAATTAGTGGTGCAATTTGTTTTTTGCGTACTTCTACTTCTAGTTTTAAGAGTTGTCGGCTAGTATTTGCATACGCCGAGACATCTTTTATTAATTTACCAATCTCTAAAAATCCCAAAATTCAGATTCTTTTAATGAAACAAAACTTGACTTCCTTGCAAATATCCGAATTAATCTTCAAGAAAGTAAATAGAAAAGGAAATCATCTTGGATTTTATATACAAAAAGGTTTGGCAAGTGCATTTGCCAAACCCTTTTTATCTAAGCGAAACAGTTTTTAAGTGATGAGTTATAAATGATGAATGATAAGTTATTTTATTAAAATACTGATAATCATTTTTTTATAGTAATATCAAAATATAAACTAATTTTGACCATCTACTTAAAAGTAAATACTTCTATCTATTTAGCTTTTAAAAATGTAAAATTTTATGAGCGAATATTAAAATTAGGTTATAGTAATCTTTCAAAATAAAATTTTTATTACCAGATTACTATAAATTCATAACTCATCTCTTATATAGAGTTATGAATTCTCAATTCACTCCATATTTTAGCCATTCATAGAAACTAAGAACTCTGAATTATCCATTGTTCCTTTCATTTTTTCTTGTAAGAAGTCCATAGCTTCTAGAGAGTTCATATCACTCATATACTTACGCAAAATCCAGACACGAGCGAGTTCTTCTCTACTCATTAGCAAATCTTCACGGCGAGTACCCGAAGCAGGAACATCAATCGCAGGGTATATACGCTTGTTAGAGAGCTTGCGGTCAAGCTGAAGCTCCATGTTACCTGTACCTTTAAACTCTTCAAAGATTACTTCATCCATTTTAGAGCCTGTTTCTATCAAAGCAGTAGCAATGATGGTCAGTGAGCCTCCATTTTCTACATTACGAGCAGCACCAAAAAATCTCTTAGGTTTGTGCAAAGCATTGGCATCTACACCACCACTAAGGATTTTACCAGAAGAAGGTATTACAGTATTATAAGCACGGGCCAAGCGGGTAATAGAGTCTAGCAAAATCACTACATCATGACCTGATTCTACCATTCTTTTGGCTTTCTCTAACACGATGTTAGATACCTTTACGTGTCTCTCAGCTTGCTCATCAAAAGTAGATGAAATCACTTCAGCTCTCACACTGCGGGCCATATCTGTTACTTCTTCAGGGCGTTCATCTATTAATAAGATAATCAAATATACTTCAGGGTGATTTTGGGCGATGGCATTGGCTATTTTTTTCAAAAGAACCGTTTTACCAGTTTTAGGTTGTGCTACAATCATTCCTCTTTGTCCTTTACCAATGGGTGCGAACAAATCTAGGATACGAGTCGACATCTCATCTTGCTTAGTGCTAAGGATAAGTTTCTCCTCAGGAAATAGCGGAGTAAGATACTCAAATGGAATACGATCACGGATTTCTTCGGTAGTCTTACCATTGATAGTTTCAACTCGAAGCAATGCAAAATATTTTTCACCTTCTTTTGGTGGGCGGATTTGTCCACGAATGGTATCACCCGTTTTTAAGCCAAAAAGCTTGATTTGAGAAGGAGAGACATAAATATCATCAGGGCTGGCAAGATAGTTATAATCAGAAGACCTTAAAAAACCATAGCCATCTTGCATGATTTCTAAGACACCCTCATTTTCTATCAAGCCATCAAATTCACGAATATTAGGTTTTTCTGTTCTTTTATTCTTGGGAGGCATTTCAGTCTCATTGCCTAGTGACTCTGGTTTGTTGTCTGTCCTAGCTTGTCTAGGCTCTTCTTTTTTAGGCTCTTCTTTGCTAGATTTATTTTCTGAGTAGTTTTGAGGTTGAGTCCTAGGTTTATCATCCTGACTATCTTGAGCATTATCATCTTGTTCATCCACATTTTGTCTTCTAATGCGAGGTTTACGCATGTCAGCTTCTTTTCTAGAGCTGTTTTCAGAGGGAGTTGGAGTGGAGATTTTTGCTTTGAGAGGCAAGATTTCAGAGTCTGGAAGGATAGCTTGTTGGTCAAGAATCTTATAAATAAGTTCTTTCTTTGTGAGTTTTTTGTGGTTTTTGACCTGCAGGCTTTCCGCAATTTCCTTCAATTCGGAAAGCAACTTCATGTTTAGTTCATCAATATTGTACATAATACGAGTAATACGTTTTTTTAGAAATAATCAAATGATTTGATATAAAATAGATATGATTAAAAAAGTAGTGAGTAAATTCTAGTATTTGGTTTTTAGATTTTAGCCAAAGACAAATCAAAGCATTTATCTTGCCTATATCTATTGGCATATTTAAAAATTAGTAAAAATAAATTATATGATAAATAAATTTAAGATTATCCAGTATTTACAAACTTAAATTGCCTTTAAAAATCTTCTTTGATGGTTTTGTTGATAATTTAAAGAGATTGCTAAGATTGATGTATAAATAGAAAAAAATAATTAGGCGTTGCTCCTAACTTTGTGGCAATTTATAAACAGAAACTCTAATTGCCAAAACTAATACTAAAAAATTAGTTTTTTCTCTCTTAAACCAAAAATTAACTGCAAATCCTTAGATTTGCGAATAATTTATGCAAACATAAACCAAAAATTCGTATAACAAAAATATATTTTTAGAGAAATCATGTTAGAAATCCATAAAGTCAGAGAAAATAAAGAAGATATCATCAAGGCTCTTGAAAAAAGACATTTCCCCAGTGCCGCCAACTTAATAGAAGACCTTATCAAGAGTGATGAAAATCGTCGCCAACAGCAAGTACAGCTTGACAAAGCCAAAGCTTCTCTCAATATACAGTCAAAAAATATTGGAATGTTTAAGGCTCAAGGCAAAGAAGCCGAAGCCCAAATTGCCATAGAAGCTACTGCCGATTTAAAAGCTCAAATCAAAGATCTAGAGCAGCAGCAGCGTGAAGCTGAAGATACTATGCAAAATTTGCTCTATTTTATCCCCAATACTCCTCATGCCAATGTGCCATCAGGAAAAACTTCTGAGGATAATGAAGTAACGTATGAGTTTGGTAAATTACCTCAGCTTGAGGAGGGTTCACTTCCTCACTGGGAGTTGATACAGAATCTAGATATCATTGATTTTGAGATGGGTAATAAAGTAACAGGTGCTGGATTTCCATTTTATAAAGGCAAAGGAGCAAGACTTCAGAGAGCGTTGATTAGTTTCTTTTTGGATGAAGCACAAGAGGCAGGCTACTTGGAAGTAATTCCTCCACTGCTTATCAATACCGAATCAGGCATCGGCACAGGGCAACTCCCTGATAAAGAAGGACAGATGTATCACATGACTGTGGATAACTATTACCTCATCCCTACGGCAGAAGTGCCTATTACCAATATGTTTAGAGATGTGATTCTGAATGAAGATGATTTTCCCATCAAAAGAGTAGGTTACACACCTTGTTTTAGACGTGAAGCAGGTTCATGGGGGGCAGATGTGAGAGGGCTAAACCGACTGCATCAGTTTGATAAAGTAGAAATTGTACAGATTTCTCACCCTGATAAATCTTATGAAGCCTTAGAAGGAATGAAAGCACACGTGCAAAGTTTACTTGAGAAACTTGAACTTCCCTACAGAGTTTTGAAGCTTTGTGGAGGAGATATGGGTTTTACTTCTGCTTTTACGTATGATTTGGAAGTTTTTTCTGGGGCTCAAAAACGCTGGTTAGAAGTGAGTTCGGTTAGTAATTTTGAAACTTTTCAAGCCAATCGTCTTAAATTACGCTATAAAGTTAAAGACCAAAAGCAAAAGCCATTGGCACATACTCTTAATGGAAGTGCTTTGGCATTGCCAAGAATCGTAGCCGCTCTATTAGAAAACAACCAAAAAAACAATGGTACTTGGATTGAAATACCTAAAGTATTGCAGCCTTATACTCGCTTTGATAGGATTGGATAATAAATAGTCAGGGATTGGATACCCATTTGGCAGACAGCTCCGATTTGCACGGCTAGTTTTGGGTCATAGACCTTCATTGTAAGAAGTATAACTTTGAGATTTTACGCTTCCTGAAAGGTTTTTCAGTGCAACCATTGCATTTCTTCACTATATTTCAAAGAACTTTTGAAACATAAAAACACAATAGAATAATGATATAACAAGTAGCCATTAGAAAAATATAGAAGTAAAAAACATCTTTTACTATAATACCATTCTATTCTATAAACAAATAGAAGTTTTAGAATACCGAAGGGTTTGCTTTTAGGTGAGCCCTTCGCTTTTTATATAAAATCAGTTATAAATTCTTGTGAGAGCCATCACAAAAAGGAGCATTTCCAGAGGCTTTGCAACCACACCAATAGACTGTTTTAGTTTCGGAGATGATTTCTTTGATAGGTGTAAAAGAAGTGCCTTTGTGAGAGCCATCACAAAAAGGTTGTTTTTGGCTATGACCACAGCTACACCAGAAGTAATTACCAGCCTCTACCTCTAGGACATAAGGTGCTTTTTGAGCGATTTTGGGGGTTTCAGAAGATTCAGACATAAGATTTAAAATAGTTTTATTGTAAAAAGTCTGTAAACTACAATAATTTTACAATAAACTCATATTTTTACATTTGGTTTAATTAGTTTTTATAAAAGACACATATTCTCCAAGTTGAGATTTTTAAAAGAAATATAGCGTATGAAATTTATTCGTTTATTATTTGCATTAGGGTTTACTGCACTATTATTTTATATTCTTGATAATCGCCCCTCAGAACTTCCCTT
>Ga0163144_10028464_pt1 | contig 10776 bp, 10 predicted proteins | sample OliLak19BULKMAT1_FD_123175 | JGI IMG/M metagenome (GOLD analysis project Ga0163144, IMG submission 123175) | Freshwater microbial mat bacterial communities from Lake Vanda, McMurdo Dry Valleys, Antarctica - Oligotrophic Lake LV.19.BULKMAT1 | ecosystem: Environmental > Aquatic > Freshwater >... | reverse complement strand
GAGGCCGCCGGGGTCTCTCACGGAACAATGTCCCGTCCGTTGATTCGTTCGGGACAACGGTCCCAAACTACGACTAGTATCACACAAACTGCCGCTCGCCAAAAAAGTCGTAATGCTAGCGCCCTGCCCACCCAAGGCACATGCAACGCATATGCCAATTGCACGGAAAGCACCAGTTCATCAAACGAAAAAACGGTTGGTGCCCGAGGACACCAACCGTTCTTTATTTATCTTTTCGACTTTTGAATTCGCTTGATTGTATTCGCGGTCCTGGGGACAGATGTGGGATCGCGATTTATCGTACTATTCTCGAGTCGGTATTTGTTACTTATTAGCAACCACAAGCTGGAGCTGCATTGCATCCACAATCAGCTGCTGGTGCACAGCCGCTGTTGCATCCGCCGTTGCATCGCAAGCCACGGAGCATGCCTCGGAGACGTCCGTTGAACAGACCGTTGCCCGAACCAATACCCGCACCGTTACCGGCACCGTTACCGCATGCATTGCATCCGTTACCTGCACCGTTACCGCAAGAAACTGTTACTGGGACTTCTTCGCAGACAGTCTTAGCAACGCACTTGGTGTAGGTGTAAGGTACTTGAACTTGTACGCACTTAGCAACCTTGACCGTTGTGCAGCATGGAACTGCTTTGCATACGGTGTAAGGAACTAGTTTGGTACGGCATTCCTTGACCATTTTGCAGGTCGAGTAGGTATAAGGAACGCTCTTTTGTTCGCATACCATGCTGCAAGTTGTGTAGCAGACGTCTTTGACTTTTTGCTCGCAAACCATTCGGCATGTCTTGTAGCAAACAGTCTTTTGACGGCATTCTGAAACCATACGGCAAGTTGTGTATGTGCATACCTTGGTCTTTGGCTCGCAAACCATTGTGCATGTCTTGTAACATACAGTCTTGGTGCGGCATTCTGGAACCATTTTGCAGGTTGTGTAGCATACAGTCTTGCTGCGGCACTCTGGAACCAATTTGCAAACATTGTGAGTGACCGTCTTGGTGCGGCACTCAGGAACGCATTTGGTTACAGTGTAAGGAACAACTTTGGTCAAGCACTGTGTTTCGTACTTAACGCAGTTGATTTCCTTTGTTTCGCAGGATGGAACCCAAACCTTCTTGGTGATCGTCTTGGGTGGGCACTGAACGCATTCAACTCGGCTGGCGCCTGGGCAGTATACGTTCTTGCAGGTCGATGGATCAAATGTCCAAGTACCTGGCTCACGGACGGTATTGCGAACGATTGGACCAGCAACTTCTTCCGAAGTTGTTTGCCAGCTGCCACCGTTGACCGTTACGGTCTTGGTGTAGTTGACAGGATTGGTTACTGAGTAGTTTACCGTTCGTTCTTTGGTTTCAGTAACAGGAACCATAACCGTGTAGTTGATGACGTGATCATGGGATTCCATGACTCGGTTCATCACTGTGTAGTTGACAACCTTTTCGTGCGTTTCACGAACTGGAGTCATCACGGTGTAGCTCACGTCCTTGGAGTGTGTTTCGTACACAGGTCGTTTGACTGTGTAGTTGATCACCTTCTCGTGGGTTTCGCGAACTGGAACGCAAACTGTGTAGTTGATGACCTTGCTGTGTGTTTCGTACACTGGGCGCGATACGTTGTACGTAACTTGCTTTGTGTGCGTTTCGTAGACAGGTCGTTTGACAGTGTAGTTGCGAACACCGGTGTGTGTTTCGCGAACTGGAACGTTGACCGAGTAGGAAACTTCCTTCTGGAGAGTTTCTCGCTCGTATCGAACGCTGTTTACCGTCTTGTCTTCGTATACGACTTGGTTAACGGTTTTCATGCCGGTAACTGTTTCTGGTTCGTAGACGGTTTTCTTGACGGTTTTCATAACGGTGTAAGTGGATGGACCACAGGAGTCCACTACATTACATCCGCAGTTTTCATAGCTCGCACCGTTGTAAGCGGCTTGAACTGAACCAGCATTGAATGCAGCCATCATCGCTGCAATCGCTGGAAGAGCCAATAGTTTTTTCATTTCATTCTCCCTTGAACGTTTGCAAAACCACGCAGGACACTAGTATCAGACGGGACGATGCTTTGCGGCTCGCCACTCCGTTGTTGTTCGGTGGTAGTTTCTGTTTGCAAGAGTCCGGCGTTGCTCGAGAGCTGCCAACAAATATGCTCTGGTCGATCTCGTCCATGGACGCCCTCGCATCGCATCGATCCATCACGTCTAGTTGCGGCTCTACGTGTTGAATGCATTGCGTGCTCGGAGCGACTCGTCCGCTCGAACTTCTTCGAGGGCGTTCTTGACGAGACCGGAGCAACCAGCCCCTGGTTGGAACTGGACTCTTACTAATGGGAAACTACTTCCCGACAGGCGACTTAGATCGACTGGTCAAGAAGCATGGGCCAGGAAAAATGAACAGGTCGGGTAATTTAGATCAGGTGACCTAGAATGGGCTAGGATGTCTAACGACTGTACCGATTAGTCGAGTTTTCAGTGTTCTCGTAAAGAGCAAGAAATGTGGTAAGTACGACCGAAGCGATGCGAAGCGGTGCTTGCGATAAAGCTCTCCAAATGGGAAGGGACGCAAGACTTTTGGCACTAGCCGCACGTGTTTCTACGAACCGGCGGCTAACGCCAAAAACCGGAAGTTCCTTCCGGTTTTGGGGATCTTGATTTGCAGGTGGCAGGGCGTCCAATGGCACTGTCCGTGATTGAGACCCCAGCCAGCTTGTCTGGTTGGTGAATAAGCTTGGTAGCCAAATAGCGTGGTTGAGGAGAGCAGTGGAGCCATTGCTTTAGCTACTAAACTCCTTCACCCACGGCCAAAGACCATGGGGGTCGAACAGCAATCTGCGGCTAGCGCCTTGCCGCCCACAAACGAAAAGAGGGGACGTATTGGTCCCCTCGAATTCATTCACATTGTTGAAAAGCTCGGACGCTAAGAAGATTTTTCCGCGAAAACTCGCTTGATCGACAGAATTTGAAAAATACCGACTAGCCGAGCTGATCTAGCAGTTTGTCAAAGGCGATTGAGAGTTTTTCATCCGTGTCGTAGTTGCCTTGCGCAATCGCTTCTCTCAAACTCGCGACTTTGTCGGCCCGGAACACCTCTCCAGACGGTTGGGTACTCGAAGCGCTCAAAGCCTCCGGCGACAGATCAAGTTGGTCGACCGGTGTCGCGATTTCGCTGCCCGCAGCGGCAGTGGGTTGAGCTGGTGCATTGCTACGTCCTGCACTTCTTGCAGCGTCAGCTCCCGAGACCGAAAAATTTCCAGAAATTTGCATAAGTGTCTTCTTCCCTGTTTGATTAGGACTCTTGGCCCGATCGAATGATCGAGATGTACATGGACTGCTACCGTGCCGACAAGACGAGATTCTATGTCCCGTGCTCGATCCCTTTTTTTTCAACGCAGTCCGTGTCGCAGAAAAGACCTTCTGAATCCATCAGGCCAAGGCGACTTTGCGAAGACGCTGCTTTCGAGCGAAAGCATACCTGTGTATCGGAAGACTAATCCAACCAGACCAACGAATCCTATCCTGTTCCTTGTGTAGTGAATAGCCAAAACGCAATACGTAAGCCGATTCTGCGGATTGACAACAATGAGACTCTCGTTCAAGTCCTAACGAAAGCAAGTAACGTGCCAACACTCGCAAACCTACGAACCCTATCTCAATCCGTTGGTTATAGTTCGCAGCTTGTGAACAGATCAAGCCAGAATGATTGGAATCGCGAATTGCCATCATTGTTTGAGACGGGTTGTTCGCTTGTCCTCGATTTCAATTTAGGCAACTTTTTTCAACTGACTTCAAAATCACTTTCAAAAAGTTTGGAATCGCGATTGACCCGAGGGGACGTTCGGGTCTATCTTACCGCCGTCGCAGTGATGAGCTTCGACAACCAACCTACCTCGCTGGGTTGTCAATCAAAAACTGATCTTTCAAAATCGAAAACATTTGGATCCACTGAGTTGGATTTGCGATTCGCAAATCTCACCACAGTAAAGCGCACGGATGTGCTGAGCTCTGGCGGAAAACGAAGTGGATTTATGCGGGCAGTGCACACGGATGTTGCTATTGCCCGCTCTAATCATCGCTCCCGGAAATGCAGCTCTTGTCCTCAGCCCCCCTAGGACTCGTTCACTTCCGGGAGCTTTTTTTATTTCGCGATTGTCTACGACTCGTGGTCTATACTAGCCGCGACGCGACACAAAAACTCTTCGAGAATCGTCGCCCCCGTTCGGATGCGTAGCTCAATTTCGAGGCTCCATAACTCATATTGCCCGATCCGGACCGAGTCGATTTTCGCAAGATCCTTTCCGGTACAGATAATTGCGTCGCATGGTATCTCCGTTGTGCTTGCTTGCCTACGAATCGAATCAATGTCGGCAGCTGAATAATCGTGGTGATCTGGAAAAGTCACAGCCGCAACTACGTCGGCCCCACACGTTCGAAGTGTTTGAAGAAAGCCTTGTGGATTTCCCAATCCACACGTTCCAAGCACTTTCTTGCCAATTAGCCACTCGATCGCCCGGCGATCCCCCGCCGAGTTTCTTAAGCAAATAGGAGCATGTTCGGATTCCAACCACGCTGCTTTTGGGTTGTAACGTTGCACACGGGTGCGAATTTCGGCCAAACATTGGGCATCCACTTGATCCGCACGCGTTGCCATAACAATATCCGCCCGACGAAGCGAGCGAAGTGGTTCTCTTAGCAAGCCACGTGGCAGCATGTAACCAAATCCGAACGGCTCGCGAGCATCGAGCAGAACAATCTCAAGATCGCGATGGATTCGTCGATGTTGAAATCCATCGTCCAGGAGCAACAATTGCATCCCCAGTTCTTCGGTCGCAATCGCGGCGGTAGCAAGCCGGTCCGGTTTCTGCAAATGAGGCACGTCGGGCAACGCAACCTCTAGTTCTTTGGCTTCGTCATTGCGGCCATCTATTCCCGCACCATAACCTCTTGATAAAATACCAACTCGAATGTTTCTATCGCGGAACCATCTTGCCAACATTGCAACTGCAGGTGTTTTCCCTGTCCCTCCAGCAGTCAGGTTCCCTATCGAAACAACTGGAACCGTCGCTTTGCCCACCCTTTTCCATTTTCTGTCATAAGCAATGTTTCGAGCCCAGACGACTGCCGAATAGGGTTGGCTCAAGCACCACAAACCGGCGCGCATCAGTATGGAACTGAGTGAGTTGGAGCGGCCAGACAGTAATTCTTCAACGCGTCGCATGCACCGATGTTCGAATCTACAAGTGGAGAAGTTCGGAATGAGTCGTTCATTTCCGAAAGTATGCTTGCAGTCTATCATATTGCCCCGCCCCTCGGCGACTCCCATCGCAATCGCTCCTTTTTAGCAAGTTCCCAACGAATGTCCGACAGATTTGATCAGGCACCGATTTCGCAACTCATCGGATTCAAAGTCCTACCGGCATCAACAGAGGACAATGAGCAAGGTCGGGCAACGGTAGAGCTAGAAATTGACGAACGACTCCACAATCCAATGGGCAGAGTACACGGTGGCGTTTTGGCAGCCCTCTCAGATGCAGCTATGGGCATCGCGTTTGGCCGAACCCTCGATCCCGGCCAGGATTTTTCGACCATCGATCTCCATATCCATTTCATGAGGCCAGTTCGAGGAAAAAAGCTGATCGCAAAAGGAGAGATGATTCAGCGAGGTCTGCGTATCGGCTATGTGGTGTGTCGTATCATCGACGATCGCGGAAAAGAAGTCGCCAGCGGCTCATGTAGCTGCACAGTCTTAAGTGATTAGTGTTTTGTCGAACGGCTTCCAAATTGGAACTAAACTGTCGCTCCAGGAATCGATCAATTAGTGGGAGAGGCTTCCAGCCTCTTTATACCCCACAACGTCAAAGTGCTTTGGCCCCATGCCAGCTTGTCTGGCATGAGCCCAAGTTTTGCGAGTTAAAACACGCCGAAACCCCGCCACCCGTCCATTCTTGCACTCGCTCGCCGCCTTAGGCGGCGAGCGAGTGCAAGAATGGTGGCTTTACGGAGGATAGCGATCTAATTTCAAAACTCGTTCACCCGTGAGCAAGCTCACGGGGGTCCAAAAAAGTTGTGGGGTATAAATAGGCTTCCAGCCTGTCGCATGGAAAATGACAGGCTGGAAGCCTATCCCACTACTTGCCCAGCTTTAGCTTCAAGATCTCGACGGCTTTTTCCAATTGCGGATCGTCTTTTAGCGTCGGGTCCATTTGCAAGTTAAGTTGGCTCGCCTCTGAGCTTTCCTCGACCTCTCTTGGTTTCCCGAGCCCGTTCTCCATTGGATCAGCGCGTTTGCGAAAGCGATCAATGGCTTTCATAAAGGCCGCTTCGTCCAACTTAACTTGAGCGCCCTCATCAGGCGATATCCCCCATGTATCTTCAGGCTTGGCGTTTGGTTTGCGATGAATCAGTCGACCACTTGGCGGATAGTAGTATGCCGTTGTCAAACGCATGGCAGCCATTCCAGCATCTAGGGGTATCACGTTTTGGACGCTCCCTTTTCCAAACGATCGGTCACCCACGATCGACGCGCGGCAGCGGTCCTGCATGCAGCCTGCGACAACCTCGCTGGCGCTGGCAGAATGCTCGTTAATGAGAATGACGATGGGAACCGTGTTTGCAATTTCAGTTCCCTGCTTAGCCGTATACCGCTGATCGATTCGGTCGTCGCGCCCACGAGTACTTACGATATCGCCATCGTCGAGAAACATATCGCAAATATCTCGCGCGGCCAACAAGAGTCCTCCAGTATTGTCTCTGAGGTCAATAATCAGCCCCTTGCACTCTTTCTGAACAGAAGCGATTGCTGCCTTCAGCTCTTCGGTTGTCTTTTCGCCGAACAGCTCTAATCTCATATATGCAATCCGCGGATCTTCCTCCATCGCAAACTCCCAGCTTCCATCCAATTTTCGGCGATCGCCCAGAACCGATTCCACGTCGATTCTCGCACGAACGACTCGAATCTTTAGCGGTTCGGGCTCGTTCGCTCGTTCGATAGTGAGCGTGGCCGCGGACCCTTCTTTGCCTCGAAGCTTTTTCGAAGCGGTTTCCACCTTTTCATTTGCGCAAACGACTCCGTCCACTTCCAGAATCACATCGCCCGGCTTAATGCCCGCTCGATAGGCGGGAGAATCAAAAAGCGTAGCCACAACGGTTAAGCGTTCACGCCTCGGGGGACCGTCAATGCTGACACCTAAGCCGCCAAATTCCTGGTCAAATATGGCTTGAAAAGGCTTGAACGACTCAATCGGGATGTAACCAGAATAAGGGTCCAGGGAATCTATCATCCCCTTCATCGCAGCCTGATAAAGTTTTTCCTTGTCCGGTTTTTCAACATACTCTCGATCGATGATATCCATCGCCAACGCTAGGTCGCCTAAATTCCGAATGCGTTGTGCATTTCCATAGCAAAACAGTGACGCGATCAGGACGACTAGCAGAATTTTGAAGTTCTTTGTTGTCAACGGAGGGGCCTGGAGGAGAAGAGTTAGCGAAAAGGTTTCGCGGGTCGAAGTGAAGCGATTGTAGCCGATTGAGTTTGTGAAACGAGTAAGTTTTCAAGCCATTTGGCGCGCAATCCCTATCTGCAGTTATAATAACGGACCCCGCCAAAAATAATACCTCGATGCGAATGCTATGCCTGCCTCAAAAACTCTGTCGATGTCATGGCCCGTCTTGCTTGCTTTTGCATGCAATTTACTAGCCGATGACGTTCCCGCTCCGGATGGACAATCGATCAAACCCGGTCATTCCACCCACGCCGATGCGTTCAACGAGGGACCTCGGCAAGCTGCCTATCTCATGAACGGAATGGGGAACGTGCATTGGGAAATTTCAACAAAGAACCCGATGGCCCAACGGTTCTTTGACCAGGGGATCACCCAACTTCACGGATTTTGGTACTTCGAAGCCGAACGATCGTTTCGACAAGCTGCCGCTTTTGACCCTGATTGTGCCATCCTCTATTGGGGAATGGCGCGAGCCAATATCGAAAACCCATCGCGATCCAAAGGCTTCAGCGAACAAGCCATGAAAGCCATCGCGAAAGCGCCTGACAAAGAAAAAAGATTGATCGAAGCCTGGAATAAGCGCGTCAAAGATACCAAACAAGAACCGGCCAAAGACGACAACTCGAAATCCAAAACCGATGCCGAAAAGAAAGCTGCGGCCAAAGAAAAGAAGCGTGACAATGACAAGAACAAAAAAGACCAACAGGATCGCCTAAAGCAATACGTCAAGGATCTTGAGAGTATTGCGTATAGCTATCCCGACGACATTGAACTCAAGGCAATGTTGGTCCTTCAGTATTGGCAAAACAATGGCAGCGGGATCGAAATCCAAAGTCACTTTGCCATCAACTCGATCCTCGCAGACATTTTCCACACCAATCCGAAACATCCGGCTCATCACTTCCGAATCCATCTCTGGGACTACAAACAGGACAAGCTCGCACTGGACGCCGCGGCGAAATGCGGACCAAGTGCTCCTGGCATCGCTCACATGTGGCACATGCCTGGCCACACGTATTCGCGACTTCATCGTTACTCTGACGCCGCGTGGCAACAAGAAGCGTCCGCGCGGGTCGACCATGCCCACATGATGCGCGATCAAGTTATGCCAGATCAGATCCACAACTACGCGCACAACAATGAATGGTTGATCCGTGACCTGATGTTAACCGGTCGAGTTCGAGAAGCGGTCGAATTGGCAAAGAATATGATCGAATTGCCCCGCCATCCGAAGTTCAACTCCCTCGGCGGACGCGGCAGTGCTTCGCTCGGTCGTGAACGTTTGCTCGGAGTCCTAACAACTTATCGACTCTGGCCACAGCTTATCGAACTTGCCAATTCGACCTACATCGAACCGACCGCAGACGAACTAAAGCAAGACGAAAGAATCGCTTGGTTGACGATCGCTTACAGCCAAACGGACGACAAACCGAAATGCGATAAGTTCCAAAAAACCATGGTGGACTTGATTCAATCATTGATCGCGAAAGCAGCAGAGGGACGAGAAGCGTTGCGAATCCTCGGTGAAGCCGACGCAAAGAGTGACGCCAAGGACAAAAGTAAATCACCGTCCAGGCCTCCCAAGCTGCTTGCGCCGTACGAATTAAGTGACGATCCGTTTGGCGACGAAGAGGACCCCAGCGTTCCCAAAATGCCGAGCAAAGATCTCGACGAGGCGCTCGCCAAAGACTGGACCGATGAAAGGCGGGAAAAGGCGACTAAGCAGCTCGAACTGGAGTTCCGAATCGCCAAACTGAAGCAGTTGCAATTCGCGGTCGACTCCTATGTCGCGGCAAGTGAAGGCAAGTTCAAAAAGGCCCTCGAGTTGTCAAACCAATGTCGCCCTGTCATTAATTCCACAACGCGGATGGAATGGCTATCGCAAGCGGGCTATGCCAAGAAAGCTTTGGATCGAATCAAGAAGCGAATCGACGAAGCTCCGGGTGAATTGCTTCCTTTGGCCATAGGTATCTGGATCGCGTCCCAAAATAGCCTCGATGACAACGATGTGAAAGTTCTCGCCAAGAAATGGACGACCGCTCTGTCACCGATTGCGGCCGGGGCTGATTCGGACTGCAATTTGTTAGATCGGCTTGTACCCGCCATCGAAAAGATCGGTGAAAAGCAACAGTGGCGGGCACCTGCGACGGCTCCCACCGACGTGGGCGATCGGCCTTCATTGGATTCTCTTGGGCCGTTCCGCTGGACGCCGCCGCTCGCTCCAGTTTGGACGGCTGTCGATTCCGAGGGAGAGACCCGTTCCACCAAACAATTCGGGAAAAGGCCTGTCGTTTTGGTGTTCTACCTTGGATTTGGTTGCGTTCACTGCGCCGAGCAGCTTAAGGAGTTTTCGCCCATGGTTGAGCAATTCCAAGCGGCGGGGATCGATGTGGCAGGCATTAGCACGGAAACTCTGTCGCAGCTACAGTCGGGTCTGAGAAAGTACAACGCCGAGATGCGATTGCCGTTGATGGCGAACCCAGAGCTGGACATTTTCAAGGCGTTTCGCTGCTTCGACGATTTCGAAGGTGTGCCGCTTCATGGGACGTTCCTGATCGATACCAACGGCAGGATCAGGTGGCAGGACATCGGCTACAAGCCCTTTATGGAACCAAAGTTCCTTCTAGAAGAAGCAACGCGGCTTCTGCGACTTTAGCACGACGCGCAAGCCAGTGAATCATGAGGCTTACTCAGTAGTGCCACAACTCGTAACCGTTAGGTCACCAAAGCGAAATCTTGCCTATTTGCACAAACCAAAGAAGGCAGTTGCCAAAATCTCCAGGCGATTCCTGTAGCGGAACTCGCCAAGAGTTTCGGAACGTGCCAATTATGATCACCGAAAGCCTTGGCGGCTTCCGCTACGGGCTTTGGTGCAGGCTTATTTACGAGTTGTGGCACTAGCTTGCGCGTCGTGCGTCTCGGGCAGCGCCGAGTAACCAGTGCCGAAGGTACGACAGATTTCTGCCGGGGACGTCAGTCCCCCGAGGGGACTTGTGTCCCCGGCAATTCAACTATCGCCCCTAACGGGGCTGGTGGGTATATTGTCATATGGCGTTCCAAAACCTACTCCGTGGGGCGTCGTGCAAGTACAAATCCCGCTACAACTGAGTGTTTTTGATGTCGGAATCCACTGTTGCCATCCCGCTTCCAGCCATTACCAAACGACTTTACATCGAGACCGTTGGCTGCCAAATGAACGTGCTCGATAGCGAAATGGTCGTGGCGGCCCTTCGAAAGTCCGGCTACGGCATCACAAAGAACGCTGCGGAT
>Ga0163144_10028463_pt1 | contig 10776 bp, 8 predicted proteins | sample OliLak19BULKMAT1_FD_123175 | JGI IMG/M metagenome (GOLD analysis project Ga0163144, IMG submission 123175) | Freshwater microbial mat bacterial communities from Lake Vanda, McMurdo Dry Valleys, Antarctica - Oligotrophic Lake LV.19.BULKMAT1 | ecosystem: Environmental > Aquatic > Freshwater > Lake... | reverse complement strand
CGTCGCCGCCCAGCTCGGAAATGCCTTCGGTGGCTATCAGCTCGAAGCGACGATCCGAAAGCGATACCGCCGAGGTATCGAAGGTGCCGCCACCCAGATCGTACACCACTACATAACGCTTGGGGCTGCGCTTGCCGACAGCGCCTAAGTTGCGATGCGCAAACTCGATGGCTGCCGCCGTAGGCTCGTTGACCATGCCCAGCACCTTGAAGCCGGCGCGTCGGAATGCCTCCAGCGTCAGGTACCGCTGGCGCGTGCTGGCGTTGGCCGGCACCGCCACCATCGCCTCCAGGGGCTCGTCCGCAGACACGTCCAAGTTGCTGCGCTCCAGGATTCGCCGGCGCAGTACTTCCAAATAGCGTGTGGTGAGCTCCAGCGCCGAAACCGAGCCGAGCGCGCGCAAGGGCTCGTCTGGTGACACTCGGCTCACGGCTCGCTTGATCGAGCGGAGCGCGCCGCCGACGTCACCGTTGAGCTCCACGTCCCAGCCGAGCGACAGCTCGCTACCGGTGATCGCCGCGATGCCGGGGATGTAGTCGCAGTAGCCGTCGCCGCTCTCGAAGGCGGCCACGGGGTAACGACCGCCGATGGCAGCCGCCACCACGGTACGCGTCGTGCCAAAGTCGATCCCGAGCCGCATCGCTCGACGAGTGTCGCGGCTTTCCGAGAAATGGCCAAGAGCCCTGAGCCGGGCGCGGCTAGGCGGCGCAGCCGGTGAGGCGAGGAGTCCACAGCGTCACTCGATTGCGCCCGCCGCGTTTCGAGGCGTAAAGAGCCTCGTCGGTGGCTTTGAACAGCTGCTCCCAGGACGCTCCGGCTACCGGGAAAGGAGCCACGCCGACGGAGCACGTGACCTGGAGGGCGCCCAGCTCGGTGTGGAACTTCACTGCCTCGAGCTCGGTGCGGATGCGCTCGGCCAACTGCTGGGCGCCACGCTCGTCGGTCTCCTCACAGACGATCACGAACTCCTCCCCGCCAAAGCGCCCGACCGCGTCGGTGTCCCGCTTGACCCGCTTGAGCACGTCCGCAAAGCCCTTGATCACCACGTCGCCGACATCGTGGCCGTAGGTGTCGTTCACTTTCTTGAAATGATCGATGTCGCAGACCAGCAGGCTGAGCGGCTTCTGGAAGCGATTGGCGCTCTTCAATTTTTGAGTGCCGACTTCGATGACCGCGCGTTTGTTGTACAGGCCGGTCAGGCCATCCAGCGTGGCCATCTCCTCCAGGCGCGCCAACATGCGAGCGTTGGCTAGCGAAACAGCTACGTGGCTCGCCAGGATCTCCAGCGTGGGCCTGACCGAATCGCCAAACGCGCTCTTTCTTCGCGAGCCGAGCACCAATGTGCCGAGGGCGCGCTCGTGGACCAGCAGCGGTAGCACTAGCAGGGAAGGCATCTCCGGGGGGTTGATGCGGCGCGTGAACACGACCTGTCTGGCTGGGTCGTAGTCGCCGCGGTACGGGAGCGCGTGGCGATTGGCGACGACCATCGACACCAGACCCGAGTTGTGTCGGAAACGCTGACCGACGAGCTCGCTTTGGCCCTCCCCGCTCACGGCGCAGATTTCGTGCTCGTTGGTATTGCGGTCGAAGAGCGTTACGACCGCGAAGTCGAAGGCCGCAAACTCTCGCGCCCCGTTGACGCCTGCCTCGATCACCTGAGCCTCGGTGGTGGCGGCGGACAGGGCGTTCGCTGCGCGATACAGCTTGCCTTGTTCGACCTTGGCGCGCTCGAGCTGAACGAAGACGCGCTCGTTCTCGATCGCGCGCAGGATGAAGCGAGCGGCGCCGGACAGCGTCGCTTGCTCTTCGTCCGTGAAGGGTTCGCGAGTTTCGCGATCCACCAGCAAAAGGCCGCGCGCCTGACCGTGGTCCAGGAGCGGAGTGGCGCAAACGCTACCAATCGCCGGTTTACGCGAGTAATAAGGCACGTGTTGGCCCGCCCGTGGACCCGCGAGCGAGAGCTGCTCGAGCTTGGACAGAACGGCGCCAAAAATGCCGTCCTGCACGCCAAACGGCCCCGGAGCTATGGCGTCCTCACTGGTGGAAAGCTCTTGGATGTGCAAGCTGGAACCAGCCGCGTCCGTCCCGAGCAAGAGCGCGGTACGCAGGCCCAGGGTTCTCCGCAGCAAGGCCAGGGCGAACTCGACCGCTTGATGGATCTCGTCCACCCCAGAACGTAGCAGCCGATCCTCGTCGTCGCGAGCAGGCGCTGGCACGCGCTCCTGCGCGCCCGTGGGGGCCCCGATCAGGCGGTACGAACGCGCGGCTTCCTTCAACTTCTTCAGCTCGGCTTCGATGCGCTGCCGGGAGACGCGACGAATGCGCGCTATCTCTGCCCGGAACACCAGCATGTTCAAGAACGCAAACACGCCCAGCAGGCTAGAGTGCTCGATCAAGCCGCGCGTGTCGCGAAAAGCGATGAAGGCAAGAGCCGCCTCCATCATGACCGCAAACGCCACGGTACCGACGGTCGCCGCAGGCCGGGCGAAGCTCGCGGTCAGCATCACGAGCGCATACAGCGCGGGGTAGGCGGGTCCATCCAGACCACCGCGCGCCCGCAGGACCAGCGCATAACAGAGCACGACCAAATGGGTGAACAGCTCGAGGTCGAGGCGCGCGGTCTCCTCCACCACGGCGCGACGCCGTCGCTGCAGCACGCGGTAGCCGAGCGAGGCCCCGAACAAAGCCGTCATTCCCCACAGCAGCACCTCTTGCGGCGGCTCGGACTCCGCATACACCACGAACGCCCCAAAGCCGATGGCGAGCAGAGAGCCCGCCGTTCGGGCGATGAGCTGCTGAAGACCGAGCGCGACGCGCACCAGCGGATCCATCCGAGCCCTTGCCCGTATCAGGTGCCCGCAAAATCGGCCTACTTTTGGGCTACCAACCCCAGGCCTCGAGTTCGCCCCAAACCTCACCACCCGGGCGATTTCTTGGAGTACTGCTAAACCCGTGCGCGGCGGGCTTCGGCTTCAGATTTTGCTCTTGCTCGGGAGCCTCTTGCTCCTGGCGTTCATTCCGCTGTTTTTCGCGGTCGCCACCTACACCAGCGTCACCCTGCAGCAGCTGCGGGTGGCGCACGCTCGGTCGCTGGGTCGGGCCGTAGCGGGGCATGTGGCCGAAGCACGCAGGAGCCGCTCGGCCCCAGACTTGATGCGGCTACTGCGGGCCGAAGTGGGCACGGAAGGTGTCGAGGCGATCGGGGTGTACGGCCCCACGGGCGAGCAGGTGGCTCGGGCCGGGGAAACCGCCGCCGCGGATCAGCTTCCGGCCCGGCGCGCCCCGAATCGGGAAGCTCTGGAAGAGCTGGGAGACGGCGGCACCGTGATCGCGGTCACCGTTCCCAGCCCGGACGGCGCGATCGTGGCGGTGTTGCGCGTCGACGATCAATCGGCACGCGCTGCGCCGCTCGTGAGGTTGGTGGGGCTGTACACGGCACTAGTAGCGCTGGCCCTGCTGGTGATCGCCTATTTCGCGCTCACGCGGCTGATCGTGCGGCCGCTCGACGCGCTGGCGCGTGCGGCCGAGCGCGTTGCCGGAGGAGCGCGGCGCCTCGTGGTGCCCGAGACCTCGGTGCGAGAGCTGTCCGATCTGGGCGCCAGCGTCGGAATCATGACCGAGCGTCTGCTTCTGGAAGAGGACAAGCTGCGCACGAAGATCGACGAGGTGGAGCGAGCGACGGAGCGACTCAAGGAAGCGCAAGACCGTCTGGTTCGAAGCGAGCGACTCGCCTCTGTCGGACGCCTCGCCGCCGGGCTCGCCCACGAGATCGGCAACCCTATCTCGGCTCTGATGGGACTCGAAGACTTGGTGCTCGCGGGTGGGTTGTCGTCTGAAGAAGAGCATGATTTTCTGCTGCGCATGCGCAAGGAAACCGAGCGTATCCACCGCATTTTGCGCGATTTACTGCAGTTCGCTCGGCCGGCGGCGCTACCGCTCTCGGAGGAAGCTCAAGAGCCCGGGGACGTGGAGACCGCGGTGAGGGACACCGCGGCGTTGATGGCGCCGCAACGAAGCTTGAACGAGGTCTCGCTCTCTCTGGACATCTCCCCGCATTTGGCGCCCGTAGCGCTTGGTCACGAACAATTGATGCAGGTGACATTGAACCTCGTCATGAACGCTGCAGACGCAGTGGGAGCCGGTGGCACGATTCGGATTGCGGCCAAGCGGAGCGCCCAGGGCGTCGAGCTACTGGTGGAAGACGACGGTCCCGGAGTCGACCCCCGCGTGCAAGCGCAACTTTTCGAGCCCTTTGTGACGACCAAAGAGGTCGGCAAGGGTACGGGCCTCGGATTGGCCGTCTGCCGCGGCTTGGTGGAAGCGGCCGGCGGCAGCATAGCGCTCGACACCACGTACACGCGCGGCGCCCGCTTCGTGGTCCAGCTACCAACTCAGTAGCATCCGTCTCATCATGCTAGCCGGGTGAACATCTCGCTTTCTGAGGGATTTCTTTGCCGCAAAGACGCGGTGGGCTGCGCCCACGCAGACTGAATTTCTGGGGGGTTGAGCGAGCCGCTGGTCATTTACAGCGGATCTGAATCTAAGTTCTTGCGGTTTCCGGCGGCCTGAAAGGCCTGCGTCTTTGCGGCCAAGGAACTTGACCGGTCGCCAAACGCTAGTTCTGGGGCGTGACCGACACGACGTCGAAGTGTACGAACTGGCCGTTGAACGGATCGGGCGCGGGCGGGACGCCGGGGATCACGACCTCGTCGCGGTTCGAAACGCCGTGACCATCCGGGACCGACTTCTGCCCATTGATGTCGAACGTCACCGTGGCGCCACCGCGCATGGGAATCACGACTTGGTAGTCCAAGGCGAAGACGATATGCCCCGTAGTGGCGTTGTAGTTGAAGAAGTAGACCTCGGCCGGATCCGAAACCGTCAAGCTGTAGGCGGTATAGCCGGTGGTCGTGGTCTCCCCTCCCACGTAAAAACGCGGTGGGGTGAGCGTGCCGTTCGCGTACGTGTTGGGCTCGGTGAGGCCGCGGACGTGCAACTTGACGTCGTACAGGGTCGCGCTGTCCCCCGCGATCGACTTTTGAATCGTTTGGCGATCCACGGCCGCGAGCACATCGCAGTTGTCTTGCTTGTCCGAGCCAAAGTGGTCCGCGTCGATGCAGGGCGACTCCAAGCGGAAGCCGTCGATGCTATCGGCGATGCCCAGCATTCCACCGGAGCCGCCAGCGCTCGCGCCAGCGCTACCTCCACTACCTGCGCTAAGCCCCCCGGCACCGGCGTTGCCGGGCGCGCCACTACCGCCCGCCGAGGCTCCGCCCGAAGTGCTGGCGCCCGCCGTGCTCTGGGTGCCGCCGGTGACGCCGCCGGTTGCCGCGCCAGCCGCGGGAGACCCGCCCGAAGGCATTCCAACGCTAGGCGGGCTCGCCTCGTCGCTGCAGGCGCTGAGCAAGCCGAGCGCGAGACCTGCGATTGCGAAAGTCAACTGGGGCCTTGCGCCCGCACCGCTTCCGGCGACTCCTTTTTCGATTGCCATGATGATGAGGTCCCAGCTCGGTCCGGATCCAGCCAACTTTATCACTTCGAGGCAGAAATTTAATCGGTCCCCGGGCCTTGTGCGGCAATTGGCGCGGGTTTCCGCGTCCCTCCTGCTCGGGCTGCGCGGTCAACGAAGCCGAGTTTGGCAATTCCGGTGTGGTCGCGACAATACCGGGCTTCATGACAGAACCGATCGCTTGTCCCGAGCTTGCTTCTAAGGCCACCCAGCAGCCGCGGTTCGTTGCCAAACCTGCGCTATGGGCGCTCGCCCTAGCGCTAGCCGAGCTCGGCTGTAGCGATGGCGCCCCGCAGTCAGTCACTCCGGGCAGCTCCGCAGGACAAGGCGGCGCACTCAGCGGCGGGGGCAACAGCGGCGGCGGCACGAGCGGCGGGGGAGGCAGCGCCAGCACCAACGGTGGCATGGCAGGCAGCACGCTTGGCGGCGGTGGCGGAGGGCAGGCCGGAGCAGGCTCCGGCGGAAGCGCTGGCAGCGGAGGCTCTGGCGGCGGAGCCCCCTGCCCCAGCGCTGGCAAGGCCCTTGAGTTCGATGGCGACCAACACACGGAAGTCAACGCGGTGGTGGGCTCTACACTGCCGCTCGGGAACGCTTCGCGCACGGTAGAGATGTGGGTGTACACGGTTGCCAAGTCGTGGCGCGCCGAGCACCACCTCTACCAGTACGGCGGGACGAATCCGAAGGAGGGAGCCTTCGGCATCGACTTCGGTGACGGGCCCTACCCCGACATGGAGACCTACACGAACGGGACGGGCGACAACCACTTCAAGGCGCCCACAGCAACGGTCAAGGAAATGGGCTGGGTCCACTTCGCGATGGTCTGGGACGGCCCTACCAAGACGCTCAAGGGCGTCTTGAACGGCGTCACCGTGGCCAGCAAGGTGATCAGTGTCGAGCTCACCACCAGCCTCTCCGACCTCAGCATCGGTTTCTCCCCCACGTTCAGTGGAAATGGCGGTTTTACCGGAAAAATTGATGAATTCCGAATCTGGAGCGTGGCGCGCAGCGACGCCGAGATCGCCAGCACCATGAAACGCCACTTGCTCGGGACCGAACCCGGGCTGGTCGTCTACTTCAAGTTCGACGAAGGTCTCGGCACCACCTCCAACGACGAGGTGAAGGACTACGTGGCGACCCTACGCGGGGATAGCTTGCCGCTGTGGGTAGCGTCGGACATCGAGCTCACCTGCCAGTAGTAGTGGCTGGCCTCGGTGCGAACGGTCACTTCGGCGGCAAGAGGTCGCCGATGGCGTCCCACCAGGTATTGGCCATGACCACTAACCCCTCGTCCTTGGGGTGCAGCGTGTCTCCCATGTAAGCGGTCTTGTAGTCGGGGTTCTGAACGAAGGCTTGGTACATGTCCACGAGCACCACGTGCTTGCCCGCCTGCGCGCGCTCCTGAACCAAACCGGGAATAGCGGCGTTGTAAGCTTGCACACGCACGTTGGTAGTGTCGTCGGTCGTCGGGACCATTTTTGCCACGACAATCAAGGCATTCGGAGCAGCCGTAGCGATTCGGTCGATCAGCAGCCCGAGCCGCATGGGGGCATTGCCGACATCCAACTGGATGTCGATGTCGTTCGTCCCGATCATCAATGTGATGATGTCCGCAGGAGTCGAGGCTAGCCAACCGACGATCTCCGGATAGAGGCCCATGCGTCCGCCGCCGTTGTCGATCGTCCAGCCGCTATGACCTTCGGTGTTCTTGGGAAAGGGTTGGCCGTCGACCATGTCGGGGCCGCTCGACTTGGAGCCGACGAAAGTCAGTAGCTTTTGATTCTGCAGCGACAACCGGAAAAGCTCGTAGCGATAGGCCGCGTTGTACGAACCGCCGCCGTCGGTGATGGAGTCACCTAGTGGCATGACCCGGCACGGCGAGCCGTTCGTGGGGCAAGGGTTGTAAGCAGCGGCCGCGCCACCTGATCCGCCCGCTCCACCGCCAGCTTGGCCGCCTAGTGACCCGCCTTGCCCGGCCGAACCCGTGGCTCCTCCGCTGTCGGTACTGCCTCCCGCTGAAGTGCCAGCGGCTCCCCCGACCGCTTTGGATCCAGCCGTGCTCATCGTTCCCGCAGCGCCAGAAGCTCCCGTAAGACCCGCAGCGCCGCCGGCTCCGCCGTTGGCTGACGGAGAAGCCTCACTGCCGCTGCAAGCGGACAGATAGCCGGCGAGCATAAAAAATAGCGCATTCGGTAAGAATCGGGATTTCATCGGTGGTCCTAAGTCTGACGCCAAGGATGACCCGGTTCCGGGAAGGACGGAAAGGATTTTAACGCTGATCGGAGCTCCAAGCGTCACGGAACCAGCAACTCGAAGCTGACGCAGTAGTTTCGTTGATCCCGCTAGTCACCGGCAGCCGCGAGCACTCGTGCTAGCAACGGATGTCGCGGATAGCGGCGCTGGAATTGAGCGAGCTGCGCGCGAGCACCAACCTTGTCGCCGCTCTGGCTCAGCGCCTGAATGCGCAGCGCCAGGGCTTCGGGCTGGAATTGACCGCCGGGGTAAGCCCGGTCGTAGGCATCCAGCACCGACAGCGCCGGGCTCGGCGCGCCGCGACCCACCGAGGCACGCGCGGCTTCGATGAGTCGAAGCTCTTCGAAGAGTGTTGGCTTGCCGCGCTGATCATCACCAAACGAAGCGGCCGAAGGCGCCGGCAGCCCTGGGAGCCAGGGCTCGACCGCAGTCGCGGCTCGCGGACCAGCGAGTGCGGGCGCTGCGGGCGCTGTCGGGGCGGCAGCCGAGCTCGGCAGGTAGGGCTGCGGCAGCGCTGAGACGGCTTGCCTATTCGGGATGGCCGCCGCGCGCGCGGGCGCAGCACCGGCTGGCGCAACGCTCGAGGAATGGCTGGCAGCGGGCTGGACGAGCTCGGACACCGCGAGTGCCATCGTGCTCCCTCCGGCAGCGCCCACGCACACCCAGAACAGGACACCCTTGGCGACCGCTCCGCTGCTGGCAGCCGCCACCGCGCTGGTAGCGCCTAAGGTCGTCACCGCGCCGGCAACCGCCAAGGCGCGACGGCGAGCGGCGCTACTCGGTCGGTCCATATCGGCCGCGCGAAGCAGCTTCCGCGAGGCTCCTCCAGCATCTCTGAGGCGAGGCGGATCGCGCGTCATGGCTCGTGCTCCTTCAAGGCGACACCTGCAAGCTTCTCGAAAGTCTCCCGCGCGCGTCGCAGTCGCGACGCCACCGTGCCGGGTGGTAGCCCGAGCGTGGTCGCGATCTCGGCCATGGTTAGCTCTTCGAGCTCGTAGAGCACGAACACCGCTCGTAGCTCAATCGGCAACTCGCGCAACACCTGCTGGAGCAGCCCACGCAGCCGCTTTTGAGTGAGTCGCGATTCCGGATCGTGGTCGGTGCTCTGCAGCTGAGCGAGCGAGCTGTCGTCCACTTCACGCCGCCGGCGCGTGCGGCGTCGGAATTCGGAAGCCACGCGAAAGGCGGTGCTGAGCACGAACGCCCGCTCGCTACCGGCCTGCACTTGGTCGAGCTTGCGCGCCAACACCACGATCACCTCCTGAACCGCGTCGTCCACGTCACCCTCGGCCAGACCGAGCCGGTGCATGAAGCGCCAAAGCACCTCGAAATGCTCGCCAACTACGGCACCGAGCCGACCTTCGTCGACTGTTTCCAAGGTCGCCGCGGGGGCCTGGACACCCATACTCAGCACGCGTTCGAGCACTCGATTCCCCCCTCAATGGCAGCTGGCGTGCGTTTTGATCATCACAGCTCGACCCCGACCCCCAGCAGGCCGCCGTAAACCACCGCAGGCACTTCGTGAATCGGCTGGCGGGGCTCCAGAAAAACGAACTCATCGCGCGTGAACGGGGCCAGCGCGCTGCCGGCAAGCGTGCCGAACCAGGGCTTGGGGTTGAAACGCAGAGCCAAGGAGGGACCGAGCGCAGCCCAGGGCCGCACCGCCTCGTCGGGCACGTCCACGCTGCCGCTTCGACCTTGCGCCGACACCCGGCCGGCCTCGCCACTGACGCACGGGACGAGCGCGAACAGCGACGACAGCTTGAGGTGAGCGGGACAAGCGTCGAGCCGCACCAGGGTCCAGGCAAACGTGGCGCTCGACGACTCGGGACCGGTCGTTCCGGTGCGGGCCCACAAAGGTGTGAGCTGCAGCAACGGCGCGAACCAGTCGCTGCGTGTCGAGCGAACGCCGAGCATCGCACCGAGCGTCACCAGACCAGTCGGCACGTAGCCGCCGGACGCGCCTGCGGCAGGTCCGATGTAGAAGCGCGCCTTAGGCGGACGCTTTGTCGCGGCTGGTAGCTCTGGGCTCACGGCGCGCGCCTCGGGCACGGTGGGCGGCGGAGGCGGAGGCGTGGGCTCGGCAACGAGAGGCTCGGTGCGCGCATTCGGATCGAGCGCTAGCGCAACCACCAGCGCGAGCGCCGAGCTCACCTCCGCGCAGGTCTCGGCTTCGAACTCACGCCGCGCCGGTGAGTTGCCAGCTTGCGCAATCTCCAGGTTGCCGCTCGCGCGCCCCCCGGACAGCGCCACCTCGACGCGAATGAAGGTCACTCCGCCGTCTTGCACCCATTCGACCGGCCGCCTCACGCGCGCCGCAACCTCTTTGTTGAACGCCGCGCTCGTCGGACATCCGGCGCTCGCGTGATACATGATCTGAACGCGTTCGGGCGCTGGGGTCGGCTCTTGCTGCGCCAAGGCCGGGCGCGCGAGGCTCGAGGACACGACCAGCGCTATCGACAACGCAAAAGGACGGGCAAAAACCGCGAGCGGCGGGGTTTCTTGCGGCTCGTGATCGAGGTGGAGCGCAGAAGCCATCTAGAACAGAGAGTACTCAATGTGGAGGCGAACGCGAGTGACCTCGCCTCCCAGCCGGGCACCCCGCGACTTTCTTCGCGGCTCGTGATCAATCTGAAAGGCAGCGGCCATCTACGGACGGTCTAGCCATGTGGAGGTCAGGATTCAGTAGGTGCCGGCTGTCATTTCGAGGGGGGGGATTTCTCATCCTCGCGCTGGGCTGCGGCAAGACGGTCGCGCTCGGCCACGGTGGCAATCAGGGCGCTTCAGGCGCCGGGAGTGGGGCACAGGGCGGCTTCAGCAGCGCCGGAGCTACTGCGCAGAGGGGCACGGAGGACGTGGCTGGTGCTACGGCCGGAGGCGCCGGCGATGTCATGGCGACGGGCGGTTCCGGGTTGGTAGGCGAGGCAGGTGCCGGCGGCACGGCCGAAGCCGGGCCGATCGTCGTCACCGGCAAGGTGGTCGACAGCGTCGAGCAGCCGTTTGCTGGGGTGGTGGTT
>Ga0163144_10028461_pt1 | contig 10777 bp, 13 predicted proteins | sample OliLak19BULKMAT1_FD_123175 | JGI IMG/M metagenome (GOLD analysis project Ga0163144, IMG submission 123175) | Freshwater microbial mat bacterial communities from Lake Vanda, McMurdo Dry Valleys, Antarctica - Oligotrophic Lake LV.19.BULKMAT1 | ecosystem: Environmental > Aquatic > Freshwater >... | reverse complement strand
TTTTCAGGCGGTGCTTGGTCGGTTTGCGTCCTTTGCCCGACCACGCCGGGATGACCAGGGCCGGTGTGTGCTGCCATATTAGCTGATCAGTGGCAACTTCGGTAAAGTACCACTTGCCCAAGGCGGCCACCGCATCACGAAAGGATGGTGCGTTGCCATACAGCGCGTCAGCAGCAACCCAGCGCCCGCGCAAGATGCCACATGCAGCGATGGCTTGGAGCAATGCGACCGCGATCTGCGGTTTGGTTGAGAAGCAGCATGGGTATGGCCCGCGTAAGGCGCATGATGATAACGACTACACTTATCGCCACTTGAAAGGCTATAATCGCGACCCTGCGCGGAGTGTGCCAGCACTCCAATATCTCCTACCGCGGCATCATGCGACGGTAAGCGATGATGGTATGGTCGCCATTGCAGGACGCCACTATTACGACGCCCTGCTGAGCTTCTGGCACGGGCGTCCGATTGATGTACGAGTCTCCCGACATGATCGGTCGTCTGTCTATGTCTACCTGGATGGCGCGATCCTGTGTCAAGCCCAGGAGGCTGGAGAGGCGACAGGAAATGACTTCCCCCATCTCTAACTCGGATGAGCAGCCTTGACGCCGCAGAATCCCGCTCAAAAGGTCGACAGCGATATATTGCAGTGAGCCCCTGGCATCTGTCCGAAGGCGCACCAGAGGCTCACTGCAATGAAAAGTCAGCAAGTACTGTAAACGAAAGCCAGCGATTACTGCAAACGAAAGCCAGCGATTACTGCAAGCAAAAGTCCGCGTTACTGCAAACAAAAGTCAGCAGCTACAGCACAATAAGGGGTGTACAAATTCGTGAAAGTGTATCACTCGAGAGCGCGTGCACTATTTCATTCACGAAAACGACCGTCCCTCGTAGGTACGTTCCCTGGCAAGAAATCGCAGCATAGCCCATCACGATACGCCAATATAGGCTAGAAAGCAACACACCCGTTCGTGTGATACAATAGTTCCAGGCGACGCACGCCAGGAGGTGAACGACGATGACGACATTTGATCAGGTGCTCAGATTGGTTCGGGAACTCCCACCGATTGAGCAGGCGCGCCTGCGCGCTGCGCTCCTGGAGGCGGAAGAAGCGGCCCGCGCGGAACAGATCGCCCGCAACCAGGCCGCTATTGCCATGCTTGATGCGTGGTCTGAGGCCGCAGAAGAAGATGATGGCGATGTGTCATGGGAAGCGATGCTTCAGCGGCTCGATCAGGATCGCGAATCGCCACGGAAGCTCTACCCACACCTGCACGTTGATGCTGCGGAGCGCACATCGTGACCCGAGTGATTGTGTTGGATACTGGGCCGCTAGGTATTCTTACCAACCCACGCCAGACTCCCGATGTGGTGGCATGTACTGCCTGGCTACGAAGTATGCTGGCCGCAGGCGCTCGAGTTGTGTTGCCCGAAATTGCCGACTACGAGTTGCGCCGGGAGTTGCTGCGCGCTGGCAAGCAGAATGGTCTTCGGCGTCTCGATACGGCGGGACGAACGCTAGACTACGTGCCACTGACGACGGCGGCGATGCGGCGCGCGGCTGAGCTCTGGGCCGAGCTTCGCCGTCAAGGCCTGCCTACAGCCGATGCGCGCGCTCTTGATGCCGATGCTATCCTCGCAGCGCAAGCGCTGCTTACGGTCGCCCCAGGTGGATACACTAGTGGTCGCCACGACGAATATCGGCCACCTCAGCCGCATTGTCCCCGCACAGTGCTGGCAGGATATCGTGCCCTGAATACATTACTCAACCACGACCGATGGCGTACAGCCTCCCCGCGTCGCTCATGGCGGTTCACTCGGTAGCCCGCTCGCAGATGAACGTGAACATGTCGCCCTGGTGATACGCCAGCACGAAACGCGCGTGCGTACCATCAATCTCCAACCATCCTCGCCCGTGCACCTCGCCCTCGATTTGGCCATCGATCTCGCCCTGCTATAACCCGGCCTGATAGGTGCCGCTCACGCGGCTGCCGTGCTGTGTCAACTCCACATACGGCTCAACCTCCATGGTAGTCGTCGTCGAAGTCCGGGCTGGAGACAATCCGCCACATACCAGTTACGTTCACTTCAGCACCTCCAGCTGGCCGTCGTCATTGAAAAAAAAGAGCTGCACGCCGTGTGCCAGCGCACCGTAGCGATCGAGCCAGCGCAGCGGCACTTCGCGCTCGTTGCCGAAGACCAAGAACTGTTTCGGCGCAGCGGTCTTCTCCAGCAGCCAGACGTGCTCGGCGATTGATCTTTTACAGCAGTTCGTCCATCTGGGCTTAATCTTCCCTGGGCGATCCATGGATATAGGGAATCAGGCCCTTGCGATACGCCTCTGCCTGGATCTCCGGTGGGGCGTGGCGCGCGTCGATGATAAAGCCATTCACGATCATCATCCAGGCCATCGGGTTCTGGTCCATCCGGCTGGGCAGCGTCCAGTTCGGGTCAAGCTGATACATCCCAAACAGCTTGCGGATCTCTGCGGCCTTGTTCGTTCCGGTGCTCTTGCTGACGCCCATCAGCGCGCAAAGGTCTTCCATACGCATAAAGGGCTTGGAGGAGCGGTCGCTGAGGAAGTTGACACTGCCGAGGGCATAGACGATGCCGCAGGCCCATGTTGCCGCCTTGCCCCGCAGCAGTGGTGATGGGCGTTTGCGGCTGAGCGCGGTCGCAAGCTGCCGGCGGAGTTGGGCGTACTCCTCATTCAGATGCTCGGCCCTGACTCCAGGGCCATCCCGCAGAGGTATGTGCCGTGGTAGGAGGTGGCTATGTGACCCGGTACGGTGCGCAACCACGGGCGCTGATATCGGCACATCTGTGTACGTGCTACAATAATGGCGCAGCGTGGCGCTATTTGCTTTGATGTATTAGTAGACGCTTCGCTGTCCGCAATAACACAGGTAAACTGCCGTTTGCTGTGCGTAGACTGGATGAAAAGCAGCATTACAACATTCTTCGCACAACCAGTGATCTGCCCAACCCTGATCGGGCGGGCCAGCGCTCTAACGGTGCTGGAGCATCTGATCGACGCGTTGGGGAGGCCACACAGCCAGCTGCTACTGATTTCGGGCGACGCTGGCATTGGCAAATCACGCCTGGTCGCTGAGGCGAAAATCGCTGCGCGCGCGCGCGGTGCGACCGTGCTGCAGGGCACCTGCTTTCCACAAGACCAAGCCTACCCATTCGCGCCATTGCTTGACCTCGTGCGTGCCAATTTTGCTGACCGGGCCAGCGATCTTGCGCCGTTCGCGCATGAACTTGCCCCGCTGCTACCAGATCTCCTGCCGCCACCTGCGACTGCGATGCCGGAGCCTGCCGCTGAGCCCGAACAGCACAAACGCCGCCTATTCGCGGCGCTTGCGCAGCTCTTGCTACACGATACCGCGCAACGTCCACTGGTACTCATTATAGAAGATCTCCACTGGAGTGACCTGGCAAGCCTGGACTTTCTCCTCTTCCTGATACGACAGGCTGCCAGCCTGCCGGTGCTACTGATTGGTACGTATCGTGGTAGTGAAGTTGGCCCGGCGTTGCAACACTTCTTGACGCAGCTTGATCGCTCGCGCGTGGCCCGTGAGTTGGTGCTTGCGCCGCTCACACCGGCTGACGTGGAGCTGATGATCCAGCGGATCTTCGATTTGCACCGCCCAATCCATCCGGAGTTTGTAAAAACACTCTACACGCTCACCGAAGGAAACCCGTTCTTTGTCGAAGAGATCCTCAAAGCGCTGGTGGTAGCCGGTGACGTTACGGTGGCAGACAACAGATGGGACCGCAAACCGATCGATGGATTACGCATTCCTCGCAGCATACAAGGTGCGGTGCAGCAGCGCGTCGAGCATCTCGGGATCGAGGCGCGCCAGGTGCTGGAGATCGCTGCGGTGGCCGGGCGCCGCTTCGACTTTGATCTGCTGCGGCGGATTACGCACCACAGCGAGCTTGATCTGGTACGCCTGATCAAAGAGCTGATCGGCGCCCAGCTCGTGATCGAGGAATCCGCCGATCAGTACGCGTTTCGGCACGCCCTCACGCGCCAAACACTGTATACCAACCTGCTGGCCCGTGAGCGCCAGGCCTTGCACCGAACGATCGCCGAGACGTTTGAGCAGATGCGCGCCGCACCAACCGACCGCATCGCCGACCTGGCGTACCACTATGATGCAGCTGGCGCGTGGGAACAGGCATTGATCTATGCGGAACAGGCTGGATTGCACGCCCAGGCTAGCTTCGCCCCGCAAGCTGCAGTAGCCCAGCTGACACGCGCGCTGGCCGCGACGGAGCGGTTGGGCATTGTGCCGGCGCCACGGATCTACCAGGCGCGCGGGCGTGCCTACGAGACACTCGGGCAGTTCTCGCACGCGCAGGAAGACTATGATCGGGCGCTCCAGGCAACCCGATCAGCTGGCGACCTGGCGGCAGAACTGCACGTCCTGATCGATATTGGCATCCTCTGGACTGGGCGTGACTATGCACAAGCAGGCCAGTGGTTTTCGCGTGCGCTCGACATGGCGAATACAATCGGTGACTCACGCTTGCGCGCCCAGTGCCTGAACCGATTGGGCAACTGGCTGACAAATGTTGGCCGGACGGCAGAAAGCCTCTCGACGCTTTATGACGCCCTGGCCGCCTTCGATACGCTTGGCGATGCGCAGGGAATCGCCGAGACCAACGAGCGCCTGGGGATGACCAATGGCATGTTCGGTGACAGCCTGAGCAGCGAGCGACACTATCGTCAGGCGATCGAACAGTTCCGTGCGGTCGGCGATCAGCGTGGTTTGTCCTACAGTCTCGCAGGAAGCTGCGGCTTCGCGAGCGCTGGATTTTCCGAGACGGCGGCGAGTGTGCTTCTGGCGCGTGAGATCTGCCAGCGCCGCTTGTCCGAGGCAGCCCACGTGGCCAGCCAGATCAACTGGCAGGCCGGACACGCCTTCGCCGAGTGGATTGCCGCAGTTAACTGCGCCAGCTTTGGGCAGTTTGGTGATGCCCTCGCGCACGCAGACACCGCCCTTCAGATCAGCGAGGAGATCGGCCATCGCCAATGGACCGCAGCCGCGCACTGGACACGCGGCTTCGTTTTCACGACGCTGCTGGCGCCAGAACCAGCGATCACCGCGTTAGAGATCGCGCTGCCACTGGCACAAAGCCTTGGGTCATCATTTTGGATCACCAGCAGCATCGCATATCTCGGTCGCGCCTATCGGATGCGCGGCGACCTGGCCAGCGGGCGGGCGCTTCTGGAGCCGATGCTGCCGTCGGATGGCCAACCTCGCAACCTCCAGCAGCGGCGCATCCTCTGGGCGTGGGGTGAGTTACTGCTCGCTGAAGGTCATGGGCCTGAGGCATTGGCCATTGCCGAACAGTTACTCGCCAGCGCGCCTGGCGTCCCTCATGGCCAGCCCATCCCGGCGCTGCTGAAGCTACAAGGTGAAGCGCTGCTGAAACTAGGCCGATCAGGCGACGCTGCAACTGCGCTTGAGGCTGCTCAACAAGGCGCGCAGGAGCGCGGCGAGCAACCACTGCTATGGCAGATTCAGGTAGCACTCGCCCGAGTATATCGCCAGCTCGGGCGTAACCCCGAAGCACAGCACACGCTCGCCGCAGCCAATGTTGTGGTCGTTGCGCTGTCTGCGGCGATTGCTGATGATGCATTGCGCGAGCAGTTTCTACGCATGGTCGGCGCGGTTATGCACGAACCAGCACCAGCCACCACGCGCCGCAAGTCTGCTGGCCCCGATGGCCTTACCGCGCGCGAGCGCGATGTGATCGCCCTGATTGCGCGTGGCTACAGCAATCGCGCGATCGCCGAGGCGCTGGTGATCTCCGAAAAGACGGCTGAAGGGCATGTCAGTAGCATCCTGAGTAAGCTTGGCTATAGCTCGCGCGCACAGGTTGCCGCGAATGCTGCTCAACACGGGTTCAGCAGTAAGTCGGCCTCGTAACCCCACCCTGCCTTGTCCCCTACATCGTAAGCCTCACGCCCCTCTCCATCGCAAGTCGGACATACCATGGCGAGATCATCGGTAGGATCCGAGGTTTCCCCGATGCTGTCACACCACGTAGCTGCTACCATGCATCTCAATCGAGGTGTCCAACTGGTCTGGACATCCGACAAGCGACTAGGAGCGACTGCATGGCGACCCAAACACACAATCCGACTCAGGTTGGCACCCCATCGCTGAAGCTTGGGGCAGGGATCGTGGCTCTGGCAGGCGTTGGGCTCATTGCCTACGGAACGATGTTTCTCATCCGCAACTTCTACGGCTTTATCGAGCTCGGCATCACCCCTGACCTGATTGGCACAACGGCCGAGACACTAGACCGGACGAATCCGCTACTGTATCACTACATTAGCCACCTTCAGGTAGGAATCTCAGGCTTCATCATCGGCCTGGGGATCGCGGTCGTTGCGCTCGCCTGGTTTGGTGTCCGTAATGGCGTGCGCTGGGCGCTCTGGAGCGCCTTCCTGGCCCCGGTGGTCGCCGTAGCGATCGCGCTACCGCTGCACTACTCCTATGGATTAGACACGATCGGCCATCTTGGCTTGATCTACCTGGACGGGTTCACCCTGCTGATTGGCACGTTCATCGCGTACACCGCGATCAGGCGCGTATCTGGGGAAGCATAATGGCTCAACATCGAAGCCTCATGTGCATTCTGGCGCATCCCGACGACGAGTCGCTTGGCACAGGCGGCATCCTGGCGCGCTACGCTGCCGAGGGGGTGGCCACTTCCCTGGTGACCGCAACGCGCGGTGAGCACGGCTGGCAGGGTCATGCGGCGGACTACCCAGGGCCGCACGCGCTGGGTCAGCTGCGTGAAACCGAGCTGCGCGCCGCCGCACGGGTGCTGGGCCTCGGCGAAGTGAACCTCCTTGATTATCAAGATGGCGAACTTGATCGCGCCGACCCGGCTGAGGTCATCGGCCACCTCGTTGCGCATCTGCGGCGGGTGCGTCCCGATGTAGTCGTCACATTCGACCCGACGGGAGTCTATGGTCACCCGGATCACATTGCTGTCTCACAGCTTGCCACCGCCGCGATTGTTGCGGCCGCCGATCCGAGCTACACCGGCCCGTCAGCGCTCCCGGCCCATCGGGTGAGTAAGCTCTACTATCTGGCGCCCAGCCGAAGCTTGCTGGCAGCGTATCAGGAAGCGTTCGGTGACCTGGCGATGGCGATCGATGGGATCGAGCGGCGGGCCGCTGGCTGGGACACCTGGGCGATCACGACCCAAGTCGATACCATGGCGTACTGGCAGCAGGTCTGGCGAGCGGTCAGCTGCCACCGAACCCAGCTTCCCGTCTACAACCTCCTGCGGGAGCTACCGGACGAGCATCATCACCACCTTTGGGGCACGCAGACGTTCTACCGGGCCTTTAGCCTGGTCAACGGCGGGCGCACGATCGAGCGGGATCTGTTTGAGGGGCTGCCCAGCGTAACCGAGCTATAGGATTCCTAGTGTTAGTGTGCGGCCCGGCTACGCCGGGCTGCACACCAACGCCTGTTTTCAAATCAAAAAGGAGCGCACCATGCGCGGGCTATTAGAACAAACCGCTGAGCAGGCGATCACCTACCTTGAAGGTCTCGCGACCCGCAGTGTCATCCCCACTGGCGATGCCCTCACGCAGCTGGCTGCGTTCGATCAGCCTCTGCCCGAAGGGCCAACTGACCCTGAGGCCGTTGTTCGGCTGCTGGATGCGATCGGCTCCCCAGCGACGATGGCGATGGCAGGGCCACGCTTCTTTGGCTTCGTCATCGGTGGGTCGTTGCCCGTGGCGCTAGCCGCCAATTGGCTCACGACGGCCTGGGACCAGAACAGCGCGTTGTACAAGGTCACACCGATGACCGCAACCCTGGAGCAGATCGCCTTGCGCTGGCTAGTCGACGTGCTGGGCCTGCCTGCGGGCTGTGGCGGTGCGTTTGTGACTGGAGCGACCATGGCGAATTTCAGCGCACTCGCGGCGGCGCGCCACAGATTGCTCTCACAGGCTGGCTGGAACGTCGAGGCCAACGGTATGTTCGGTGCACCGCCAATTACGGTCGTCGTTGGGGCCGAGGCGCATCCAACGCTCTTCAAGTCGCTGGGCTTGTTGGGCCTGGGGCGGAGCCGGGTGGTGCGCGTGCCGGTAGATGGGCAAGGTCGAATGCGCCCAGATGCATTGCCGGCTCTGATCGGGCCAACGATTGTCTGCCTGCAAGCCGGGAATGTCAACACTGGTGCCTTCGACCCATTCGCGGAAATCTGCGCGCGCGCTCACGACGCGGGCGCCTGGGTACACGTCGATGGCGCATTCGGCCTCTGGGTGGCCGCCGTTCCGTCGCGCACCCACCTTACAGCTGGCATCGCCGATGCGGACTCCTGGGCGACTGATGCGCATAAATGGCTGAATGTGCCCTACGACAGTGGCCTGGCATTGGTGCGCGACGACGCAGCGTTGCGTGCAGCGATGGCCATCTCCGCTGAGTATCTGCCGACGGCAAGCGATCAGCGCAATCCCTCAGACTACACACCCGAGCTATCACGAAGGGCGCGTGGCGTGGAGATCTGGGCAGTGCTGCGTTCGCTCGGCCGTACGGGGTTAGCCAGCCTGATCGAGCGCAACTGTCGCCAGGCCCAGCGCTTTGCAGAGGGGCTTAGGACAGCTGGCTACCAAGTGCTGAATGACGTCGTGCTCAACCAAGTGCTGGTGGCGTTCGGCAACGCTGAGGAGACCAATCGAGTAATCGCCGCGATCCAGTCCGATGGAACGTGCTGGTGTGGTGGGACGATCTGGCAGGGGCAGACAGCCATGCGAATCAGTGTCTCATCATGGGCAACGACCGATGAGGATATTGAGCGAAGTTTAACGGCCATGCTGCGAATCGCCGCGCAGCACGGCGCAAAACGCGGTTAACCATAATGATGATCCATCTTCATCGCCTGCACCACACCAGCAGTTATGCTTTACGATCGATGCATTGCTGTGCGATCGGTACGATCAGTGTCACGGCGTACAATATGTACTCGTGTACCCGCTGATATAGCAAAGCTATTCAGGTTGTGAAGGCGCATACATCCGGAGCTTCGGGAAGTCAAAGATCTGGCGCTCCAGGCTGGCCTCAAAAGCGGTGACCACCTCGGTGAAGTGGGTGGCCTCCAAGCGTTGCACGCGCAGGGCCGTTTTCCCTTGGTGCCAGACCGCTTCAATCGGATTCTGCTCGGGGTCGTGGGGCGCAAACGCGATGCGGGTGATCCGCCAGTCCTCCGGGGCCAGGCCAGCGTTCACCGTTTCAAGGAACCGGCAGACCTCCTCCCCACGATGCCAGCGGGCATTGTCCCAACACATCGTCAGCTTGGCCGTCGGATAGCGGTACATGAGCTCGCTCAGAAAGTCGGGCGTCGCGGCGCTTTCGGCCTTCGGGTAGGTCGCCAGATGCATCTCGCCGCTGAAGGCGTCAATCCCGCCATAGAAGGTCTGCCGGGCCTTCAGATTGCCGACGGGCATGGTGACCCGTGCGTTGCGTTTGCCCCAGGCATACCCGCACAGGTCGCCCCAGAGCAGAAAGCACTCGTCCTGGAAGAGCAGCACCCGCTCGCCGCGTTCCAAGGCATCCTGATGCGCCGCAACATACGCTTCTCGCGCGATCCGTTTGGCAGCGACCGTCACCGCGTTTTTTTGGGATTGCGGGCCTGCACTTTTTTGTGGCTCAGCCCGGCCGCTTTCAGCGGGGAAAACTGGCGACGCTATCGACCGCGTAGCGCTTCCGGCAAGTGCTCACGAACGCTTCCGACACCGCGAGCAGGCGGGCCACGTCCGCCGCCCGCTGCCCACGTTCGCACAACTGCACCACTAGGGCGCGCTTATACTCCCGCGCATCCCGCACCGTGGCCAGAAATTCCTCAAGGGTCGTCGCGGGCATCATCCGCCTCCGCTCCTGCACGCACCGAACCACCACCCCGGTCGCGCTGATCGTAGCATACGAGGGCTGGCTTCACAACCTCGTTGCGTTTGCTATAGTAGGTCCGAGAGCGCGTGGGGGTCGAACCCACCGGCGAGGCTCGCCACCCCGCCCACTCGTTTTGAAGACGAGGACAGCCACCAGGCCACATCCGCTCTCGTGCGGATTGTAGAAGGGTCTGCTCTACTTGTCAAACACGCGAGCAGATCTACGAATTAGCGATTCTGGAATTGGCGCAGGAAGGCAGCATAGCCTTCTTCTTCCAGCTTCTCCACAGGAATGAAGCGCAGCGCCGCTGAATTCATGCAGTAGCGCTGCCCCGTTGGTGCCGGGCCATCATCAAATACATGGCCAAGATGCGAATCAGCGACTTTCGAGCGCACTTCGGTGCGCGTCATCCACAGCTTCTTATCGGTATGCAAAACAACCGAGCTATCATTGAGTGGCCTGGTGAAGCTCGGCCAACCCGTTCCGGAATCATACTTATCGAGTGAGCTAAACAATGGCTCGCCCGAGACGACATCAACATACAGCCCTGGTTCTTTCGTATTCCAGTAGGCATTAAAATAGGCTGGTTCGGTGCCTTCGTGCTGCGTTACTTTATACTGGATCGATGTCAAACGCTGGCGCAGCTCCTGATCGGATGGTTTCTGAAAGGTTGTCATATGGTCCTCACTGTCTGCTTGGATGTGCATGCCCCAAGCATTATCCTATCATAATGTGTAGATATTGCCGTTCACCAACATGCTGCTTACCGATTTCTTACGGGCTTCCAGCTCTCAGGAGCAGGGTTGCACTGATTGCATGGAAGAAGCTGGTAGTGTGACTCATTCTGA
>Ga0163144_10028460_pt1 | contig 10777 bp, 9 predicted proteins | sample OliLak19BULKMAT1_FD_123175 | JGI IMG/M metagenome (GOLD analysis project Ga0163144, IMG submission 123175) | Freshwater microbial mat bacterial communities from Lake Vanda, McMurdo Dry Valleys, Antarctica - Oligotrophic Lake LV.19.BULKMAT1 | ecosystem: Environmental > Aquatic > Freshwater > Lake... | reverse complement strand
GGCGCCGACATTTCTGCGCTGAGCTCTGATCTCGCGCTGAAGGTAGCCAATGACTTGTTGAAGTTGTTCCGGGCCGTGGCCCAGGCGCAGGAGTTCAAACCAGAGGCGTTGACGCTCAAAGCCCAGGGAGATGTTCTGGCCGGTGAGCCGGCAATAGAGAGCATGAAGGTGGTGGATTTGCTCAAGAGTAAGAGAGGAGTTCATGGGTTGGACCTTCACCAGGCCGGTGGCGGGCCGATGCCACCCCAAAAAGCAAACCGACCAGGCTGGATTTGCCGGCGACTGAGGAGCCGGCGATCGCCACATGACTTCCTCCAGCCACTTCCAGATAGAGGTCCTTGAGGATGATATTTCCTCCTGCGTGAACACTCACCTGGTCAAACCGGATGCGCGCGCCGATGCCAGACAACGCCTGAGCCGTAACCATGCAGTTGAGCACCTGCCACCTCTCCCTAACCCTCTCCCCCAGGGGGCGGAGAGGGGACAAAAGTGCCCGTAAACGCTTCACCGAAAGGTGAGTCAAAACCGCAGATATTTTCGTCCCTCTCTTCCATCCGATGGAGGAGAGGGACGGGGAGAGGAGGCTCGGCCAACGGGAGAGGTGAACTCCCGCGATCCCCCAATTTCTGATTTTTATCACCGGAATGATCCGGGAACTCGCGGGCGCTCGTCCCTCCCTCGGTTTGTTCGGGGGCGCCAAGCGGTTCGAGGAGACGGAGGGTCAAATTGCGTTGCTCCGGGTATTGCCGAACCAATCTAATCCATTTCATAAATCATGCAGCTCGTGTTCGTTCAAACCACTTCCTCCTCCCGCAAAAACGGCAAAACCTATCTTTCCTATCTCGTCCGAGAATCCTTCCACACCCCCGCTGGTCCGCGCTCCCGCACAGTCTGCAACATCACCGGCCTCCCTCCCGCCACACGCGATCTCATCACCGCCTCGCTGCAAGGCCATATCCTCCTCCCTGCCGATCAACTCCAACTTCACCAAGCCCTCGATTATGGCGGTCTGGCCGTGCTCAATGACGCCTGGTCCCGTTTTCAACTCGATGCCCTCTTTGCTCCCATCCCATCTCAGCGCCAACGCAGCTTGTTCCAAGCCATGATCTACAGCCGTCTGCTCTTCCCTTGCGCCAGAGGCTCGAGGCTCCTGGCTGGCCCAGGCCTGCGGGTTGTCGGCCGAGGAATCCTTTAATGAGGACGATCTTTATGCGGCCATGGATCAGCTCACCGGCCGGTGGGTGACGTTGGAAAAGCAACTCTACGAGCGGGCCTTTCCCCAGTCCGTGCGACTGGTTCTTTACGATCTCACCAGCGTTTACTTTGAGGGCGATGGACCGGCCCATCTGGCCCGCTACGGCCACAGTCGCGATCACCGTGGAGATCGCGGGCAAATCATGCTGGCGGTGGCGACCGAAACCGAGGGCGTTCCGATCCACTTACAACTTACACCCGAAACCGTGAGTTGCGCCCGCCGGGAATGCCCCCTCAAGTGCCCCCTCAAGGGTGAGGCGCAGACGTTGTGAGGTTCTTTGCGTTCACGTTTTGCGCACTGCTGCGGGTCACAGACCCGCGGTCCGTCAGAGTACTCATCCGGGGTTTAATTACGCCCTGCCCCGACGGCCCCGATCCGGTTGCTTGAATTTTATTGAATCATTGTATCGGCGCCGATTAGGTTTCGCTTTTATCAACACCCTCGTCTGCGAGTTCGTTCAATCAACGAGCTCGCCAGGCGACCCAGAAAAACAACAAGACAAAGAGATTTTATGAATCAGATGCACGAGGTTGATTACAAAATTTTCGGCGATGACATGCAGTTCGTCGAGGTGGAACTGGATCCGCAGGAAGCGGCGGTAGCCGAGGCCGGCGGGATGATGTACATGGACGACGGCATCGAGATGGAGACGATCTTCGGAGACGGTTCCCAAAAACAAAGCGGATTCATGGGAGCTTTGATGGGAGCGGGGAAACGGCTGCTGACCGGTGAATCGATGTTCATGACGGTTTTTATGAACCGCGGCATGGGAAAAAAGAAGGTAGCCTTCGGAGCTCCGTATCCCGGGAAAATAGTCCCGATCCACCTGACTGACATCGGCGGTGAGTTGATCTGCCAGAAGGACTCGTTCCTGTGCGCAGCAAAAGGAGTTTCGCTCGGTATCGCCTTCCAAAAAAAGCTTGGGGCTGGCCTTTTCGGCGGTGAAGGGTTCATTATGCAACGGCTCAACGGCGACGGTATGGCGTTCATCCATGCAGGCGGGACTCTGATGGAACGTTCCCTCTCCCCAGGTGAGGTCATCCGGGTTGATACCGGCTGTATCGTGGCTTTCCAGCCTTCTGTTGATTATGACATCCAATATGTAGGAAAAATCAAATCCGCCCTGTTCGGCGGTGAAGGTTTGTTTTTTGCCACTTTGCGAGGCCCCGGGAAAATATGGCTGCAATCACTCCCCCTAAGCCGGCTGGCCGACCGTATTGTCATGGCCTCGCCCAAACTGGGCGGTGCGCGTCGCGGTGAGGGTTCGGTGCTCGGAGGGTTGGGAGGTTTGCTCGACGGCGACAATTCCTGACCAGCAGCGGGGAAACAGAAAAAGCCAGACTCTTGCGAGTCTGGCTTTTTTCCTTTTTGAAACTTGAACTTAAAGCCTGCCAGCCAGCTTGCCCTTGGTGGAAGTCTGGATACGGCAGAGGAAATGGTTTGCGGTGATGTAAAGCACGGTACCGTCTTCGCCCCAGGCACAATTTGCTGTGGGCTGATCCGTGTTGATGGTGCCCAAGTGTTTGCCACGGGGAGAAATCACAAGAACCCCGCCGGGCCCGGTGGCGAAAAGGTTTCCTTTCAAATCAACCTTGAGCCCGTCTGGCAAACCCTTTTTGCTGGACGTAAGATGGGACGCATCGAAGAACACCCTCTCATTTTCCAAGGTGCCATCCGCCTTGACATCAAATGCCATGATCACCGGACGGGCAGGATCTGAAATGGCGACGTAAAGCGTTTTTTCATCGGGTGAAAATTCGATTCCGTTGGGGAATGAAAGTTTGTCGGTGAGAAGGGTCACTGTTCCGTTTTTCACCACGCGATAAACGCCCGAAAAGGTCAGTTCCTTCTTCGGATCTTTATCCCGGCCTTCGAGGCCGTAGGGTGGGTCGGTAAAATAAATATCCCCGTTGGATTTCACCACCAGATCGTTGGGGCTGTTGAATTTTTTACCCTGATAACGTTCGGCGAGAGTGGTTTTGGCTCCGTTCTTCTCCAACCGGGCGACACGCCGGTCACCATGTTCGCACAGGATCAGGTTACCATTGTGATCCAGGGTGAGACCGTTGGATCCCGGCTCCCCGCCCCGGGCGGCCTGACCGGTGTATCCGCTCGGTTTTAAGAAAGGCGTGACGCCGACTCCCCATTTCCAACGATACACTGTGTTTTGAGGCACATCCGAGAAGAGCAGATACCCCCCGCGATCAAGCCAGACCGGGCCTTCGGACCAGCGGTAACCCTCCGCAAGTTTTTCGATGATCGCGCCCGGTGGAATGAGCGAATCCATCATTTCATCGTCCCGCTCGATCATTCCGATGGTGTCGTGGATGGAAAGCCTGGTTTCAGTTATTCCGGCCTCAGTTTTTCCTTTGGAAGAGTTCGTTTCGGTGGTGCAACCGGCCAAAGCGGCACTAATTGCCGCCATCATGAGAGCTTTTTCTATTTTCATATCCAATGAGTGCGCCATTGCTAAGGGTTGTATGGGCACACTGTCACAAGAATTTTTTCCTAATTGAAGGAAAAAGAATTGAATTTTTCCCCTGCAACCCGGCTCTTCTATCTTGTGAGCAAAACAAATTGGATCATCGCCTTCTGCCTTTCATTTTTAGTGGTTGTGAGCGCCCTGCTTTATTCAGCCTGGCAGCTCAGCCGGGAAAACTTGACGGCCAAAAACGAGTTGGAAAAAATGAAGGGTGAAATGGAAACGGTGAAAACCGAGCTGACCAGTTCACGCGAAGAGCTGGAAAGGACCGCGTTGGAAATCAAGGAGCTGGAACGTGGTTCACAGGAAACCCTGAGTTCACAGGAAAAATTGAAACAGGAAATGCAGGCGGCCCTTGAATCCAAGGAAGTCACCATCTCCGAACTTCAGGGCAAACTCTCGGTCAATATTCTGGACCGTGTTTTGTTCGACTCCGGCGAGGCAGACCTCAGACCCGAAGGGGAAAGAATCCTGCAACAGGTGGCCTCGCTGATTTCCAGCCACACGAACCGGCAGATCCAGGTTCACGGACACACGGACAACGTCCCGATTCGCCACTCACCAAAAGGGCGTCATGCCACGAACTGGGAGCTGTCAGCGGCTCGCGCGCTTGCGGCAGTCCGTTTCCTCTCAGAAAAGGCCGGGGTCAGGCCGGAGCTTTTGAGCGCGGTTGGTTTCGGTGAATATCATCCCGCAGCCAGCAACGCCACACCGGAAGGCCGGGCTAGAAACCGCCGGATCGCCCTGATCATCATGCCGGAGGAACTGGCGCTGAGTGATGCCATCCTGGAAAAAAGAAAAATGGATAAAAAGCCACGGGAATCGGAGGCGATTGAGTCGTCCACAAAACGTTAGAAAATATCATCGGTCTGCTCAGAGCCTGTCTGAAAAATCGGCGGAGGGCAGCTGCGGCCCAAGTCGCTTCGCGACCCTGGAGTTTGGACATTTATTAGGACCAATTGGGCTCAGATGTTCACGGAGCATTGGTCCAGCGCCATCGGCGCGACATGTTTATAGCCCGTTTCCAACAACAAGCGCCAAGCTCCAGCGGGGCGGCATGCCAATGGCGGACAATTCAAATTAATTAATTCTATTCGCGGCTAGTTTTAATTATGCCGCTCCTCCGGAGCTCGGTCATTCTGTTGTCTTGGGATCTATAAAAATGGCGCTCCTATGGAGCTGGCTGCAGAATATCCAAACTCCAGAGTCGCTTCGCGAGCATCCTAGGAATCGGTCACCTCATTTTTCTTTGAGCTCTATTTCGCCAGCCCAGTTTTTGTCCGGTTCAGAATTGCGCAAATCTTTGATCACATTGAGATAGAACAATGATGGGCCATCTTTTTTTTCACCCTGGCGTAGTTCTTGAAAAATCGATCCTGCTTCGTCCCACTTTCTTTCCTTAAAATGCAGGAGACCGAGTGCAAACCGATTCCTCAAATCATCGCTCAAGGCGGCTTCTTCAGGCAGGCCCATCAGTTCATAAACTGAAACCACCCTTTCAAAACCTTTTAACCTGAACAAACCGAGGCTGCGCGTGACAAATTTCCCTTCAACAGCCTTTTGAATTTCGCCCGTGATCAGAATATCTGTGCCGAGATATTTATTCAGCCCCTCCATCCTGGAAGCCAGGTTGATGTTTTCACCGATAGCAGTCCAATCGAAGCGTTTGGAACTGCCAAAATCGCCCACATTTGCCAGGCCGCAGTGGAGTCCGATACGAGTCCTGACTTCCAGACCCGGTTTGCTGGGCGGCAATCCCAGATCCTGCGTTCGAAACAAAAGGGCCGACCGGCATGCCCGTTCCTGGTGGTTCGACTGCGGATCTGGCGCATTCCAAATTGCAAAAATCGCGTCACCGATGAATTTCACCACCGCGCCGTCCGTGGGAAAAATGCAACCGCCCACGGCCGCTTCAAAATAACGGTTCATCATATGCGCCAGTTCGTCGGAATCCATTCCCTCCGAAAAAGCGGTGAAGTTGGCAATGTCACTGAAGAAAATCGAGACTTCCTGCTTGATGGCGCCGGGTTTCAAAATGCCTCGGTTCTTTTCGATCTGTTTCACCCGCCCCGGCGAGAGGTACATGGACAGGGACTGTTGGAGGAGCCGTTTCTCCACATAGAGCGACACGGAACTGAGGACGATGGACCAGATCAGAACGAAGAACAAGACGACGACCGGGACGCTCCAGTTAAACCAGACTTTCCAGTATAACATGGAGAAAAAACCGAAGCCCGTCACAGTCATCATCAGAAAAAAACAGAATCCACAGGCCAGGAGCGGTCGTAATTTGGGAAGAAACAAACCGAGGCCAACGGCCAGGAAATAAGTGAGTGAACGTTCGAAAGGCAGCGGCATTTTTTCCAACCATTCGTTGCGCAGCAGATTCAGCAAAAGGGTGGCTTGAATCTCCGCACCTGGCATCAACAACTTCTTGCCCTTCTCAATCCGGGAATATGGGGAAAGGTAATCATCGTTCCTTTCACCTGCGGCCTTTACCGACATGCGAGATCCTATCAATACAATTTTTCCATGAAAAAAGCCGGGGGGTATTTCCGTTTCGGAGATCGCCCGGAAAAAACTGACATGGGGCAAAGTCCCGGGCGGACCATAATAATAAACCCAACGGAGGAACGAATGGTTCGTGCTGTTGGAAAAGACCTCCGCGGCCGCGACGCTCATGGGAGGGATCAACTCTTCTTTGTCGTAAGTGAACTGCCGAATGACCAGATCCCCTTCAACTGGCACATGAACATCCCCCAAGGCGTCGGCTGCATCGCGGAAAAGATCAATGGGAGGAATGTATCCTTTTGCCTCAACCCCCTCCCTTCCGACCGCCATTGGAACAAAGTCAACCCCGAGAACAACCAATCCTGCATTGGTCATTGCCCGGGCCAGACGCTCATCGACAAAAGGATCGGACGAAGAGTCGAAGATGACATCAAACACCACACCCCTGGCCTTTTCCTTCGCCAGACGATCCAGCAAAACAGCGTACAAACTTCTATCCCACGGCCGGTTCCTCGGTTGTTTTAAGTTCTCGTGCGACTCGTCATCGATATAAACGAGCACCACTTCCTCTGGTTTTGTCACTCCGCGAATGAAATGAGGCAGATCGTACGAGAGGGCCTTGAGACTTTTGCCCGCATCGTCAAGAAGCGTGACAGCAAGCCCCAAAGCTAACAAAGCCCCCAGCAAACCGCTCCAGCCAGGGTTAAAGACTTTTGGGAATTTCACACCGGTTCCTTAAAAATTAAACTTCAGGCTCACGGTGAAGGTGCGTTCGCGGGGAAGTTCTGAATAAAGAGAGAGCGGAGTAAGCTGATAATTCTGATCGGCTAAGTTCAGGATGCCGGTACGGATTTCCATGCGCCTCTTCAGGAACCGGTACCCTAGAAAAGCGTGGAACTGCCAGAAGTCATCTCCCGGAAGGTCCCGCACATACCCGTGATTGCTTTGCGATGTCCAGGTCCCGAAAAGCTGACCGAAAAATCCCGAGGCGTGATTGTAGATCGCAAAAAGATTTAACTGCGGAAGCACCGCCGCTTCATCGCGGTTAAAAGGCTGTCCTGCACTGGAAACTCCCCCCGCCGGCAAGGACGGGCTTCGCGTTTCCAGTTCCGCGTGGGTCAGACGAAATCGCCCGCCGACCGACCATTCGTCACTCAAGAGCTGATTGACCGTGAGATAAAGCGACTTCTCAACGAAACTAAGGTCAGTCGGCACAATCACCGGATAGGCACGAGTCCCAAGGTTGCCCCCTGCCGTTCCGTTATACAAAAAGGCTCCTCGATTTTGCGTCGCCTCGGACCGCAGCATCTCGCCTTCCACGCCCAGATAAGTTCCAAATTTTGTGCGATGATCGAGCGCGAAACCGAATGTTTCGAACCGCGAACCCGGGACCAGGCCGACGATCGATTCGGGAACCAAACTGCGGTAGGCTTGGTTTAAACCAGAAACCTGGGTCGGCTCAAGCCGGACGCTGGTATCAAAAAAAACGCCGCCCAAGGATTGCGAATACAACCCGCGCAAAGCGGTCCTTTTCGACACTTGCCAAGTGAAACCTGCTTTGGGTGACAATTGAGTTCGCGAGTTCTCGCCGAGCCCCAGAGGCGGATCCTCAAAGTTTGCAGGATAAGTCAGATCGTCGTAAGTCAAACCCGCGCTCAAAACAAGTGGCTCCAGAACCTGCCAGTTGTGATAGACGTAACCGCTGATTCTTTGAATCTCGGAGGCAAAAGTTTGGGAAGCGGGAGGATTGGAAAAAATCGGGGGAAACGAAGCACTTCGAGATAAAATAGAAATGGCGTCAACATTGGCAATCTGGTAGCGCACACCGGCAATGGTGGAATGTTTTTCGAACTGAAAAATCTGTTGTAATTCACCGGAAAAACCTTCGAGTTCACGTCGGTAATCCAATTGAAATGGTCGTGTTCCTTTGCCGGGAAAATCGGTGACTCCCATGACGTTGCCCCCGGCATCCAAACTGATCACACGACCAGCGGCCTGGGAATCATCTCGAAAAAAAGTGTCACTGAAAAAACTGCTCAGAAAAAGAGTATGCACTCCGGGCTGCCATTCGTGATGAAGCCCCGCCATCAAAACAGGTTCCAGCCGCTCGCGGACGCGCTGGTTTGACCCTGAAACCGTGGCTGACAACTGGTCGTAATACTGGGAAACATCCCCCGATTCCAACTGGGAATAGGTCATCTGCAAAAACAACGTATCTTGCGGGGTCAATTGCTGCTTAAACTTCCCGTAAAGCGTCATCCTTTCAAAATCGGAATTGGGTCGCTGCCCGTTTTCACTCCGGTAATCGACATCGACGGCATAGCTGGAGTTGCCCAGATAACCGTATTGCGAGGCTCGTTGGACCCAGTCCCCGCTGCTGAAGTATTCTGTGCTGGAACTGACTCCCAGGCGGTTGCGCTCAAATAATTGAGAATATTCCTGTTGCGAAATGTTCTGCGAAAGAGTCCCAACCCCTACTGGCGACAACAAATTGGCAATCAAAAGCTCGCTTTGCCAGGGGGTTTCATAGCGAAGATTGAGCTGTCTGGGATCGCGAAGATTGTCGTAACTATTGGCCAGGAAGAGGTGAGCCGAAGCATTCGCGTAATCTGCGGAAACCGATTTCGAGGCCTCCCATAAACTCACATCAAACATCCCGTTGTCGCGGTAGATCGAAGCCAGGTTGGCTCCACGCACCGCCCGGTCCTGATCCAGCAACAGCTTGCTTCGGAACACGGAACGATTCTTGTTCAGCTCCACCGACCTCTCCAGTTCACGCACCGCCTGGTTCAGTTTGTTCTGGTCCTGTTTCAGCAGCGCCAAATAAAACCAGCTTGTCGGATCGTTCGGGTCGAGTTTTTTTCCGAGCTGAATCTCCTTCTCCGCCAAGTCCGGACGTCCTTCAAGGTGGAATGCTTTGCCGGCATAACTCCGGAATATGGCCTGGTTTGGCTCCATGGCCGCCGCCATTTGCAGATGGACCCTGCCAGCTTCCACCTCGCCTTGACGAATCTGGCACAAACCGAGTCCCAGCCATCCATTCCCCAGCCCGGGATCAAGTTCGATGGCCTTCTGAAAAGCGGTGCGGGACTCAGACATGCGATTCTCAGCCGCCAGCATAAATCCGGAAAGCGCCTGCGCCTGTGCATTGGCCGGGCTCAGGCGGAGCGATTTCTCCAGAGCCTCCTTCGCCTGCCGGCCACGTCCGAAACCAAATTCCAGTTCCGCAACTCGAACCCAGGCGAAACCAAACTGAGGCGATAAGGCGACCGCTTTTTCAGCAGACTCCAGCGCCTTCTTCAGCTCGCCCTGCGATTGTTGATAATAAGAAAGCCCCAACCATTCTGAGGCGCTTGAACCAACTGTGGACAAAGCCATCGGCTGATGGAGAACTGCTGCTCGAACATACTTCATGCCTCGTTCCACAGAGGCTGCCAATTCATTCGGCGGAGAAACGCCTTCACTCAAAGTCGCCGGTCCGGCCATCTCTCCCACTCCCAGCAAAACTGCTTTTTGAAGATAAACTTCACCAAGAGTGGCGGGTATGGTGTTGGTGGGGAGAAGGATTGCCGCATCCAGCAGTGCACCCCGTTGATAGGCCTCGAATGCACCAGCCCATGGGGCTGAAACATTGCCGAGACGAGCGATCTCCGCCGAATCCACCACGCCCGGATAATAAAGAGCCCATTGAACCAGGTTGATCGCATTCAAAACTGCCGTCCTTCTCGGTGCCTGCCCGGGCTCCACCAACCCCTGCTCGCCTGACTTCAACGAAATGCTTCCCAGATCGTTCGAAAGTTCAACTATTCCGTCAATCAGGGTCACAGTGGTCACACCCTCCGCAGCAACCTCAATAATAAATTCAGTGCCACGAATGGCACCGGAGGCAAGCGGTGTGCGAAACTCAGTTTCACCGGGTTGTTCACGATTGTACAGGTATCCAATGCCCCGTTGGATATCGAGCACCGTGTTTTTATTGGTGGGTCCCGGAGGCTGGATTTGAATGGTGGTCAATTGATTCAATCTAAGAATGCTAAGGTCCGACAACCGAACCGCCGCCTGGCTTTTCCATCCCGTCCGGAGCCCATCTTTGACCTTGAGAATTTGATTCACCACCGCCGGTCTCCATGACACGTTACCTGCGGTCTGGTTCTCAACCTTTCCCTCCGCGCTCATCAATACTGCCGCATTTGTTCCGGCTGAATTCCCGGTGAAAACAGGAAGTAACACCAGCAGCATCGATAGCAAAACCGCGAGGTTGGAGGGGGCTTTTTGGGCATTCATAGGAACGACACTAAAGTGGCCGACTGTAAAAACAAAACTGCCCTGGCACAATTCTTTTCCCCGTTGGGGCGCGTAGTGGTAACCTCCGGGCGCAACTCACGGTTTCGGGGGAGTGCTGAAGATTTTTGATTTTTTTTCGGGACTCTGGTCCTTTTTTCTGCCAACGTTCAGTGCGATGGCACTACCAACAACCCTGCAAGGCCGACCGTTCGGCCCGCCACAATCAGCCCAAGTCCAAGCCTTGC
>Ga0163144_10028459_pt1 | contig 10777 bp, 10 predicted proteins | sample OliLak19BULKMAT1_FD_123175 | JGI IMG/M metagenome (GOLD analysis project Ga0163144, IMG submission 123175) | Freshwater microbial mat bacterial communities from Lake Vanda, McMurdo Dry Valleys, Antarctica - Oligotrophic Lake LV.19.BULKMAT1 | ecosystem: Environmental > Aquatic > Freshwater >... | reverse complement strand
AGCAGCGCCCCTGGCAGCAGCGCCCCTGGCAGCAGCGCCCCTGGCAGCAGCGCCCCTGGCAGCAGCGCCCCTGGCAGCAGCGCCCCTGGCAGCAGCGCCCCTGGCAGCAGCGCCCGTTAACGCGACGGCGCAAAACTGTAACGGTGTAGCGTCGCCACAGAACACGAGTACACCAATCTGCGGGGAGGGGGAGTCGTACCTCTTCCCCGATGACGCGTTCGATCTCAACGCGGCCCAGAGTGCGGCGGTGAAGGACCGCGACAACAAGCTCCGCATTGCGTCAAACGTTGTCTGCAATCTTTGCACACAAGGCCCCTGGCAGAACATCCAATGTCCCGCATCCACCGGGCTCGGACTAGGCAACGACACGGGCTCTGTACAAACGTACCAAGCAAATCCTGACGACCCTAACCAGAATGGATGGTACGTCAAAAAGTGTTGGACTGGGGCCTACACCGTGACGTGCGCCAGTTGTCCAACCGCCAGCTAGCAGTAGACCCTTACTGAGAGGCTGAGCAAGAATTGCTCTGCCTCTCTGCGCTGCCCCGTTTGGGGCCGTGTCAGGGACATCTCAGAGCATGAGCGATGACAATCGACCGATTGTTGCTCATGCTCTGAGTTACATGCGCAACACCGACTATTTATCTACGGGATACCGCCAGCGGTCGCCGGCGCGGTGTAAGTCGTCGGCCGGCCTCTGGACACTTAGAGCGAGGGGTGGCCTATCCCGGGGTCGTTGCCGTATTCGGATGTATTTTTCCAAATCCGTTTGCATTGGTGCGCTAGCATGCAACGCTGATGGGAAGCAGCGCCCCGATTGTCCGCCCTAGAGCATGCCCTCACTGACCACCCGGATGGGTCCCATCGCTGTCCAGTCCCTGGATACGTTTTCGGTTTTGCATCGGCGTATAGCCAACTAGTGCACTGGATCCCGAAACGTTCCTTGGTGAGATCGCGGCGTGTCCTTATGTGTGACCGCGAAGCGTTTAGCTGAACCTGACGGTGCATACAGCTCAAAAAATGTGGCCCCTTAACCCTTTGGCATCCAATCCTGAGGCCTTTTTGTGGACACTTGATGCCCACACACCGCTTCGCCCGCCTCACATAGCAAGCATGTAAACCTAGCGGCGACACCGATGCCGTCAAGCACAGACTCGCAGAACATTTCGCCGGAATTCATCTAACTAAACATGCCTCTATCGCGCTCCAATTGTATCGCCTTAATGGCAATTGCCGTGGCCGCTCTTTTTATCGCTGTATCTTATCGCGGCGATACACAAGAGCCCACGGGTGTCGTTGTGCCCGCCATCCCCGGCGCGCAGGCTGCGACATCGAACAACGAGATAGACGTAGGTTTTGTGGCGCCTAAGCCATCGATGCGCTATGCTGTACCGACGGCGAACGGTGCAGATTGGTTCATAGATTTGCGCATCCTTAGACTCGACGGAAGCGTCCACGCGCTTGATGTAATCGACGTTGATCTATTGGTAACGGATGACGCCGGTCGGGCGCATTACCTGTTGGCCACGGCCACTGACTCGCACTGGACAACACATGTGCCCACTCTCGCGTCGGCCACGGTGGTGGCGGTCCGCTCACGCCGAGATAACGCAATATCTTTTTCATCAACGGTCGCCCTAAATGTAGACAGAAAGGAATGCGCTCTAGACATATTGATTGACCCTGGGGCGCATCGGCATGTTATTGCGATTGACGAGGCAACTGGTACACGTATAAATGTCTTTGGCGTGATCAATGTGAGCGATGGTACCGCATTGCCTGTGCTTGATGGCATTTGCACTCTCGATAGGGATGCGGCCCCACGCGAATTGTCCCTGTCTGCACACGGATTCAGCGCGCGCACAATACAGATATTGCCATACTCGCCGTTCACGATCGCTGTGCCGCTCGCACCTAGCTGTCAAATTGAGATCGTAATAGAGCTTGACCCTGAGGCGGCAGATCAACTAGCGGCTCTTGCGCACACGAGCGGAACCCCGCCTTCGTTGTCGGTCGACGTGCTTGACTCCGCGGGACGCACCCACCGAGGTACCCTAGCGGCCGTCGACGGTAACCTTTTGTTAATGGATGGAGTCAGTCCTGGACTTGCGCACGTTGCGTTCGCACATGGAGGTGATGGCGGCGTCCCTGGCTTGCTACACAAGGACACGGTCGATGCCGTCAGAGGAGAAGCAGAGCGGCTGATATACCTTATCAGCGACGTGCGCGCTTTTAGCGAGCTCGTAGAGCTCGATGTATGCGTGGTTCTCCCCGTGGGTGGCACAGCTAACACCGCGGGCTACATCCGAATCGTGGACGTCCAGCATCCGGAATTTTACTCCAATCGATGGGGTGTCGACAAGTTCTCGCTATCGGGCTTAGAGGGTCGTGGTGCCTCGAACGTCCTTGGCATCAAGCTTCCTTGTCGCGATGGCGTAGAAGCTCGCGTCGAGCTTGGTCCGGCATTTGCCGTTTCGACTACGGTCAAGGTTTATGGAGACACCAGTTGCACGCTAGAATGCTCCGAACTTTCCGTACTGACCGTAGAAGTTGTTGACGGCGTGGGGGATTCTGCGGCTTATAGCGTCTATAGAACACTCGGCTCGATGGAGGGTGGAGCCGCCGTCGTTCCGCTGCGGCACACAAATGCACTCTATCGGAGCATTGTGGCGCCCGGTGAATATGGCGTTTTTGCGGTGTCTAATTCTGCTGGATTCGCTACCCAAACGGTCCTGGCCGTAGAGGGTGCGGAGACACGTGTGTCTCTTCTGATGAACGGGCTGGCGCCCTCGCAATTACAGATACGACTGTGGCAGACCCGGGAGACAACCGTCGCGTCGCCCGGTTTTTGGACAGACCTCAGTATTGAGGCCACCGCCAATAGTGGTGGCGGATGCGTTATACATCGACTTTTCGGTTCACATGGCATGCGGTTGCAGTTGGGCAATGAAACGTCCACTGATTGGTCGAGCGGACATTTCGTGTTGTCGCGCCCAGGGAAGTACCGCGTCCTACATCCACTATTGGAACGGCCGCTCGAAGTGGACGTTCATGCCGGAGTGATCGAGACGCTAGAAATTGTACTATGAGGGTGCGCTGACAGCGAGGCGCCCATGGAGAGCTTCCTCGGCACGTTCAAGCAGGAGTGGGGCCATCACCGGTACTGGCGCGGCCTCGTCGACGCGCGCGCGTCGAGCGCACGACTACATCGACGTCTTTTACAACGTGTCCTTTCGGCAAGCGTGCTCAACTTGCCCCCATCAAGGCTGAGTGGCTCAGATCGCGCAGGGCTTCGAGGAGCTTCAGAAGTCGATCATCTTCTCTCGCGCCCGCGTAGCGCTCGAGCAGTGAGGCCGGCAGCCGTTCCAGATCGATGGGTTCGGCGAAGTACCCGCGCAATGCTTCCCAAACGCGCGTTCCCGGAACCTGCTTCGTCCACCAAGCGCGCCAGCGTTCGAGTGTCCGCCGGTCGACATCGAGCGACTTCGCCACCTCGCGCACGCGAGCAGGCGTGACGCCATTCACGAGGATGGCCGCGAGCGTCACGAACAAGCTCAGGTAGACGCGCCGGTGGAAGAAGCGCAGCGACGGGGGCGTAAGGCGCTTGCGGCAATCTAGCTCAGCGCAGCAGAAGCTCGTGCGAGACACGATCAAGCTCAGGTCGGCACCGAATGGGGCACCGCGCGCTTTGCGCGGGTAGTCCGCTCGGTCGAGGCGACCGCCGCACCAAGGACAGCCGCCTTGCTGCACGCATGTCGCATTTCCGTCATCCAGCGACGCGACGTGGCTCAGGAAACTGGCGCTTCCAAGCACGACATGGCACAAAGTGCCTCTCCTTTGATTTGCATTCGCAGGAGAAGGCCCTCCTCGACGGGTTACGTCAACTCCGTGAGGGGGGCCCCTTCGTTTCCATCACGCAGAGTGACTCGAAACGGGGCTCGCGCTCTCAGCCAGCCTGACGCTGCTCAATTTTCGCCCCCGAGCGTACGTGACCGAACGCGCTCGTGTACTCGCAAGAAGCAAGCTCGTTGAGGGTCGATGGGCAACTCCCCTCAAGCAACGTGCCTCGAAACGCACCGAGTTCCATCACCGAAGCTGCCGCTGCTCACTGGATGCGCCTTGCCTGTAAGCCAGCCCGCCGCTACAACTACGGCAGTGCGGGAAAATGCGCGCCGCGCGTGAAGGACCTTCGGCCGGACGTGCCTTGAGTTCCGAAGAGCTTCACCTCGCAAAGCGAGGGCTCACTGCGACAGACCCAAGATGCAAGAGAAGGAGAGAGGCTAATGCAAGTTGGACGGAATGCACTGCTGATGATCAGCGCGTTAATAGGTGCGACTTCAGGAGGGGCTATGTACGCCTTGACCGACAGCCGAGGCACGTGCTACCTCGAATTCGGCACCGGGACCCCCCCGTGGAACTTCGTCACAGTTGGGTGGTGCAAGAACCCCTGTACGAACGACAAATGTGTGGAGTGGTACAGTTCGGTTGCTCCCGGAAGATCTTGCCGATGCGATGAAACGCTGGAGCCGGCATGCTGTGACCTGTACTATGCCTCCAGTGGGGGCGAGAGCTATGTGCACGCGTGGGGCAACTGCTCGGCGATCCAAGCTTCATGCCCGACCGGTAACTTCTGCGACAAGGTGGTGACAGCTGCGCTTGTCGAACTGCCAGAGTGCGTCACGAATTGACACGTCATATTCAGGCGCGAATCCCATCCAGCCACAAGTCTCTTTGGTCTAGCGCTGTTCTCGCCTGGCCTTCAGGCCAGGCGAGCCAACAATTGTTATGCGCCCAGTTGTGTTGACATGTCCTCACGTTCGCAAATAATCGCGGTTCTCGTCACTACGCTTGCGTCCGGGCTGATCGTGTTTTTGACGCTAGATGCCTGGAACCAAGAGCAAAACAATCCAATTTCCGGGCAAAACGAGCGTCCGGACCGCTCGGCCAGCTCGGGGAAGGATCTCAGCGAGTTGACGTCCTCAGTCGGAATGCGCTCTGCTGCAAGCCATGCGGAATTCGTAAGCGAAACGGCAATTGCAGAGTCACTCCTCAACGTCGTCGATCAATCTCGCCGAGGAATCGGGAGATCTACGATCAAGGTCATATCCGAAGGCGGCGAGGAGCTACACACCACGGATGGATCAGGGTTGCTTGTCCTACCGCAATCCGAAATACGGGGCCGAACTCTCATAGCGTATTGTGATGGGTGGTCAACCGAGGTTGTCTACGTCCCAACAACGCCGGATTCCGAGTACCAATTCGTACTCTCGCCAGCCTCAATCTTGCACGGTCGAGTCGAGATGGCTGACCATGGGCCGGTACCGAAAGGGGCGAAAGTTCTTGCATGGGCGGAGGGCCGCACCTCGAGCATCAGCCCGCCCCTCGTCATCAAAAGCCTCAAAGCACACTTTGTTGCCGATATCGGAGACGGCGGCGAATTTGAGTTCAAGAACTTAGGGAGCACGAATCGGTATGGGCTGACCGTTTTCGGTGGCGGTGCAATTTCCGTCCAGTCCGATGAGATTCGCAACCAATTAGCACCGGCATCCGACCTAACGCTTCGAGCGCGATATCTAGCAGGAGCGGTCATTCACTTTGCTCGCTCACCACCGCAGCTATCGCAGGTGCTCTCACAGATCTGCAAGGGCTACAGCCATGAATCTGCGACGGCACTATTTGAGATCGACGTAGACATGCCCGTCGGTGCAGTCTACGCTATGCCACGAGAGTGGGCGGTGAGGCTTGGCGAGTTTGCGCAACAAGCACACGATCTCCAAATTCTGCCTCGCCCGATCTTCGTTGTGGTTCAAAAGCCGAGCGAGGCGCCCTGTAACGGAAGGATGAAAATCACGCTCCCGTTTCTGGGCACAAAGTCCATTAACTTTAAAGTCGAGTTGTTGACGAACGGGAGTGAATTGCCACTCGTCGTTGTAGAGCTCGGCAGCACTGATATTAAGACGGGCTCTCTGGAAATTGCTGTTCCTCACGGCCTGGAACTTCCGGATGTCGGTGATCCCAATCTGCCTCACAAGGCACTCTTGGAATATAGCACCGGAGGTGAGAGTGGTGCACTCCACTTGCGCGCAGAACGTTCGCAGTCTGGGGCGTTCCTGACTGTTGCAAGTGTGCCCGTAGGCACGGCTCGTCTTCGCGTCACTGCTCCGTCTACTGACTTTGTGTTTCCTAATCGCAGCTTGAGTGCACTTGAGGTCACCATCGAGGAGGGAAAGACGACATTTGTGGACTTGCCCGGAGACCTTGCCGGCTCCCTTGCCCTCTCGATTCGTAATCGTGATGGGTTTCCATCGACCGCCAGGCTTGTTGCTGAACTTTATCGCCAGGACGGAGATAGGTATCGTATTGTTGGAAGGAGCGCGCGGCTCTTTGGTGCTCCCCCCTACTGTTGGGAATTGCTTCCTCCGGGACCGCTCTTCCTCCGAATTCGGGATCAGGAGTTTGTCGGTCAGGGAGCGTTCATTCCGTTTAATATTGATGGCGGCGAGATTACCCGCCTTGCGCTAGTCGAAAGCAATTAAAATCTGGCGGATTTCTGGCCTACGCGATTCGCCGTGTTGCCCTGCCCACCTCTCATGTAGCCCCATGGATGCAGGGTTGCGCAGGTGCGGCGACTGGCCGCCGCTGGCGCGTATCTCATCAAGGACCGGCTGCAGTTCTTCGCGCCACAGCGTGTTCTCGACCCAATGACGGGCAGCGGCACCTGCCGTGACGTCTGCGCAGACCTAGGCGTTGCGTGCACGAGCTTCGACCTGCGCGCCGGACAAGACGCGTCCGATCGTGCCCTCGTCCTGGTGTCGCAACTCGGGGTATCAAGGCCACTCACAGTTTGGCCAAGCAAGGCCACGCCAGCTCGGCCAAGCAAGGCCACCCGTCCATTTCTGATTGGTCGTCGGACCGGACTGTGCTGACCGCGATCCTCCGTGATTCCCCCGATCACGCAGGAACCGCGAATGAGCGCACGACGAGCCGACATGCACCAACTTCAGGAAGCAATTCGCCTTCACCGACTGGGCCAGAGTAAGCGTCAGATCGCACGACAGCTGCAGATCGGACGGGACACAGTCGCTCGCTACTTCGTCGCCTTCGAGGTGGCTGGAGTCCTCGACGGAGACGCCGACGACCTACCCGACGCAAGCCACCTTCGGACCCTCGCCGAGGAGCACGTCGAGCGTCGGGAGTCACCGCAGCAAGCGTCGTCAGTCGATTCGTGGAGGTCAAAGATCGAAGCGATGGCGAAAGCCGGAGCGGGCCCGACAGCGATCTTCGACTTCCTGCGCACGCACGAAGATGGCTTCTCCGGGAGTCTCTCCGCGGTCAAGCGTCTCTACGCAGCGCGACGCAAGCAGGAGGCGCCCGACCCGAAGAGCGTCGCCATACCGATCACGACGGCGCCCGGCGAGATCGCACAGGTCGACTTCGGGTACTCCGGGCTGCGGCTCGATCCAGCGCAGCGCGTCATGCGCAAGTCCTGGATCTTCGTCATGACTCTCGCGCACAGCCGACTCAGCTACGCCGAGTTCGTCTTCGACCAGAAGATCGACACGTGGCTGGACGTCCACGTCAACGCGTTTGAGTGCTTGGGCGGTGTTCCCCACGTCGTCGTGCCGGACAACCTCAAGTCCGCTGTCATCCAAGCGCTGTTCGGCATCGATCGGTCGGCTGTGTTGAACCGGTCTTACCGCGAGCTCGCGAGGACGTACGGATTTCGGATCGACCCAACGCCTGCGCGATCACCCGAGAAGAAGGGGCGCGTCGAACGCGACGTCCGGTACGTCAAGGCGAACTTTCTGGCGACGCTCGAGACCGTCGATATCAAGGAGGACCAGAAGCAGCTGATGCATTGGCTACGCGAGGTCGCGTGGACGCGACGCCATGGCACGACGGGACGCGCGCCGATCGAGATGTTCCAAGCCGAAGAGCGTGGGGCGCTGCTTCCCCTCCCTCCGCGTCGTTGGGATCCGGTCATCTGCCCCGGGTGTCAGGGTAGTTGCCGCCTGACCCTCCTCGCCGCGCAGCACCTCTGGACTCCAATGCGGGGGGCCGGGGGCGGCAGCCCCCGAGTTTCTTAGGGGAGCCGCGCGAAGCCAGCCCCAAGCTGGCTGGAGCGTAGCGCGGCGGTCCGGGGACGGAGTCCCCGGGAGGAGGGGGTCCAGGGGGAGGAGACTCATAACTTGTGGAACGTTTTCCACAGGGGTCTGCCTCTCCAAGCACCCTGGGGCAGAGATTGAAGATGATGTACTCACAAGGGCTGAAGGCCCGCTTGGTCCGGCGCATGGCCGGTCCAGAACGCATCTCGGCCGTCGCGCTCGCGCGCGAGGTCGGGATTGGACAACCCACCCTCTCGCGCTGGCTACGGGATGCCCGCGAGGCGGGCCGTACCTCGAACGCAACCGACCGGAGCGACGTGGCGAACAAGAAGCGCAGCACGAAGAAGCAGTGGACCGTCGACGAGAAGCTGCGGGTCCTCGTGGAGTCGTCGAAGCTGAAGGACGACGAGCTCGGCGAGTACCTCCGGCGTGAGGGCATGCACGAGGCGACGCTCGCGCAGTGGCGCGAGGACGCGACAACCGGGCTGACAGCCGCTTCGAAGCGCGCGTCGTCGAAGAACTCGCCGGAGGCGAAGCGCATCGCCGCGCTGGAACGAGAGCTGCTTCGCAAGGAGAGGGCGCTCGCCGAGTGCGCAGCGCTGCTCACGCTCCAAAAAAAAGTCCGCGAGATCTGGGGGGACGGGGAGAGCGACACGGACACGAGGAGCGAGACGTGATCCTCGGGCTCATCGAAGAAGCGACCGAGGCTGGAGCTCTGCAGAAGGAGGCGTGCGCGGTCCTCGGGATCGACCCGCGAACCGTCCAGCGTTGGAAGAACCAAGACATCGGCCAGGATCGCCGTGCAGGGCCTCGAACACGCCCAAGGAACAGCCTCTCGCTCAAGGAGCGACGGCGGGTGGTCAAGATCGTGACGTCCCGCGAGTTCCGCGACTCGTCGCCTAAGCAGATCGTTCCGGCGCTCGCCGATCGCGGCGAGTACCTCGCCTCCGAGTCGACGATGTACCGCGTGCTGCGCTCAGAGAAGCTGAACGCCAAGCGCGGCGTGTAGGCCTCACTCTCGACCGCAGCGTTCCCGGGCACCGCGATCAGCACGCACTGCTCGTCCACCACGACGAAGCTAAGCCGCATGAGCGAGGCTTGCTCTCGCTGCACAAACCGCTGCAAGAGCCGCGGATGTCCGCCAAAGCGGCGAACCCAATCAAGGGCCTCTGCGCCCTGCTCGGGACGTAAGAAAATCACTCGCCGAAGCTCGACGCCCCGCTCGAGCTGCGCCCGGTAGAGCCCAAGGAGCTCCTCTCCAGGCGGATCGTCGTCGGTGTGCAAGAGCAAAAGCCCCCTTTTCGCACGACGAAAGTACGGCACGTACCCAGCCCCTCCGACCGCGCCGTCGCGCACAAAGCGAAACTTGCTGCTGCGGCTGTGAACGATGAGCCCAGCAAGGTAGGCCGTAACCACATAGGCGCACGCAAAGGCGATGAGCACCGGCCGCTCCGCATCCAAAATGACGAGCAGCGTTTCGGCGAAGGCAAAAACCCCGAGCGTTACCTCAATTTCTGTCGAAGTAAAAAGGAACCAGCGTGGCCGAGAGCGTGCATTCATAGCATCTCTACTCCCACGAATCGGACTACTTGGTCAAGCCGACTCGGAGTCCGCCCTGCCGCTCCGCACAATGAGCGCAGGTACCGTTTCTAGGCCTTCCGCAGCTAGTTGCGCTGCTCTCCTTGTGGATTGATCCATCATGCCAGCCAGATACGACAACCACCGCATATTGAGGCTTGGCCCCTAGCGTTATGTCACAGCTTGCCGCTATACCACCATAACCATTCCAAAGGCCCGCGAGGGCGCGACAGTTATTTATACATCAAATAGGAGACACAATGAAATCAGTACATATATTGCTTGGCTGCTTGTTTGCCATCGGAATATCATCCGTCGATGCCGAGGCGGTAAGTCGAGGCCCGACATGCCTCCAAGAGGTCGAATACTTGGCGCACGGCAAGGTTGAGTTACCCGACGGCTCCAATTTTAAGAACATTTCAGAAGCCCTAAGAGCCTGCAATGACAACCTGCTCCTCGACTGCCGCCCTGGAATCATTAAAGACGGTACATTTACGTTCGACTATCTCCCTCCACGCAACTATATTTATTGCTCTGCCACTTGCGTGTACACCATAGAGCTAAGCTGTGTGGAGGCCACCTCGTCGCCGGAGGAGGCTTTCAATTAACATGGGCCGCCTGCTCTGGACGCATTGCAGTCATTCACGCATTTGAGTTGAGCCACTACAGTTTTACGGCCAGTAATTATTCCGCGACGACGCGGCCCGAGCGACGGAGTGCTGCGAATGAACTGCAAAAATCGGAGAAGTTCGGGCGCGAGAGAGCATGCAATCGCTCCAGACACGCGGCGGGGAATCGTCGCATCCGCAGCGCCGGTCGCGAGTGAACCTGGGACACGTCGTCCTGGCCGAGAGGCCTGTGGCTTGCCCGTTAGGGCTCCTTCTGAGAAGCTGTGCCGTAGCCATCTACGGGGATTCCCGGTCGACTTCGTCGCACATTCAAGCAAGGAAGGTTGGCACTGCCAGATAACTAGCGGATAGGCATTCCAAGCTACCAATTACGGACATCTGTATCCGATTTGGCGTTGGTTCGAGTCCCGCCGAGGATCTCCTTGCCACGGCGCGACGGGCCGTGCGGGGTCCGACGCGCATGTT
>Ga0163144_10028458_pt1 | contig 10777 bp, 5 predicted proteins | sample OliLak19BULKMAT1_FD_123175 | JGI IMG/M metagenome (GOLD analysis project Ga0163144, IMG submission 123175) | Freshwater microbial mat bacterial communities from Lake Vanda, McMurdo Dry Valleys, Antarctica - Oligotrophic Lake LV.19.BULKMAT1 | ecosystem: Environmental > Aquatic > Freshwater > Lake... | reverse complement strand
CGGGCGGTTTTTGAAGACCTCGGCTATCGCCTGTACTGGTTTCCGGCGCAGAAAAAAGGCTACAGCGGCGTGGCTATTCTCTCGCGTCACCAACCCCGGCACGTCGAGTACGGTTGTGGACTGGAAATTTATGATTATGAAGGCCGGGTGCTCCGGACGGATTTCGACGGTTTTTCGCTGATGAGCGTGTACATGCCGTCGGGGTCGAGCGGGGAAATTCGGCAGGCGTTTAAGATGGACTGGCTGGAGGCGTTTCAGGCGTACATCGACGACTTGAAACTGACCGTACCCAACCTGATTATATCGGGCGATTACAACATTTGCCACCAAGCCATCGATATTCACAATCCTAAATCCAATGCTACCTCGTCGGGTTTTTTGCCCGAAGAGCGCGCCTGGATTGGCAAGTTTATTGACAGTGGTTTTGTCGACTCGTTCCGGCACCTGAACTCAGAACCGCATCACTATACCTGGTGGAGTTTCCGTGCCGGAGCACGACAGAAAAATTTAGGCTGGCGCATCGATTATCACTTGGTGGCCGATTCGTTGAAAGAAAACCTGACGCGCTCGGTCATTCTCCCCGACGCCCGGCATTCCGACCATTGCCCCGTGATGGTCGAACTGACTTTTTGAATCTTACGGTACGCCGAAATTCATAAACCGAAACCGACCGATGGCCTCGAACCCCGTTACCGCACTACTTTCCAAACTGGAAGAATACAAGCGCAAATACTACCTTAACCTGCTGTTGAAGGGGGTCATTTTTTCGGCGGCGGTACTGCTGTCGGCCTACCTGTTTTTCAACACGCTCGAATACTTCGGGCGGTTTAGCACGTCTCTCCGGGCGGTGCTGTTTTTCTCGTTTCTCGGCGTGTTGCTGCTCACGCTGGTTTTCTGGATTCTGCGTCCGGTCTTTTTTCTTTACGGCAAACGCAAACCCCTGAGCAACGAAGAAGCCGCTCGGCAGGTAGGTCGGTATTTTCCGGAAGTGGAGGACAAGCTGTTGAATACGCTTCAACTGGCCGGTCTAAGTACAAGTCAGAACGAATTGTTGCTGGCTTCCATTAACCAAAAATCCCAGCAACTCGGCTACCTGCGTTTTGCCGATGCCATCAACCTGAATCAGAATCGGCGTTACCTCAAATTTGCGATGCTCCCGGCGGCGTTGATTTTGGGCATTCTGTTCGTTTCCCCGCGCTTTTTTACCGCTTCTTCCTCGCGCATCGTCAACTTCCGCAACGAATACGCTGAGGAAGCGCCCTTCACGTTTTTACTTCAAAACAAATCCCTTCAGGCGTTTCGGGGGGAAGATTTCACCGTTGAACTGAACCTCAACGGCGGCGCAATGCCCGAAGCCGTTTACCTGCTTCACAACGAACGCCGCCTGCGGATGGAAGCTGGTGAAGGTCGGCAGTTCAGTTACACCTTTCGGAATGTTCAAAAAAACCAGGCGTTTCAGTTTGAAGCGGCGGGGTTCAAATCCAACCCTTACGAAGTCGAGGTGGTGGCGCGGCCCAGTTTGGCGGCCTTCGACGTGCTGTTGCAATACCCCAACTACCTCAACAAACCCAACGAGTTTCTGAAAAATACCGGCAACCTGACCGTGCCCGAAGGCACCGTGGTGCGCTGGCAAATTGCCGCCCGCGATGCCGATTTGGTGGTGTTGACGTTTGAAAATGAGAAGTCGCCCATGCTGGCCGAGAAGTCGATGCTGGGGCGTGATTTCAATTTGAAAAAACAGGTGAAGTCGTCGTCGGGCTACCAGGTCTCACTCCGCAACGCCTACGCCAGCAACCGCGAGAGCATCCAGTATTTTCTCAACGTCATTCCCGATAAATTCCCGACCATCACCCTCGAACAATACCGAGATTCGACCCTGTACAACCTGCTAGTGCTGGGTGGAAATATCGCCGATGATTACGGCCTTTCGCAACTTCGGGTGTTTTACAAAGTGGTACGACAGGCATCTCCACCGCCTCAGCAGTACGCGAGTTTCGGCTTACCCGTTAATCGGAGCCAGTCCATCCAGAGTTTTTTCCAACAATGGCAAACCGACAGCCTCAAACTTTCCCCCGGCGATAAGCTCGAATACTTCGTCCAGGTCTGGGACAACGACGGCGTGAACGGGGCCAAATCATCCCGCACACCCAACATGGCTTACGCTGTGCCTTCGCGGCAAGCGGTGGAAAAAGAGTTGGAAAACGCTACCGAAAAGACCGCGGACCAACTGGACAAAACCGTCAACAAAGCCCAGCAGTTGCGGAAAGAACTGGCCGCGCTGGAAAGCCGCCTGCGGAACAAACGCGACCTGGATTTTCAGGACAAACGCCAGTTGGAGGAACTGCTGAAAAAGCGGGAGCAACTCATGAACGAAATCCGGGCGATGCAGGAACAGAATAAATCGCTCAATGAAAAGCAGCAACGCTTCAATGAGCAAAGCCCGGAGATGCAAGAGAAAATGCAGCAGCTTCAGAAGCTGATGGACGAACTCATTAACCAGGATTCGGAAAAGCTGTACGAGGAATTGAAGAACATGCTCGAGAAAAACCAGGACGAACGGATGCTGGATATGCTCGAACGTTTAAAGAACAAAGAGAAGAACACGGAGAAGGAATTGGAGCGGGCGCTGGCCCTTTTCAAGAAACTTCAGATGGAGCAGAAATTGGATAAATCCATCGAGGAACTCAAGAAACTGGCCGAAAAACAGGAGGAATTATCGGACAAAACCCAGAAAGCTGATACCCAGAAGGAAGACCAAAAAGGCAAGGCTGACGAAAAGAAAGGCGACGACAAGAAGAACGATGACAAGGCGAAGGACGACAAAAAAGCCGACGATAAGGCGAAGGCAGATGACTCTAAAAGTGACGAGAAAAAAGACGGCAGCGAGGCGTTGAAAGAGCAACAGGAACAGCTTCAGGAGGAGATGGACGACATCAAAAAAGACCTGGAAGAACTGGAGAAGCTGAGCAAGGAAGCCGAGAACTCCGATCCGATGGATACCGACAAGCAGGAGCAGGAGAACATCAGCGAGGAGCAAAAGCAAAGCAAAGAGCAGCTTCAGAAAAACGAGAAAAAGGGGGCTTCCAAGTCGCAGAAGAAGGCCGCTAAGAAAATGAAAGATCTCGCCGGAAAGCTTTCTGAGATGCAGCAGGAAATGGAAATGGAGGAGGCCCAGGAGAACATGGACGATATGCGGGACATCCTCGAAAACCTCATCACGCTCTCATTCGACCAGGAGCGGGTAATGAAAGAATTCCGCAACGTCAACCTCGCCGACCCCCGTTTTGTGAAACTATCCCAGGATCAACTCAAGCTCCAGGACGACGCGAAAGTGATTGAAGACAGCCTCTACGCCCTCGCCAAGCGGGTGCTTCAAATCGAGTCGTTCGTGACCCGCGAGTTGAACGCGATGAAAGGCAACATGGACGAATCGGTGCGCTACATCAAGGAGCGCCGCATCCCCCAGGCCACGTCCAAGCAGCAATTCGCCATGTCGTCCATCAATAACCTGGCCCTGCTTTTCGGCGACGTGCTGAAGCAGATGCAGGAAAATATGGCCAGCATGATGATGGCATTGGGTAAAGGGAAGGGCAAGAAAAAAGGGAATATGCCGATGCCGGGTTTGGGTAAAAAACAGCAACAACTCAATGAGCAAATGCAGCAACTGCAGCAATCGGGCAAGGGGGGCCGGGGGCTTTCGGAAGAACTGGCCAAACTGGCGGCGGAACAGGGTCAACTGCGGCGGATGCTCAAGCAATTGTTGGATTCCCAGAAAGGCACCGAAGCGGGCAAAAAACTCTCGAACGAGGTAAACGACCTGATGAAAAAAATGGAGGAGACTGAGGAGGATTTGGTCAACAAACGCCTTTCCCAAAACACGGTTAAGCGCCAAAAGGAGGTTCAGGTACGTTTGTTGGAATCGGAAAAAGCCCTGAAAGAACAGGAAGAGGACGAGAAGCGAAAAGCAGAAACGGCGCGGCAGGTACCCCGCCGGGTGCCGCCCCAATTTGAAAATTACGTACGGCAAAAACAGAGTCAGACCGAATTGCTGCGCACGATACCCCCCGCACTCTCGCCCTTCTACAAGCAGGAGGTGGACACGTACTTCCGAAAATTGCGGTAATTTTGCCTGCACCGTCGAGGAGGGGTGGTTTCAGGACTACCCCTTTTTTTGTTTCCTATGGTCAGTTCCATTCGGTTTTTCTATGAAGTTGATGGCTTCACGGTACCTCACCCGATCCGCCTTCGCCGCTGGTTACGTGCGGTTGCCCAGCAGGAGGGCAGGAGCGTGAACGAACTTCGTTATATTTTTTGTTCGGACGAATACCTCCACCGGATGAACGTCGAGTACCTCAACCACGACACCCTGACGGACATCATCACCTTCGATACTTCCGAGGAGGAGGGTAGGCTGGCCGGTGAGATTTACATCAGTCTGGAACGCGTCACGGAAAATGCTCAGACCTTCTCCGTCCCTGTTGAGCAGGAATTAGCGCGGGTCATGGTGCATGGGGTTTTACACCTTTGCGGTCATCTTGATGAGCGTTCCTCTGAAATTCAGAAAATGAGATTTCTCGAAAATTTTTATCTTTCACAACGAACTCCGCACTATTGACCGTTATTTTTCGAAACTCTCCACGTGGAACACTTCGTTTGATTTTCAATTATTTTATTTCAGAAGATTTATTCCGTAAAAACTCTCCACGTGGAACACTTACAAAAATCAGTACTGGAGCCAGTTCTAACTGAATGAAAGTTGAGGAATAATTTATTTTTAAATCGAACTCCAAGTTTGTAAATTCGGAATGTAGGAAGTTTAGGAGCGGTAATTACAAGAGTATCAAGAAACGTATAGCCATCTGCCGCATATTTCAGGTTAGGATAAAAAATTAACTACTTTGAGTGAACATGTTTGAAACATACGACGTAATCGTAGTCGGTGCGGGCCATGCCGGTTGTGAAGCCGCCGAGGCAGCGGGACGAATGGGGTCGAAGGTCTTGCTGGTGACCATGAATATGCAAACGATTGCCCAGATGTCGTGCAACCCGGCGATGGGTGGCGTGGCGAAGGGGCAAATCGTGCGGGAGATTGACGCGCTGGGTGGACAGTCTGGAATCATCTCCGACAAGTCGATGATTCAGTTTCGGATGCTTAACCGCTCGAAGGGCCCGGCGATGTGGAGTCCGCGTTGTCAAAGCGACCGGATGCGGTTTGCGGAGGAGTGGCGGCTGGCGCTGGAAGAAAATCAGAACGTGGATTTCTGGCAGGAAATGGTCTCCGGATTGCTCGTCGAAGGCGGAAAAGCCGTGGGCGTTCGCACCCAAATGGGCATCGAAATTCGGTCTAAATCGGTGGTGTTGACGAATGGAACGTTCCTCAATGGAATCATTCACATCGGCGAAAAACAGTTCGGCGGGGGCCGTACCGCCGAGCGGGCAGCAACTGGCTTGACCGAACAACTTGTTTCGCTGGGATTCGAATCGGGCCGAATGAAGACCGGAACCCCGCCGCGCGTCGATGGGCGCAGCCTCAATTATGCGGTCATGGAAGAGCAGCCCGGCGACGAAGAACCGGGGAAATTTTCCTACCTCGACACGACTCAGTTGACCAAGCAACGCAGTTGCTGGATTACTTATACGAACCCTGAAGTACACGAAATTCTGCGAACGGGATTTGAAAAATCGCCCATGTTCGCCGGGCGAATCAAGGGACTGGGACCCCGGTATTGTCCCTCCGTCGAAGACAAAATCAACCGCTTCGCCGACAAAGACCGCCACCAGATTTTCGTCGAACCAGAGGGTTGGAGTACGGTGGAGGTGTACGTAAATGGGTTTTCGACGTCGTTGCCGGAAGACGTTCAGTTCAAGGCCATTCGCAAAATTCCCGGTTTTGAGAACGCCAAATTGTTCCGTCCGGGCTATGCCATCGAATACGATTTCTTTCCGCCCACCCAATTAAAAGCGACTCTGGAGACGCACCTCGTAGAAAATTTGTTTTTCGCCGGTCAAATCAATGGCACCACGGGGTACGAAGAAGCAGCAAGTCAGGGCCTGATGGCGGGCATCAACGCCCACAACAAAGCCCATGAAAAAGGGCCGTTTACTCTGAGCCGGTCGGAGGCGTACATCGGCGTACTCATCGACGACCTCATCAACAAAGGCACCGAGGAACCCTACCGGATGTTTACCTCACGGGCCGAATACCGCACGTTGCTGCGGCAAGACAATGCCGATTTACGCCTTACTGAAAAAGGCTATCAACTCGGTTTAGCCTCGGAAGACCGCTACCAACGGATGCTCAGCAAACGACAACAGACCGATGCGCTCATCGGGAAATTGCAGTTGATGAAAGTCACCCCCGACGAAGCCAATCCGTATTTTGCTTCCCTGAATGCGTCGCCGATTCGGGAAAAAACGACGCTGCACCAACTCCTGAAGCGACCCGATTTTTCGTTAAAAACTCTGAGTGAGTTAGGTGAACAAATCGGGGAAGTATTCGACCAGTATCCCACCGACGTGCGCGAACAGGCCGAAATTTTCGTTAAGTACGAGAGCTACATCGAGAAGGAACAGCAGATGGCCGAGAAGGTAAGTCGGCTCGAAAACCTGAACATAAACCCGGATTTTAACTACGACGGGATTACGGCCCTCTCGAAAGAAAGCCGGGAGAAACTGCGGCGCATTCGTCCCGCCACCCTCGGTCAGGCTTCGCGAATCAGTGGAGTGACGCCGGCTGATATTTCCATCCTGACGGTTTACTTAGGCCGGTAGAGTCCGCCTATTTTTTGAATATTTCTTAGTCAAAACCCTCTTTGCATTCTTCATTGAGGGTTTTATTTTGTACTGATGAGAAAAATTAACTTTCTTCTTTACGCGGTTGGACTGGTTATCCTGGCCCTGGGTTGCGCCCAGCAAAGTTCCCCGACGGGAGGCCCGAAAGACGTAACTCCCCCGAAGCTAGTTCTTTCGGTGCCCCTTAACCAAACTACCCGATACGAGGGCAAGAGAATCGAACTTGAATTTGACGAGTACGTGAGCGTCGACAACATTAACCAACAGTTGCTGATTACACCCGCTTTGGATGGGAATTACACGGTCAAAATCCGTCCGAAGGGGGCCATCCTAAATCTGGAAAAACCCCTGCGACCCTACACGACGTACAGCTTTAATTTTCGTGAAACCTTCAAAGATGTGACCGAACGGAACCCGGCGCGCAACGTAAAACTGGTGTTCAGCACTGGAGCCTTGATTGATTCGCTGTCGGTGCGGGGCACGGTCACGGACGTGCTGACCAGCAAACCCCTGCTCGAAGCCACAGTCGGTTTGTATCCGGTCAGCGACACGCTCCAATTTTCTAAAGTCCGCCCGTACTATTTCGCCCGCACGGATAGCGCTGGAACTTACGCCCTGGAAAATCTAAAACCCGACACCTACCGGTTGGCCGCCTTCACCGACGGCAACAACAATGTGCTGTACGATGCGGCGAAAGAGCGGATTGGGTTCGAGACCGATTCGTTCAAACTGACTGGCAACCTCAGCAATCGCGACCTGCAAGTGGCCTTTGCCGACCGTACTCCTAACCGCGTCGTGACCACCCGCCCGGCCATCAATTACTACACGGTCGTGTACGCGAAGGGGGTGAAACAGGCGCTGGTGCGGTTTCAGACGCCCGCCGATAGCTTGCCGTACCTTTTTGTGGACGAAAAACAGCTTCGTTTCTTCAACGTAAAAAACGCAACGGATACCATCCGGGCCAGCATCGAAGCCACTGACTCGCTGGATTTGGTGTTTCGCCACGAACAGAAAATTAAATTTCGCCCGAAGGGACGCAGGGAGGAAGGTACCCGCGAGGCGTTTGAACTAAAAACTTCTCCCGCTGACCGGGCCGAAACCCCAAACCCGCTCGTGTACAAACTGCGTTTCAACAAACCCATCCTGCGCTACGACCTGAAGCAACTCAGCATTCTGGGCGACACCCTCAACCGGGCCAAACTCACCGAACAAAATTTGATCTGGAACGAAACCCGCAACGAAGTGACGATAACGACCCCGTTTCAGGCCAGCAAAGGCGTACGGGTGAGCATCCCAAAAGCCACGTTTATTTCGGTGGAACAGGACTCGAACCAGGTCATCCGCAGCTACCACCCGCTGTTCGTTCCGGAAAATTACGGCACAATTCGGGGTACGGTAACGGGCAGAAACACGGGCTTCCTCGTCGAACTGCTCGATGAAAGTTATAAGGTCATCCAGTCGCAACGCGACCAGGCGAAGTATGAGTTTCGCTACGTGAAACCCGGCACCTATTTTGTGCGTCTGGTCGTCGACCGCAACGGCAACGGCCGTTGGGATCCCGGCGACGCGAGTCAATTCGAGCAACCGGAGCGCATTCTTTTTCTACCCTCAACGATTCCCGCGAAGGCTGACTGGGAGGTTTCTGGAAACGATTTCAAAATCGACTAAGAATACGAACGTGTTTTATTAAAAATGTTCAATGAATCGGTGGAAAACTCGGTGGAAAACTGATTCGCCGGAGTGGAGAAGGGGCCGGTTCACGGCGGACGGCACGGTGGAGAAGGAAGGGCGCATTGTGGGAAACCCAGGAGACTCAAACTTCTGGTGCAAAACCGGGAGGTTATCCACCAGAAGCCACCCTGGTTACTAACCGTTTTATTATCCCCAATTGTTTGTAACTTATCCACCGACCTATCGGGTGGACACCGTGCAAAACTGGAAGTACGCTTGATTTTCAGCAACTTGGTTGTGAATAAGCTAAAAAATAAGTGTGGATAAGTTGTATAGTTATCCACAAGCATCGAAGCAAGGAATGCACCGGAAAAAGTTGTTCACCTTTCCACCGGCGTGATAGAGAAAGATAAAAAAGGAGAAAGTAAAAAATTTGAATTATGAACAACTACTGGAAAAACCGTTTGCTCAAGGGCGTGCTTGGAATCGTACTCGGAATTCCGGTACTGGCGCAAGACCCCGTTGGCGTTCCCGAAAAAAAAACGTCCGTAACTAGCGACGTAGAACTGGGGCGGGAATACCTCAAAACCGGGGATTACGAAAAAGCGAAAACCGTCTTCCAGAAACTGGCCCGCGACAAAGACCGCCTGCCGGAAGTATACCAGCCGTACCTCCAAACGCTGGTGCAAACGAAGGACTGGTCAGAGGCCGACCGATTCACCAAACGACTGCTGCGTTCCGACGAGAACAGTCCGCTTTACCGCGCAGCGGTAGGCCGGGTGTTGTCGCAGCAAGGAAAGGCCGAGGAGTCAGAAAAACTCTTTCAGGAAGCCGTCGAACGAGCCAAACGAACGCCGGAACAAACCGGCCAACTCGCGATGGATTTTTACGAAGCCGGCCAGCATGACTGGGCCGTGAATACCTACCTGGCCTCACGGCAGCAATTGCGCGACGAACGCGCCCACGCACTCTCGTTGGCCCGGTTGTACCGATTGCTGGGAAAATCGGAGGCGATGATTGAAGAATACCTGCGCTACGGCATGGAAGAAGGCAACCGCGAACAAGCCCAGGGCCGGATGCAGGATGAACTCAAAGACGAGAAAGACTTGATTTTGCTCGAGAAAACGCTGTACCGCAAAGTCCAGGAAGCGCCCGGCGAGCCGTACTACAACGAAATGCTCGTGTGGCATTTGATTCAGCAAAAAGAATTTGGCAAGGCCTTCATGCAGGCGAGGGCGATGGACAAACGCCTCCGGCTCGAAGGGCAGCGTGTGGTGGAAATTGGGTTCATGGCCATGCAAAACCGCGATTTTTCGGCGGCAGGGCGCGTGTTCGAGTACCTCGTGAAAGAATACCCCCGCAGCGCCAACTACCCCGTATACCGGCGGCTACTCATCAACGCGAAAGAGGAAGTGGTGAAAACCACGTATCCCGTCAACCAGCACGACATCCGGGTGTTGATTGGCGAATACCAGAAAATGTTTGATGAACTGGGTAAAAACCAGAAGACCCTGGAAGCGCTGCGAAACACCGCTCAGCTTTACGCTTTTTACCTCAACGAAAAAGACACGGCCCGGGTCGTGCTCGAACAGGCAGTGAAGCTGGCAACCGGCGACCAGGAGTTCGTAGACCGCTGCAAACTCGACCTGGGCGACGTGTACCTGCTGAAAAGCGAACCCTGGGAAGCCACGCTGCTGTACTCGCAGGTGGAAAAATCGGAAAAAGACAGTCCGCTTGGTTATGACGCCAAACTGCGCAACGCTAAACTGGCGTACTACAAAGGCGATTTTGACCTGGCAAAAGAAACGCTCGACATCCTCAAGCAGGCCACTACCCGCGAAATCGCCAACGACGCCATCGACCTGAGCCTGCTCATCCAGGACAACACCGGCCTCGACTCCAACGAGGCCCCGCTACGGGCCTACGCTTCCACCGAACTACTCCTGTTCCAAAACCGAACGACCGAGGCCCTGGCGCGGCTGGATAGCCTGTTTAAGAAATACGGCAAAGACCCGCTGGCCGACGAGATTTTGTACCTGCGGGCCAACACGCTACTCAAGGAGAACCGGGCGCAGGAAGCCATCGAAGACCTCGACAAAATCACGAAAAATTACGCCGAAGACATTCTCGGCGACGATGCCCTGTTCCTGACGGCCAAAACCTACCAGGAAAAACTGGCCGAGAAGGAAAAGGCGATGCTGCTTTTTCAGGAAATTCTAAAAAAATACCCCGGCAGCATCTACGGTGCGGAGGCCCGCAAACGCTTCAGATTGTTGCGCGGCGATGCAATAAATTAGGGGTGTAAACGCGTATT
>Ga0163144_10028456_pt1 | contig 10778 bp, 9 predicted proteins | sample OliLak19BULKMAT1_FD_123175 | JGI IMG/M metagenome (GOLD analysis project Ga0163144, IMG submission 123175) | Freshwater microbial mat bacterial communities from Lake Vanda, McMurdo Dry Valleys, Antarctica - Oligotrophic Lake LV.19.BULKMAT1 | ecosystem: Environmental > Aquatic > Freshwater > Lake... | reverse complement strand
TTCCAATGCCTTCTCTCCATCCGCTCCGGTAAGTGCTTCACTTCTGGCGCGAAGATCAACCAGCATCAGGTGATTGTCCGTCCCGCCGGAAACCAGCCGATATCCCGCCTGCTGCAATGCGCCGGCGAGCGCCTTTGCGTTACTGACTACCTGGTGTGAATACGTTTTGAACTCAGGCTTGAGATCCTCACCAAAAGCAACGGCCTTCGCGGCGATGATGTGCATCAACGGCCCGCCCTGCGAGCCGGGGAACACGCTCCGGTTGATGAGTTTGCTGAGATCCTCTTCGTTGGTGAGAATCAATCCGCCACGCGGACCACGCAGGGTTTTGTGGGTGGTGGTGGTGACAACATGAGCGTGCGGGAACGGCGAAGGATGCGCCCCGCCCGCCACCAGCCCCGCGATGTGTGCGATGTCCGCCATCACCTTTGCGCCGACTTCATCGGCGATTTCCCGGAACTTCGCGAAATCAATGGTTCGTGGATAAGCGCTGTACCCACAGAGAATCACCTTGGGTTTCACTTCCTTCGCCTTGGCGCGAACGGAGTCAAAGTCGATCAGTTCGGTTTTCGGATCCAGTTCATAGTGCGAAGGCTTCCAGAAGATAGCCGAAGCGTTGAGCTTCATGCCGTGCGAGAGATGTCCGCCGGATGCGAGGTTAAGCGATATGAAAGAATCGCCCGGCTGCATCATCGCCATGAACGCCGCCATGTTTGCATTCGCGCCCGAGTGCGGCTGGACATTTGCAAATTTACAGTTGAAGAGTTGCTTGGCACGATCAATCGCAAGATTTTCAATCTGATCGTAGAACCCGCAGCCGCCGTAGTATCGCGCGCCGGGATAGCCTTCGGCATATTTGTTCGTCAGCACCGTCCCCGCCGCCTCCATGACGGCGGTGGAAACGTGATTCTCCGACGCGATCAATTCCAGCGTGGTTTCCTGACGGTTCTGCTCCAGCTTGATCAAGTCGGCAATCTGCGGGTCGACGGTTTGAAGGCTCATGCAATCTCCTGCTTCCAAAGTGGCTGAAAGGACGGATTGTAGGGAGGATGCGGGCGGATTTACAGAGGCGCGACGGCGCATCGCGACTGACGCTTTTTGACAGTTTTGGGATTGCAGCGGGCCATGCGGACGGGTGGCCGGGGAATGACGTCGTTAAAAACGCAAAGGCTTGAAAGATGCAACTTCAACCGCGTCGCGCCGCCTCGATTGCGGCGATGTCGATCTTTTTCATCTGCATCATCGTATTCTTCCCGCCAATTTTAACCTCATTCGGCGGGAAGCTTCCAATCCGGCGAATTGTCCGGCCTCGGCGGTTTCTGGGTCCACAACGTTCTTGACACCCGGGGATTTCCGGGCAACGATGTATAGCAAGGCGTGATTACAGCGACCCATGCTGTTTTGCAACTCCTAACCTTTCGTCTTTTGACGGCAACCCGTTGGATTGACTGGGTTTGTACATTGTATTGTTTGTTTCAACAGTCCTGCGTCCCCGCAGCACGATGACTGCACCGGTTAGGTGCAAGATCGTGTCAGGGTGAGACAACGATGGGCCCCGGCGTGATCCCGCCGGCGGGCACGCGTGTTTCATACCGTCAACGGGCCGCGCATTTGGATGGGCACATGGCCACTCTCAACGAAACGCGTCCTTCTGTTTCTTCCTCCACCTCCACAGCCACCGGCAAATACAAAGGCAAATCAGGAGCGCAGATTCTCCATGAAATGCTGATCGGCGATCACAAGGTGGACACCATTTTCGGATATCCCGGCGGAGCGATTCTGCCGGTGTTCGATCAGCTTTACCGCACGCCGGCCAAGTTCATCCTGAACCGGCACGAGCAGGCATCCGGCCACTGCGCCGATGGTTACGCCCGCGCCACAGGCAAGCCGGGCATCTGCATCGTGACATCCGGGCCGGGTGCAACCAACACCATCACCCCGCTGGCAACCGCACAGCTTGATTCGATTCCGATCATCGTGTTCTCCGGACAGGTCGCGACAAAAGCCATCGGCAACGATGCGTTTCAGGAGGCCGATGTCACCGGTATCTCGCGGCCGTGTACGAAGTGGAATTATCTGGTGCGGGATGTGCGCGATCTGCCGCGCGTGATCAACGAAGCATTTCTGATTGCGACCAGCGGACGTCCCGGGCCGGTGCTGGTGGATCTGCCCAAGGATGTCACCACGGCGATGCTGCAAGAGGAAGTGTCGGATGTGCCGCGCGAGCATGTACTCAAACGCCGCAAAACCAGCCTGACCGGCGGAAGCCAGAAGCAGGTGAACGACGCGGCAGAGCTGATCAACAAGGCGGAGAAGCCGCTGCTGTATGTAGGCGGCGGCGCGATCATCTCTGGCGCATGGAAGGCCGTTCGCGCGGTTGCTGAAAAAGGCAACATCCCGTGCACCACCACGCTTTTGGGCATGGGCGCGTTCGATGAAATGAGCCCGCTGTCGGTACACATGCTTGGCATGCACGGCAGTGCGTATGCGAACTATGCCGTTCAGGAATGTGACTGCCTGATCGCGATCGGCGCACGTTTTGACGATCGCGTCACCGGCAATCTCGCGACGTTCGCGCCTCACGCGAAGATCATTCACATCGATATCGATCCATCGTCGATCTCCAAAAATGTCGATGTCGATTGCCCGGTGGTGGGCGATGCGCGGCATTCGCTCGAAGCGATGCTGCCACACATCGAACATCGGCCGAGAAAGGCGTGGTTTGAGACGATCAATTTCTGGAAGCAGAAGTATCCATTCAAGTATTTCGACGATTCCAAGATCACCAAGCCGCAACGTGTGGTCGAGGAGATCAATCGCCAGACGAATTCTGAAGCGATCATCACCACGGGTGTGGGTCAGCATCAAATGTGGGCGGCGCAGTTTTATCGCTGGCGCTATCCGCGGCAGTTCATCACCTCCGGCGGACTCGGGACGATGGGCTACGGACTTCCATCAGCCATGGGCGCGCAGCTTGCCATGCCGGGCAAAACCGTCATCGATATCGACGGCGACGCGTCGTATCTGATGACCTGTTATGAACTGGCGACCATCGCCGAATACAACATCCCGGTGAAAGTTGCGATCCTCAACAATGATTTCCAGGGAATGGTCAAGCAGTGGCAGGACCTCTTCTACGGGGAACGTTACAGCCAGACGAAGATGAAGAATCCTAAGTTCGCCGAAATGGCCGAAGCCTTCGGCGTGCGCGGCATCAAGTGCGAACACAAATGCGATGTCGAAAAGACCGTGAAGGAAATGCTCGCCCACAAAGGGCCGGTGGTGGTTGATTTCGTCGTCGAACCCAACGAACACGTCTATCCGATGGTTCCCGCGGGCAAGGGACTGCATGAACAAGTGCTGGGCGTGGTCGGACAGGATGGGTCAGAGAATCCGAAGATGAGTGACTCCGCGGAAGGATCGCTTGCCTGATTAAGCGAAGTTTATTCAACAAAAAAGCCCGCCATGCTCGCATGGTGGGTTTCTTTTTTTGGAGTTCATTTATTCTGCTATACTGGAAAAATGACCACTGCTCTGGATCAGCACATCACGCTCATCCCCGAAATCCTCGGAGGCAAGCCATGCATCGCTGGTACGCGCATCTCCGTGACACACGTCGTCATCTGGCATCTGCATGATCGACGATCCGTTGCCGATATTTGCGACAGCTTCACGCTCGCGCCTGCGCAAGTTCATGCCGCCATGACCTATTATTATGACCATCAGTCAGAAGTGGATCATCAGATTGCGACCGACGCACAACTGGTGGACCAGCTTCGGCAAATGATTCCCAGCAAAGTCAGGATTCGCGGCGGTGCCTGAGCTGATCCGTTTCCATCTTGACGAACCTATTGATCGCGCGATTGCTGTTGCGCTGCGAAAGCGGGACATCAATGTCACCAGAACCCAGCAAATGAGTCTCACAGGTTCATCTGACATTGTTCAGCTTGGTTTTTGCTGCCAGACTAGCCGCGTGATGGTTTCAACTGACACAAATTTTCTCGCGCTTGTCCGGACGAGAGTGGATCATCCGGGCTTTATCTATGCCTCAAAACACCGGCGGACGCTGGGTGAAATCATAGACTTCCTTGTACTTGTTCATCAGACTTTAGCCCCGGAAGAAATGCATAACCATATCGAATTCGCTTAGGGGTAACGCTATGGAGGGCTCACATTGACATTCCCGCTCGCACAGGCAACACAAACCACAACGACAACTGTCGTTGAACCCGCGTATCACTTTAACGCCGCGCAGTGGATGCCCGCTGCGGAGGAACTCTTTCGTGGGGCGATGGTGCTGGGGGCGATTGTCATTGTCGGGCTGGTGATTCTTTCATTCGCGCGACGATACCTGTTGAGTGTTCATCTGACGCTGCCCTATCTGATCGCGGTCATCGCATTCGGGTTTTATTTTGGCATCGGAGCCGCCAAGCCCGAGCGGTTGATCGATCAACTCGACATCGCGACGATCTGGGTCAACCGTCTCTTTTATGCTGCCCTGCTCTTTGTCCTCATTCGCGTCTTTGATCGCATTGTTCTCATCAACCTGATGACCCGCGGCGGAAAAGTGCCGATCCAGCGGTTTGTTCATCAAATTATTCTCATCGTCATCGGTGTTTTTTCGCTTCTGGGATACGGCTCGTATGCGTTTGGATGGGACATCGACAAGTTCCTCGCAGGATCGGCCGTTGTGTCGATCGTGCTGGGGCTTGCATTGCAGGAGACGCTTGGCAATTTCTTCAGCGGCCTGGTGATGCAAGCATCCAGCCCCTTCAACATCGGCAACTGGATCGTCGTCGCGGGCGTCGAAGGCCGCGTGGTGGACATGAACTGGCGGGCGGTCACGATCCACACGCAGGATGACAATTTCGTCGTCATACCGAACTCGACCATTGCCAAGGAACAGATCACCAACTTTCACGCCCCCACGGTTTCAACGGCGTGCAATGTGCGCATCGCACTTGAGAGTGAAATGATCCCCGGCGAAGTGATCGGGATTTTCACACGCGCGGTGCGCGAAGTGCCCGGTGTGCTGCCGCAGCCCGAGCCGGAAATCCGGCTGGAGAAGTTTGAAGGCTCGACGATTCTCTACGGCATCAAGTTCTGGATCGACAACCCCGCAAGGCACGAGGATGTCGAGCACGAAGTGAGACTCGCCGCGTGGTATCACATGCGGCGAAGCGGTTACACCGTGCCTTACACCAGTTCGACCATCGAACTCAACAGTGTGGTGCGCAAGTCGAAACAGAGCGATCAAACAGACGCTGCGCGACGACTTCAGACGATTGAATCCGTCGCTTTGCTATCGCCGTTGTCGCCCGAGCAGAAGCACGCGCTGGCTGATGAGGCCAGGGACGTTCTTCTCGCCCCCGGACAGTCGCTTTTCAGACAAGGCGATGCCGGTGACAGTTTCTATGTCATCCAGCGCGGCAGCGTGGACGTCATCATCGGCGACTCGCCCGAGACACAGCGCACTATCGCATCCCTGAACGCCGGCGATTTCTTCGGGGAGATGTCCGCCCTCACCGGCCAGCCTCGCACCGCGACGATTCGCGCACGTGAGGCAATGGTTGTGGTTGAGATCGGCAAGCACGATCTCGACAGGATCTTCCAAAGCGATCCATCCATCATGGCCGCCATCAGCGATGTCGTGGTGCAGCGGAACGCGCAGCGCGAAGCGATGCAGCAGCAATCAACGGAGAGCACCCCTGAGGCTGCGGTGGAACAGGCCAAATCGCTGCTTGGGAGAATGATGCGGTTTTTCGGGAAATGATGCATTCACTTTCCATCTGCAAACGTGTTCGTTGATGTGTATAGTGACTGGCATGACCTCCGCAATTGAAGAAAAACAGCACGCAATCGCCGACATTTGCAGAAAATACGGCGTGAAGCGCCTCGATCTCTTCGGGTCGGCGGCGCGGAGCGACTCACACTCAGAGCCAAACGATGTTGATTTTTTTTATGAGTTCGAGGCAACACATGCGCTATGCCTGGCGGATCGTTTCTTTGGTTTAATTGAGGATCTGGAAACCCTGCTTGGCAAAGACGTTGATCTGGTCAGCGCTAATGACGCGGTGAATCCTTACTTTTTGCAGGTTGCCAATCAACACCGGATCGCCCTTTATGCGGCCTGAAGTGGCAAAACTTCTACAAGACATGCTTGACGCAACAAAGCGGATCCAGCATTACGTCCATGATGAAACCCGCGAGCGGTTCACAACCACATCAGCGCTTCGTGACGCTGTGCATTGGAATTTCTGCATCATTGGAGAGGCGTTATCGCAACTCTGCAAGCTCGACGCCGATACGGCTTCTAGGATTCGTGAGTGGAAGCGAATCATCCGATTCCGAAATCAACTGATACACGGATATGGATTGATCGACCCGGGTGTTTCGTGGTCAATCATTCATAACAAGCTTCCATTGCTGGTTGAAGACCTGCACAGGATGTTGCATAACGAACCTCTTGACGATCACTCTTCGTGAAACTTCTGCATCCTCTTCAACGACCGCTGTTTTTCAGTATCATCAATTGATCTCTAACCAAAGGATCAACATGACCAGATTCGCAATGGTGCTCGCGCTTTCCGCAACGCTTGTCGGCTGCAAATCGAATGATGAGTACAGCGTTGGGAATCAGCCGGTGCAGAATCCACAGACGGCATCTGCGCCAAAGCTGGCCGACGTGCGTTATGCCAGCTTTGGCGAGCCGATGAAAATGTCGGATGAAACGCCGCTGCCGGTGGATCAGGTTCTGGGGAACATTGACCAGTACAGCGGCAAATACGTCCGCGTCACCGGCAACGTGACGGCGGTGTGTGAGAAGAAGGGCTGCTGGCTGAAGATGGACGATGCAACCGGCAAGGAACTGTTCGTGAAGTTCACCTGCCCGATCAGCGGACGACTGGTGCCGCTGGAAGCGATGGGCAAAACTGTCATCGCAGAAGGCACGTTGAAAGTGAAAGAGATCTCCGAAGCCGAGGCGCGCCACATGGCCGAAGATGCGGGACGCCCGCAGGCGGAGATTGAAAAGATCGTCGGTCCGCGAAAGCAGATTTCATTGATGGCACCGAGCGCGAAAGTCGCGGGACTTTGACAGAGTTTATTTAGCCGCCGATGGACGCGGATAAACGCAGATAGTCGCATCGACCATTGAAATCTGCGCTCATCTACGTTCATCTGCGGCTAATGAGTTACGTTTCGAAGAAACATCAGCCCTTCAAAAAGCCCCCTCTCCGGCTCCAGCCAACCACCCTCTGGGACTATCCCTCGCAGCACTACGGCGACGACGTTCAGGGCGATCCGAACTATCGCGGCGCAACGCCCAGTTACGTCATCTGGAATCTTCTGCAGAGATACACCAAACCCAGCGAGCTTGTCGTCGATTGCTTCTGCGGCAGCGGGACGACGCTGGATGTGGCGCGCGATCTCAAACGACGGGCGCTGGGCTACGATGTGCATCCGACGCGGAAAGACATCTTCAGAGTTGACGCGAGAAAACTTCCGCCGGAGCTGACTGATAAGGTCGATTTTGTCTTTATCGATCCGCCCTATTCCACGCATATTGATTACGGCCCCGACCCGCGCGACATCGGCAAGCTCGATGCGAAGGATGGAAAGTATTACGACGCGATGGAACAGGTGATCCGCGAGATTCACCGAATCCTTAAACCCGGAAAGTGCTGGGCGCTCTACATCTCCGACAGCTACGTTCACGGCCAGGGATTTCACCCGCTCGGTTTTGAACTTTTTGATCGCGCCAGAAAAGTCGGCTTTGAACCCCTCGACATTATCAGCGTGACCCGGCACAACAAAACGCTCGAGATGGGCAACTATCGCAAAGCCGCCGAGGACGGAAACTTTTTCCTGCGGGGGTTCAACTATCTTTTCATTTTTCGAAAACTGGAAGAGACGGCGGTTGCCGTGTCGCACAGAAACCCGAAGCACCGAAAATAGGACCTTTTGACTTCGCACGAGCTTTTTGTCGCCTCGGCGTATCTGTGGTTACAATCCAATCACCATGAAATCCTATGAGATCATCAAACAAGCGGTGGACGAACCGGGTGTAAAGGCAGTGGCGGCGGCGCTGAAGGTTTCGGCGGCGCTGGTCTACAAGTGGTGTGAACCGCCGGCCGATGGGGAGGATCCCGAGCAGTCGGGCGCGAAGAATCCGCTGGATCGCGTCCGTGAAATGTATGCCCTGACCAAAGACATCCGCCTCATCCGCTGGCTGTGCAATGAAGCGGGCGGATTCTATGTCGCCAACCCCGTCCCGGAGATTCGCCGAAGTCCCGAGGAAACCATTTTTCTGCAGACCCGCACGATGATGCGGGAGTTTTCAGAACTGCTCGATGCCGTCACTGAGAGCGTGCAGGAAGACACGTCGATCGACCCCGGCGAAGCCGATGTCATCCGCAATCGCTGGGAAGACCTCAAGGCCGTCGTCGAGCATTTCGTGCTGTGCTGCGAGAAAGGTCATTATCATCTGAAGCCGCGAGGGGAGAAAAAAAAAGAGGTATGATGGGATTTTCGATTCTGCATTCTTCAATTTTCAATTTTCATTGTCGTTGAAATCATGGATGTCGGATGCCGCTCGCACTTGAAATGAAAAATGAAGAATTGATATTGAAGCATCGGATTCACTTGCACCTCGGACACATCCCGTGCAGCACCACTTCCGGGTATGTCACGGCGTATCGCTGATCCACATGCAGTGACGCGATAAAGCTCGCCGGGATCTCGGCTTCTTCAAGGCATTCCACCTTGCCGCAGCTTTCGCAGACAAAGTGTGGATGCAGATGTTTGGGAGCGGCGGCGAAGTCGCTTTGGGCATAAAGCCATGAGCGGTCTTCGCCGCGGACACGATGGACGATCTTCTTGCGGACGAAAGTGTTGAGCGTTCGATAAACCGTCACCGTGTCCACCCCCTTGAGCTTGCTGAGAATCTCCGGCACGCTCATGGGGCTTTGATTTTTGGTGAGGGTTGCAAGAACGCTCAATCTCACTGGCGTGATGCGTAGCTTGTTGCGTTTGAGAATGATCTCGGCTGGATCAATGGGGTCGGACACGCGTTGGATGATAGCAGGTTCAGCTTTTTTGGCGATGGTTACACCCCAAGTGCAAACACTCAGGCGACACATCACCCGACAGCCGTGGGTGATGGCGTTGTTGCTGGTTGTCGGTGTGCAGCTTTGGCTGCTGCTGGGCAGGGGCATGTATGGCAACCGGGTGCAATGGCTGACGACGTTGGTTGTCGTGCTAGTGGCGCTGATCCCGTGGATCGCCAGACGGATCGAATCGGCTGTCGATTTCATCAATCAACTCAAGCCGCGCGCACATGTGACGATTGCCGGGCTGGTTTTCATCGGCGGGTGTCTGCTGCTTTATCTGCAGGCAATGGTGCAGCATCGTTCCTTTTTCCCGAAGGCACACGATGAGTTCGCCTATCTCATTCAGATGCAGATGGTGGCGCGCGGACACCTGTGGTATCCGAAGCATGCGTTGGCCGACTTCTTCGATTCGTTTCAGATCCTGATCGATCCGGTGTATGCGCCGATGTATTTTCCCGGCCAGGCGATGTTGTACGCACCGGTGGTGTGGTTTGGGTTGCCGCCGTGGGTTTTGCCACTGATCGTATCGGGCGTTTGCATGATGATGATGTACATCGTCTTTACATCGCTCTTTGATCGGACAACGGGGATCGTGGCTGCGCTTCTTCTGCTCAGCATCGGAGAGTTCCGTCGCGTCAGCATCGAGCTTTTCGCGCACCTTCCATCGTTGCTGTTTGGATTGCTGATGATCCGGGGATATCTGCGCTGGCGTGAATCAGATCGAAAAATTCCATGGACGCTGTGGATCGGCGCCTTCGCCGGCTGGGGCGCCATCACCCGGCCGCTGGATGCGCTCATGTACGCGGCGCCTGTCGGAGCTTTGATGTCATTGGAATTGTTGCAATGCGGATCAGGCAGAGAACGCGAAGAAGCGAAGGAGCGAAGAAACGCCAAGGCGGAATTCACTTCTCTTTCTTCTTCGCGAACCTTTGCTCCTTCGCGCCTTCGCGTTGTCTTCTCTTGTCTGCTGTCAATCATCCTCGGAGCCGCGCCCTTCCTCACCCTCCAGGCAATCTTCAATCACAAAGTCTCCGGCAGCATCTTCACCACCCCGTTCAACGTATACGCGCATCGTGATTTTCCAATGACTTCCTATGGCTTCCACGATTACGATTCTTCACAACGTCCCAAGTCGATCTTGCCTCAGAAGCAGTCGTACCACGATGACATGACGGTCAAGCTGGTGAAGGAGCACACCGTCGGTGGCGCGTGGGATCGATTGATCAATGGCATGATGCCGGCGACGCTGCGATACAATCTGCCGCAGGAATTGCTGATCATCCTGATGCCGCTTGGCGCGCTCGCTTTGCATGACCCCAAGCGTGCCGCACTCTTTGCAGTCTGGCCGCTGTTTCTGGGACTGTATTTTTTTTATACGTTCTTCCTCTCGCGATACGTTGTCCCGATCGCACCGGCGATCATCCTGCTGATTGTCGGGGCGATCGCGGTGCTTCCGAGGTTTCGCGCTGTCATCATCGTGTTTATTGCGTCGCTTTCCATCACATCGCTGCCGTCGGTCAACCGTTTTGTCAGCGATGAACTTTTCGAGCCCGGCGAACTCATCGACATTCAACGAAAGCTCAATGCGATCCCCGGCCGCGCGATTGTGTTGTTTCGGTGGGATCCATCGGCCAACTATCAGGCAGAGCCGGTGTACAACACCGATGT
>Ga0163144_10028455_pt1 | contig 10778 bp, 8 predicted proteins | sample OliLak19BULKMAT1_FD_123175 | JGI IMG/M metagenome (GOLD analysis project Ga0163144, IMG submission 123175) | Freshwater microbial mat bacterial communities from Lake Vanda, McMurdo Dry Valleys, Antarctica - Oligotrophic Lake LV.19.BULKMAT1 | ecosystem: Environmental > Aquatic > Freshwater > Lake... | reverse complement strand
TGGACACGTCCATTCCGGAGCCCATCCGTGACGTCACCAGCGCGTTCATGATGCCGGTGGAGGGTGTGTTCACCATTCCCGGCCGCGGCACGGTGGTGACCGGGCGGGTGATGCGCGGTGTGCTGGCAGTGGGTGATTCCGTGGAGCTGGTTGGTCTGCGGAGCGCGGTGGTGACGGGCATCCAGGCGTTCCACCGTGATCAGCAACAGGCGCGTGCGGGTGAAAATGTGGGACTGTTGCTGCGCGGCGTGGCAAGGGAAGAGGTGGACCGCGGCGTGGTGGTGGCCGCGCCGGGGTCCATTGCGCCGCATCAGCGCGGTCAGGCGGAGATTGTGGTGCTCACCGCGGAAGAGGGCGGCCGCAGCACCCCGTTCTCCACCGGATACACGCCGCAGCTCTTCTTTGGTGCCACGGATGTCACGGGCATCATTGACGTGCCGCTTGTTGAGGGAAATGCAGTGCCCGTGCTTCCGGGTGAGCGCCGCCAGGTTGGTTTTGCGTTGCTCCGCCAGGTTGGCTTTGAGGTGGGGATGCGCTTTGCCATGCGTGAAGGCGGCCGCACCATTGGAGCAGGTATTGTGACGGGCATTGAAGCGTAGAGAAGGTTGCTCCGGGAACGGCACCACCACCCCGCACACACCCTGCGAAGTGTACGCGGAGGTGCCGGATCCCGGAGCATCTCACACTGCGGTGACGTCAACGGGAACGCCGGAAAATGCGGCAGTTCCGCTGAGCCCATCCAGGAGCGTGTCATCGGTCAGGTCATTGATGCTGACGCCGGGGTGCCGGGCTGCCACGTTCAGGTTCACACCAGCGCGCGCGTGGCCCCATCCGTGCGGCAGGCTCACCACACCCGCCATCACTTCATCACTGAGCTCCAGCGCAACTTCCACGCTGCCTTTCTTTGACGTCACTTTGACCCTTGCGCCGTTGGCAAGACCGCGCGCTGCACCGTCACCGGGATTCATCAGCAATGTGCACTGATCCGGCCCGCGTGTGAGCCGCTCCACATTGTGCAGCCAGGAGTTGTTGGAGCGCAGGCCGCGCCGTCCAATCAATTGTAATACTGGAGCAGTGGAGCGTGCCTGAAGACGGCTGAGCTCAGTTTTCATGACGGCGGGAAGCAGGTGGATGCGGTGGTTTTTGGTCCGGAGCCGCTGTGGCAACGCGGGCTCCAACGCGCCCAGGTCCAGGCCATGTGGCGCGCGCTCCACCTGGGCCAATGAGAGCCGGTGGGACCCGGTTCGCATGGCAACGTCAACCAGCCGCCGGGGTGTGACCGCGCGGGGAACGCGCAATGGGAGCAATGCGCTGGCAAGATCACGCAGGATCTCCCAGTCATCCCGGGCGCCTTCCCGAGGAGGAAACAGCGGCGGAGAATATTTCACCACGTTGCGCACGGAGAGCAGATTGAATGTCAGATCAAAATGGTCCCGCTCCAGCGGCGAGACGGGTGGCAAAATGTAATGCGCATGCCGCGTGGTCTCATTGCGGTAGCAGTCAATGGCCACCATGAGGTCCAGTGTTGGAAGCGCTCGGTCCAGGTGGGTGCCATTGGGTGCAGAGAGAACCGGATTGCCGGCCAGTGTGATCAGCGCGCGCAGCTGGCCGCGTCCGGGTGTTTCAATTTCTTCAGCCAGCGCCGCAACAGGAAACTCGCCCCCCACGTCCGGCAACCCGCGAACGCGCGTGTGCATTTTCCCGAGGCTACCGCCCGCGCCAAGCAACGCTGTCAACGTCAGCGGATCCACGGCGGGCCGCGTGAACATCATGCCCCCGGCGCGGTCCAGGTTTCCGGTGACAATGTTGAGGACGTTGATGAGCCACGCGTTCAGGGCGCCGTATTGCTGCGTGCAGATGCCCAGACGCCCGTAACAGGCCGCCGCAGGTGCGTCAGCAAATGCCCGCGCCAGCACTCGGATGTCCTCCGCAGGGATTCCCGTGACGCCGGAAGCGGACTCTGCGGTGAAGGGACGCACTGCGGCCTGCAGCTGCTCCAGCCCATCAACAAAGGTCATCAGCCGGCCAGGACGCACGCGGGATTCCTCAAAGAGCGTGTGGATCATGGCGGCCAGCAACCACGCGTCCGTGCCCGGACGAATGAAATGGTGTTGATTGGCCAGGTCCGCCGTCTCAGTCCGGCGCGGATCCACAACGACAACCCGGCCACCCCGGGCACGGATGTCCTTGAGCCGTTGTTTGACGCCCGGCGCAGACATCACGCTGCCATTGGAGACCGCAGGATTGGCGCCCAGCATCAGCAGGAAGGATGTGCGGTCCAGGTCCGGCACCGGCAACAGAAGTTGATGGCCAAACAGCGCGTGGCTGGCCACAAAATGTGGCCACGTATCAACGGAGTTGGCCGAGAAACGGCTGCGTGTCAGCAGCGCTCCCAGGAGCACCGGTGCAAACAACAGTGCGCCATAGTTATGCACCACCGGGTTCCCCGCATAGAAAGCCACCGAATCCCGTCCGTGCTTCTTCTGCACCGCGCGTATCCGCGTGGCGATGTCACGGAACGCTTCATCCCAACCCACACTCTCCCAGCCCGTTGCGGTCCGCCGCTGCGGTTGGCGCAGCCGGTCTGGGTCTTCATGCAGGTCACCCAGCGCTGCCGCCTTGGGACAGATGTGACCCTTGCTGAACGGATCATCGTCGTCACCGCGGATGGACTGGACGCGGCCGTCCTTGGATTCAATGGCCAGGCCGCACATGGCTTCACACAGGTTGCACGTCCGGTAGTGGAGCATGTGTCCTGGTACCGCGTTGGCTTCTGCCTGGCGAGCAGGCATCCTGCGCGCATGGTTCCGGGTCTGAAATTTGCGGTTGTCCGTGAAGATGCCAGCGTGGAGGCCGCGCTCATCACGCGCAGCAACGCGCAATCCATTCTCACGGTTGCCTCCGGTGGCTGCACCGCGCTCACCCTCAAGCGCCAGTTTCCGTTGCTGCGCGTGGCCGCGTTTGACATCAATCCGGTGCAGCTTGCGCACGTGAAACGCAAACAGCAGGCCGTGTTGGACGCGGACACCACGGTGTTGAATGTGAACACTGACCGGGCAGATGGACTGAACCAGTGCGGCGCATTTGAAGGACTCTTTCGGATCCTGCGCACCACACTCACCGAATTTGTTGCTGCTCCGGATGGATGGGCTGGCTTCTTTGGCGGTGCTCCGCTGGATGAGTATTGCTTCACTTCCGCCTACTGGCCGGCTGCGTTTGAGTGTGCGTTCAATGAGCCGCTGCTCCACGCCATGTTTGGTCCCGCCGCCACCCAGCATGCCCCGCGCGGCAGCTACCCCGCCTATTTCCAACGCGCGTTTGAGCAAGGCCTGCGCCGCCCAGACGCGCAGACCAATCCATTTCTCCAGCATGTCCTCCTTGGCAAGTACCTGGAGCCGCTCCCGTACATGACCGCGCAGCGTGTGTTGGACATTGAGCTCATTGAGGGAACACTCGCAGACGTGCCGGACCTGGGCCGGTTTGACGTTGTCAGCATTTCCAACATCCTGGATTGGGCCGCGGATGACCTTGCCCGTCAATGGTCATACCTTATGGCGCAGCTCCGTCCTGGCGCGCTGCTGCTCATCCGGCAGCTCAACAACACCCGCCCGTTGGAGCTGCTCTTCCCCAACTTTACCTTTGATGGTGCCTGGGGCGCCGCGTTGCTGGCGACGGACCGGAGCCTGTTCTACCAGCGTATTATCGTCGGCAAACGCGCGTGAGGGGCATCCGGTTCCTGGTGGTGGATGCGGCGGGGATTGCGCCGTTTATTCCCTCATTGCGCGCCCTGGAACGCACCGTCCGCTACCCGCTGGCAGACGGCGCAGATGAGTTCTTCATTGATCACGGCGCCGCGTATCACCCGTTCTTCACCGGCATGGGCGCTGCGCGTTTCCTCCTGGCGCTGCGCGGTGATGACGTTGTGGGTGCCATCACTGGCGTGGTGAAGCCCGTCCGGCTGGCCGGAGCACCAGTGCCGGCGCTTTATCTGTGTGGCCTTAAAGTGGACGCCGCCATGCGCGGACAAGGCACGGGGCGGAGCCTGTTCCTGCGCGGCCTGGCCACCATCCTGCTCACTCCGGAGCTCCGCCAATGCCGCATCATCTACGGCGCGGGCATGCGTGGCAGCCGTGGTGACGTCATGAACACTGCGCGTGGCTGGCATCCGTTGCGCATGGCCAGTGCGCAGTCCGTCTCATCCTTGTTCTTTGTGGAGCCCCAACGCCTTGCGGCACTGCCTGCCAGTGGTGCTCCTGGTCTTCCTCACGGCGCCGGGCTTTCACTGGGTGCAGCGTCACCACCAGACGTGGTCAGCACCCACGGCACCAAGGACCTGCGGCTGATGTCGTCAGGAAAGCCGTGGCCGCTGGTGCATCTGCCTGCACCGCCGGAGCAGTGGGGCGGTTCGCTGGCTGCCTATCTGGTGCGCTGCGCCACAGGTCTTGTGGCAACTGCGCCGTCGTCATTGGCATGCTTCAGCCTGGACGTGCGGCTGCAGGAGCATCACACGTGGCTTGCCCGCCACGGGATTGCACCCGGCGCCCATTGCACGGTGTACGCTCTGAATCTCATCAGGCGGGCCCCTGAAGTTTCATGGGTGCACCTCCCCACGTCGGAGATTTGAGTCCATGCGGCAGCAGGTGGCGCAGGTGAAAGCGGGTCTGGATGTGGCGGGCAACGTGTATCTGCGCGCGTTGGCAGACGGTGCGCTGACACGCGCGCAGTTTGTGGAGACCCAGCTCCAGTTTCTTGCGGCGGTGAGGGAGTTCCCCAAGGCAATGGCGTTGCTGGCGGCGCGTGTGCCGGAGGCTGCAACGCGCATGGTGCTTGAGCAGAACATCCAGGATGAGCTGGGCGCCGGCCGTGCGGAAGACAGCCACGTTGTAACCTTCCAGACGCTGCTCAGCCGGCTGGGCGCGGATGCACAGGATGTGGACACGCGCATTCCCGGCCCAGAAGTACACGCGTTCAACCAGGTGGTCCGTGCCACGTGCGCGTTGGATGACGTTGCCACCGCGCTGGCCATGCTGGGGATGATTGAGGATCTGTTCTCAGACATCTCCGGACGGATTGGCCGGGGCATTGTGAGCAACACCTGGCTTCCGGCAGATCAGGTCACGCACTACCCCACCCATGAAGTGGTGGACGTTGGCCACGCAGAAGCGTTCTACCGCTGCCTTGACGCACAGAGTCCCGCCCTGGTGCAGCAGGGCCTGGACCTGGGCGCCTACATTTTCCTCAGACTTTATGAAGACCTCCACCGCGCCCGTGACCGCCGCCCACCGCGCTGATCCAGATCCGCTTGCAATAAATGACCGCGGTCAGTAATAAATGACCATGGTCATAAATTGACCTGCCAGGAGGACGTCATGGGCTCATTGCCACCGGGACCGCGGTTTGCATTGGTGCAGAGCGTGGAGGTGATGCGGGATCCGTTTGGGTATTACTCCGCACTTTTTGAGCGTTTTGCGGATCCGGTGACGTTGCCCACCATGAATGGGACGGTGGTGATCACCTCCCATCCGGATGGCATCAAGGAGATCTTTGCGGCGCGGCCGGACACGTTTGCGCCGTTTGGTGTGGATGCGTTGATGCCGCTGTTGGGGAAGCGCTCGGTGCTGGTGGTGAGCGGGCAGGACCATACGTCCCGGCGCAAGCTGATGTCCCCGCCATTCCACGGTGAGCGGATGCACCGCTTTGGCCGCATCTTCCAGAAGGCGGCGCGGCAGGCCATGGCACGTGTGGTGCCCAACGTCCCGTTCCGCATGCATGACGTCACCGGCGTCATCACGCTGGATGCCATTGTGCAGGCGGTGTTTGGCATCCGTGACCCGCGTGAGATTGCGGAATGGACGCGCTCATTGGCCATGCTGATGCAAAGTGTATCACCCGCGGCCATCTTCATGACGTTCCTGCAGAACCCGCTGTTCCCGCCGTGGAAGCGCTTTGAAGCCGCGCGCAATGAAACCAACCGTCTCATCCACCAGGAGATCCAGCGGCGCCGTGCCGCGCCGGATGAGGACCGCCCGGACATCCTGGGCATGTTGCTGCAGGCCCGTTTTGAAGACGGTGGCGGCATGGATGACACGGAGCTGCGTGATCAGCTCATCACGCTGCTGGCTGCGGGGCATGAGACCACCGCCACGTCCCTGGCCTGGGCGTTCTACTGGCTGGAGCGCAACCCGGACATCAAGGCCCGCCTGCTGGCGGAGGTGACGGCGCTGGGTCCGGACCCTGACCCCATGAAGGTGGCAGGATTGCCGCTGCTGGAAGCTGTGTGCATGGAGACGCTGCGGCTCTATCCCATCCTGCCGGACGTCATTCGCAAGGTGGTGAAGCCGTTCACGCTGCGCGGCCATGAGATCCCGGTGGGGGTGCATGTTGGTGTGTCCATTGCGGCGGCACATACCAATCCGGAGGTGTTCCCGGATCCCCATACCTTCAACCCGGACCGTTTTATTGGTCATACATTTTCACCGTTCCAGTTCATGCCTTTTGGCGGAGGTGCCCGGCGTTGTATGGGGGCGGCGTTTGCCATGTATGAAATGAAGACGGTGCTGGCCACGGTGTTGACGGAGCAGCGGTTGAAGCTGGCCCGCACCACGGAGATCAGGCCGGTGCGGCGCAACGTCACCATGGGGCCGGAGGGTGGGGTGGAAATGGTTCTGATGGAGCAAGGAGGGTTGCGTGGCAGTGCACCACAAGAGCGTGCTGGGGCTGCGTGAGCGCAACAAGCAGGACAAGCTCCAGCGCATCCGGAAGGCCGCCCGGACGCTGTTCCGCCAGCAGGGATTTGAGGCCACCACCATTGCCCAGATTGCTGAGGCAGCGGAGGTGGCCAAGGGCACCATCTTTCTCTATGCGCGGGATAAAGAGGAGCTGCTCTTCCTGGTCTTCATGGAGGACCTGGCGGCCGCCGTGGAGCAGGGTCTGTCCTCCTTGCCGGATGCACCACTTGTGGAGCAGATGGTCCACCTGTTCCAGCCACTATTGCAGCTCTATTCAAGAGACTCCGCGCTGGCGCTGCTCTTCATCCGTGAGCTGCTCATCCTCAAGGATGACCGGCTACAGGACTACAACGACCTGACCACCGGTTTCCTGCTGCGCATTGCGGCGCTGCTGGACGCGGGTGTGGCCCGCCGGGAGCTGGCCCCGGACCTGGACACCCTGCTGGCAGCGCACAACATCTTTGGCGTCTACGCCTTCATGTTGCTGACGTGGTTGCAGGACCAGCGGCCCAATGTGGCCTTGGGTGGAGACATGCTGCGCCGCAGTTTTGCGTTGTTGTGGCGCGGAATGGCGGCGGACCGCGCCGCTCAGATCCGCTGACGCGTTTCCAGCACCCGGATCCACGTCTCCGCCTGCTTGCGGGCCAGCGCCGGCGCGGAACAATCAAAGACCACCACCATGCTGAACGCGTCCTCCGCCACGTGCCGGTCCAGGGTGCCGGTGGCGCCGTCACGTCCGGATCCGCTCAGCGTGTACACGCGCAGCCGTGCCGGACCGTTCCACAGCGTGAGCTCGGCGTCGTCAGAAACGAACAGCACATGCTGCGCCGTCCAGTTGCGCTCATACGCCGCAAAGATCTCCCGCTGCATGAACGCAGCGTGGTCTTCTGCGCTGGCCACCGTTTCCACCAGTGCCACGCCGCTGCAGGTGCTGACGTCATCCCGCCAGGAGAAGCGCGCCATACCCGGCGTGCGCACCACGTCAGAAACCGTGAGGTAACCGGGGATGGAATACCGCGCGTCCAGCAACGTGAGTGACGTTGGAATGGCGGGGTCCCGCGCCGGCGTGGCGCTGGGCCGGGAAGCCGTGCATGCACCCAGGAGCACACACACCACCCAGTGCATCCTCACCCGGTGACCACCCGCCGCAGCGTCTGCCGGATGCGGCCCCGGATGGTGCGCGCCGGGTCCTGTTCCCGGTGGGCCAGCAGGATCTGGATGCCTTCTTCCACGCGTGTCCGCACGTCTTCACGGATCTGCCGGACCACGTCTTCCTCCTCGTGGCGGCCCTGCAGGTGGGCGGTCTCCACGGGCGGTGCAAAACGGAAGTAGAGCCGCTCCGGCCTTGGAATGGGCGTTTTCCCAACGCCACGCGCCACCGGCATGGTCCGCTCCGGCCGCACATTCAGCAGCTTGAGCAACGGCCCCAGCGCAGACCCGTGGAAGTCCTCCGCGTCCATCACCACGTCCAGTGCGTCATCCATGCCCACCGCGGAAAACGGAATGATGGTGCAGCCGTGTTTGATGGCCAGGCGCGCAAACCCCATGCGCTGCTTCCAGAGCACCGGGTATTTCTCACCCTTGCGCCGCGCCACCTCCCGTGCGCCGCCGGGGAACACCAACAGGGAAGAGCCCTGCGCCAGCAGCGCGTCCGCCGCATCCGGCGTTCCGTTCACCACGCCAAAACGCGTCAGGAAATCCCGCCAGTACGGGATCTTGAAGTGGATGTGATCACCCATGGAGCGCAGCAGGATGCCGTGCTCGCGGTACAACTTTTCAAACAGCACCGCGGTATCAAACAGCCCGTAGATGGTGTGGTTGCCAACAAACATCAGCGGGCGGCCGGCGCCAATGACGTGGTCATCCAGGAACACCGGTGACGTCATCAACCGCCAGGGCAACAGGCAGCCCAGCAGGCGGTCCCGCCAGGCGTCATCTTCCGGCGCCAGGGCCAGGCCAGGCAGGTTGGGTCCAGTGGGTTGCACAGGGGTCACAGGGTCCTTGGGCAGGATGTGTCAGCGGCGTGTAGGTGGGGGTGTGGTGTCAGGGGTGCTCCAACACAGTCTCCATGAATGGCCTTCCCCGCGGCAATCTCCCTGTGGCCGCAACGCACCTGCGCAGTGAAGAACCGTCAATCTCCAGGACGCTGGTTGCGCGCCGCCCCGCTTGGCATATCAAGGGACCATGGTGCTCCGTCCGCTGGTTCCAGCCATCCTTGTTGTTCTGTTGTCCCACACGCCTGCCCAGGCCCAGCAGGCTGCGGATGACTGCGTCCGCCCCTGGGTGGTGGTGGTCAAAAATGACGGCGCCCTGGTGGAAGGCTGGTTGGTGAAGGACGCAGAGAGCGGGGTCCTGGTGGACGTGGCGGGCCGCACGGTGCTGGTGCCGGAACCGGAGATCCGTGAAGTGGTGGAAGACTGCGAACGCCGCGCCACCGTCAGCCCCCTTGCTCCCATGCAGCCCGGACAGCCTGCCCAGCCGGCGCAGCCCGCACCGCGCGTGCAGCGCGCGCCCAAGCCTGCCGCTGCCGCCCCAGCCTCGCAGTCACGTCTGCAGGCGGCGGAGTCCAGCACACGCAACAGCGTCATCAACTTCTCCCAGTATTTCCTGCGCTGGGGTGGCGGCCTGTGCATCTCCTGTGGCGGCGGCCTGTTCACCACCGGCATCCTCTTTGTGGTGATCTCCGCCGCCACGCAGGCCGGACCACCGTCAACGCAGAGCCTGCTCTCACTGGGCACCGTGCTGGGTGTCATCACCGCCATCAGTGCTTTCATTGCCGGCGGTGGCGCAGCCATGGTGGTCAGCGCGCAGCTCACAGAATTTCTGCGGCCCTCCACCGCCCCCGCCGCGGCGCCCGTGTCAGACATGGATGACGATGGGTCGTGACGGGAACGCGTGAAGGGTCAGGTAGGCAACGCGGGCGGCCTAGCAACGACGCCATAGGCGCGCCGCCCCAAGGTTGTGATGGGGCCCGTGCAGTGCTCTGTGTGAAGCAATGAACCGCCCAGGGACTGCATCACCATGAATCACCGCCTGTCCGTCACGGCGTGCGCGCTGCTCTGTACTCTGCTCCACGCTGCATGCACCCGCTGTGAACAGAACGAAGTGGAGGAAGCCGGAAGTTGCGTCCGCGTCTGCAATGCCGCGCGTGAATGTGGAGAAGCATACCGCTGTGAAGACGGGCGGTGCCGCGCTGGAGTGCCGTCCGGAAGTTCATCCTCCGGAGCGGTGGTCACCTCTTCCTCAACGCAGGTGCAGCCATCCTCCACGTCACAGGCGGGCTCCTCGTCCTCCACGTCCGCACCGTCCTCCACGTCACAGGCGGGCTCCTCGTCCGCACCGTCCAGCAGCGGCCCCGAGGCCACACTCCAACTGGACCTGGTCATGATCAGCTCGGTTGCCGGTGAATGCTCCGGCGCGCTGGTGCTCAGCACCGCGCCACGGTTGGTGGATACAGTGGTTTCCGTTGCCACGGCTGCGGACCGCGCAGTCTTTCTGGACGCCGGCTGCGCCACACCCATCAGCGAGCTCACCATCCCAGCCACCACCACCAACCGCACGTTCCACCTGCGCGGGACCGTGGCCAACACCGCTCAATTCACACTGACGTCATCCATTGGGATGGCCACGGTGCAGCACACTGTGACGCCGGGAACCCCCGCGCGCCTCCGCCCCGTGGCCAATCCCGCGGAGGTGAAGGTGGACGGGTGCAGCGCGGCCTTCCGCTTTGACCTGGCGGATGCGTGGGACAATGCCACCACGGCGGCGGCGGACGTGCTGATGCACGTGGAAGTCACTGCAGATGACGGCGCGCCGGACGTGGTGGTTCCCAGCGTGATGGATTGCTCCAACGCCACCGGGTCCGCCGCCGCGGATGTGCTGGTGACGGCGGGTTCAGCATTTGGGACGGCGCACCTGAAGGCAAGGCGCGCGGACGCTGTGCACGTGACGGCTCAGCTTCCCGGCGGGACTGCCACCATGGTGGACACGCTGTTCTGGCGGCCCGTGGTGCGCGGCACCTGCACACTGGGCATGTCACAATCCGAGGTG
>Ga0163144_10028454_pt1 | contig 10779 bp, 7 predicted proteins | sample OliLak19BULKMAT1_FD_123175 | JGI IMG/M metagenome (GOLD analysis project Ga0163144, IMG submission 123175) | Freshwater microbial mat bacterial communities from Lake Vanda, McMurdo Dry Valleys, Antarctica - Oligotrophic Lake LV.19.BULKMAT1 | ecosystem: Environmental > Aquatic > Freshwater > Lake... | reverse complement strand
CACCTATCGCATCAATCGCGCCAATGCCGAGGAGTTGCAGTCGGTCGTTGGGCCGCTCGTTGCCGGCGAGTCGTTCATCCTCCAGCCATTCATTGGGGATGTTTTGCGGAGCGGCGAGGATTCACTGATGGTTATCGATGGGCGGTTCACTCACGCGGTTCGGAAGGTGGCGAAAGCGGGGGACTTCCGAGTGCAGGGTGATCATGGGGGCACGGTACAGGATCATGAGCCAACAGAGGAACAAATTGAGCTGGCGGAACGCGCCATGTCCATCTGTCAGCCCGCACCAAGTTACGGTGGCGTGGATATGGTTCGAGACAATCAGGGGCGGTTGGCTGTGATGGAACTGGAGCTGATCGAACCGGATTTGTGGTTGCGTAACAACCCGTCGGCGGCGACTGCGCTTGCGCAGGCAATTGCGAAAGTTGCTGCCAAGCGATAAAGAGGCCGAATACCTGTTCGGCGGGGCTACGAGTACGCAGCGCGACGACGCACCAAGATAGGATCAACCGCAATGGGTTTAGTCTAAAATAATTCACCTCCTCGCCGGAATCTGCGGGTAGATTTCGTAGAAATCCCTGCGAAATGTCTTTGCTTTCCCGTGTTTTTTCAGTTGCTGCCAGAGTTCTGATTGGCGGCCAAGGATTTACAATTATTTGACAGCTAGTCTTCTGATGCGTAAAAAGTTGGCTTCGCGCGATAGGTTGCGCAGCATTGATTCCAGCGGGCTGCGCAACGAACACCGGGAGACCGTGAGCGTGAATACACCAGGACACATTTTACTCAAAGAGATAACGCTCCCTCTTGCGATGCGTCGTCGCCGGAGATTGTTTACGCGGGGCGCAATGTTGACCGTGATCGATTGAGCAAACGAATAGTTGTTAGGCGTGGAAGCGGTCTGGCCGTATGGCTGTTGAATGGTTCTATCTGCGCTCGGGCCAAATAACCGGGCCGTTGTCCGCACAGCAACTCCGCGAACATGCACTAGCAGGCAGGGTGACCCCGCAGGACTATGTGCGGCGAGATGTCGATGACTCTTGGGCCGCCGCGACGAAGGTAAAAGGGCTTTTCGATCCGCCCCCACATCCACCCCTTGCGCCATGCGTTGTGGTGCCGCCCCCTATGCCGCAAGCCGTCCTGGCCACACGCACCCCGCAACTTGCCTACAAGGTGCTGACCCAGAAGGACAAGTGGTTGTCCAAGAAGTTTGACCCGGAGGCACTTGAGGCGGCTCTCAACGCATATGGCCAGCAAGGCTGGCGAGTGCGCTCCGGTGACACCGCGTCATTCCCCGGCTTCCTGAGTGGTAACCGCGAGGAACTCATCACCATTTTGGAGCGAGACGAGGGACTATCGCACATGGACAAGCACGAATACAAGGTGTTGACGCAGAAGGACAAGTGGTACAGCGGGAAGTTCGACCCGGACAAGCTGGAAGGGGCACTGAACGCCTACGCCCTGCAGGGGTGGCAGGTCGTGTTTGGGACGACCGCTACCTTCCCCGGTTTCCTAAACCGGAACGCCGAGGAATTGATCGTGGTCCTGTCACGGAAGGTGGCCTGATGTTCGCCACCTTCGCAGCCGGGATCGTGTTCATCGAGGGCGAGTGCCATGGGTGCCGCGAGATCGGGCCGGTGTCGGTCCGTATCGGCGGCATGTTCACGCAGGCACAGCTGAAGTCCCTGGAAGACGTGAAGCGACAAATGGCCGCCACCGTCAGCCAGATGGGCGGTAACGGTCTCATCCGGTTCAAGTACGGCCAGCGGTCCACGTTTTGGGCCTCGATCTTCGGCCTGGATGGCGTGACTTGGTACGGCGAGGGCGTTGCGGCCGAGTTGCCGGCCGGAACAATAAAACAGGTTCAACACTGCTGAGGCTCACGCGCCGAACCAGGCGCTGCACCTGACCGGGGCCGCAAAGCCGGCCCCGGCAGGTGAGCTGATTCGTTCGGCGTTCATAACCAATGCGACATTACGCAATTAACGAATCCGCAACAACGGACGACGTGGCTCGGGAAGTTATATTAGTTCTGTTTTGCTCGCTTCACGTTATTCGTTCATCGCTCATCGTTTGCTGGCCGCCTTCCGCCGCCAATCAGCGCATTTCCGGGCGCCGAGACAAGGCTTTATGACGATGGTTTATCTAAAAAAAGATAGGCGCAAGAGGGGCGTGTCAAGAGCGCAAAATTGGGCCGGAAATGACGTGTTTTTTGCTCGATTTGACTCGTTATTTTGTCGATTATTCGCGTTTTATGCACGCTATTTTCGTGTTTTTCAAGCACGCGTTTTCGCGCGAATCGGCGTTTTCGCGGGGTTTTTGCGAATGATTGCCGTTGCCTCAGCTAACGCGCAACGCGAAATGCGCGCTTTTGGCGCGCGCGCTTCTGATTGAGGACGTACGCGGCGGGCGAAAAGGGGCTTAAAAGCTACGGGCAATCGGACCGACAATGCCGGCGGCGGCTTAGTTTACGACGGCGGTGCGTCGTGCCAGATTTCACTTTCCCAAGCCCTTTTCCGGAGCCGGCGTCGGTTGCGGTCCGGCGGGTTCTTTGTCGTCGGCCGGGTTATAGGTTTTCAGGTAATCGGCGTTCAGCTTGTCGCACGACCAGAGCAGCCCGCGGGTGACGTAATTCAGGAAAACCGGGTCGGCCATTTCCTCGTTGTAATGGCCGACCGTGGTGCCGAAAACGCGGCCTTTGCCATATTGATTGGTCCAGATGACGGCGTCGAGCGTTTGCTTGTTGGGATCCTTGGCTTGCCGCTCGGCGTGGGCCAGAACGGTCGCCGTGTCCCAGACCTTGTCGATGTGATACAGCTCCCCCTTGGGCGTTTTCCAGCTCGCGCCGAAGCCCTCCATGATCGGGTTCTCGCGGGCCATATTTTGCGCGGTGAACGCGTAATGCGGCCCATGCCCGCGCGAGGTGACGCCGAGAAACTTGAACCACTCGTCGGTACCGTCGCGATAGCAGTGCATCGCGCAGTGGATCACGACGGCGGGAAGGCCTTCGGCGTGGGGCTTGAGGATCCGCTGGGTGAACGCGGGTTCTTTGACATCGGAGCTACATTCATTGTGGATGACGGCGTCGAACCCCGCGGCCCAATTCTCTTTGTCATAAACGGCGAACTTGGTGTTGGTGCCGGTCGAGTCGCTGTAGTAGAGGGTGAATTCAACATGAGCGCGTTTGGCGATCCCTTCGCTGAGGAGTTTTTGTTGCTGCTTGTAATCGTGGCAGCAGCCGCCGGAGATGATGAGAACTTTGAGTGGCTTGACAGCGGGTTTTGCAGCGGCGTTTTGCTTGTCGGCAACCGGATCGGCGGCGGCGGCGAGGCCGCAGGTCAAGCAGAGAAACAGTGTTGGAAGCAACCGGTTAAGCAAAAGCATGGGAGGTTCCTTTGTGAAGTGCGGAATGCGGAGTGCAGAGTTGGGCTATGAATTAGGATTATGCAAGGCACGGCAATATTTAACAAAGCGGATACTCTCGGGGGCACAAAGTACGGAGTACCGGACGAGGAGAAGCCAATCTCCAGCCACCAATCTCCAGTCACCTACTCCAAACACCAAACACTAAAAACCAACCCCTTACTTCCCCCCGATACAAAACAAATGTCCCTCGGTCCGAATGAACATTTGGCCGTTGGCCACGGCGGGAGTGGAACGGCAGAGTTCGCCGAGTTTGTTTTTCGCCAAGACCTGGGATTTTTCACCCGTCGCCAAGACGATGACCTCGCCGTCGGCCGAGACGCAGAACAATCGTTCATCGACAATCACCGGGGAGCCGGAATAATTGCCACCAAGTCGCTCGCGCCAGACGATTTTTCCATCGGCCGCGTTGATGCAGGTAATGATTCCGGCATCGCCCCACAAATAAGCCAGATTGCCTTGCGCGATTAAGCTCGGCACATACGGGGCGGAAGATTTATCGAGCGTATAAACCACTTCAGGTTCGCCGCCGGGTTGCGGCGGACGGAGCGCGGCGATGGCGTTGGCCCCCCCGCCTTCGCCGCAATTCCCCAGGATCAGTCCGGCCGCGACAACCGGCGAACCAACGGGACGCCGTTCAAAGACCGCGCGCTCCCAATTCACTTTGCCGTTTTGGGGATCAAAGCTCGTTACCCCGTGCGCCCAACTGTTGACGATCAACTCGGCCGGCTTTCCAGCCGGTTCATAAATCAACGGCGTGGCATAGCTGGCGTTCTGTTCGGGCAGAACCTTCCGCTCGACTTTCCACTTCAACTCGCCCGACATGCGATCCACCGCAAACACCGTGCTCGGTCCGTCTTGATCATTGGCGAGGAAAACCAGTTCGCCGTATAGGATCGGGGAGGAGCCGAAGCCATGGCGGCTCACATAGCCGCCGTATTTGTGTCGCCATTTTTCATTACCCGCGTGATCGAGCGCGACGAGGTTTGATTCCGCGGGCGTGGCGTACGCGACATAAACGTGGTCGGCGTCACAGGCCGCGGTACTCGAGGCGAAGCTGTTCTGGGCATGGATGCGATGCGTGCCGGCGGGAAATTCCTCGGTCCAAGCAATCTTTCCGGACTTCGTATCGACGCAGATGAGCAGCCGTTCACCGCCGTTAGTCACGGCACTGGTGATAAACAGTTTCTCTCCCCAGAGGACGGGCGAGGAATGTCCGCTGCCGGGGAGTTTCAATTTCCAACGGATGTCGGCATCTTTCCATTCGGTGGGTATTGTTTTAGCATCGCTGATGCCGGTTCCGTTGGGTCCGCGGAAGCGCGTCCACTCTTGTGCTGGAAGCACGGAGACGGTAAGGCAACAGCACAAAGCCGCGACGAAATATCGACGTAGGCGGGTCGTTGCGATTTTCGATTGCCGGAAAGGGGGCTGATTCATGGTTCCACATAAACAGGGTGATGGGCTGCCTGGCGGCGAAATGCCGACGAGGAGAGCTTAAGCAAATGGGATCGCTGTCGCGGCACTGCCGGCTAAGGAGGGAAACTTGTCAAACTGCGGCAATATTGGCGGAAGGATTCGTCGAAGCTGCGTGGCAAGGATTTTCGGCGGGTGCCATCCTCAACTGAAAGCATCAGTGTAAAGCAGAATCACCCCCAAGCCAAACCGGCGGGACGAAAATTGTCACGTTGCAGCCGTTTTGATTGCTTTGGGACCAGTTGAAACGCGTTTTGAATAACGGCGGGTAAGCCAATTCCCAGAATGTTAGCGCTCGCGAATCCAGCGGAAAATGGTTGCAATGCTAGCGTTTGAAGGCGACTTGTCCGCGTTTCCCTGATGTCTCATCCGTGGAGATTGAAGTTTTTGCCCGATTTTTGTCGAATACTGTACAAATGCTCTTGACGCTGGACAGGCGTATATTACAGTTAAAGACAGATTCATTGCTTGACCCTCTCCCGCAAAAGGATTTCGCCATGGCCGATTTGGAAATGACCAAGAAGCAAAAAGCGGTCTTGGAATTCATCAAGGACCGCATTCGCTCGCGCGGTTACGGCCCGACGGTGCGCGAGATCGGTGAGCATTTCGACATCGCCAGCCCTAACGGCGTGATGTGCCATTTGAAAGCGCTGGAAAAGAAGGGGCTGATCACCCGCGAGCCGAATATGTCGCGGGCCATTCAGATCTCCGGCGGCTTTGAGGAAGAAAAGGGTCTGCCTCTCCGCGGGCGGGTGGCGGCCGGCGTGCTGCACGAGGCGGTCGAACAGGACGAGCGGGTCGATTTTCAAGAGATGTTCAGCAAGAAGAATCTCTTCGTGCTGCACGTCAGCGGCGACTCGATGATCGACGCCCAGATCGCCGACGGCGATTTTGTCGTTATCCGCAAACAAAAAGACGCCTCACCCGGCCAGATCGTCGTAGCCCAAACCGAAGACGGCGAAGCGACGCTGAAATATTGGTACCCGGAGAAAGACCGCATTCGTCTGCAACCGGCCAATAGCTCGATGAAGCCGATCTATGTGCGCGACGCGAAGATTTTAGGCGTGTTGATTGGAGTGGTGCGGAAGATGGATTAAGGGAGTTGTCAGGCGGATCGTGAGATGACAGCCCCGCCTACTTCGCCGCTCCCTCATTCCAATAGATCTTCACATTCTTCGTTGCGCGGCCGCAGGCGACGATGTCGATCTTGCCGTCGCCATTGAGGTCCGCCGCCTCCGCGTCTTCCACCGCCACTCCGCCTGGATCGATGATCTGCCGCTTCCAGCCCCAGCCGGCGGAGGCGTTGGCATCGGGCACGGGGTCATAAATCCGGACACCGCTGCGGTACTCGGCGTTTTTCTGGTCGCGCACGCCGATGATCAATTCCTCGGCCGGGTCGGCGTCGAGATTGGCGCACCAAACCGCGTGTCCCCAGAGCAGCTCCTCGTCGAGCACCGTCCGCCTCCACAACTCACCCGGCTTGGTCGGCGCTGTATAAACCACGATCTGAAACCCGTGCCACGGTTCGATCGTGGCGATGTAGTTTTCCTTGTCGTTCAAGCGGCCGAGCTTGATTTCGCTCGCCCCGCGATTTGGCATCGTCTCTTGATTGCCGGCCCCGAGTTGCGTTCGCTTCCACGGGCCGGTCGCGGTGGGACTGAGTAGATACACCCCCTCGAAGCTGACGATCAGCATTTCAAGCTTACCGTCGCGGTCCAAGTCACACGGCCAAACATTGTGCGTGACGTGCAGATCGTCGTTAATCACCTCCGGCGTCCAGGCGTCGCGGACCGGATCGGCGGGGATTTTATACCGTAGAATCCGCACGCCCCCCTCGGCGAAGTTCGGCCTGGTCGTGCCGCGTCCCATGAGCGGAGCGCAGATCAGTTCGCCTCGGCCGTCGCCGTCAAAATCGGCGAACCGCATCCGGTGCATCGTCGGCTCGGTCCCGATGGGGAGAACCTCCCAATTTTCATCGAGTGAATTTTTGCGCCGCAGCCACTGAATGGTTCCCCCTTTGGCGGTGTCCGACGGCCGCCAGTGTGCCCCGAGCGCGAAATCGAGCTTGCCGTCGCCGTCGATATCCTCAGCCGCGATACAGACGTTGTCGCGGAGCGTTTGATTGGCGATGATCGTCCGCCTTTGCCAAGTGGGGTTTTCGTACCAGACGACGCGGTCGGCATCGACCACCACAATGTCAGTCTTGGCGTCGCCATTCACATCGCAAAGCGACACCGCATAACCGATCTTGAGCTTGGTCTCGATCTCCTGCGGACGGAAGGTGGGGGCCGGTTCGGCGGCGATTCCCAGCGACAAGCCTGTGAAGAAACTGCAACCAACAAGTCCCGAAGTGCGAAACATCGTTGCATCCTGACGAGTGTAATGGGATGATAGGCGAGTGCGAGCTAACCTGAGTAAACCCAAACCTACAATTCTCTTGCTCACGCTGCGGGCTAAAATTATTTACCCCGCGCTGCGTACAGTTCCGCATACTCCAAAATCCACAGGTCAATCTGTTCGATCAGCCGCTCGGGCTGGGCTTCGGCCAGCATTTGATAGAACGAACGCTGGAAAACTTCTTTGTTGCGGATCGTGCCGCGGGCGGCGATTTCGAGTACGTGGGCCGATGTGTAAGGGCGAACAGTGATCTCCAGCCGGCTGAAGGCGGTGCCCGATTTGCCGGGGCCGAACTGCACGTCGTCGCGCGTGACGGCCGCTCCCCAACCGCGGTCGCTCACCACTGCCTCGGTTTCAAATCCGGGAAAATGATCCGGTAATTGGGCCAGGCAGCACTCGATATGCTCCGAGATCGGCAACCGATATTGCGAGTGGAGCCGCTTGAACTGCTCTTCTGTCAACACGGCTTGTTGCGCGGCGACGGACTGGGCGGCGGCCGTTTTTTGGCCGCGCCGGATTGCTTGCGATAACCGGGACTCGAAGTCGCTCATCGTCAGGTGGGCGGGGTGGCAGGGTCGGGAGTGGATGCAGCATCGTCAGATGAGGAGCGGGCGACGGGTTGAACCAATTCCGGCTCGGTGCTCTTTGCGGTGCCGGAAGTAGTCACGAGAATTGTGGTCGCAACGGCGTCAACCGCGGCGTTCGATTCCACTTGCGCGGTGACGGTTGGTTCGACCGTTTCCGGCTCGTCTTTCTGTTTGACGAATTGCAGCAGGTCGCTAAACGTGCGCAACGGCTCCTTCCCTTGCTTCATCTTATCGCTGATCGGTACGAGCGGCTTGTTGCTCTTAGCCTCAAAGCTTTTCGGTTCGCCGCGGCCTCCCGATTTGTCGAATCGCCGTCCGCCGCCGCCGAAGCCACCACCCCCTTGTCCCCCACCTTGGCCTCGGCCCGGCTTGCCTCCGCCGAAATTTCCACCGGAGCGTTGGCCGAACTTCTTTGTGCCTCCGCCGAATTTCTTTTGGAATTGCTCCATCGGCGGGCCGATCATGCCGCGAGCCTTTTGCGCTTCATGTGAACTTCGCGAGGGAACTGGCGGACGCGACTGAGGACGTTGCTCGGAGGGAGCCGCGCCGCTTCCCGGAGTAGCCGCATTCGCAGGCGCGCCGGCCTGGGTCTGTTGCGCGGGAGGACGTTGCCCGCCGGGCCGAGTGCCTTGTTGCCGGGGCGGACGATCACCGCGCGGCGGCCGTTCGCCCCGCGGCGGACGATCACCTTCGCGTTGACCTTGCGCACCTTGTTGCTGCCCACTTTGTTGCCCGCCCGGTTGTTGGCCTTCGCGTTGCCCGCCTTGTTGTTGTCCTTCACGCTGTCGTGGTGCGCGCGGATCAAACCGCTTCGTGCCCGGCGCGATCATGGTCAGCGAGACGCGCCGCCGCGACTTGTCTATTTCTAAGACCCAAACTTTGACGATGTCGCCGACCGAGACCACCTCATGCGGATCGCGGACAAAGCGGTTAGCAAGTTGGCTCACATGGACTAGCCCGCTGTCATGGAGGCCGATATCGACAAACGCGCCGAAATCGACCACGTTGAGCACCGAGCCGGTCAATTCCATGCCGGCAGAGAGATCGTCAAGCTTAAGGATGCCCCGTTTGAAGATCGGCGGCGGCAGGTCTTCGCGTGGGTCGCGGCCGGGGCGGGTGAGTTGCGTCAGAATATCGGCCAGCGATAGTTGCCCGACCTGCAACTCGGCCGCGAGCGTTTTGAGATCGAGCGGTTTGATCTGCTCGCTCAATGTTCCGGCCGTTTCCTTCTTGGCCAGATCACTCTCCGCGCAGTTCAAGCGTTCCAGCACCGCGCGTGCGGCGGCGTAGCTTTCGGGATGGATCCATGTGGCGTCGAGCGCGTGCTCGCCGTCAACGATCTTCAGGAACCCAGCCGCTTGCACGAAGCTCGCCTCGCCAAAGCCAGGCACTTCCTGAAGTTGCGAACGGTTCTTGAATGGGCCGTTCGCCGAGCGGTAATCAAAAATCTGCCGCGCTTTGAGTTGATTCAACCCCGACACATAGCGTAACAGCGCCGGGCTAGCGGTGTTGAGGTCGACGCCGACAAAGTTGACGCACGATTCAACCACAGCATCCAACGACGCCCGGAGGTGCTTGGCTTTCACGTCGTGCTGATAAAGCCCGACGCCCAGATTGGCCGGGTCAATCTTCACCAATTCGCTCAGCGGGTCAAGCATCCGGCGGCCGATGCTGATCGCGCCGCGGAGGGTGGCGTCGTAATTGGGGAACTCCTCGCGGCCGAGTTGGCTGGTGGAATAGACGCTGGCGCCGGCCTCGTTGACGATCATATAGGCCAGCGGCTCGTCTTTGAGTTCCTCTGCTAAAATCCCGGCGACGAATTCCTCGGTCTCGCGGCAGGCGGTGCCGTTACCGATCGCCAGCACGTTCACACCATGCAGCTTAATCCACTCGACGATCTTGGCGCGGCCTTCGGCCTGGCGTTCGGCCCTGCCGATAATGTGGATCAAACCGTGGTCGAGCAAGTTGCCGAACTCATCCAACACGGCGATTTTGCAGCCGCTTTTGAAGCCTGGGTCGAGGGCCAGGACACGCCGCGCGCGGACCGGAGCCTGAAGCAGAAGGTTGCGTAAGTTTTTGGCGAACACATCGACCGCATGCGTCTCGGCAAAGTCGGTCAATTCGCGGCGCACTTCGCGTTCTAAGCTGGGGATCACCAACCGAGTGAGCGCGTCACGCACGCAAGCCCTTAAGAAATCGGCGTGCGGATGCTCGCGCGGCACGAGGAGTTCATCGGCCGTTTTGTGCATTGCTTCAAAATCGGCATCCACCCGGACGCGCAATATCTTCGCACGCTCGCCGCGGTTGAGCGCCAGCACGCGATGGGGCGGAATCCGCGAAAGTGACTCTTGATAAGCGAAGTAATCACGGAACTCATGTTCGAGCGAGTTCTCGAGCTTTTTCTCGGGTTTTTTGGGATAGGACTTTTTGACGGCTGGCTTAGCTTCAGCCGGTTTAGCAATGGCGGCGGGATGAGCGTGCGGCTGCGCGGGGGTAGTTGCATCTATTGGAGCAGCGGTTTCCGCGGCAATTGCGTTTGTGGGAGTTGTGATCTCCGCCGGAATGTTGGACGAGTGAGGGAGTGCCGCATCGACTGGTTCTGAAAGATGCGCTTCCGGAGCCAGATTCACGGTCGCCGCAAGTTGGGCGATGACGTCGTTGGCCGCATCAACCGCAGCAACCCCCGCGTCGATTGACTGTTGCTCTTGTTGGCCGAGACTCGGGTCAATGGCCTCGCATGTTCCACTTTCAGCAGTTGGATCGCTTTCCACATACGTTTCGCGGAGCAGGTGCGTTTCCGGCACAACAACGGGAGCGGCTTCCGCTTCCATCGCACTCTGATCGACGGAGCCTTCCACCGTCGGTGCCAGGGCATTGACATGCGGAGCAGCCGGTTCGCTTT
>Ga0163144_10028453_pt1 | contig 10779 bp, 9 predicted proteins | sample OliLak19BULKMAT1_FD_123175 | JGI IMG/M metagenome (GOLD analysis project Ga0163144, IMG submission 123175) | Freshwater microbial mat bacterial communities from Lake Vanda, McMurdo Dry Valleys, Antarctica - Oligotrophic Lake LV.19.BULKMAT1 | ecosystem: Environmental > Aquatic > Freshwater > Lake... | reverse complement strand
TTGGAAGTCATCGAGCAAAACACAGCGGGTGTGAAGTTGTACGAAAAAGCGGGCTTTAACAAAGTGAGAAGATTATTGGGATATAAACTTGAAAACCCTCAGGTTGAATCAAATGAAGAACTTCATGAAATTGACATCCGTGAGCTGGCGCGTCTCATCACCTATCACGGACTGAAAGACCTGCCCTGGCAGCTCTCAGGGACGAGCATCATGCAGCACACACCGCCTTCACGCGCCTTTAGACTCAACGATGCCTATTGTCTCATCAGCAATCCCGAAGCGGAGCATGTGGTCATCTGGTCGCTGTTGGTCAAGGCCCGTTCACGTGGAGCAGGTCTAAGTCCCATTTTGATGCAGGCGGTGTTCGCCCGCTTTCCAAATAAAACATGGCATGTCCCAGCGCTTTTTCCCGAGGAAATGTCCGCTGTCTTTGAGCAGGTAGGCATGCAGCGCGAAGAGATTTCGCAGTGGCAAATGGCTTTGAAGTTGTGAGATAAAATAAGGGCATGAAACTCGCCGCCCTTGTCCCCATGCGCCATCACAGCCAGCGTGTGCCTGGAAAAAATTATCGCCCGCTCGCAGGCAAACCACTTTTTCATCACATCATCGAGACGCTTCTCGCTGTGCCAGAAATTGAAATCGTCATGGTGGATACTGACTCTGAGCCTGTGATGGACGAAGTACGGCGCTTCGCTTCGACAAAGCTCAACGCGGGCTTTCCCAGCGTCAAGCTGATTCAACGCCCCGAGCATCTCCGCGCTGACGATGTCCCCATGAACGAAATATTGCTGCACGATACTGCACAGGTGGAAGCGGACTTTTATTTGCAGACTCATTCCACCAATCCGCTGTTGAAAGCTGAAACAATCTCTAGGGGCATTCAAACTTTCTTTTCCACTTATCCTGTCAAAGATTCTCTTTTCTCTGTCACGCGTTTACAGACTCGTCTTTATGACCAGTTTGGAAAAGCCATCAATCACAACCCGCTCGAGTTGATCCAGACCCAAGACCTGCCGCCAGTCTATGAAGAGAATTCATGTATGTATATTTTTACACGCGCCAATCTTGCCGCGAAGCGTCACCGCATCAGTGACCATCCATTGATGTTTGAGATCGACAGGGATGAAGCCTGGGATATTGATGAAGAGATCGATTTTGAGATCACAGACTTTTTGATGAAGAGAAGGAAATAATATGTCATTGCGAGGAGATTGCCTCGTCGGGCAGAAGAACATCGCCTCGCAATGACATGATCAATTTGGGTAAACATAATGGAAAATCCTGGAAAAAAAACTGACTCGTTCTGGTGGGGTGTATTGATTATTTTTGCTATTTCTGCGATTGCCTACCTGCCGCTGGCGCATAAGTTTGGCTATCTCAACGATGACTGGTATTTGATGTATGACATGCAGGTCAAGGATGTCAATTTCTTCCACGTCATCTTCAGCGGGGATCGTCCTGGCCGGGCATTGGCAATGATTCCCTTATTTTCCTTATTTGGTTTTGAGCCATTCTATTATCACCTGAGCGCCTATTTGTTTCGTTTTCTGGGCGGCATCTGCCTGTATTGGGCATTACGAATGCTTTGGCCTCAAAAACGATTTTCCACCTTGGCGACTGCGCTTCTATTTACGGTTTACCCGGGTTTTCTTTCACAGATCAACGCCATTGATTATCAATCGCATATTCTGGGGTTATTTCTCGCGTTGCTTTCGGTTGCCTTGACGATTAAATCCATTTTGACAATCGAACGAACGCCGCGTTTGTTATTTGTGGCCGCCTCCATTTTGGCGGGTTGGGGATATTTGAGTCAGATGGAATATTTCATTGGTATGGAAGCTTTTCGTTTTGCGATAATCTTCGTATTGATATGGAGAATGCAGGGTGAATCTGTCCGCCATAAATTAATGAAAGGAATCATTGCCAGTCTGCCATTCCTCATGATCGCGGGCGGATTTTTAATATGGCGATTATTTTTCTTTGTGGCGGAACGCAAGGCAACGGATATAGGGCTACAGGTTTCGCAAATGTTTTCATCCCCATTAACACTTTTGTGGTGGCTGAATTATTTGATACAGGATATGTTCAGCGTTGTTTTGGTGGCGTGGGGATTGCCTGTCTATATTCTGGCATTTCCTCTGCGCCTGCGTGATGTCATGTCCGCTTTTGGGTGGGCAGGCCTCGCAGTGTTGCTGGTGATCTTTGGGATGCGACGGGTGGATGCTCAAATTCGCGAAAACGAATCGGAAGCCGAAGCAGACTCAGGGCGGAGTCAAGAGGCGTTGTGGTTGAGTCTGATCAGCATCATCGGCGGATTACTTCCCGTGATCCTGGTCAACCGCCATGTTACCCTTCCAGATTATTCCCGTTATACATTGATCGCATCTGTGGGTGCGGCTTTGCTTCTGGTTACGGTCATCGAAAATATTTCTTCTCGTACTGTGCGGACGGCCGTACTTGGTTTTTTTATAGCTGTGGCAGTGATGACTCATTATGGCAACGCAGTAAAGGCTGTGAATGAAACGCTGGCGACGCGTAACTTTTGGTGGCAGGTGGCATGGCGTGCGCCGCAGATTCAGCCCGGGGTGACGTTGATCGCTTCGTACCCGGGCAGCTCGCTCAGCGAAGATTATTTTATCTGGGGGCCTGCGAACCTGATCTATTATCCTGAAAAGCAGGAAGCAAATCCTGTCGAAATACAAATCCCCGCAGCAGTACTTACCGATGACGTGGTGTTGGAGATCTCCACAAATGGCGGCGTGGAAACTCCGCTGCGGCGCGGAAATTATCTGGAGCGCGATTTTGGAAATGTGCTTGTCATGATCCAATCGCGTTCCAACGGCTGTGTGCGGATCATTAACGGGGATGTGCCCGAGCTTTCTCCGTCCGACCAGCATCGTTTGTTGTTGATCGCGCCATATTCCCGTTTGGAAAATGTAGTCACGGAAGGGGAGTTCCAAACGCCGCCCGAGGTTGTTTTTGGCCAGGAGCCTGAACATGATTGGTGTTTTTATTACCAAAAGGCAGACCTAGCCCGGCAGCGCGGCGAATGGCAGCAGATCCCCGATCTCTTGAAGGAAGCGTTGGATCACGGCTATTATCCCGAAGACGGCCTGGAGTGGATGCCTTTCCTGCAGGCAAACGCGGTGTTGGGTAATGTTGATAAAATGCGTTCCACCGCAAAGCTGGTCACTACAGATAAGTTCCTTCGTTTGCAGGTCTGTGGGATCATGACAGATTTTATGAAAAAGGAAACGCTGAACGATGAAGTAAAAACGGTGATCGAACATAATATTTGTGAGTGATTCTATTTAGCTTATGAGGAAACGTTGTTTATAAAATGAAGAAGGCATTAACAGATTTTTTTAATATTCCCTGGTATCCGATTGCCATCAGCGCCTATCCTGTGCTGGCCTTACTTTCTGCAAACGTGGGACAAGTCGAACCCGCTGCCGGGATTCGTCCTTTATTGGTTTCGGTCGCGTTCGGCGGGCTTTTGTTCTTTATCGTCTGGCTTTTCTTGCGTCGTGGCAGGGCGCATAAAGCCGCGTTCCTGACAACACTTTTGCTGGCGTTGTTCTTTACATACGGCCATGCCTATATTTACATGGACGAGACATATCCTGATTCCAATTACACGACATGGCTTGCGGCTGGCTGGGTTGTTTTGTTTGCGTTGTCAATTTTTTGGGCAACGCGGCCAAAGTTAACTTTCGTTTCGTCCGCTTCCACATTAAATACAGTTGCCATCGCGTTGATCGTGATGTCGCTTTGGCAGACAGTTTCAAGCGCGAGTCCGCAAAGCGCGCATGCTCTTGCTCTGGAAAAAGCTCCAGTTGACCCTGATCTGGTGCGGCCTGAAAGTCCGCCCGATGTATATTTCTTCCTTTTGGATTCGTATGGCCGCGCCGATCTGCTGAATCAAGCCTACGGATTCGATAACAGCGGATTTATCAATGAATTGGAACAGCGTGATTTTTTTGTGGCCGAGTGCAGTCAGAGCAATTATGTCAGGACCGAGATCTCGCTTGGTTCATCGCTAAATATGCAATATATACAAGAGTTGAGCGATACCTTTTCACCTGACAGCACTGCGCGCCGCCTGTTATGGGATTCACTTAAGCATAATGCTGTTCGGTATAATTTTGAAAACATGGGCTATGAGACCGTGAACTTCGCAACAGGTTTTGCATGGCTTGATATCAACGACGTCGATCATTTTTTCAGCCCGCCGCCCGTCTCCTCAGGGATGACCGAGTTTGAAGGGTTGTTCCTGCGTACGACCCTGGCGCGTTATACACATGATCTGGGCTGGGTGGATCCCGATTATCTTTTGGGCGTTGGTTTTCGTGACCGCTTCAATAATGTTTTTGATCATGTGGATGATGTTGCAAAAATACAAGCGCCAACTTTTTCATACATTCACATCATTTCGCCGCATCCACCCTTTATCTTTGACCCTAATGGCAACCCGACCTACCCGCCAGATTTTTGGAATGAACAGCGCCAGTATCCATCCAGCCTGTATCAAAAAGGATATTTGAATCAATTACAATTCCTGAACAAAAAAATGCTGCAAGCCATTGATACGATTGTGGAAAATTCAGAAACGCCGCCCATCATCATCATTCAAGGCGACCATGGCCCGTGGCTGCAGCCCAAAGACAGGCGGTTTTGGAATCTCACAGCCATTTATTTCCCGGATCATAAGGATAAACTTTATCCAACGATCTCGCCTGTCAATATTTTCCGCCTGGTATTCAATGCCTACTTCGGCGGGAAGTATGATATTCTCGATGATGCCAGTTATTTTTCGCCCGTTCCAAATCTATATGACTTTACTGAAATGCCGTATCCTTGCGATGTCCCAAATAATTAAATGAAATACACAATCCTGCTTACCGCTCCTTATATGCTCCCGTTTTTAGACCGCTTCAAACCCGTGTTTAAAAAGTATGGGCTTGATCTCATCGCCCCTGATGTGCGGGAAAGAATGGAAGAAGATGATTTGCTTAAGTATGCGGGTCAATTCGATGGCGCGATCTGCGGGGATGACCGCTACACAGCGCGCGTGCTGGAAGCATGTTCCCCGCGCCTCAAGGTGGTCTCGAAATGGGGGACGGGTGTCGATTCAATCGACGCCTCAGCCTGCTCCCGTTTAAATATCATTCTCGCCCGAACCCCAAATGCCTTCACCACTCCTGTAGCAGACACTGTCCTAGGCTATATGCTCGCTTTTGCAAGAAGAGGCCCATGGATGGACACCGCCATGAAGCGCGGCGAGTGGGAAAAATTCCCTGGTAAAGCATTAAGCGAATGCACATTGGGAATCATTGGTATCGGCAATATTGGCAAAGCTGTCACTCGCCGTGCAAAAGCCTTCGGGATGAAAGTCCTCGGCGCCGATATTGTAGAGATTGATCATGTCTTTATCAACGAAACAGGAATTGAAATGACGGATCTCGAAACACTATTATCGAATTCGGATTTCGTCACCGTCAATTGCGACTTGAATCCCGCATCTCAGCACCTCATCAATTCAAAGACACTCGCAAAAATGAAATCCACCGCTGTGCTGATTAACACCGCGCGCGGCCCCATAGTGGATGAAATAGCCCTTGTCGCCGCACTGCAATCAGGTCAAGTGGGAGGCGCGGCGTTGGATGTCTTCGAGCATGAACCGCTGCCGTTGGTCAGCCCGTTATTAAAGATGGATAACGTAATGCTTGCGCCGCATAATTCCAACTCCAGCCCCACGGCATGGGAGCGAATTCATTGGAATACAATTAAGAATTTGATTGAGGGATTAGGGCTGGAATACAAAGCTTGAGCGATAACTTCTAAAATCCAACCTGTCCTTCTAAATAATATTGTTCTATAGAAAAGGCTTGTTCTCTTCGGCAAGTTTTGTTTTTAATTCTTCAAGTAATGCATTGGCAATTTTTTTGTGAGAAATAGACAAGTCAACCAGTTCTTCCGGATCTGTCTGTACGTCAAAGAGACTTATTAGTTCATTTTGACCATTCTTTTCCAGATCGGGATAGTTCATGTAATAATGAATCTTGTATTGTTCCTTCATCATGGTTATGGATGCAGAAGTTGCAATGGGTTGGTCATGTTTATTTTTATGAGCGCGCATGACATAGATTTTCCTGTCCGGGTCTTGGACAGTTGGCGCGAAAGGCGGCAGTATGGTTCCTTCAGCCCAATCTGGGATCGCTTGATCAGTCAAATGCAGCAAGGTGGGTAAGATGTCAATGGCGCTGGTAGTTGTATTGATATCCAATCTGGTTTTTCGTCCCGGTTCAAAGATCAGTAAGGGAATACGAATTACTGGCTCGTATAATGTAGCCGTACTATGCCCGCTGATGCCGCGTTCTTGCAGCTCTCCATGATCGGAAGTCAGTACAAGTATTGTGTTTTCCAGGAGCCCGCTGGATTCCAAATGGTTGTACATTCTGCCAAACTCTTTGTCGACATGGAGGATATATTCGTCGTACTCTGTGCGTCTTCTCAAAAGATCATGTTTATCCTGTTTTTGAGAGAACACACTTAACGGTTTTTCTGTCGGCTCAAATCCATCATTATTAAATTTTTTGTAAAATTCCAGTGTAGTTCTATAGGGGGAATGTGGCGGAAGAAAATGAAAATATCCAAGAAAAGGCTGCGGAGCCGCAATAAGGCGCTCACTGATCCAGTCAATTCCCTGGCCGAGTACAAACCCGTCGTCGTAGTTAGCTGTTGGTATTCCACGCGGAAACTGCGAGCGGATATTCTTCACCAGGTTATCTTGAAGCGGTTGATAAAGCTGGGAAAGAAACAAAGAGTATGCATACCCCGTTTCTTCCAATTTAATATTGCGCGTCCAACCCACACTCGCAATATCTTCATCATTCCCAAACAGAGTTTGGACAAAGCTGCCATAAGACCCGAGCAGCAACAACTCCCGAGGGATCAATTCATCTATGTCATTTCTAAATTGCTTTAAGAGTACATTTGCCACTAAATTATGAGTGTAGGCGAGGCGATAATGATCCTTAAAGACATTAAAGATATTGTGGGCCGCAACGGCTGGGGCAATCTCGCCAAAGAGTTCAAAAGCCCGATGTGTCCATGGATTTGTCCCTGTTAATAATGAGGCTGTTCCGGTAGTGGTAAAGTTGCCGCCCGCATAGTGATTGTTATATACAATTGCCCGTTCGGCTAATTCTGCAATATTTGGAGTAGTTGCGCGCGAGTATCCATACAGGGAAATGTTGTAAGCAGAGAACGCATCGAAGACTATAATAATGACATTTTTCTTGCCTAGTGACGTCTGCATAAAACGCGGAGCCGCCAGGCTGAGCGGCAATAACCCGGCCAATTTTAGGAAATCACGACGATTAATAGTTTGTCTCATTTTTTCAAGCCATTATACATTTCGAATTATAACAATAACCAGCCCAACAAAGCTGAGGAATATATAGAACATTGATAACAAGGTAATACGTTCAACGAGATCCCGCATGACCTTTAATCCTTTATCAGATTGAAGGACAAAATAAGCTGGGATGACAAACGTAGTTGCCGTAAGTGTGAACAAGGCCATATACATGGTTCTTACAGGATGAGCATTATGAGCAAGAGCCTGTAATATTGAGTCAGGAAGACTTACTTCCCAAAGAAAATACAATTGACTGACCATGGCCCATAACGAGATGACCAGGGTAAAAACGCTCAATAAGGCGACACGCCTTTCAACACTCCAACTGCGCGAGATCAAGAGACCAAGCAGGCTGGCAACAATAAAAACCAATAGGCTCTCAATGAAAGCATATATCATTCCGTAAGATGCTACGCCGATTGCATCCCAGACATTTGTTCTTTCGATTACCCATGATATATCCCTGAATGCCAGAAGTAATGTCCAAAAATGAAGTGGAAATGCGCACATTAAGAATAGCGATAAAAGCCCTTGCCTGTGGTAATAGTTCCCGTTAGATCTAGGTAAAGTCATAAAACCTTTTTCTGCTAATAAGCTCTTCTGAAGTAATCCTTGTAATTATTATAATCGACGGTTGTGTTTTAAAGTTTTATAATTTCATCGCTTTGAGAAATCATATGCGGGCCGTAGAGATCTCAAACGTTATGATATAGTTAATATGGATTTGGAAGCCAAATATCCATACTTCATACCAACTTATGGAACTTCAGTTTTAAGTGTAAAAAGATGCCAAGCTATGAAAGTTTGTCGATAAGATTTTCTCCAGCCATATTATGAGCAACCCATGACCTCAAAAAGAACTATCCTCATCACAGGCGCAGGCGGCGGTATTGGACGCGCTTGCATTCATCACTTTTCAGAAAAAGGCTGGCGTGTGATTGGCGTAGATCGTTTTGATTTTGGCGATGGCTTTCCCCAAACTGGATATTTCATCAATGCTGATATTTCAGATCCCAATTCTGTCGAGAAAATTTTTCAGCAGGCAAAAGACTTCCATCCTGCCCTGGATGCCCTTGTGAATAATGCTGCTGTGCAAGTTGCGAAACCTCTTGTTGACACAACTGTGGAAGAGTGGGATGCGGTCATGGCATCCAATTTACGTTCAGTATTTTTGTTTGTCAAGTTGGCTCATCCATTAATGAAGACCGCAGGAAATGGGGCAATCGTAAACGTTTCCTCCGTCCATGCGATTCAAACTTCCGCCAACATCGCCGCCTACGCCGCATCCAAAGGTGGATTGCTCGCCCTAACTCGCGCCATGGCCATCGAATTTGCGCCCGATAATATCCGCGTCAATGCGATTCTCCCCGGCGCCGTGGATACGCCCATGCTTCGCGCTGGCCTCGGCCGCGGACATGTGGGCGGCGACAATATGCAGGACCGCCTCGATAACCTTGCGCGCAAAACGGTCAACGGGCGGGTGGGCACACCTGAAGAGATTGCCCATGCCATTTATTTCCTCGCTGATAACGAACAATCATCCTTTATGACGGGTCAGGCGCTGGTCATAGATGGCGGCGCGACAGCCAGATTGAGTACTGAATAATGAGGAGAAAAAGATCAAAAGAAATCAGCCTAACGAAAAAAAGTATTGTGCGGGTTTTATTTTATTTGAATGCCATTCTGTGGGTTGTTTACACCATCTATATTTATTTTGATATGGCTGTCGTAAATCACAACGAACGCGCGGCAGACATTGTCACCATTTATGTCCTTGTGAACGCGATTGTCATGTTTGCCAGCGGATTAATGCTCGGTAAACAGAAAGCAATTTCTTTTTACTTTGCGCTGATCGCTGCTATTCTTAATGCCATATTGACCATGTTCAACCTGACTGACCTTGTCTTTATCGTTGCTTTTATCCTGGATATCATCATCCTTTGGCTGCTCCTGCCTCTTCGGAATGGCTACATCCTAAAACCATGAAACAAACTCTGAAATCAGTTCTGCCAACTCCCGTGCTTCAATTTGCACGCGATACATACGACTCATTCCGCCGTATTCCCCAACTTCCTTCCGCTTACTTTCATCCCTGGCGGCGTGAAAGCATTCGCCGCCTTGTCGAATTAAAGGATATACACAAAGGCAAACGCGCTTTTGTAATTGGCAATGGTCCCAGCCTTAAGCAAACGGACGTCGCCAAATTGAGGAACGAATTTACTTTCGGAATGAACCGAATTTATTTGCTCTTTCCTGAACTCGGATTTCATACAACCTATTTTTGCGCCACCAATGACCTCGTCATTGAACAATTTCATGACGATATTCTCGCGCTTCCCATGCCGAGATTTCTAGCATGGCGTTCGCATCGTCATTTTTCCGCTCAATTGCCAATTACCCAATTGCCTACTTTTGTTTTCACCTCATACACAGGTCCACGCTTTTCATCGGATGTGCGCGGGCGCGTTTGGGAAGGCGCCACAGTCACGAACCTTGCGCTGCAGCTTGCTTTTCATATGGGCTTTGAGCGAGTCATCCTGATCGGCGTGGATCATAATTTCACATCCAAAGGCGATGCCAACAAGACCATTGTCTCACAAGGTGATGACCCGAATCATTTCGCACCGAACTATTTTGGCAAAGGTTATAAATGGCAGTTGCCCGACCTCGACACCTCCGAGATCGGTTATGCCTTTGCGCGAGATGCCTACCAAAAAGCAGGCCGCGAAGTTTTGGATGCAACTGTCGGAGGCAAACTGACCGTCTTCCCCAAAGTGGAATACAATTCCCTCTTCTGATGAAGACCTCGCATCTTTCCCAACCTCGTAACTGGTTCGTCACCCTCATCATTCTCCTCGCTTTGGGCGGACTCCTCCGCCTGATTGATATCACCGACCCTCCGCTGGATTTTCATTCATCACGCCAGCTTCGCAATTCACTTGTTGCGCGTGACATATATTATTCGCTTCTCCCTTCGGCCACTGCTGAACAACGCGAACTCGCAATTTCTTTTGCAAATGCCGTTGGACGTTACGAACCGCCTGTGATCGAATCCATGGTGGCATTGAGCTATTTTGTCGCAGGCGGCGAGACGATTGTCGCCGCAAGGATTTGGGAAGTCTTCTTCTGGCTTGCGGCAGGCATCGCCTTATTTGATTTAATGCGCCGCGCAGTCTCACCATGGGCGGCGCTGATTGGGCTGGCGTATTACCTCGTTTTGCCTTTTTCAGTTCAAGCCAGCCGCTCATTTCAACCCGACCCTTTGATGACCGCGGCCTTTGTTATTGGTATTTATTTTCTTTATCGTTGGAGCGAATCTCACTCCCCTCTCCTTTTAGGAGAGGGGTCAAGTTGGA
>Ga0163144_10028452_pt1 | contig 10779 bp, 11 predicted proteins | sample OliLak19BULKMAT1_FD_123175 | JGI IMG/M metagenome (GOLD analysis project Ga0163144, IMG submission 123175) | Freshwater microbial mat bacterial communities from Lake Vanda, McMurdo Dry Valleys, Antarctica - Oligotrophic Lake LV.19.BULKMAT1 | ecosystem: Environmental > Aquatic > Freshwater >... | reverse complement strand
TTGCCGCTGCAGGAACCCCACACGCGAATTTTAACCCTGGTTAAGTTGCCCAACCGGGCGATCTGTGGCCTAATTGCCACATGGTTCGGTGTGTTGGCGCCTGAGATTCCCCCCGCAGGCGCTGGAGCAGATCGAATAGCCGGAGCTATCCCCTCCCGGCCCATCGCGCCCCCGGGGCGCTAGACGCGCCTGGCTGTCCCCGCGGCCGGGCGCGTCCGCATTCGGGGCGAGCTTGCCGTTGCGACGGGTCGGCGCTTTTCCTTGATTTGCGGAGCGGCGCACCCGATTGTCGGATGATACCGCTACCCACCCACCCCGGCATCCCGACCATATGAACCGCCTCTCCCTGGCGACCTGGAACATCAATTCGGTTCGCCTCCGTATCGACCGCGTCATCGCTTTCCTCAAGCGTGAGAAGGCGGATGTCCTGTGCCTGCAGGAGATCAAATGCCTCGACGACCAGTTTCCGCGAAAGGCGTTCGAGGCGGCGGGGTACAGGCACATCCATCTCTCCGGCCAGAAGGGCATGCATGGCGTCGCCATCGTCTCGCGCCTGCCGATGGAGGCGCTTGAGACACCGGGGCTGTGCCGTCACGGGCATGCGCGCTGCGCCGCTGTGAAGGTGGCGGGGTTCGAAGTGCAGAATCTCTACGTGCCTGCCGGCGCCGACATTCCGGACCCCGAGATCAACGAGAAGTTCGCCCACAAGCTCGATTTCGTCGAGCGCATGCGTGAGGCCTACGCCGCCCGCGCCGCGAAGCGCTCAGCGATGCCGCTGCTGGTGGCGGGCGACATCAACATCGCGCCGGACGAGAACGATGTCTGGTCGCACCGCCAGCTGCTGAATGTGGTAAGCCATACGCCGGTTGAGACGGACGGCCTCAAGCGCGTGCTGGCCGAGGGCAAGTTCACTGACATCGCCCGCGCCAAGCACCGGCCGGATGAAAAGCTCTACACCTGGTGGAGCTATCGGGCTGCTGACTGGAAAGTCTCCAATCGCGGCCGCCGGCTCGACCATTGGTGGGCAGACAGGCGCGCGACGCCCCTTGTCGATATCGCCAGCTACAGGATCCACACCGAAGAGCGGGGTGGCGAGAAGCCTTCCGACCATGTCCCGGTGACCGTCACTGTGACTGCCGCCGCCTAGTCGCTCGGCTGGCCTCGCGGCCTGTGTTATTTCGCAATCACCGCGCAATCGGGAGTCCGTCATGAAGCGCCTCGTTCTTGCCTCCACGCTGAGCGCCGCAGCGCTGGCAATCGCCGCCTGCAGTCCGGCCGCCGACACGCCCGCTCCCAATGCGCCGACTGCTGAAGCCCCCGCGGCCACGCCGGAAGCAATTCCCTCCCCCGCCGGTGATACGTTGACGGCCACAGGCTGGGGGCCGCTGACGGTCGGCATGACGAAGGCTGAAGTGATCGCCGCCGTGGGCGACACACGCTCGCCGGACGCGGCCGGCATCCCGGACGGCGACTGCCTGGAGTTCCGGCCGCTGCAGGCGCCTGACGATTTGTGGGTGATGATCGAAGGCGACAGGCTCACGCGCATCACGATCGCAGACATGTCGGGCGTGAAGGACGCGAAGGGTCTCGGCCTCGGCGATACGGCTGCGAAGGTGAAGGAAATCTACGGCCCGAGCGCTGTCGCAAGCCCGCACAAGTACCAGGACGCTCCCGCCGCATACATTACGGCCTGGGTGGGCGGTCCGCGCCGCGAACCTTACGTGCAGGATGAAGCTGCCCGCGGCATCGTCTACGAAATCGACGGTGCTGGCAAAGTCGGCGCGATCCACGCCGGGGGGCCGAGCATCCAGTATGTCGAGGGTTGCGCCTAGCGCTGGACCGCCGCCCCCCTGCCCGGCAAAACAATTCCCGCGTCCAGAGGATGAGGATCGCATGAGACTGACACTACGCATGGCCGTGCTGGCGGCCGCGATCATCGCAACCGTCACGCCTGCGCGCGCCGACGATCGCGCGGACATGGAAAAATTCATGGCCGACTATCTTGAGCGCTGGAATGCGCACGATGCATTCGCCATTACCGCGAGCTTCTATCGTCTCGACGGCGATCATCCGTGGAGCACGGAAGCGGGGATACGTGCGGAGTTCGAGCGCCTGAAATCGCAGGGCTACACCACGTCCGACATTCACGGCATTGTCGGATGCTCGCTCGGAGCCGACACTGGCCAGGTGGAGTTGCGCTTTACGCGCCTCACCCGTGATGGCGGGTTCATGCCGCCAAGGGATCGAACCAGTCTCTACAAGCTGCGCAAGTTCGAAGATGGCTGGCGCGTCACGGGCATGAAGGCCCTGCCCGCGGGCACGCGCATGGCGTGCACGGCCAGCTAGGCCTGCAGCCGGTAACCGCCGCTCTCGGTCAGCAGCAGGCGCGCATTCGCGGGATCCGGCTCGATCTTCTGGCGCAGGCGGTAGATGTGCGTCTCCAGCGTGTGCGTGGTGACGTTGGCGTTGTAGCCCCACACCTCCGACAGCAGCTCTTCGCGGCCGACCGGCTTGCCGCCGGCGCGATAGAGATATTTCAGGATGTTCGTCTCCTTCTCGGTGAGACGGATTTTCCGTTCCTTCTCGTCGATCAGCAGCTTGGCCGACGGGCGGAACTCGTAGGGGCCGAGCCGGAAGGTCGCGTCCTCGCTCTGCTCGAACGTGCGCAGGTGCGCACGGACGCGGGCCAGCAGCACGGAGAACTTGAACGGCTTGATGACGTAGTCGTTCGCTCCCGAATCAAGCCCGAGGATCGCATCCGCATCGGTCGACTGGCCCGTCAGCATCACGATCGGCGCGGCAATGCCGTGCTTGCGCATGAGGCGGCAGGCGTCGCGCCCGTCCATGTCGGGCAATTCGACATCGAGAATGATGAGGTCGGCCCGCACTTCCTCAGCCTTCTTGATACCTTCGCCTGCCGATCCCGCATGCTCGATCCGGAACCCTTCATGCAGCTCGAACTGCTCGGCGAGGGCCTCGCGGAGTTCCTGATCGTCATCGACCAGCAGGATCGTCTTGGCGGCTGTCATCTAAGGCATCTCCCGGCCCTGCATTCTGCGTGCACGGCTTAACAAGTCTAGGTACGATGCTCCAGCCGAGGAAGCCATCACGAACCAGATAGCGAGGCTGGCAGGAGACATGACGGTTGCGCCCTTCATAGCTGATTCAACGGGTAGGCTGCGCTGGCCCGGCGGCGAAGCCCGCTGCGCGATGGGCAGAAGCGGCGTTACGCCTGCAGAATCCAAGCGTGAAGGCGATGGCGCGACCCCGCTGGGCGCGTGGCCAATGCGCAGCGTCTACTGGCGCCCAGACCGCCTCGCCCGGCCGGCGACCGGCCTCCCCGTCGAGCCCCTGATCGCCGAGGCTGGCTGGTGCGACGACCCCGCCGACCCGTTCTACAACCGCCTCGTGATCCTGCCCTACCCGGCTTGTCACGAGCAACTCTGGCGCGAGGACCATGTCTACGACCTTATCGTCGAGCTTGGTTACAACGACGATCCCGTGATCCCGGGAAAGGGCAGCGCGATCTTTCTTCATGTGGCGCGCCCGGACTATTCGGCCACCGAGGGGTGCGCTGCGTGTGCGGTGGAAGACCTGCTTGCGCTGCTGGAGACAGCGAAGCTCGGGGATGTTCTGAAAATCGTGCGCTAGGCTAGGATTGCGAGCTGCGCCCACGACAAATCGACATCCAGCCCGCACACCGCTAGCAAGCGCGGATGAACACCCGCACGCTCCTGTTTCTCGCCGCAGCCATTGTCGCGCTGTCCCACCTCGCCAATGAGTGGGTGAGCCTCGCGCATCCCGCCGGCCTCGTCTGGAAAGCGGCAGGCATTGTTCTGCTCGGGCTCTACGCATTCAGCCTGCGGGCGTGGCTCGCGGGCGCCGCCCTGCTCTTCTGCGCGGCGGGCGACGTACTGCTGGAACTCGTCTTCGTCGCCGGCATGGGCGCCTTTGCGATCGGGCACATCTTCTACGTTCTCGCCTTTCTCGAATGGGGGCGCATCCTGGGACCGAACAAGCGCGACTATCCCGTGGCCGTCCTGGTCGTCATCGTATCGCTCGTCCTTCTCGCCTGGCTCCTGCCTGGCATGGGCGATCTTCTCATCCCCGCGCTTATCTACCAGGCGATCATCACGACGATGGTTGCCACAGCCTTTATCGTGAAGGCGCCGATGCTGGCGCGCCTCGGCGCGGTGATCTTCATGATCTCCGACACGCTTATCGCCGCAGAGAAGTTCGCGAATGTGGATGTCTTCCCCGGCGCCGTGTGGATCACTTACGCCGGCGCCCAGATCATGATGGCCTGGGGCATGAGCCGCGTTGCGCCGTATCGGGATCGAGCTGCGAAGCAGAAACTGGCTGCAGCCTGATCCGTCCAGGCCGCGCTAGGTCCGCGCGCCGAACAGCGCTGACCCCACGCGCACGCTCGTTGCGCCGAACAGCACCGCCAGCTCGTAATCCGCGCTCATCCCCATCGAGAGATTTGTCACGCCATTGCGCGCCGCGATTTTCGCCAGCAGCGCAAAGTGGGGGCCGGCGGGTTCCTCCGCAGGGGGTATGCACATCAGCCCCTCGATCTCAAAACCATATTCGCGTCGCATCGCTGCAATGAAGGCGTCGGCGTCCTGCGGCGCGACGCCAGCCTTCTGCTCTTCTTCGCCCGTGTTCACCTGCACAAAGAGGCGCGGCGTGCGGCCTGCCCTCGCACACGCATCGGCCAGTGCGCCTGCCAGCGTTGCGCGATCGAGCGTTTCGATCACATCGAACAGGGCGACGGCCTCCTTCGCCTTGTTCGACTGCAGCGGCCCGATCAGGCGCAGCTCAAGATCGCGATGCGTTGCCCGGTGTTTTTCCCAGCGCGCCTCCGCTTCCTTTACACGGTTCTCGCCGAACACGCGCTGGCCCGTCGCCAGCACCGCTTCGATACGATCATCGGGCTGCGTCTTCGAGACAGCCACCAGCGCCACGGATGCAGGATCGCGACCCGTGCTCTTGGCGGCGGCCGCAATGCGGGCAAGAACATCGCTGCGGGCAGCCGCAATGCCGGGATCGGTGACGTCGTTCATGTCCGCCTCTCAAATGCCCTCTTCCAAAGCGCAGGCAGCGATCCGCCGCAAGCTCATGGCGGCTTCGCGCGAGGCAAAAGGCGCGAAAGCCCGCAATGGCGAGGCCCTGCCCCGCGCTTTCTTCGTGACCGACCCGGCGCGTACGTCAGACCCGCTCGCGATCGTGCCCCGCCTGCCGCGCGGCATGGGCGTGATCTGGCGCCATTACGGAGCGGCAAGGCGACTTGCGACGGGACTGGCCCTGGCGAAGCTCTGCCGGCGCCGCGGACTGATCCTGCTGGTTTCAGCCGACCCGGCGCTCGCTGTTCGGATCGGGGCAAGCGGCGTGCACTGGCCAGAACGCCTGCTGCGCGGCGTCCGTCCCCGCGCCAGGGGCATGATCGAGACTAGCGCCGCGCACTCGCGCGCCGCCATCGCACGAGCAAAGCGGCTCGGTATCGATGCCGTCATCGTCTCAACCGTCTTCCCGAGCCGGAGCCCGACAGCTGGTCCGGCGATGGGCGCGCTACGCTTCCGCCAGCTCACGCGAACGGCGCCCCTTCCGGTCTACGCACTTGGGGGTGTCGATGCAGGCAATGCAGCAAGCGCAATGCTCCACGCTGCCGGATGGGCGGCGATCGAAAGCGTGATGACGGGTTGGGGAAAGCGCTAGAACGAGAAAGCAGACTCGATGCGCACGGAGGCTTCCGAGCCTTCCTTGCCAAAGCGGGTAGCCGGATCTGACAGCGACTCGGCAACCGAATCGCCCTTCACGGTCACGCCGCCGCCGAGGCGGAAGCGCGGCGTCACCTGATAGGTAACGCCGGCGGTGACTTCCTCGCGGGGGAAAAGCTGGCGGGGCAGCTCGTTGTACGACCTGCTGGTGAGGTCGAGCGTGACATCCCAGTTGTTCGCAGGCTTCCAGGTGAGTTCGAGCTCATCCTTGGTGATTGGACCAGCTGGCAGGAGTGAACGCTCTGAAGCGCCTTTGTTCAGCCCAAGCCCGAAACTGAACGGAGATGTCTGCACGGCCTTCTCGCCCGCCTTCTCGCCCGCCTTCGCTGTCGCCTGCGACAAAGTCTGGCCCTGCAGTGTCTGGCCCTGCATTTTTGAGGCGGGCTGCGTCGATCCCTGCGCGAACGCAGGGGCTGCCGCCAGCGAGGCGGCCAAGCACAGCAATGATGTGGAAATACGCATGTCCACCCTCTCGTCTCACATAATACCCGTGACTCAGTCTACAAAAGTTAACAGGAGTTAATTGAGCGCCCTTTGGCTCTCTTTGGCCATGGGGTGTCACTAATTCCGCACAGTTAGTTCGACCAACAGCCCGTCATTGCTGGCATTTCTGTGGGCGGTGCTGATTCCGCCCGGTACCGGAATGTCTGCTTCAGCGGCGCTCCAGGCCAGCCCAACCTCCAGGCTTTCGGAAATCTCGTGGCTGATGCCCACCAGCCAGCTGGCGCCTTCCACATCCAGAAGCCCGTCAGCTGCCCAGCCCACCTCGACGCCGAACCGCCAGCCCTCGACGTCCTTCACCAGGCCAACTTCCAAGGCTTCGTAATCGCCGTCGCCTGGGCGCCAGGAGTTGTTGCTCGAAAGCCAGCGGGCCCCGCCCGTCCACCCGTCATGCTCCAGCTCGACGCCGGCGCCCCAGGCTTCATAGTCGCCAAAGGCCGCAAGCGGCGATGCGGAGGCCGCACTGGTATAAGTTACAGCGCCCCGTACGCGCAGGTCCTGCTCTGCAAACTGGCGGGCGAAAGACACCGCGCCCTCCCAGACGTTCTCAAGGTCGGCGGCGGCAAGCCCGGTTCCGCTGAAATCGGGGTCAAAGTCGGCTGTTCGCTCGCTGGCTTCCGGCGTGTAGGAGACCCCCAGCCTCAGCCCGAGCCAGCGGGGCGACAGGTAGCTCGCCTTGGCCGAAGACCCGGTAACGTCATTTCGCGCCCGCACGACGCTGAGCCCCGTCGGATCAAGGCCCGGCGAAAAAGCTGACGCCCGGTTCAGGACACCCGGCGCGCGCGCATCCAGCCGCGCAGCGGTGCCCGCATCCCAGCCCAGCACCCCCTCGCCCCACGGCCCGGACAGCGACACCGACGCCGCTTCCACAGCCACAAAGCCGTCTTCTTCCGTCCGGACGCCGCCCGCAACAAGGCCGGTCGATGGCGCAACCGGCGACAGCCCGCCAGCCGACGGACACCCTGCAACCGCGGCTGGACAGGCAGCAAATGCACCTGCAAACGCGGGCCGCGAGGCCGCATCCCGTTCAACACGCACCGCGCCAAGCCAGCCGAGCGTCAGCCCGTTTTCGAAGGTGTCCGAGCGTGAGACCTCGACCACGGCCGAGCCCAGCAGCACATCACCCGCCGGAGCGATGGCATCGCCCTCGTCGATTGCGGCGGCGACCAGCACGGCTTCCACCTTCATCTGCCATTCCCCGTCGCCCGCGCCCCCATCAGCAGACTGGGCAAAAGCAGGCCCAGCAGCGCCGAGCGCCAGGGCCGCAAGCGTCAGGGTCGGCGAAACAGGTCGGCGCATGCCAGAATTCCTCGGCAATCTCGGTTCACTTCAAGCTCTATATGAGGCGGTGTTGCGGCGGGGCTAACGGCGCTCGGCCCTTGCGTGCGGGACCGGCCAGCAGCTAAGGAAGCGGCTCCCCGGCCTCCCTTTTTCAAGCGGGTGGCTTCCCCTGGGGGCGCAATGCGCCGGATGACGGAGTGACGTGGTGATGTTTTCACGTGTGGCGACTGCCGCCCTGATGGTTTCCGCCGGTCTTGTGGCCTCAGGCTGCACCATCTTCGGCTCCTCCACCGCCAACACGGCCGAATCGTCCAGCTCGGAAATGGGCCCAGAGGAAACCGGCAGCCTCGGCGTCAACGCCTATCTCTGGCGCGCAACCCTCGACACCCTGTCCTTCCTGCCGCTCGCCTCGGCCGATCCATATGGTGGCGTCGTCATCACCGACTGGTATGCCAACCCCGCGAAAGCCGACGAGCGTCTCAAGGCTACCGTCTATATCCTGGACACGCGCCTGCGTGCCGATGGTATCTCCGCCGCCGTGTTCCGCGAGACGCTGGTCAGCGGCGCCTGGGTGCCAGCATCGGTGAGCCCCGACACCAATGTCGCGCTCGAGAACGCGATCCTCGCGAAAGCGCGCCAGCTTCGGCTCGGCGGCGTCGAATAAGCCCCCCAAACCGTTTCTTGGCGCCTTTCGTTAAGCGGCGGGATATGCAAACCCGCTTCTGAACGAACACGAGCGACAAGATGGCCACGCGCTATAATCCCAGAGAGACTGAGCCGAAATGGCGCGCAGCATGGGAGCGCGCGCAGGTCTTCCGCGCGAAATCCGCCAGGGAAGCGGGCGACAGGCCGAAGGCATACATCCTCGAAATGTTCCCCTACCCGTCGGGCCGGCTGCACATGGGGCATGTCCGCAACTATGCGATGGGCGACGTCGTCGCGCGTTATCGCATCGCCAACGGCTACAACGTGCTGCACCCGATGGGCTGGGATGCATTCGGCCTGCCCGCCGAGAACGCGGCTATCGAGAGACAAGCCCAGCCACGTCAATGGACGCTGCAGAACATCCAGGCGATGAAGGATCAGTTCTCGCCGCTGGGCCTGTCCTTCGACTGGTCGAAGGAAGTCACCACCTGCGAGCCTGACTATTACGAACAGCAGCAGCGCATCTTCCTGAAGATGCTGGCGAACGATCTCGTCTATCGCCGTGTCGCCAAAGTGAACTGGGATCCCGTCGAGAACACTGTGCTTGCCAATGAGCAGGTGGTCGATGGCCGCGGCTGGCGATCCGGCGCCGTCGTCGAACAGCGCGAGCTGGAGCAATGGTTCTTCCGCATCACGAAGTACGGTGATGACTTGCTGGAAGCCCTGAACACGCTCGACCGCTGGCCCGACAAGGTCCGCACCATGCAGGCCAACTGGATCGGCAAATCACAGGGCGCGAAAATCTGGTGGGAAATCGCCCACGCGCCGGATTTCCTGACCCTCCCCGCCGGCGATGGCGGGCCAAATCACGCGACCGATCCGATCGAGGTTTTCACCACGCGCCCGGACACGCTGTTCGGCGCGGCTTTCATCGCGCTCGCCCCGGACCATCCGCTGACGAAACAGATTGCGAAGTCGCGCCCCGACGTTGCGAAATTCATGGCCGACTGCGCCGCACGCGGCACATCCGAAGCCGACATCGAGAAGGCCGAGAAAACCGGTATCGATCTCGGCATCCGCGTGAAGCACCCGTTCGACGCGAACTGGGAGCTGCCCGTCTGGGCGGCGAATTTCGTTCTGTCGACCTATGGCTCAGGCGCGATCTTCGGCTCACCCGCCGGCGACCAGCGCGACATAGAGTTCGCTGAAAAGTATGGCCTGCCCTTCAAGCCTGTCGTGCTGCCGCCTGGCGCCGACCCGGAAACCTACACCGTGCGCGGGGAGGCCTATGCCGGCGACGGCACGATCTACAATTCCGACTTCCTCAACGGCCTGACCACCAGGGAGGCGATCAGCGTCGCGATCAGGGCGCTGCTCAATCGCCAGGCTGGTGAAGCGACAACGCAATACCGCCTGCGCGACTGGGGCGTTTCGCGCCAGCGCTACTGGGGATGCCCGATCCCGGTCATCAAGTGCCTGGCGTGCGGAACTGTGCCCGTGCCGGACGATCAGTTGCCCGTCATGCTGCCTGACAATGCCGACTTCTCCGAGCCGGGCAATCCGCTCGCCCGCCACCCGACATGGAAGCACACGCACCGCGATGGCTCTCCGCTGGCCTGCCCGAAATGCGCGGGCAAGGCAGAGCGCGAAACCGACACGATGGATACGTTCGTCGATTCATCGTGGTACTTCGCGCGCTTCTGCGATCCAGGGGCGAAAGAGCCGATCAACAAGGAAGAGGCGAGCTACTGGCTGCCTGTCGACCAGTATATCGGCGGCGTCGAGCACGCCGTGCTCCACCTGCTCTATTCCCGCTTCTTCACCCGCGCCCTGCGCGACATCGGTCTGCTGGACCTGCCGAGCGGTGAGCCGTTCGCCGGACTGTTCACGCAGGGCATGGTGACGCACGAGACTTACAAATCCGCTGATGGCCAGTGGCTTCTGCCGGAGGAGATCGAGAAGCGCGACGGTGCGCTGGTCGAGATATCCAACGGCAAGCCTGTCGCGATCGGCGGCATCGAGAAGATGTCGAAGTCGAAGAAGAATGTCGTCGATCCGATCCAGATCATCGCCGACTACGGTGCCGACGTCGCGCGGTGGTTCGTGCTGTCGGACTCGCCCCCCGAGCGCGATTTCGAATGGACCGACGCCGGCGTGCGCGGCGCCTGGGGCTCGATCCAGAAACTCTGGGCGCTGGTCGAAGCAGCGCCCTCCGCAGACGACGGCCCGGCCGACAGCGGCGAGCCGCTGGACCTGCGCCGCCTCGCCCACCGCACGGTGCGCGACGTCACGAACGGCATCGAGAAATTCCATTTCAATGTCGGCATCGCCCGCATGAACGAGCTGGGCAATGCGCTGCGCAAGGCCGAGCAATCGACCGTGCCCGGCATGGCCACGGCCCGCCGTGAGGCCCTGCGCCTGTTCGCCCAGATTGCTGCTCCGTTCGCGCCGCACCTGGCCGAGGAGTGCTGGGCGCTGCTGGGCGGGACCGGAATGGTGGCGACCGCAAGATGGCCAACGCCGGACCCTGCCCTGCTGGTTTCCGACACGGTCACCCTGCCCGTGCAGATCA
>Ga0163144_10028451_pt1 | contig 10780 bp, 5 predicted proteins | sample OliLak19BULKMAT1_FD_123175 | JGI IMG/M metagenome (GOLD analysis project Ga0163144, IMG submission 123175) | Freshwater microbial mat bacterial communities from Lake Vanda, McMurdo Dry Valleys, Antarctica - Oligotrophic Lake LV.19.BULKMAT1 | ecosystem: Environmental > Aquatic > Freshwater > Lake... | reverse complement strand
TCCCATTGGCACGCTTTGCCCCTCACTATGTACGCGAAACCCTTGACACATGCTAGCTGCTACCGCGCGCCTTCGCTGCGGTCAAACGGCGCCCCCTGGCCTCCCTCGGCAGCGTCCCGCCCGCCCACGGTGCGCCAGTCCTGCCCGCGCACGGTGGCCCGGCCCTCGCAGTAGTCCGGTGCTATCGGCACGAACACCTTATCTTGGGAGAGGCGCCGGTCGCCGCGCGACCGCACGCGCGGGTTGATCGTATCTGGCCGTTCGTTCGTCGTAATGACCAGCGGCAACCCACGCCCGATCCGATGGTTGACAATCTGGAACCACTTTTCGAGCGCCCAGGGCGTGCGCTGCTCCGTTCCTAGATCGTCGAGAATGAGCAGGTCCACTGCACGGACCTGCTCAAAACGGACATGGTACGATTCATCGTCGTTCTGGCGGTTTGGGTCGAACGCAGCGCGCAGGTAGTCCAGCAGATCCGGCACAGCGAGGAGCAGGACGCTCGCGCCAGCGGCCAGGCGCACGGTGCCGACAGCGGCGGCGAGCTGCGTCTTCCCAGTGCCATAGCTACCTGCCAGAAGAAGCACCCCCTCGGGTTGGGCCGCATATGCGCGCGCGGCGGCCAGTGCGTCCATGAGCGAGGGATTGCACTGGGGGTATGGCAACGATGCGTGTAAAAATAGGCCACAAGGGCTGCATGCCAGAGCAGTCCAAACTCGGCAAGCCTGGGCACAGGTTGGAACAGGCGTCGTCGCGGGCTCACCGCGGCTCACGTGCCAGAAATTGCGGCTTCTCTCGCACACAGGCGCGTGAAAGCCTGCTTCACGCAGATCGCATGAGGACGGCCTAAACCGGCCACATGGCGTGATGTTACACGAATCGTTGCCATACCCCTATATGCCTATGATAGAGCAGCAGGAGGTCTAATCCGGCGTGTGGAAACCCCATCGGAGCTGACGCTGTTCTCTACCCCTCATCATCGGGGTGATCGCTCACACTCACTGCTTGCTCGCGTAACGCAGCCTTGATCCGCTGGATCGACTGGTGCGCTTCGCGGATCCCGCTCATCGTACCGGGCTGAACCCATGCTCTACCGTGAATCGAGCGCAACAGAAGCAGGTCTGCCAGGCGTTCCCGTTCTGCCTCCAGCCTCTCAATCATGCGCTCAACCTCGGCGGGTCTGAGGTGTGGCTCAAGGGACAGAGCTGGTGCAGGCTCGGCACTCACTATCTGCCCGTTCAGTCCCTTACCGCCTGCGAGGAGCGCAACGGGGAAGTCTTCTGACGATGTCTCGAAGAACGGGGTCTGCACCTGGCCGAGGGCGGCCGCACTTGCCGGAACCGCCTTGCCCAGGTGGTACATGAGACTGGAAAGCCAGACTACGATGTCGCCCGCCCGGCTTCCCGCGCCCTCCAGGGCTTCGATCAGATGATGAGTATAAAGGCTGAGAGTGCCGTCTGGCCGAATCCACGATCGCTCCTCGCCGCGCGATGAGCTGAAAACCGCTCGCCCCGAGCCCTGTTGAAGCGCAGTAACCATGCCTTTCGGCGGGGCAGTAGGGAGAAGCTGCGGCGGGAGCCCTGCCGAGGGCCGACCAGCCTTCGCTGCGGCCATGCCAGCAGCGTGGCAGCAGTCCATGATCACCAAGAGTCGCTGTGCGGCAATACGTCGAATAGCGTCAGCAAACACCGTGCCCGCCAGCGCAGAAGCCTGTATAGCGAGCGGGTTCACATCGTTGGGGATAAGCCAGTAAGCGCCTGTCTCGTCTCGCCATCCGTGGCCTGAGTAGAAAACGAGTGCTGTGGCTTCTGGGTCTGCCGCACAGCAACCGGTCAGCCAGTCCAGTCCTTCCAGGATCGACTGGCGCGTCGCGCCCGTGTCGTGTAAAACTCGGGTATGGGCGAGGCTGGGCGGATACGCACTACGCTCAGGGTCGGTCAGAGTGGCATGAAGCGCGTGTGCGTCGGCGACAGTCACCGGCAGCGACCAGGGCTCATAGACACACTGGCCTACCCCGATGAGCAGCGCGTAGCCGTGTTGGAATAGCATTGGCATAGGAAACCTCTCGGTCGCAATACTATGGCGACGGCAAACAGGTGATCTGCTGGGCGTCGGACGGTGAGCTAGTCGAGCCGCTGAGGCTCTCGCAGTACTCGATGCGCACATGCCCGTTGCCTCCGGCACCTCCGCCGAATCGCCCGGTTCCGCCGGCCGGTGGGACAAGCTGCGGCGCACCCTGGGCGATGATCTGGTTAGTGCCAAGACCAGCGGAGCGCACCCTGATGAAGACCTGGCCGCCGCCACCCGAGCCAGCGGTTACGCGCCGGTTGAGGCCATCGTCGTACATGATGCCGGTCGCTTGCTGGCCCTGGACTGAGATCTGGCCGGACACACTCAGGCTCTCGGCGAACAGATAGATCAGGCCACCGCCGCTTCCTGCCTGGGACGTACCCGTGCCGAGGTTGATACTCGTCGCGCCGCCTCCCCCCCCGCCGCCGAAGAATCTGGTTGAGCCATCAGGCGCGCCGTAGCCACCGCCTCCCGCACCCCAACTGCTGCCGCCGACGTGGTCGCCGTCGCTGCCGCTGGTGTAGCCGCCTCCGCCCCCACCCCCGCCAATGGCGTCAGCCGCGCCACCTCCCTGATCACTGGCGAAGCGATCAGGGCTCTTGCAGTAGTGCTCCGCGCTGTTCCGCACGCACAGAATCCCTTCGCCCTGCCACTGATCTGTGGCGTAGCCGTTGCCGCTGTCGCCGCCGCGGAAGCCGGCTCCATCGGCTCTGATCGCCCCCGATACCTGGAGCGAGCCCTGGCACATGATGGCTACGATGCCGCCCACGTCGCCATTCCAGGCCATGAGCGGCGTGATCGTGCCGGTCACGTTGCAGGTCGCGTACTGTGGCACGCGCACGATCTGCGCTCGGTTCTGGAAGCCGCTCGTGGTGTAGGTGCGCTGGAGCGGGCTTACCAACGAGAAGCTGCCGCTCCCCGTGATGTCCGACGCAGCCCGGGCCAGCTCCCAGTAGCCGGCGTTCGTCCCCCTAGTCTGGTGGAACAGGACGTAGTCACCGGGGTTGATGCGCCAGACAGCGTAGCGATCCTCGACGCTGATAGTGGTCGACCCCGCGCTGCCGCTGACCGAGCCCAGGCCGACCCCGTTGTTGGCATCCAGGTTTCCGCTGGCAGGCATCGCCCCATCTCGCCCGTCGCCCAGCCACCAGAGCGGGGGGACCGGGGTGGCCGTCGGCGTGCTGGTGGGGGTCGTACCAGGGATCGCGGTCGACGTCGGTGTCGGCGAGAGCGTGGGGTCGCTACAGCCGATTTGCTGGACGCTGGCCCCGCCCGGCACGATGCCGCTGAAGCTCGTGCAGTACTCGACTCTGATGAGGCCGGTGCCGCCCGCACCCCCCGGCGTGCCGTACTGTGACCCTGATGGACCCCCGGCGCCACCGAAGGCGGTGACCACGCCATTGCTGTCGATGTTGTTCGCCCTGATCAGGACCGAGCCCCCAGCGCCGCCGCCCGAGCCCGACGACTCGCCGCCCTGGGGCCTGCCGTCACGGCCGTTCGCTGCGACTGAGCCGCTGAGGGTGAGTGCGTTGACGAAGAGGAAGCCGTTACCCCCGCCGTTGCCCCCGGTCTCCTGCGTGTAGCCACCGCCGCCGCCGCCGAAGACGGCAACGCTCAGATCGGCAGCGCCCACGCTTGCCCCGCCAAAGGAGGTGGGGGAGCCGTTGCGCCCCCCGGCGTTTCCGCCAGGCGCGCCATTCCCGCCGCCTGCGCCGCCCGTCCAGGCCTGAACCGGATACTCGGAGTGTCCGCCGCCGCCGCCGTTCCCATTGGCCGCCTGCAAGCGCCTGCCGATACCCGCACTGCCCTCGCCCTGGTATTGGGCAGTATTGGCGATGTTGTAGGGCGCACCCCCGCGGAAGCCCATTTCGCTGAGGTTGACATTACCGGCGATGGTGCAGACCCCGTTGCACATCAGGGCCAGGAAGCCGCCCGTGCTGCCGTCCCATGGGGGGGCTGCAAGGGTGCCCCCAGCATTCACCGTCAGGTAGCGGTACTGCGGCACGCGGATGGCCTGAGCCCGCCCACTGACGCTGTCGTAGGCATAGGTCAGGGGCTGGGCCAGTTCCCAGCTTGTGTCGCTCACAATCGACGCGATCCGGGCCAACTCCCAGCGCCCGACGTTGGCCGTGCCCTGGGACTGATGGAAGAGGACTATATCGCCCTCTGCAAAGCCGTTCGAGTTTGCCGTCATGGCGGTTGTACCCGAGGCGTTGACTGCAACCCGCACGTTGTTCGGGACGACGACCTCGCCGGTACTCACGGTGAGGTTGCCGTCGCCCCCATCCCCCGCAAACGATGGCGCTTGGGGCGCCACCGGCGTCGAGGTTAGCGTCGGTGTGCTGGTGTGGGTGGGTGTCACTGGCGCCGCCTGAGTCTCCTCGAACCCAGGGCTGATGCCTCCACGTACATTGCCCCACACCTTCTGGAAGTAGCTCGCCGGGACGATCTGATTGAAGCCTGGTCCCTCCATCGCGAACTTCCAGGCGCCGCAGTTAACCCACATGTTGCGCAGCTCGAAGGTGTACCAGCCCGCCTTCAGCTCGCGCGACCCGATCGTTGCCCAGCGGTTCGTCTCATATCCGTCGAAGTGGCCAATCTCCTGCCCGTCAAGGTAAAGGGCGTAGCCGTCATTTGTGTAGACCTTGAAAGTCCAGCGGCCGGTGCTGGGAACGAAAAGCCGACCGCGAAACTTGTCCGAGTCGTCGAAGGAGGAGCCGCTCGCGCGTGAGCGATGGCTGAGTGGTGGCTCACACACATCGCCGAAGTCCATAGCCTGGTCGTGCTCCCAAGTGCCCACATAGCTCGACCACCACTTATCCTGATAGACATCGAACCACCAGCCCTGTGGCAGGCTGAAGGTGGGCGGCGCGGCCGCGCTCGAATTGCCGTAGTACAGGTAGTACGAGTTGTCGACGCCAGCGGGCAGGTCGCTCAGGAGCCGGAACTCTACGTCCCAGTCGCTATAGACGGCCCGTGCCACCTCCTGCCAAGTCGTGTCCGAGAGTTGGCGCACGACCCGCAGGTCGTTGCGGTCCTGGCGGGCTTTGCCCTGGGCGACGAGGGTGCTCAGGTCGAGGCCATCGACCTTGATCAACGTGCCGGCCGCCTGAGGCCCGTTCGCGCTGATCGGCATCAGGCGCCTGTAGCTATAGGTCGTGTCCCACCAGCTGCCCGGCTTGGGCGGCTGGGTGGGCAAGATCTGGCTGGTCGAGGTCGGCTGAACGGGGTCGTAGACCGGCGGCGAGAGCGTGAAGCGGCGCCGCTCGCTCCAGCCGCTCTCGGCGTCGCGGCTGTCCCTCGCCTTGACCCGCCACTGATAACTAAAGTACTTCCCGTCCAGATTGTGGGGCCGCCAGCAGGTGCCGGTGATCCAGCCGCTGTTGTCGAGGTTGGCACTCTCGAAGACCTCGGCGTAGTAGCGTACAGGCTCGCCATCGGGGTCGCTGACCGGGCTCCAACACAGCTCTGGCGCCGTCGTGCTCCGCTCCTCGTGGAGGTCGCCCGGGCGCTCTAGGGTCGGGTTGCCAGGCGGGCGATTTGCGGCCGGCGGACGGGCGACGCGGAACCAGAGATCGATCTCAGGGCCGATGTGGGCCGAGCCGTTCCAGATCTGCCAGCGCGAGTGGTACTCGCCGGGGCTGTCGGGCGCCCGCATCGGCGTGCCGAAGGCGATGCGATACTGATTCTCGCCCAGAGGCGTGCAGCCTTGAATGGGGTGCGCCCTGTACCGATTGCCGTCGCGGTTCTCCAGGAAGCTCTTGCCACAGTCGAGACTGAAGCCACTCGTCTGCACTACCACCTCGGGCCTGAACTCCTGCCCCTGGGCGCCCATTGAACCCTGAGGCCAGGCACTCATTACCGTTACGCCTTGAGTAGACGGTCGAGGTGTTGGGACAGGGGTCGTTGGGGGTGTCTCGTTCTGGCTATATACGCTGAAGGACACCCTGTTAGCCCCGAGAACACCACCCCAGTTGCCATTTACCTTCGCGACAGGCTCGGCGAAATACGCGCCCACTGTACTGAACGATCTCGCTTCGTTGTACGAGTAAACCTCGCCCGGTTTTATGGTGACATTCTTGTGCGGGAAATCAACTTGCTCGCCGCTCCAATTGGCGCCACGGCGTGCGCCCGCGGTAAGCTCGATAGTGAGCGCTTGTGCAGTCTCATTCCTGATCGTAAAGCGCGCGGTAACCTGCTGGTTTACCTTGGGCGAACTGCTTGAAAGCGCGAGCGGTTCGATGACAGATATAATATTGCTGCTCTCAAACATAGCCGAATAGTTTCTAAAGTCACGGGCGTCTTGTCCCCCAGTAAGGTAAAAGAATTCTGAAACTCCAAGTCGTGTACGTCCGTTTTCATCGGCAAGTAGTTGCCATTTGTCAATACATCCCTCAGTAAAGCTACACGCTTGACCTCTTCCGTGATACTCAGTCGGTCGCTGGCCATTAGGTCTTTTCCACAGGACATAATGATGCTTAAAGATACAAAGTATATCTTTACAGATAGGAGGAAGCCAATCCTCACCTCGTAAGGAAATTAAATTTTGCGATGTTGTATTTAGAGCAGTTCGATCAATGGAATGAAAATTAGTAGCCATTTGCTGTGCACTACTCGTAAAGTTTACCAGCCGATTTTCAGGATTAGACGAAACCATTGTAAGCGGGAGAAAGGTTTGCCAACTGGTGGTCTCTCCACGGCTCTTCGCAACGAGCTTTGTAGCTGCATGTGCAAGAAGTCGTTGACCGAAAATCTCCTGTTCAAATTCGGTAGTTACACTCACCTGTGTTACGAATGAAGCATGCCTAAATAGAAATAAGTATACTGGAAGCTTGTCCTCCGTCAGCTGAAACCACGCACGCCAATCAATTGATCGGTTTTCTAAATCTTGGGCCATTACCTCTGGAAGGATCAAGAAGTCGCGTGGTAGTGTATCAAGCATAGACATAGCTTTTTCGTCTATGTCAAACTTGTATGACGTTACATCAATTAGTGCAGTACCTGCTTCGACTGAATTTTTCGAAAGAATCAAAATTGCCGTAGTTCGGGCTGACTGCCACGGGGCCGATGCTGTATCGGTCGCGCCAATGGGCTTTTCAAGTTCCGTTGCAGGAACCTTGATCTCAACCGCAATGTCACCGAACGACAGCATGTCAATGGTGTCGAGCAGCAGGTGACCCTCGTCTCCGGCAGTCATATCACCGGAGATGATCTCTTCGACGGCAGTCGTGGCCGATGCGTCGAGCGGCGCGTTGGTGCTCTGCGTGCCCGCCGCGGGGGCGAGGCCGACCAGCAGGCCGAGGACGACAAGCAGCGCTGTGATCAAGGTGAGTAGGTTGAGCTTGCGGCGTGAGGCTGCCATGGTGGTTCCCTCTAGTTACGTTGTCGTCGCGCTGTTCGCCCTTGTCTACTGCCGGCGCACGATAAAGGTGATCGGCACCGGCGGACCGGCATAACGCGTTCGCATCCAGACTCGCCAGGTCGTCGTGAAGGTCCGCTCCAACTCGCCCTCGGCAAGCTGGGGCGCGACCAGTGGTGGATCGTCGATTGTGAAGGTATACTCCTCGCCGGACGCGACCAGCCCCTGTACCGCCACATGCTCGTGGGTGCCAAATAGGAGTTCGTCGCTGGCGTCGGTGTTGGCGAGGAAGTCGCCGCGGTCCTCACGCAGTTCGTACGGCGTCACCAGCCTGACGGTGACGCTGGCCGTGAAGACCTGGCCTGGCGCGACCACCTGCGGATACTCGACGCGGACAATGTTGACGGCCGCGTCCAGGTACGGCACCCGCGAGTGGGTTAGCCCCATGGATGCCGTGCCTGTCAGCACGTGGTCGTCGTCGTACGCGCAGTCTAGGCAGTCCTTGACCCCGAAGGCGATACTGAACGTGTCAAGGGTGTCATACACGACCCAGCCCGCTCCGTCGAAGTAGGCGACGCCGCCGCTGGTCGCTGCCCAGACCCGGTTATGCTTGTCGAGCGCCAGGGCGCGAACCTCGTCGCTCGGTAGGCCGCTTGCCACGTTGTAGATGGTCCACTGCCCCTGCTCGAGCCTGCTCACCCCGCCGTCGAAGCTGCCAAACCAAACTGATTCGGACGCCTGGCTGTCGGCCGGCCGAGTGACGATGCTGCGAATCTCATCGCCCCCGAGTTCGCCGGCCCCAGCCCTGTAGTGCCGCCACGTGCCCGCCGCCCGGTCGAATTGGCTGACGCCAGACCTAATGTGGCCGACCCAGATATTTTGTTGGCCGTCGAAGGCAATGGCGTGCACCGGGTTCTCGGCCAGCGTTCCGTTCTCCTGCGTGTATGGCACACTCCAGGCTTTGCCGTCGTACTTCGCCACGCCCTCCCACGTGCCGACCCAAAGGTTGTTCTGCTCGTCGACCGTCAGGCTGAAGGTCTCGTCGCTCGGCAGCACGTAGTTTGTCGACTCACGAGTGAAGCGGTGCCACTCCTGCCCGTCATACATCACGATGCCGTGCCTCCACGTGGCGAGCCACAGCGCTCCCACCTTGTCGACAGCGATGGCGTTGATGTCATTGCCTGCTGGGCCGTCGGTGCTGTTGCAGTCCGCCCAGTCCTGTTTGTTATAGTGGCCCAACCCGTTGGCTGGGCCGCCGGGGTCGGCGAAGTAGCCGAGCCAGAGCCCGCGCGCGTCGATTGCCAGTGAACGGACGAAATTGCTGAGCAGCGCCCCGCCGGTATTCTCGACCGTGAAGGCGCTCAGGCCCTGACTCCTCAGAAAGCGCGCGGCATCCGGGTTCGGGACGCGGCCCTTCTCGCCGCAGACTGCGGGCGGCCCGGCTGCAACCGCTGAGGGTACGGGAGGGATTGTTCCCTCATCGGAGCCCTGCGTCTGCACGACACTAGGCGCCGCAGGCTCTCGAGCGTTGGCCGGGTCGCCGCCCTCTCCGAGGAGAAACCGGCTGAATATACTCCCGATGAGCACAATCATCACGAGCAGGCCAAACACAGCTGTGGAACGGCCGCGCCGGCGTGCAACGCGGGGGGCTTCCGGCTTATCGTCCGGGCCATCCTCTACAGGGGCGCCCCAACGGCTCAGCGTGGCCTTCACTCGAGCGATCTCGAGTCTGGCGTCGTTGATGCTGCTCGCGATATGGGACGGCACCAGCCCAAAGTCGAACGCCGTGCGCTGGCTGAGCAAGTGGGCCAGGCGCTCTCGCGCAGCCTCCAGGCGCTCGCGCTGATGATCGAGATCCTGCGGTGAAGGCTGTGGCGCCTGCGCAGGGTCGGGTTCGCGCTCGGGAGCCGGCTGAGTTGGCGGAGCGCCGCTGGCGGAAGGCTGCCCACTGAGCAAATGGTAGAGCCGCTCGATACGCCCGTCGCCGGCGTGGTACAGCGCAATGAGCTCCTGCACAGCGTGCTCAGGCATCGCTAGGGTGATGGATCCCGCTGCCTCATCATATGCGAGCGGCTGAATGTCGTCCTGGTTCAGTCGGAGGATGGCGGCCAACGCGGCCACCAAGCGCTGCTGCCTGACGGCACTTAGCGCAGCCGCTCCGCCCACAACCCTGATCGACAGCTGCGAGGCAGACAACCTGCTGATGACCAACGGCGAGCAGACGGCGCCTACCAGGCGTTCGCGCGGCTGTGGCCCCTGCGATGCCGCAGGCCGCGTGTCGCCAGGGGTGCGAGGCTCGGGTGCAGCTCGGGCCTTGTCCTTTAGGCTCGCGCTCTCCTGCTGGCCCGCTCGCCGCGGCCAGCCCTGGTTATGCTCCGACATAGGCGGCTCGCCTCTCGGATCATATAGATGTGCAGCACAAATCAGTCAACCAGCTATATCGCAAAAACGTTCTAGCTCAAGGTTGAGTGTACCAGGGGCGTCGAGTGTTTTTTGATACACCCGGAGCCTACCCATAGACGTGACATTGCTCTTCTAGGCCGCCCTGATCAAGAATCGTGAAGATGTGATCTCGCGCGTGGTAGGCAACGAGGCCAGCCTTGCGGAGTCCGCCGATGACCCGATGTACGCTCAGGCGCTTTGCGCCGATGAGGTTGGCGAGATCAACCTGCGTGACGCTAAAGGGAATGAAGATTTTTCCGCCCGTACCTTCTTGGCCGTACCGGCGGGCGAGGAACACAAGCTGCCGGGCAATGCGCGTCCGGACTTTGAGCGTAGCCAGCGCGTGAATATGCTCATTCGAGATACGGAGTCTGTCTGCCAAGATCTGTGCAATATTATGGGTAAGGGCCGGCATCTCCTGGAAAAATCTCTGGAGCTGCGCGTGCTGCAGATACAGCAGCATGCCGTCGGTCATAGAGATCACGCTAGCCGAGTACGTTCGTTCGTCGATCAGACTTATCTCGCCCACGATCTGGCCGGCCCCAAGGATCGCGAGAATAGTGTTAGTGTCTCGCGGCTGCCGAAGATCCTGCAACTGAACTTTGACCACGCCCTGGTAGATAATGTAGACGCATCGATCGCGCAGGTGGCCGCTCTTCCGGACTGGTGCGGGCTCGCCAATGATAACATCGCCAGCCAATACCTTGCTGACACCGAGGGATAAGCGTATCCGATTGATAGCCGCGACGTCCAGATTCCGGAACAAGGACAGGGTGGCAAGTTCTTCAATAGTGGGGAGCGTGTACATAGTGTGCTCTTGTACCTAATGTAGTACGACAAAATATATTTCTGCCGGATTTCAAGTACGATACAACAAAGAGATGGAATTAATATGAATAGAAAGTCGATGCG
>Ga0163144_10028450_pt1 | contig 10780 bp, 7 predicted proteins | sample OliLak19BULKMAT1_FD_123175 | JGI IMG/M metagenome (GOLD analysis project Ga0163144, IMG submission 123175) | Freshwater microbial mat bacterial communities from Lake Vanda, McMurdo Dry Valleys, Antarctica - Oligotrophic Lake LV.19.BULKMAT1 | ecosystem: Environmental > Aquatic > Freshwater > Lake... | reverse complement strand
TGCTCATATACCGCAACACCAAGCTGGGGGTGCTCGAGGCCACAGCGTGGGATGAGGAGCTGACGGAAGGCGTGGCGCAAGCGAAGGACTATGCCGGCAAAATGAAGGTCCGCTTCACTTACGCGAGCAACGGCCAGGGCATCTACGGCATCGACATGAAGGAGGGGACGGAAGGCGAAGTCGCGCGCTTTCCGACGCCTGAGGAACTCTGGAATCTCACCTTTGCGGAGCCCAACGCCTGGCGCGATCGCTTTGCCGTCGTGCCGTTCGAAGACAAAGGCGGCTATTTTCAGGGGCGCTACTATCAGGACATTGCCATCGAGCGCGTCCTGGAGACCATCGCCGCTGAGAAGCAGCGCATCTTGCTGACGCTCGCCACCGGCACCGGCAAGACGTTCATCGCTTTCCAGATCGGCTGGAAACTTTTCCATGCCCGCTGGAACCTGGGACGTCAACCCGACCGCCGGCCGCGCATCCTTTTCCTCGCCGACCGCAACATCCTCGCCGATCAAGCCTACAACGCCTTCTCCGCGTTCCCGGAAGATGCGATGGTGCGCATTTCGCCGGAGGACATCAAGAAGAAAGGCAAGGTCCCCAAGAACGGCAGCATCTTTTTCACGATCTTCCAGACCTTCATGGCTTCGGCAGGCTCAGCCACCGGGCATCAGCTCGAAGGGTACTTCGGCGACTACCCGCCCGACTTCTTTGACTTCATCGTCATCGACGAATGCCATCGCGGCGGCGCCAACGACGAAAGCAACTGGCGCGGCATCCTCGAATACTTCGCCCCCGCCGTCCAGCTCGGCCTTACCGCCACGCCCAAGCGAAAAGACAACGTCGATACCTACAAGTATTTCGGCGAGCCGGTCTATGTCTATTCGCTCAAGGACGGCATCAACGATGGTTTCCTCACGCCGTTCAAGGTCAGGCAAATCTCCACGACCCTCGACGAATACGTCTACACCGCCGACGACATGCTCGTCGAAGGCGAGATCGAGACGGGCAGGCGCTACACCGAAGCCGACTTCAACAAGATCATTGAAATCAAGGAACGGGAAGCCCATCGCGTCAAGCTTTTCATGGAGCAGATCAATCAGAATGAGAAGACGCTGGTTTTCTGCGCCACGCAAGCTCACGCCTTGGCCGTGCGCGACCTCATCAACCAGATGAAGACCATTGCGGACCCGAACTACTGCCACCGCGTGACCGCCAACGATGGCGCCCTGGGCGAGCAGCACCTACGCGACTTTCAGGACAATGAGAAAAGCATCCCGACCATTTTGACCACTTCGCAAAAACTATCCACCGGCGTCGATGCCCGCAACATTCGCAATATCGTGTTGATGCGCCCGATCAAATCAATGATCGAGTTCAAGCAGATCATCGGCCGCGGCACCAGGCTTTACGACGGCAAGGATTATTTCACGATTTACGATTTCGTGAAGGCCCACCAGCATTTCAGCGATCCCGAATGGGATGGCGAGCCGGAAGACAACACGACGGACGACGGTGGTGAAGACGAAGGTAGAGGCGGCGGCGCAGGAGAAGGCGGTAAAAAAGGCGGCGGCGGTGGTATTCACCCACCCAGGCCGGCCAAGATCAAGGTCAAACTTGCCGACGGCAAGGCCCGCGCCATTCAGCACATGATGATAACGACGTTCTGGCATGCCGACGGCACGCCCATGTCGGCCCAGCAATTCATGGAAATGCTCTTCGGCAAGCTGCCCGAGTTCTTCAAGAACGAGGCCGAGTTGCGCGCCCTCTGGAGCGATCCGGACACGCGAGCCAAGTTATTGCAAGGGCTTGCCGATACGGGTTTCGGCAGCGACCAGCTCGCCGAGATGCAGAAGATTATCGACGCGGAGAAAAGCGACCTATTTGACGTGTTGGCGTTTGTAGCCTACGCGCTCCCCACGGTGACCCGCGAGGAGCGGGCCAACGCGGCCAGGGGCGCGATCACTACGCGATTCAACAGCAAGCAGCAGGCCTTTCTCGACTTTGTGCTCTCGCAATACGTCAAAGTCGGCGTGCAAGAACTCGGCAAGGACAAGCTTTCGCCGTTGCTCAAGCTCAAATATACCGCCATCGCTGACGCCGTTGCCGACCTGGGCAAGCCGGAAGAAATCGGCAAAGTTTTCGCGAGCTTCCAAAAGTTCCTATATGTCCTCGCAGCTTAGTATCAATTGGCCGAGGGCTGTGTGCGCCTTCATAATGACCGTTGCTCCTGACAACGAACACGACGCCTTCGACAACCCCGCCAAAGCGCGGTGCCGGGCCGGGACTCTCCGCGCCCTGCGTGAGGCGGCCTAACGTTGGCGGCGTTGGCTCGTTAGAATAAATCTCCGACGGGGGATTGGCGATGGAGCTGCGATTCTGGATGGATGCCGAGACGGGATTGCCGCACATCTACGATCACGGCGTAACCGAGGAAGAAGTGCAGCAGGTGCTCACCCGGCCTGGAAACGAGTTTCCCGGCACTGAAGGCTCCCGGATTCGCCAAGGGCAGACGGAAGCGGGGAGGTATTTACAGGTGGTATACGCGCCCGACCCAGGCGGCGAGAGCCTTCGTCGTCACGGCATACGACTTGACTCCGAATGCCAAACGAGCGTATCGCCGCCGTCAACGGAGAAAAAAGCGATGAGCAAAAAAGTGAAACAAAAGTATCCGCCCGGATGGGATGAAGAGCGAGTACGCAGGGTCGCCGAGCATTACGACAATCAAACCGACGAGGAAGCCGTCGCGGAAATCGAAGCGGCGTTGGCCGACGAAAACCAGACCATGATGTCGGTTCCGACTGAGCTGGTGCCGGAGATCATGAAGCTCATCAACAAAAAGCGTCCAGCGTGAGCGGATGATGCCCCTGTCCGACCGCCAACACGACGCCTTCAACAACCCCCGCCAAAGCGTTGTGCCGGGACGGGACTCTCCGCGCCCTGCGTGAATCCGCCCATCTATTGTGGGAGGAAACCCTCACCCCCGGGTCCGGAGGGCGAAGGGAGAATGTCCGTCTGCGCTGCGACTGGTGCGAATTGATGGGCGCCACCGGCCTCTTGACGCTCGACCTGCTCGAGCGCGAAGGCGTGCTGACCGACGGTGGGTTTGTCGGCGTCGACCTTGACCCGGCGCGCATCGCCGGTTTTCGCGAACGCCGGCCGGACTTGAAATGGGTCGCCGGCAACCTTTACGAACGGCTCGACGCGCCCGAGCTGGCCAAGGTCGGCGTCCTCAACCTCGACGAATACGGCGAGGTCGGCAATCGCGGCGCCCAGGTCGATTTCCCGCTCATCCGCGGCCTGGTCCAGCGCGGCCTGGAAACCTTCGGCGAATTCGCGCTGTTCTGGAATCAAGACCTCGACGCCCCCGCCCGCCGAGGCCAGGACCGCGGCATCGCGCTGCGCCGCCACGCCGACATGGTCGCCGAAACGCTGCGCGGCTGCCTGCCCTGCCGTGAACTGACCTCCGCCATGCTGCTCCCCGAAGCCGGCGAAACCCAGATCAACGCGGGCTTCGTCGGCGTCCTCGGCGCGTTCGAGATCTATCGCGGCAAAAAAGGTGGTCATCGTATGGCCAACCTGCGGGTGATCGTTCGGTAAATCCCCGGACCATGCATTTCGTTGGCCCCCTTTCTTCCTCCGTCGTCTTTTCTGTCTCCTCGTAGCCCGACTGAGAAAGGCTGCGGGGCCAGAAATAGAGTATCGCGAGGAGGCATCCGTGTCGCTCCGGCATTTGGCATTCCGTGGATGCGATACTAAAGGTAACGTAAATTTCGGTAAAAAGCAGTTACAGTGAAAGTAAGTGGCTCCGAAAACGAGGACGCGGCCCGGTGATTTCCTTTCTTCCGGTTCGTCGATGCCCTTCTTCGGGAGGAGATTTGGATGCCTCGAAAACTAGCATTTCTGGCTATGTTGGCGTTTACGGCGGGATGCCAAAATGTGCGGGACGTTTCTCATGAGGAAATGCACTACGCGAAGATAAAGCGGACTTGTCAACTTGTTGGGAATTGCCAGCTTTGGCGGCAATCGTCGCCGTTTGCGAAGTACACCATCCTTGTGCCGGTCGGCCGGTCCGAGGAGTGTGAGGGTGTCCTGCCGGCTGGAACGGAGGTCGTCGAACGAATCGTGCGGGAAACGCAACGGCCTCTTTTAAGAAGCCCTAAGTTCGACGAGGTGCAAACGGATTACGCGATTGTGACGGTCGCTCACCCCAGGCAAGCGAACACATCAGTAAGAGCCGCGGTAATGTTTGCGTATCTTCGTGAAAAATAAAGACTCCCGACCCCTTTTAGTTGGCCGGCTTGGCGGACCGCTCGAAGGCCCTGGCGAACCTCAAAGTACCGGCTCCCGCGCTGCAAAAGAACCCGGATGTCAAACCAGAAACGGGGGAGACTTCGGGCGAGAGCGCGCTGCAAATGCGCTGCATTTGGTGCAGCGCACGTAGTCATTCGGAGACACTCGCTGACATTGGCGAATCGGAAGAGAAAAACAAAAACCCTGGCCAGTGCCAGGGTTATGTCGCCACCTGTCATCCAGAGGATACAGTTGGCAATGTGGAGGCGCCGGGAATTGAACCCGGGTCTCGGTGTACTTCAGTGCCGGCATCTACGTGTGTAGCCTGTCATTTTTGGCGGGCCGAACCCGCCGCGTTCATCCCAGGGCGTCTGGCAAGCGAGCCGCCTTTGGGACTAATCGGTAGTGTTTTTTAACTCGTGCCGCCTCCGATGTCGACCCGCCTCGCGACGGGCCCGGGCACGAGCGATCCCGATTTGGCAACAGAAAGAACGGCGTCTCGGTCAGAACCCCGCTAATTCCGGGCTACCGCTTTATTAGGCAGCCATGCTGAAGTTAGGTTCAGCAATTAAAATGCGACCAGGTTTTTAACGTGGCCTCCCGATCATCCACGACACGCCGCCCAACACCTCCCATACCCGATCGAAACCAGATCGCCCCCGACGAAAAACCCACCAGAACCAATCCGGCGGGTTTTGGAGACTCCTCTATTGTATCGGCAATTCCATGCCGAAGACAAGAGCACAACGGAGGTTCGAGTTAGCACGACGCGCAAGCCTCACGTTGCTCAACTGTCCTTGTCGACCCCGTGATTTTTCTGACACTCCTCCTCCCCGAGCCAACGTCGCTGGAGGTGCGGAATGTGAAGCTTGCGCGTGATGTCACTCGCGAGCGCGTCGTGCTACCCTGAAAAAACAACCCGTCTACGGCGCGTGCGAAAACGCCTCCACCATCCCCGCTTGCATTTCTTCAGGCGTCATATCCTTGATGTGCGTCGCCAGCGACCACTTATGGCCGAAGGGGTCCATCACGACGCCGTAGCGGTCGCCCCAGAACATGTCCATCGCCGGCATCACGACCGTCGCGCCGGCATCAACGGCCCGTTTCATCGCGGCATCGCAATCGGTTACATAGCGGTGGATTGTCACGGGCGTGCCCTTGAGCGCGATGGCGGTTTGCGACGCGCCGCCGCAGTATTCCGGAAAATCATCCGCGAGAAACACGAAACTCGATCCGATCCGCATCGCCGCGTGCATCAGGCGTTTGCCGTCCGGCGCCGGCATGCGGTGAATTTCCTCGGCGCCAAACGCCTTCTTGTAGAACTCCAGCGCATCGGCGCCGGGACTGCACACCAGATGCGGAATCAAGTTTTCGTGCCCCGGCGGAATCGGTTGAACGGACTTGCTCATATCGAAACTCCTTGTTTTTTTTTCGTAGGACAGGCGTCTCGCCTGTCCGGATGGGATATACCTGCCTCGTCAATGCGGACAGGCGGGACGCCTGTCCTACGGGGACAGCGCCTTCAAACGCCCTCATGGGCTTGTTTCAACGTTTGAATGTCGATCTTCTTCATCCCCAGCATCGCCTTCATCACCCGCTGCGATTTGACCGGGTCAGGATCGGCCAGCAATTCCGTCAGCGTCGTCGGCACGATCTGCCACGACAGGCCGAACTTGTCCTTGAGCCAGCCGCATTGCACCTTGGCGCCGCCCTCCGACAACTTTTCCCAGTAGTTGTCGACTTCTTCCTGTGTCTGGCAATTGACGACGAACGAGATCGCCTCGGTGAACTTGAAATGTGGCCCGCCGTTGATGCCGACAAACGACTGCCCCTCCATCTGAAATTCCACGGTCATCGCCGAACCGGCGGGCCCCGGCCCCGCTTCGCCATAACGCAGCACCTTGCCAACGCGCGCGTTCGGAAAAATCGACACGTAAAAGTTCGCTGCCTCCTCCGCCTGCTGATCGAACCACAGAAAGGGCGTGATTTTTTGGATCGACATGGACTTCCCTCCTCTCATATAGGACAGTGACTGTGAGAATTCTTCCACTTCCTGCACATTAGTCGAGTGCGAAAGACAGGAATCGACAACCCGATCCGAAAAAACCATTTTTCTTGCTATCGCCTCTGACCGCTTGTACACTTATTTCGTCGCGACTCAATGCCGCCTCCCAAGGACAACACGCATGCCGCAAGCGAAGTCGGTAACGGCCGCCCGTTTGGAGAACAACAAGGTTCTCCCAGAGGATCGCCCGGTCCACGAATGGTATCGGTTCGTCCTTTCCTATCCGCCCCATCTGGTTCGCAATTACTTGGAAAAATTCGGAATCGGGAAAGAGGGCTTGGTGCTGGATCCGTTCTGCGGCACTGGCACGACGCTCGTCGAATGCAAAAAGCTTGGCATCCCCAGCGTAGGCGTCGAAGCCAATCCCGTCGCGCACTTCGCCAGCTGCGTGAAGACCGATTGGCGGCCCGATCCGCGGCGATTAACTCGCGATGCCAACAAGATCGCGGACCAAACCTTGGACATTCTACGCGGACAAGGTTTGGAAGATGAACCCTTTCAACTCAATGGCAACAGTCATGAACTGTTGAGGTTGTCGCCGGAACTGAACAAGCTGATTCTGACCGACTCCATCAGTCCCTTGCCGCTCCACAAAACGATCCTGCTCCGGGACCGCCTGGACGCCCTAGCGCCCCCGGCCCTTCTCGGCCATTTGCGTCTCGCGTTGGCCAAGGCGATCGTCAGTCACATCAGCAACTTGCATTTCGGTCCCGAGGTCGGAGTGACCAAACCCAAACCCGACGCCGCCGCGATCGCCCCCTGGTTGACCCAAGTTCGGGTCATGAGCGAAGATCTTGCTCAAGTCAACGGCGCGGCCGTCGTCCCCTCCAAAGTCCATCTTGGCGACGCGCGCTCCCTGTCGGCCCACCTGGAACCCGCTTCCATCGACGCGATCATCACCTCGCCGCCCTATCCGAACGAAAAGGACTACACTCGAACGACCCGGTTGGAGTCCGTACTGCTGGGCATGATTCGCGGCAAAGAGGATTTGCGGACTCTTAAGAAGGAACTGGTGCGCTCCAACACCCGCGGCGTGTATAAGGCCGATAGTGACGACGCTTTCGTCGAGCAGCACGCCGAAATCCAGCGCATCGCCCGCGCCATCGAAGCCCGCCGCATCGAACTCGGCAAAACTTCCGGATTCGAGCGTCTTTACGCGCGCGTGACCAAGCTCTATTTCGGCGGGATGCATCGACATCTCGCGGGCTTACGTCCCTTCCTACGTCCCGGCGCCCGCCTGGCGTATGTCGTCGGCGATCAGGCGTCCTACTTGCGCGTCATGATTCGCACCGGTCAGATTCTGGCCGACATTGGGCAATCGCTCGGATACGTCGTTGAAGGGATCGATTTGTTTCGGACTCGGCTGGCGACGGCGACGCGCGAGCAACTTCGCGAGGAAGTTGTCGTATTTCGTTGGCCAGGACTAAAGCGGCATCGTCCAGGGTATTCATGGAAGGAGACTTGATCGCCCTGTTCGAGTTCGTTTTGCAAGAACAAGGTGTCGCAGTCGCCCAAGAAAAGCACTACAAGCTCGTCACGCCAAACGAACTCGCGCTGGATGAATTGCGATCCTACGCCAACGTGGGCGGTTAGAATCGCCATCCATCCGGCGCGTTCCCTCCGCTTACCTTTCCACCAACGTGCTGTAGCTATACGTCAACTGCTTCTCCTCCCCCGGATTCAGCGTCACCACCCACAGAACCTCGTTGACGGGATTCACGTCGGTGAGGCTGCCGGGCAGGAGCGTCAGTCGGCCGCCGGCGCTGGCGTTGTCGATGATGCCGCGGGCGTTGTAAGCGACATGCACCTTGACCACTTCCTTGCGATGGTTGTTGAGCTTGAGTTCGCCCTTGATGTAGATCTTGCTGTAATCGCGCCGGCCGACGGCGACTCGTTCCAGCGACCGGGCTTTGTCGAGTTCCTCCATGCTTGAGGTGCGGATGCTCAAGGATCGCGTCACCTTGACGCGCGTCTCCTCGCCGGCATTGGTCCAGAAGCAGGTGCGTTGGCCGTTGAAGCGGCCGTCCGCAACAATCATCGCCGGCGCCGTGGTCAGCGGAAACTTGAACGGGTTTTTGAACGCCAGCACATCCCACATGTCGTCCTTGCTCGCTTCGCGCAGGCCCAGATCGCCGACGGGACGGGTGACGTTCCATTCGATGATGCGTTCGTAGTCGGTTTTGCCCGTGTCGATGGTCAGCGACAACGCCTCGCCTTGCTTCAAGGATCGTTTGCCGATGGGTTGGAAGTGCAGGTCGACGCCTTCGCCCGCGGGAATGGCGCCCAGCGTGATCGAACGCGCCGTCGAATGGAAATTGTTCGTCAGACGCCCCCCCTGCCCGAAAATCGCGAAATCGCCCCCGCCGCTCGGTCGAGCGATTTCCTGGAAGAAGCGTTGCCAGCTGGTCTGTGCTTGCAACGGCGAGGCGACATGGGCGAATTCGATGCTCGGATAGCCCGAAATCAGGCTAATCTCCGCGTCGGCGAAATCGCTCAACTCGTTGCGCACGACAGTGGCGAACTCGATGCCCATCTTCTTGGGATCGCTAACATCGAGCTGATAGCTCGGTGCCCAGGCCAAGCCGTTGGCGAGATAGGAAACGTGAACCACCGGCGCCTTCTCGCTCTTGCCCACCGCCAGGATGAGCGTCGCCTTGCTTCGCATTGCCTTCGCGCCCGCCTCGTCCGTTTCGACCGCGGCCACCTCGCCGACGTTGATGTACATGAAGCCCTTGGCCGTCTTGAGCACGAAGAAGCGGTTCGGCTGGGGATCGTCCGCCCGTGCCCGTTTGTCCATTTTCGGCACCGTGCCGGTCGCGGGCGGCATCTTGGAGCCGTTGAAGAACACGGTCACCTTCTTGCCTTGAAAGATTTCCTGCAGCGAGCCATCCTGGATTTGATCCTCCGGCACGGGCACGTCGCGCTTCTTGAGGAAGGCTTCGACTTTGGCGTTGCTCTCGATCCAGAACGTCCCGTGAATCGCGTCGGGCACATCGTCGAGGCGATACATGCCGGCGCCGTCGACCTTCACTTCGCGCTTCACCACCGCCAGCCCGTTCTTAAATAGGCCAAGGGAAACGATCCGGCTTTTCGCCGAAATCTCTTTTTCGGCCTGGGCAAATAGCCCGGACGGTAGGAAAGGAAGGGCGGCGGCCGCCAAAATCAACGCGCGCACCATGGCTGTCTCCAATAAAGTGATTTGGGATTCCTTCTCCATTAGAACGAATGTCGACCGTAATCCGTTTGAAATTCGCCGCGCCATTCGTCAGAATAAACTCCATTCCCGCATCACCGCGTGCGGTTCTCCACCGCGATCCTGCCCCCTGGCCCATGAATCGGAAGCGCGGATTTGAACGCTTCCCTTGGAGATTCCCATGCCACGCCGCCTGGCGCTTACGATATTCGCTTGGTTTCTTGCCGCTTCGAGCGCCGTTGCTCAACCTACCGTCGTCGAGGTCAAACACGGCGCCCCGGTGTTGGCGCTCGCCTGGTCTCATGATGGAAAGCAAGTCGTCTCCGCGGATCAAAGCGGCGGCATTCGCATCACCGAACATCCCTCGGGCAAGGAAACGCTCGTCCTGAACGCGGGCGCCGCCGTCTCCGGCATCGTGTTTTCCCGCGACGGAAAGCTACTCGGCCTAAAATCCGGAGGCTCGGACGGCCCGCTCAGCGTCTGGGACATCGCGGCCAAGAAGAAGCTCAAGCAACTCGCCTTCAAGGGCTACTCCTGCTCGGATTTGGCGTTTACCGAGGATGGGCAGACGCTGGTCGCCGCGGGCGCCGGTGAGCACATGATCTGGCATCACACCAAGGGCGGCGGATCGGGCAGCAAGTCGGGCAAGGTTCCCGACGGCAGCGCGCCCGCCGTTTCCGCGGCCGGCCGGATCGTGGCGTGGGCCAATCCCGCGGGATACGCCCAGTTCTTCCACATCGATCAGCGCAAGTTTCAACGCATGCAGCTGGGTCCGACCACCGCCCTCGCCCTTTCCCCCGATGACCGTTGGCTCGCCGTGGGCAATCCCGATAAGACGATCCGCCTTTGGGCCGTCCAGGGCAGCGAACTCAAAAAGTTCGAAGGTTTGCGCGATCCGGCGGCGCTGTTGCATTTTTCCGCGAACGGCAAGCTGCTCGCCGCCGCCTCGGCTACCGATCCCGTCGTGCGTATTTGGGATTTGGCCTCGACGCACCTGCGCCGCCGCGTCACCGTCGGTTCGACCGGCGTCAAGGCGCTCGCCCTCTCGCCCGACGGCATCAGCCTCGCGGTCGCCAACGGCAGCAAACTGCAAATCTGGAACGTGGCCACCCGCGACCTGGGCGATCTTGGCAAACCCAAAGAACTTTCCGCCGCCGCGCTGAAGGCCGCTTGGGAGCAACTCGGCGGCGGCGATCCCAATCGCTCGGAAGCCTCCTTCCGCGAGTTGGCCTCCG
>Ga0163144_10028449_pt1 | contig 10780 bp, 8 predicted proteins | sample OliLak19BULKMAT1_FD_123175 | JGI IMG/M metagenome (GOLD analysis project Ga0163144, IMG submission 123175) | Freshwater microbial mat bacterial communities from Lake Vanda, McMurdo Dry Valleys, Antarctica - Oligotrophic Lake LV.19.BULKMAT1 | ecosystem: Environmental > Aquatic > Freshwater > Lake... | reverse complement strand
TTACAATCTTGTTCTTACTATCAACAACAACGATCCCTTCATTGGCGGCTTCAAGTGTCGCTTGTTGCAAAGCAATAAGTCCGCGAAGCTCGACTGAACTCACTTCAAGCGAGCGTTCAATAAGCGCACGATCTTCATCGAAATTACGATATGTCTTACTCACTATTTCAAGAAGCTCTTTCCACGGTGACTGGGCTTCTTCTGGAGAAAGGTCCGTATAGCGTTGCAGCTGACGAATAAGTGTAGGGTGCATATTATTCTTCTTTAAAGGTGGTGATCGTCATTGTTTGATTGTGTAACCGACACTGCTTCTCAGTAGGAGCACCGGGACAGATTTCGCCGTACGAATAGAACCCAGTGAGTACGGTCTTCTCTCCTAGTATAGACCGCACTGCTTCAGTTTCTTCTTCTATACGCTCTTTGAGAACAAGCTTGCGACCAACACAACTAATAAGAATAGCCAATTGTGGATCATGCATCCCACCCAGTGCACTTAAGCTAGCAGCACCTGAAGCCCCTTCAATAAGTCTCTCGAAGTTTGCTTTCATGAGTGTTGCTGATACCCCTTGTGGCATGTCACCTGCAAAGGTCATACTTTGTTCTGATTCATCCACAGCAAGGAGTGTACGCACTACCTCACTTCTCGTATCAACATCAGTGAAATTTAGTCGCATAGGAAATAATAGACCTGAACTAGGAAGATCTATTGCCTTGGGACCAAGATATTCTTTATAGAGCTCAAGTGCTGGACGTCCGTCAAGCTCATATAGCACATTCCCCTTTGAGCGAGTAATAACACGATCTGGGCCAAAGATATCCCATCCACCAAGAGAACCATACCCAATAGAAAGTTTCGCGCCATAAAATCCAATAAGAACAATCTGTTTCTCCTTAGGTATTTTATTTAAGCCCACCACCGTATGTTTAAATGCTGCACCATCCCCTACTAAACCACCTGTTACTGAAACACCTTCTGGCAACCCTTTTGTGAGTCCAGATACAAGTGCTGTGCCATTTACAATAAGACCGTCTGAAAAGACCATTACATGTGTAAGTCCTTCATAAGAGAGCTGTTGAGCGAGAGAAACACCTACATGTTCACTTTCGTCCACATGAGCGATTGTAGTCTCTACACACGCAATCTTCGTACTCTCAAAAGCAACTGCAGTGACACACAACGAATTGTCATATACATGCGTATCGAGTATTTCTCCTGCTGTTGAACAAAATATAATCGGTGTTTCTGGGTATATATTTTGTATATGTGTTACATGCTCTTCCTCAGACACCTTTTCTCTTCCCCCAAATACAAAAACAATATTTGCTTTAGTAGAAAGCATGCCTTGCACCTCTTTCCACCCACCGGAGTGAGTCCATAAACGTTGTTCGATAGCTAATGCCATATCTCTATCTATGCAGTATACAACCATTATTGCTTAATCAGGACGACTGCATCTATAACTGTGCACAGACTAATGCCTGCGGTACTGCTAGTACCACATCTTTTTTGATTGTCTATTTCCTAAACCGCCCAACACCCTTCTTTTTCTATTGAATGCATCTTGAGTCCCGCACACCAATGTGGTTTGTATTGAATTAAAAGTGTTTCGCTTTAGGAATAGTAAATCCAAGAAATGCGAGGAAGAGTGCAATTGCTACGAGAATGAAATAAAACCGGTACGGAGATGCATTTTTGGGAAGACCTTGGTTGACATCATTTTCCGCAGCCTCGGCAATCGACGGCAAAAGCTGATTCATGAATTCATTTTCCTGAGGTGAAACTTCATTTGTTGCTTCAGCTCCTAATACTAACGGCTCGATGACTGAGGATAATGAGAGTGGTATTTGAAACTCATCTGAAAGATTGAGTCTAGGAAGTATAGTGATCTTACCGTTAAATTGATGATTCATGTTTTTTATATCAACTGACGTTATGCGCGTAGCAAGCGTGTAGACCCCACTCTCTACTCCGTTCTTAAAGCTAAGATCGTACAAGATCTCAATTTCTTCATGCGGTAATACGTCACCGAGTTCAAATATTTCATTTGCAATTTGATTGGATTGCGGTGAAAAAAGTAAATCATGAAGGACCACATTTGAGACCGTGTCATTAGACAAATTTCGAACGATGAGGCGTTCGGTAATCGTCGTACCGAGAAATGGATTTATCGTTGAAGATGCGGTCATTCTTTCTACACGAATGACCGAAGGATTTACAGCATTTGCATCAATTTCACCTACAACTCCTTTTCCTCTTGAAACTGACGAGAGGCTTATTCTTACATTATTTGATGAACGTGAGTGCGAATCCGTTTTAACGCTTACCACATCGCTATTATCAACAATATTATTATCTGTCTCGCGACTCATCACCATCACCTCGTTACTAATTAAGGTACCGTAGCTCGTATCTTTTACTCTCCCAGAGTACCGCACTTCAATTGCTTCACCTGCAGCAAGATTAGGAAGTTTCCATACGAGATTTCCCGTTGCAGCATCGGCAGTATACGGAAGGGATGCATCTTGTATATCTAGGAAGCGTGCATCATATGCGTCTTTAAGTACAACATTTGACGCAGTCGAATCTCCATTATTGATGACCGTGAAAGTGTATTTAAGAATACTTTCATTTTTAATTTTAGAAGGAACGTCAACTTTGCCACCAATCCAAAGATCAGGACGCCCAAATGCAATATTTCCATTAAAATCTCCCAGGATATTTACTATCGCAAGAATCCAATTACGTCCGACGACGGTTGCATTCGCAATATTCATAATATTTACTCCTGCATATGCATTTCCTGTAGAAATGAGTGCCGTTTCGGATCCTGTAATTGCATTTTCTCCCGTGAGCGCAACAACATTCACGTTATTATGGATAGATGCTGTATTCTTTGCCTTCACCCCTATGTTTGCATTACCCATGGCTAAATTTCCCATTACATTTTTATCAAAAAGATAAATTCCTCCCTCTCCATCATCCATCCAACCAAGATTATCGGGAGCGCCGAATATTTCTCCAGCCCAATCTCCCTGCACTCGAAAAAGAATTGAAACACTCTGACCACCGACGAGTGACGTGTTGAGTTGATTAAACACATTCCCTACCGCAGTACTATTTCCTGTCGAAATTGTTGAGGATCCATTCCCCACTGCTGTATTATTCCCTGCTTCAGCATTCAAATTAACATTATTAACGACATCAGCAGTGTTTGTAACATCAAGTGAAGAGGGCGAAGCGCTATTGCCTATCGTATTAAAGAACCCTGAGAGGCTCGGAAATATAATATCTCCGTTAACATCTTGAAATGCATTCATTGTAACCAAAAGATAATTTGAATCAATCACATTGGTATTCGCAACATTCACAAGATTAACTCCTGCGTAAGCATTTCCCGTACTGATACTTGCATTTCCGCTTCCCTCAATCAAATTTCCGCCAGTTGTCGCATTAATGTACAGCTCATTATTAATAACTGCGTCATTTGATATATTCGTATGTACTGTATCTGAAGAGCACGTGGTGAGTGAGCACCCAAAGGAAAGAAGCGAGTTATAGAAATCTCGTAAATCAAAATCTTCTAAGAGCGTTTCAAAAAAGTTTTTAAAAACGACAACACCGTCTGAGTTTACAAAATTAGTATTTACAAGATTAAGGATATTTGCAAGTGCAATTGAAGAACCTGAAACGATTTCGGTATTTCCCAAAGGAGTCGTACTCCCAAACTCATGAGAAGGAACTGTTGATGTCCCTGCATATGAAGTCGTAGTTGCCTCCGTACTTGTCCCACTCAATTCTAACGAAGTTGAAGAACTTGTTATTGACGAGACCGGAAGACTTACAATATCACTCAGCGTACTTGTGGAGGAAGAAGTACTTTGTGATTCCTGTTCTTCAGTTATCGGAGGTGAAGCAGTAGTTTGGGTGATCGAAGAAGAAGCCTGAGATGATGTCGATGTACCGCTTGTGGACGCAGTCTCTGTTTCAGATGTGTCTATCGTTAGTTCAGCACCTGCTTCAATTTCAGATTCCAAATCTTTTGACTCAGAAGAAGTTCCTATTTCTTTTAATTCTTCTTCAGAGTCGCCAACATTTGATGTCGTAGCTGTAACTATATCACTTTCCACACTTTCTTCATCTTCTGCCACGACGTTTTGGGATCCTATATCCTCTTTTTCATTTGAAGACTCGTTCGAGGAAGTTTCACTTTCTTGAATGGTATTCGTCGGTATGCTTTCTGCGTTCTCGGTTGTATTCTCAACCTCGGACGAATCAGACTCCCCTCCTCCAGACCCTGATGTCATTACTTCTTCTGCGATTACTGCATGAAAGGGCGAAAATGCAATACCGCTCAGCATGATCAGCATCAGAAACGAGGCAAGTGCTTTTCGTAGGGTGAATAGTTTCATAATAAATAGTATTTATTTTCTAATGTGAAAGAATGCGTACCTGTTTTCAGATAAATCCTGATTTTTGCGAACAAAAATTCAGTGCTTATCTGAAAACAGGAATTTCCTGTTTTCAGAGTCGTTGCTTAATTTCGAGTGATACGTGTGACTGTTCGTCCTGAGATTGTGACAACTTCGGCAAGAGAATCAGATACGCCAGTTTCCACAGCGCCTCCTACCCCACCGTTACCGCCCGAACCTCCCGTACCCCCCATAGCCTCACTTCCCATTCCACCGCCCATCGCTTCTCCGCCATCATTTCCATTTCCACCCTGATCACCCATTGACTCATTGTCGCCAGACATTGCAGCGACACCTACTGAGTTTGAGAGCAATGCATCGTTCATATTTTCTACAGTGATGTCATCGTTTGTAGAAACATATGTACGTGTATAAGAGATTTCCATGTTGTCGTGTTCTTCAGACTGAGCTTGATTTGATGTATTTTCATCTGAAGTGATCTGCCAATCACTTGCGTGTGATTCACTATGATTTTCACTCCCAGAACTTGTAAATTCTGAACTTGATGCATCAGCGTTCCATGTCTCACTTGATTCGGTACTCGTACCATTATTACCAGTTTCTGAATTTTCTGTAGATGATTCAGATGATGAACTATCACTTTCCGCTACATCGTATTCAGACGCCCCATCTGAATCATTTGACTCAGAAAAACTTTCGCCATAACTCTGATTGCGATTTGATGAAGACGACATAGACGAGCCCATTTCTGAATTACTCCAGAGGGTTTCGTTGTATTGATTTTCATCACTTTGATTATCTTCAATCTCTGTCTCTGTTGAATTTACATCATTTGAAATGAACACTGTGCCAATAGCGTTTCCTGAAGTGATACTTCCCCCTGCACCACCCATTCCTCCATTACCACCATCTCCGCCAGTAGCAGTACTATCTTTTCCGCCTCCCATTGCATGTTCACCGGTGCCTGCGTTCCCTCCACGCGCGCCTCTAGAAACATTGCCCCCAGAACTTGCTGTCACAGTTACAGCATTTGAAACACTTGCAGTATTTGTATTAGTAACAGTAATTGAGTCAGCAAATGCGAGCGGTGTAGCAGTTGTGAGTGCCATCGCAAACATTGCAAGACCAGATAGAATTTTTTTCATGTTTGTTCTTTTAAATTAAAATTTTAAATGTAATTGCTATTGCTAAACTTTTTCTTCATACCTCCTCGAATGTGAAGCAAAGTGTCGACCTCAAAGAATCAAAATCTTCATTTCTCTGCACTTAAAGCTCATAATAAAAAAATTACTATGAAGTAAATATGAAGAATTCATTTTTTATAAAATTTTTATAGTGCACCCTCTGATTACTACTCCGAAAGAATTACATCTATAGATTTACCGCCTGTAAGTAAAAAATTAAATATTTAAGATTGTTAAGACCATGTTGAACTTGAAAGAGATAGTGATACGGGTACACTTACACACGTCATAAAATCTATGACGGTAACGGCAGCATCTCCTACATTCATCGTGTAGGGAAGATTCATATAACAAACTTATTATGGTGCTAAGGTGCTCTCGTTGATCGCTCTTGGACTAGAAACTAGAATGAATACCTGAATAAAAAGATCCATTTTTGTAAAATCGACAAAAGCTCCAGCCCATGACTCGTTCTTAGAATACTCTGTAAGATATGACTACTTGAGGAGCCTCGATCACTCTCGTGCGGTTAGTGTTTTCTGAAACGGAGTTAGAACTTTCCAGCATGAAAAAAGAAAATTATAGTGAGTGCTTAGCTAACATTCTTATTCACCGACATTACCTCAATGGTACCACCAGGAATACCAAAGTGCGGATGCTTTTTAAATATATCTGCAGCTGCTTCAAGTGAGTCAGCCTCTACAAACGAGTACATCATGAGGTCGTTGCGAGCATCTTCTACAATATTTCCAGTGACACGCTTTGGTTTTCCTACTCCTGCCGTCTCTGTAATTATAGCTTTATGCTCTGCCATCCATGCATTCCATTCATTTTTCATTTGTTGTTCCTGTCCTTTACGTTCCTCTTCGGGGAGTTTCATCCATTCATCAAGTCCAACATGAGGCATTTGATATGTGACTAAGAATTTCATACCCGCAATATAACATACAGATATATGAATCTCTTATGAAGTTGCCCCAAAAAGGGTTTTCTAATTGCTCGTTGTCATTGTCGCGAACGTATGTAGCAAGACGTCATAATTGAATGGGGCGCTTTAGACACTCCTTTTACATCTCTTTACTCTATAATCTGAGCAGGTTTATATTGCGCCTATGGATTGCGATCCATTACGGCACAAACTTGAGATAGTCGCTGTATCCAAGTCTCTCCATATCCTCTTTTGCTATAAACTTCATTGCCGCTGAATTCATACAATATCGTTTCCCACCACGATCTTGCGGACCATCACCAAAAACATGTCCGAGATGTGAGTCAGCAATTGTTGAGCGAATTTCTGTGCGAGTAGAAAAAATTCCCTTATCCACCTTTTCAACAACAGATGCTGACACAATCGGCTCTACAAACGACGGCCAACCAGTGCCTGAGTCAAACTTATCTTTTGAAGAAAAAAGTGGTTCACCAGAAACAATATCGACATAGATACCTGCAACAATGTTTTTATCGTACTCATTGTTAAACGGACTCTCTGTACCCTCTTCCTGTGTCACCTTGTACTGGAGAGGAGTAAGCATTGATTGCAATTCTTGTTCACTTGGCTTCACAAAGGTTATCCAAAAATTTTTTTCTGTTGGTACTGAATTCATAGAAGTACTGTTAGTTACTACCTCTTCTGGAGTTGGTGTCGGAACCGTATCTTCTCCCCAGTGTTTTTTAATAAAGGCATCACGTCTTGACCCTGATCGGTAATACGAATATTTTAGTGGATTCTTAATTGAATAATCTTGGTGGTATTCCTCAGCAGGCCAAAACTTTTCTATCGGCTCAATATAAAGCGCAAGTGGTTTTTCATAGATTTTTCGTTCATTCAGCGTTGCAACAACTTTTTCAGCGTCGAGATTCTCTTCTGATGTACTGTAGTATGCCGCAGACGAATACTCAATTCCTCGATCATAAAACGAGCCGCTTGGGTCTGTTGCATCACTGTGTCGTATTACGTATTCAACCAGATTTGCGTAGCTCACCTTTCTAGGATCATATGTTACTTCCACAACTTCTCTAAATCCTCGTTTTGCATAGTCTTTGTAGGTAGGGTTTTCCCCACTACCTCCCGCGTACCCCGACACGACATCTATGACCCCAGTATATTTTTGTAGATCTGCTTCAACGCACCAAAAACAACCACCGGCAAGGAGTGTTTTCTTTGTAACCACTTCCACAAGTGCAGGTTCAGGTGTAGGGTTGGGAGTATTTTTTGATTTAACCTCAGGTTCATCTTTGTTCATAGCAGCAACGCTATTATCACTCATACTCCCCTTCAGAGTAGCTTCCTCTTCCAGAGAAATGCTCACGTCGTCGTTAGGAGTAGTAATTTCAGTGAAAACCTCCTCATTTTGAGAAGACAGTTCTGAAATGCCTGCAGTTGCGCCTGCACTCTCTTCGCCTGATTTTTGCAGAATGCCGTAATATCCAAAACCTACGAAAGCGACTACGAAAATTGCTATAGATACATATTTTTGTATTTGTAATTCCATATGTAAAGTATACTTTACATATGGAATTACGCAATACTTGTCTGCAACTATCTAAAGTAGATATAAAGAAATCGTATTAAGCGTTTGACGCTGGGGGTGAGCTTCTTTGCTTGATAGAGTGATGCAACTTTGCGAATAATTCGCGAAGCAGTTGGATACGGAGCGACACGATTAAACAAATCGGAAATAGTGAGATTCTTACTTTTTGCCAAAAGTAATTCTCCAACAATCTCCCCTGCCTGTGGTGCGACGAGTGTACCTCCAAGAAGTAATCCTTTATTCCCGATAAATAGTTTCAGAAATCCTCGCGACCCGTCAACAATAGCGCGATCATCTTCTTCAAGAGATGCCGAAATGGTTTCAAACGCTATACCTCGTTTTGTGAGCTCGGAAGATGTAATGCCAAATGTTGCCACTTCTGGGGTGGTGTATGTCACCCAACCAAAAGAATCAGTATCAAGTTTTTTCTTAAACGGACTGAAGAAGTTTCGGAGTATCAAACGGGCATGTAGTTCTGCAGCGTGAGTGAACTGAAGCCCTCCTGCGACATCACCAACTGTGTACACGTCCTTATTGGTTGTTTCCAGATGTGAATTAACAAGTATCTTCGTACCATCTGGAGTAAGTCGAATTCCTGCCTTGTCTAATGCGAGAGCTTCGATATTGAGAACTCTTCCAATACCAGCAAACAGAGCGTCTGCTGGTAACGATTCCTCTCCAGTTTGTGTTGTGACCACAAGAGAGTTATACAAATATCGTATTGGGCGACTCGAAAGTAACACCCTAATACCCATAGTTTCAAGCTCTTTCTTCATAAATATTCTCACATCAGAGTCTTCTTTTTCAAGTAATTTTTCACCCGCATGTACGATAGTAACTTCAGATCCAAGCATAGAAAACGCTTGCCCTAACTCAAGTGATATAGGACCTCCTCCCACAAAGACAAATTTTTGTGGGAGTTTTGTCATTGCAAAAACTGTTTCGTTTGTATACACAGGAACGGTATCTATGCCATCCAACTCGAATTTCCGTGGACGTGAGCCAGTAGCTATAACTATCTTCTTTCCATAATATTCAACACCCGAAACAACAACACTACGTTTTCCTGTAAACGTTGCTTCGCCAAGCACAACGCTCATTCCTAGCTTTCTAAAGTACTCTGCATTTTCGTGAATGCGAAAAATATCCTGTTTTTCTTTTACGGATTGAAGAACCTTCTTAATATCAATGTCACCTTTGGTCGTAAGTCCATATTCTTTTGAATTTTTTCCTGAGTATATTTCCCGAGCGACATGAATAAATGCTTTTGAAGGAACGCACCCATGATTTAAACAGTCACCACCAATACTTTCATCATCCTTATCAATAAGAAGCACCTTGAGACCAATATGATTCATAAAACCAGCAACATTGAGTCCTCCTGATCCAGCGCCGATGACAATGATGTCGAATGCGTTATGTTCGCTTTTCATACATTCTACCGATTATTATGAGTGTAACAATTCCAAGAACGCTTAAGGCGATATTGAGTGGACTGAGCATGCGAAGCGATCCCCCGAGATATACAAAGAGAAATGTCCCAGGAATCATGCCAATGAATGAACCGAGTGTGTACGTACGGAGCGATACGGGTGTGACTCCGAGAAGGAAATTTGTCGCATTAAAAGGAAAGAGTGGTACGAGTCGGAGAAAAAGAATGGTACTCAACCCATTATCTTCAAGTTGAGCAACGTATTCTTTAATTCTGGGATACTTGGCAATAAGTGATTGGGCATGCTCTTTGAAAATGTACCGAGCGAGAAGAAAAGCAAGAACGGCACCGATTGTATTACCAATAAGTGCGACGACTGTCCCAATCCAGACTCCAAAGATGGACCCAGTGATGAGAGTGAACGGCGTCCCCGGGAAACCAAGTGGAGCTGCAATTGATTTAACAAGAATGAGAGCGCCAGCAACCATAAATGGATTCATTCTTTTTTGGTTTTCAAGATCTGTAAGAAATGCAACGACTGACTCTTGGTACATAAATGCAAGTGTGCCGCACACAAAAACGATGCCAAGGATAAGAAGTTTCTTATAGTGTATGTGCGTTGTCATTGAATGTTTTTTTGGTCGTTAATACTAATGCCATAAGTATAGATACAAAAGAATCAAATGTAAAGTAAACTTTACATGTGATTTGTGGAGAAGCAAGTGTTGTTGTTATAGACGGCTATCGCTATAGAGTCGTGTCACAAGCTTCGAGAGGACCATAGCAACGAGTACAACAACAAGCCATACGTCTACGACATCCTGAAGAGACTGGACAACAATCCCGATTGTAAGAAGTGCAGACCCAGTAAGAAATGCAACCCTACCCGATAGCATTCTGTGTGCGATCTCTCGTTCATCTTGTACATTTTCTCGAACAACGAAAACGGCAAACGACGCGAACGAAACGAGGGTTAATGCCAACACTGCCATATGCATCATGTTGGGCATCCAGAAATTAAATGGGTTCAAAAGGAGTATGGTGAGGACTATAAGTACGAATGAGATTACTATTTCTATATGCAAATTATTTTTCATAGGATATTTTGAAAACCTTCTCGACAGGCATATTAAAAAAGCCAGCGAGCTTTAATGCTAATAAAACTGAAGGCGTGTAGTTCCCCTTTTCAATTGCGATAATTG
>Ga0163144_10028448_pt1 | contig 10780 bp, 5 predicted proteins | sample OliLak19BULKMAT1_FD_123175 | JGI IMG/M metagenome (GOLD analysis project Ga0163144, IMG submission 123175) | Freshwater microbial mat bacterial communities from Lake Vanda, McMurdo Dry Valleys, Antarctica - Oligotrophic Lake LV.19.BULKMAT1 | ecosystem: Environmental > Aquatic > Freshwater > Lake... | reverse complement strand
TGAGGATGTGGATGCGCTTGCGCGGGTCGCGCGTGAACTCCGTGGGCCCCACGCCGCGCGGGGCGACGTAGGCCATTACCCAGTTGTTGGCCAGCAGCATCTTCTTCGTCGACTCAAACGAATCGCCTGCCTTGACCTCGCGCACGTCAGCCGGAAGCGTTCCCTCAATGATGCGCGGGAAACGTGTCGCATGTTCGCCCGCCCATTCCTGCCAGGCCTTGTCATCCAGCGCGTTCAGAACAAGCAGTTCAGGGTTGGCAGTTTTCTCCGCCTGCAGAAGAAACAATCGCAGACGCACATTATTTTGAGAAGTGAAATCGTGAGCGGACAGCGTGATGCCCTCCGCCGTTTGCGTATACGCGAGCTTGATATCCAGGGCCGGCGCGGATTCATCGGCGGGCCAGCCGGCAAGGGATTTGAGCCCTAGCTGCTTCAGCCATTCGTCACGCTGCCCCGCCCACTCCTTTTGATCTGCGGGAACCTTGGGAACCGGCGCCATTGGGACAAACGTCTCCTGAATCTTCGTATTGACTTGATCCTTTGGCTCTTCGCCCGGCTTGAACACGCGCAGTTGCTCCGGCTCGAAAAGCTTCTCGGCCACATTCCGAACGGGCCCTTCCTCGCCCTTGAGATGGCGGTTGAACCAGCGCATCGTCGGCACCTGTAGATCCTGCGTGTCCTTGTGCGGGCCTTCGGTGATCAGCAGGCCCAGATTCTTGTCGGCGGCGGTGGCTTTGGCGGAGGCGGCGGTCGGTTTCACAGCCGAAGCCGTGGGAACGACCGACTCGGCCGGCTTGAGCAGTTCGTAAATGGCGCGCGTCTTCACGAACGTGCGGTAAACGCCATCCAGCGGAAAGATCGTGTCTTTATCCGTGTTCTCCAGAAGCAGCGGACGCGGGGCCACCAGCGCGGAGACCTGGGCGAAATCCCAGCGATAGGTGTTCACATTGAACATGCAATCGCAGTGGCCTTCGATCACGCCATCCACCACGTGATTGCGCAGGTCGGTGATCCCAGCCGTCGGGCAGGCGGCCTTCACGCGTTCATCCAAAGCCGCAAGCCACCAGGACGTGGCGCCGCCGCCCGAGCGGCCGGTGACACCGAGGCGATTCTTATCCACTTCCGGGCGGCTGCTCAGGTAGTCCAAGGCGCGGATCGCGTTCCAGGCCTCAACGCCCGCGGAGGTGTAACCCCGGCTTTGCCACCACCACATATTCTCGCGGTACAGCCCATGATGGATGCCTTCGATCTCGCCCAGTTGCAGCGTGTCGACGATGAGAAACGCATATCCATTGCGGGCGAACCAGGCAGCCCAATGCTGGTAGGGAACCTTGGAGCCGTAAGCGACGCCATCTTTCTTGAACGTGCCGTGGCCACAGACATAGAGAATCGCCGGCGCGGGAGCAGCGAGCCCTTTGGGGAGATAAAGATTGGCGGTGACGTACAGGCCGGGCCGGGATTGAAAATGAACCTTTTCAACAGTGAATTCAGCGTGATCCAGCTTGCCGGTGGTGACGGCCTTGAGATCGGTGCGCTCAGGCCATGGAGAAAGGCCCAGCATCTCCTGAAACTGGGCGCGAAGCGTATCGCGCTTCTTCATCCAATCAGCCGCCGAGCGTATATCAGCAAACGTCGCTCCCTCAATAGCGCTGACTTCGGCCGCGAAATAGGCAGCCAGTGATTGATCGCCCGGACCTGGAGACGGGTTAACGCGCTTGAGATCATCGGCGCGCACCGGCAAGCTGAGAAGAAGGGCGAAGAGACAAAAGAAAGAGGTGCTTGATCGCGTCATCCGTGCTCCAGAAATGTTCGATGTGCATGCGAGGCGCTTATGTCTATTCGATTGAGAGGGATTTGTTTGCTCGATAGTGGAGGATTCGCGTGCTGAGGTGCCCAGTTCCGAGTGCGTGACACATCCGACATGCTTTTCGACCAGTGGGGTAGACATTCTTGTCTGCCCTGACAAACCTTTCCGATTGTTAGATGCTTTCCGATCCCTCACTCATCACGGTCGGAAAGCATCCAGCCTTCAAAACAGTTCCATCCGGCAGATAAGAATGTCCGCCCCACCGAGAGCCCGCTTGCCGAAGGTGTCAGAGACCCTGCACCTCAATGAGACGTCTGATGTCTTGTGTTTGACGGGCGGACGCATGATCATCGAACCGTGAAATGTATTCTGACCTTTATCGCCGCCGCTGCCGTCACTTTAACCGCTCATGGCGCGGAGGCGCAGGCGGATTGGCCGCAGTTTCTGGGGCCCGCGCGCAACGGCGTGGCAGACGCAAGACCTCTTCCCGCCGGGCCGGCGGCGGGGCCGAAGGTGCTCTGGGAGAAGCAAGTGGGGCGCGGGTGGAGTTCGCCCGTCGCCGCCGGGGGCAAGACGCTCATCTTCCATCGCGTGAAAGATCGCGAAGTTCTGGAGTGCCTGGATTCGGCGACTGGTAAGGAACTTTGGCGGGTCGAATCGGAGACGGCGTATCAGGATCAATTTAACTTTGACGATGGCCCACGGGCGACGCCGACCATCTCGAGGGATCAGGTTTTCACGCTGGGCGCGGACGGTCTTTTGACCTGCCGAAAACTCGCGGATGGCGCGCAGGTCTGGGCGGTGGATACGCGGAAGGAATTTCAATCCGACCCGGGATATTTTGGCATGGTCTGCTCCCCTCTGGTGGAGGGAAAAGCGGTCATCGTGAATCTGGGCGGAAAAAACAAATCGGGCGGCGCGGGCATCATCGCCTTTGATTCAGCGACCGGAAAAACGCTCTGGCAGACGGGAGATCATGAGGCCGGGTATTCGTCGCCCATCGCCGCGACGCTTGATGGCAAGCGGCGCATCCTCTCGCTCACGCGCACCGGTCTCCTAAGCCTTGCGCCCGAAAGCGGAGCCACCGACTGGATCTACCCCTTTCGCTCGCGCACGCAGGCGAGCGTCAACGCAGCCACACCGCTGGTCTCGGGCGATCTCATCTTCATCACCGCCAGCTACAGCACCGGAGCGGCGCTGCTGAAATGGGGCGAGGTGAAGCCCCAGGAAGTCTGGCGGAATGATGAAACCCTTTCCTCGCATTACATGACCCCGGTGATCGCGGGCGAATACCTCTACGGAATCGATGGCCGGCAGGAGATGGGCTGCTCGCTGCGCTGCGTCGAGCTCAAGACGGGAAAAGTGAAATGGAGCAAAGAGGGCTTTGGCGCGGGCACCCTGCTTCTCGCGGGCACCGAACTGCTTGTGCTATCCGAAACCGGAGAACTGATCCGCGTGGCCGCTTCTCCGGAGGGATACAAGGAAACCGGGCGTGCCCGCATTCTTGATGCAGAAGTCAGGGCCAGTGGAGCGCTGGCGGGTGGGCTTTACCTGGCTCGCGATCGGAAGAAGCTCGTCTGCATTGATCTGCGGTAAGCCCACCCGAGGAGGGGCGGTGCTCGCGAGCAACGTGCGGAACCGCCTATTTCCGATGGCCCGTCTCGGCGCGGTCGCCCACCTCTCAACTTCCCCCGACACCGCGGTTACTTCCCCACCGAAATCAAATGCGACACCGTTCGTACCAGCAGGCTGTTCCCCGCGACGGCCATCGTGGCGTGACATTTCTGATTCAGCGCCGAGCGGCCCAGAAGCTCAAACTTATCCGTCGCGCTCAGGCAGATCACTTCGCCCTCTTTACTGATGTTGTAGAGTTTATTGCCAGCGACAATCGGCGATGAATAGAACTCAATCCGGCCTTTGCCGGTGGCCGGAATCTTCTGCTGCCAGACCTGCTCACCGGTCGTTGCCTTGACGCAGTTGACCGTGGCCGCGTCGGCCCAGATGAACATCAGATCGCCCACGATCACCGGCGTGGGAACATAGGCCGATGTGGCGCCGGCGGGAATCTTGTGAAGCAGCGTGGGCGCCTCCGTGGTCGTGGCGGAGGGTTGAACCACCGCGCCCGTGCGATCCGCGCCGCCCTGGCCCGAAGTGCCCACGCAGAGCGTATCCGTGGCGACCGGCGAAGCCACCGCGCGCAGCCTCGAAGCATTGGGGGAGGGCCAGGCTTGCGACCAGTTTTGTTTGCCCGTGAGCGGGTCGATCGATGTCAAACCGCTGGAGGTCGAGTTCATGATCAGTTGAGCCTGGCCTGATTTGGGCTGAAAGATGCAAGGCGTCGCCGCCGCCGCCGGACCGGGCTTGCGATCGATTTTCCATTTAAGCTGCCCGGTCTTCGCATCCAGCGCCACCAGCGACGCCGTCGGGCCATCCTGATCGTTGGGCACAATCAGCATCCCATCGTGAACGATCGGCGAACAGCCCGCGCCATGCTGGCTTTGCCAGGGGCCCATGTCATAGGTCCACTGCTCGCTTCCCGAATGATCCAGGCAATACACCTTGTAGGATTCGGGAGTGGTGAAGGTGAAGTAAACCCGCTCCGCATCCGCCGTGGGGGATGCCGAAGCCAGGGAGTTATCCTTGTGCTGCGCAAAATTGCGCGAATCAAAATCGCGTTTCCAGAGGGTCTTGCCGGTGTCCAGATCAATGCAGACCACGCCGCGCTTGCCCGATTCGGTGTCGCCCGCGGTCACGAAAACTTTACTGCCGCTGACCACCGGCGAAGAATGCCCCTGGCCTGGAAGCTCGATCCGCCAGTTGAAATCCTTCTCAGTAAAAGAGGTCGGCGTATTGGCGTTCGCGGCGACCCCGGAGCCATTGGGCCCACGGAAGCGGTTCCAATCACTCGCAGGCGCAGCGGCAAACGACACAGCGGAAAACGCGGCAGCGCCCACAAAGGCGAGAACTCGGCGAACATTGCAGTGCAGCATGTAAATCACTCCGGGAGAAAAGTCGGGATAGGCTTGTCATACAGATACTCCCCAAGCAGGCCCGCGTTCGCAAGCATGGTGAGGGCCTCTCAGGTGCCATGCTCAGACCCGCCGCCGGAATCGCTTTGATTCATCAAGAACTTCGTCGGCGGGGATGAGCATGTCCGCGGCATGGAGCGGCGTCCGAACTGGCTCATCCCCGCCTCCAAGGCCACGACCCGCAAATCCCCTGGCGAGGTGACAGTTCTATTGCAGCGAGACAGGGGACATTTCTATTGCGGTAGGACACCGTGCGGAGCCGGGGGGGTTGATTCAACGCGGCGGTTGGAGGACGATTCAGAAGGTCAGCGCCAAGCCGCAAGCGGCGAGCATATCGCTCCGCCCTGCTTAGTCATCACTTCTCTGGAGGAATCATCATGTCGCAATTGAACCGTCGCCAGGTGTTGTCATTCGCGGCCCTTGCCGGGGCCGGCGCGCTCTTGGGCTCAGCAGGCCGGGGGTTTGCCGCTGATGCGCCGAAGAAGAAGGTCTTGTTCTTCACGCGATCTTCGGGCTTCCCGCACAGCGTGGTCTCGCGCAAGCCCGGGGAAAAGCTGGCGCTGGCCGAACGCGTGCTCTCCGAATTTGCCGGCCCCGCTGGCTACGACGTGACGGTGACGAAAGATGGCACGATCTTCACCCCCGAAGGACTCGCCCAGTTTGATGCGATCCTTTTCTACACCACCGGCGACCTCACCACGACGCCCACCAAAGGCCCCGAGGCCGATAAAGTTCCCGGAATGCCTAAGGAGGGCAAGCAGGCGCTGCTCGATTTCATCGCCGCCGGCAAGGGGTTCCTCGGCTTCCACTGCGCTTCGGATACCTTCCACAGTTCCAACTACGGCGGCGCCAAGGACATCGCCAAGCAGCCTACGCTCTTGCGCGATGCCGCCAAGCCCGAAGATGTGCGCGATCCGTTCATCAAAATGGTCGGCGGCGAATTCATCACCCACCAATCCCAGCAGAAGGCCACCATGAAGGTCGTCTCCAAAGCCTTTCCGGGCCTGGAAGACCTTCAAGACTTTGACATGAACGAAGAGTGGTATTCGCTGGGAAATTTGTCAGACGACATGCATGTCATTCTCGTGCAGGACACTGATTCGATGAAGGCCAAGGGCGAAAAGGCCTACGCGCGCCCCCCCTACCCCGCCACGTGGGCCAAGCCCTACGGCAAGGGCCGGGTCTTCTACACCAGCATGGGCCACCGCGATGACGTCTGGCAGAGCCCGATCTTCCAGAAAGTCACGCTCGCGGGAATGGCTTGGGTCAGCGGCCGCACCCAGTTTGAACCCAAAGCCAACGTGGCCGAAGTCACCCCCGATGTGGTCACCTTCCCCGGCGCGAAGCCCGCGTAACCAACCGACCACCCTCTTTGGCATGGGTAAGACCTTCGAGGTCTTACCCGTGTCTTTTCTAAATCGGCGGTGGCAGTCAGCCTGCGCATAATGACCCAGGCGGAATCAACGCCATGGCAGGATGGGCGATTCCTGCCGATTGGGCCGCTCTCGGCCAAAGACTTGCTAAAGTTCGTCAAGCTATTCATTTTAAAACACTTACGCTTATATCCGCGGAAAATCCGCTTGCTTCCTCCCACCATTTCCCTCGCCGGAATGTCCTGTAATGTGTTAGGCTCAGCGGCGTCCATGGGTGTACCCGGGAGGAGTTCTTTTGATCGATCTGGCGGCTGAATGCCCCCCGCGCGACCCGCGGGACTTACTTGCAGAGTTTGCTCGAACGGGCGACCAGTCCCCGTTTGAGGAGATCGTGCGCCGCTATGGCGCCATGGTCTATAATGTCTGTTACGAAGTCACCCAGAACCGCCACGATTCCGAAGATGCCACCCAGGCGGCCTTTCTTTCCCTGGCCGTGCAGACGCGATCCGGGCAGCAGATTCTGGCGATCGGGCCATGGCTTCAGCAGGTCTCTCGGCGAATGTCGCTCGACATCATCCGCTCCAAGCGCCGCCGAAAGACGCGGGAAGAAAAGCATTCCACCTCGCGCGAAGATCGCCTGCGCGAATCCGCCGGCACCGGCGACGGCAATGGCCACGCCCCCGATCGAGCGGCCGGGTGGGAAGAACTTCGCCACATCATTCAACATGAAATCGGGCAGCTTCCCTCCAAGTACCGCGCCCCCCTTCTGCTGCATTACTACGGCGGAATGAGTCGCGATGAGATGGCGAAGGAACTTGGCCGCCGAACCAATACGCTCGGCGTGCGCCTCCACCGCGCCCGCGAGATGCTGGGCAAGCGCCTCGCCAAGCGCGGCGTGGCCCTGAGCGGAGTGGTGCTGGGCGTTTTGCTTTCGGAAGTCGTGCGGTCGGTCGTCAGCCAGCGCATGATCGACTCCACCGCGCAGGCGGCGATGCTCATGTCAGCGGGCCATCCGTTTGCCTGCGGCCTGGTATCCGCCGATGTGATTCATCTCGCCAAAACCGCGGGCACGGCCCTGGCAGCGGCGCGGGTGAAAATTGCCGCCAGTTTCGCCCTCTTTGCGGGCGGAGCCTTCGCGGCGGGGGCTGAAGTGGCGGCCCACGTCGGCGCACTGAATCTTCAAAAACTCGGCCAATGGGCGCCGAGCCGCCTGATCGAACGACTGATCGATGGCGCCAATGGCCTCCCGGAATTCCGTGTCGAAGCGCCGCCCGCCCCCGAAAACACCGAAATACCGGGAGCAACAGTCGCCAGCCGCGCGCCTATCGCCGCCCCCGCGCCCGCAAAGTGGAACGGCGCGCCGATTCCGATGTGGCCCGGACTGTACGCCCAAACGGTTCAGCGCATTGGCGGCGAAGCCACCGTCAGCACGTCGCAAGCGGGTGATAAGCCGATGGTCAATCCTCCGGGCCGCGGTCTGCGCGACAGCCTGCCGATCGTCACGTCTGCGACCAGTGGCGCCGCCCACGCCAGGGCGGAGGGGGTCAACCCCACCGGCAGCCGGGGCGGAACAATCGTGGCGAGCGATCACAGTGCATCGGGGGGCGGAGGGGGGAGCGCCGCTCATCAATCATCTGGGACCGCGGAGCCGAATGTGCCGCCGGGCCCTGCAAGAGTACAGCCCCCTCATCACTACGCCGCTGACAGTTTGCGCCCACAGGGTGCGCCTGAGAAAAAGGTGGAAGTCGCAGCCCGCCGCGCGGATGAATCCGGAAACGAAGTGCCTGGCCGGGATCTCGGACCAGGGCTCGACCCAACGCCCTCCACGGATGGCCGACTGACGGTGACAGTTCCCAAGACCGTCAGCCCCGGTGCGCTCGGCAGCGGCACGGGCCGCTCGCCCGTGAGCGCAGCCATTGCCTCGCGAGGCAATGCGACGCCGAATGCGCCCGCCAGCAGTGGCGCTCCATCGAGCGAAACTCCGTCCACCGGTATCCCTCCGCGCAATGTTCCCCCTGACGGCGCGCCGCTGGGTGGGGCGCCGCTGGCCAGTGCGGATGCAACGCCGCCCAAGGCGAGCGTCATCCCGCCGCGCACGGCCTCTCTGCCGATGGCGACTTCCGGCACGATGTTCGACGTGGCGACCACGCTCTCATCGGTCGGCCCCGTGATGAGTTTCACACCCCCGATCTCATTGCCGGATCTCTCGGCTGGCCCAACCGATGCCATGAACGGCGGCACTCCGGCAGCCTCGCCCAATCTTGGCGCGCCGGCCGAAGCAGGCAATGGCGTTAACCCCGGAAGCAGCGCCGGTCCGGAACTCACCCCACTGGGCGGCTATGTTTCAGGTTCCACGCTGCAGATCAGCACCGCCGCACGACCGGCCGGGCCTGAAACGTTCGCCGAAATTTCCGCGGGCGGGCGCGGGCGCGCGATGTATCAAGTGGGGAGCGAATCGGCGGTGGTGAACACGGCTGTTTTCCTTGGGTATTCCGGCGCCGGCGTCATCGACCAGACGGGCGGAAGCCACACCGTTGATTCGCTTTACATGGGCGTCACCAGCGACTCGCGCGGCCTGTATCAACTGACGGGCGGGGAACTCAAGGTCACTCGCTCGCCTCTCCAAACGGGAGCGACGGCGCACGCCCTGGAAATCGGCAGCTCGGGCGAGGGCATCTTCCTCCTGGGCAACCGCAATGGAACCGGCCTGGTCACCGAGACCGGAGAAGGCGCTGGCGTCGATCTGAAAGTCGGAGCCACGCTTGCCTCCAAAGCCACGCTCCAAGGCTGGGGCAAAGTGAATCTGACCGGCACGCTCACCAACAATGGCCAGGTCATCGCGGATGGCTACGGACAGATGCGGACGCTTGACCTGACTTCCTTCGCCTCCGTTGGCCGCGATTATCGCAACCGCGAAAGTCGCGGGTGGTATGCGATTCACCGTGGCATGCTGGCGCTGCCCGCCATCGCCACCGCTACCGGCACCGGCACCTATACCTGGGGCGACAACGCCGCTACACCCACGCTCAGCTTCGTCAACAGCGTGCGCGCCACCGTCACCGATGCCGAGACCGCTGGCAATCTGGCGATCTCGCTGCTCGCCCTCGATCGCGCCGATGTGCCCGCGCTTCCAGACGGCCATCACTTCATCGGCGTCTGGAACTGGAGCCTGGAAGACGCGAACGGCGAGGCAATCAAGGCGTCCGGCATTGATCTGACCGTTCGCTACGACGCCGCCCTGGCCGCCGACTTGGGGCTTGATGAGGGCATTCTCAAGTTGTGGAAATACGAGGGTGGCCAGTGGGATCGCCTGGACTTTGATCCCTCCTTCCTGCGCGATCCCAGCCTGCATACGCTGAGCGTCCACCTGAACGAAAACGGCATGAGTCATTTCGCCATTTCCGCGCCAGAGCCGGGAACGATTGGCCTGGCGATCGTCGGCCTGGGAATCTGGCTGGGCCGGCGCGGACGCAGATCGTAGACGGGCAAGGAAACCCTCACCGCACGCTGCTTTCTTTCGTCTTGAGCAACTCAGCGGCCGGCGCCGCCTTGGGCGCGGCTTGGGGCGAATGCCAGAGCTTCTGAAGGGTGGCAAAGATGGCCGGATCGTGCGCTTTGAGCTCCGCTCGAACAAAGGGGTAAAAGTCATTCGTTGCGAAGAACGACTCGGTCGCCTCGGCGAAGTATTCCTGCTCGTTGTTCAGGGCATAGTGCTTCTGGGTCTTGCCGGAAATGTGCAGGACCGACTCATACGACTTGGACGCGACCGCCGCCTTGTAAGCGGTCTTGATCTCCGCATTGCCATGCCCCAGCACGCGGTGGTGGTACGCATGCGCCAGTTCATGCAGCATCATCGCAGGCTGACTCTTGGACCATGCGAGGAAGTTTTTCGCGTTGGAGATCTGCACACACTTCGCTTTTTCAGGGTTGTAGTCGTTGGCCTTGAGCCATCCGACCGACGGGTGATAGCAGGCGCCCGGCGATTTCGGATCCGACAGCTCAAACCAGATCGGCACTTCCTGAAGAGTTTCAAGCGCAGGCGAGGGGATAAGGTGCTTTACCTCAATCAGCTTGGCCCGCAGCAGCTCAAGTGACTTTTCTGCCAGGGGCTTGTCGCTGAGCAATGCTTTATTGACATACAGCGTCCACCCTTCGAGCGTCCGCTGGTCATAGTGGGCGGTAGGCTCGAAGGCCCGACTTGGCAGCGAAGCGACAGCAACAATCAAGCAGGTGAGCAAGCGCATGCAAGGTGTACACGCGCTGCGGCGTTCTGTTCCTTTAAACTGCCAAAGCCATATCCACCCGAATCAAGCGTTATCGCCCATTCCCGACTGCCCTTCTTAGGTCAGACCGGGTCAAGGCTCTAACCAAGGCCCCCCGGCCATCGTCTATTCTTTTGTAACGAAGAGAAAAACGTGAGACCGAGCAACACCTGCTCGCCTGACTCGATAACCCAGCCACTCAAGAACACTCGGAGATTGATATGAAGCGTTTTATTGCCAAGTCGATTGTCGCCGCCGCTGCTGTTGCCGGCCTGTTTACGGCCCCCACCATCGCGTCGGCCCGGGATT
>Ga0163144_10028447_pt1 | contig 10780 bp, 7 predicted proteins | sample OliLak19BULKMAT1_FD_123175 | JGI IMG/M metagenome (GOLD analysis project Ga0163144, IMG submission 123175) | Freshwater microbial mat bacterial communities from Lake Vanda, McMurdo Dry Valleys, Antarctica - Oligotrophic Lake LV.19.BULKMAT1 | ecosystem: Environmental > Aquatic > Freshwater > Lake... | reverse complement strand
TCATTAATACCCTGAGATCCAACAGCCAATGTATTTTGAAGTATGAATGGTCCGTTGTTTTTGTGGACGTGGATAGGGGTGATGATATCGAGGGAGCCTATGAATAGCGTTGCTCCCGCATTTCTCGTAATTCTAACCTTATGTAAGCCACTAGGAATTCCAGATATAGAAACTAAGTTCCCATATGCGGTGGCTGGTGTTCCTGTAACAGTCCCGTTACTGGGGGTTGACATTGCCAAACCTGAAGAAAAGCTCCTAGTGTAAGAAGACATATCGACGCTGCCATCTACACTCACCGTAAAGTCGGCAGCTCCACTAATGTATAACCTATGGTCAAATCCAGTTCCAAAAAAAGTATATTCAGCGTAACTACCAGCGGTGGTTGTGAATGTATTAAACATACTTGTGTCGGCAGGATCTATCCCTACACCCCACGTGCCAGAATATATAAATTCTCTAATATTCATTTTTCTAACGACGCCAGTAGAAACTATCTGAACTCCGATCGTGACATTAGCTACATAATTACCCATCACATTGTAGTCAGCCAGCTCCATAGCACCCGCTGGTATCGTAGGTTTCTTAGGACCATAAGTAATGACCTGGACCAACCCTGGGGTCAGGGCGGCTACCTGAGTGTTTATAATCTTTACGGTGTGAGACCCATAAGGTAGCCCAGACGCGATTTTAAATACTGTAGCTCCTTGGTTTGATACCGTTGTGATAGCCCCAAGGCTTGCAGCACCATCGACAGAAACAGAGCTGTAGGCAGATGCCGCTCCAATACTTCCCATAAAGATAAAGTCACACCCTGTACCCACGAAGGTGAAGAGCCAGAATGCTCCCGAAAAGTTATCAAGTCCAACTATACCCACTGGTATTTGAGGGTGCCCAGGACTCGCAAAATAGGCCCCAAGCGTCGTCGTCCCATCATCAAGAGTAAACGCCTTGGTTCCATAAGAACTAAAAGAAAAGTCGTCCGACCTACCGGCACCGAATTCACGAACACCAAATGATCTAATCACGTCTTCGTTAGTATGGTCTACGGAAGCCATGCTTACGGAGGCAGCACTGGTAGGCTGAACAGCTTTGCCAATCGTCCCGTCTGCTCTCATGTAAACAACTACTCGACCGCCGCGAGTTCCCAGCGTTCCAGATTCAAAGCCAGAGTTGTATTGAAAACCAGTCTGGTTCGCTAAAGTCAGCGCCTTGCCTTTGGAGTAAGCAACACCAGGATTCACAATCACAGATCCTGTGAACTGAACCGCCACACCAACAGTAGTCGCTGTAGCGTTGGCTGACATCGTGAGAGTAGAGCCAGAGATACTGAGAATGGTTGTTCCAGCAGGGACACCCGTTGCAACGATGGTGTTACCAACCACTAGGCCAGCGGTGATTGCGAGAGCTGACAGAGTTGGTAATCCAGAAGTGATGTTGCCGGTAGTACGAACACCGTCATTTATGATCTCAAAACCAGCGACAGGTGAGTTGCCTGGACTAACAGTGTTTTTAATTCTTATAGTGTGAAGTCCAAAAGAAGCACCGGAAACAGCGTTCACTACTATATTTGGAGAGTAGTTCCTGGCGTTTAGAACTGAGCCTAATTCTCCACTAGTGAATGTCGTATCGCTGCCACCATCTAGTGAATAAACAAAAGTCTGAGTTCCTCCCTGAGAAGCAAACAATACATTTAGACCAGTCCCAAAGAACACGATCTCTGCAAAGGAAGTAGTGTCCATGAAGAATACTACAGATCCTCGCGAAGCAATTTGTTGTTCTATATTTCCAACGTATCTAATCTGATCAAATTTATCATTTACTGGTTTGAATACGGCTTCACCACTTGCACCACTCTCACCCTCAACTCTCACAACTTGCTGCACTTGAATCCGCTCAATACCCATCCTCGGCAACAGATCAGTCGTAGGATCGACCATCTTGCCACGACCAGTAATGGTAGACCTAAACTGCCCAGCAGCCGGTGTGCCGTTGACAGCCGTTAGGTAATTCACAGCCACTTGATCAGTAGTCGCATTCCCCATCGCAGTCTGTTGCGAAGAGAGCAATTGAATATTGGAAGCGTTCTGAGAGCTAACATCAAAAGCAACACCTTCAGTCTGTTGAAAGCGAAGCTTCACAGTCTGATCTGGTGAAATTTGGAACGTGTTCGCAGGGAACGTCACGACGTTGCCATTGATCAAGAACGACTTACGATCTTGACCGTTGTCCTGAACATAAACCTGACCGTTCATCAGGTTGTAACACTTGAGCAGTGTTGGGTCTGGCACCCAGTTAAGAGTGAAAGAATTCGTGTTATTCGTAAGGCTCAAGAAGCTAAAGTCTTGAGTGTTAAGAACACCACTCGTAACACCAGCCGTCTGTGGGCTGTAGAAAATCGCATAACCAAGAAGAGCGGTAGAAGCTGTTCCAGCAATAACTTTTACGCGAAGATCTAGAGCACGTCCTTCAACAGTGTAGACAAACTGACTGTTTGCCACAGCCAAGGCGCTATATACAGTGCCATTATAACGCTTACCCAAGACAGGGAACGTCACAGTATTATTGCGCCAAGCCAAGTCCATTGTTCCAGACTTATAGGCTAGGTCTGTCCTAAGAACTAAGTGGTACGTACCCGCTGGTAGCGCCACCGTGGGCATAGAGACCGATGCAGTTACGTTACCAGTGCCAAGACCCGATATGCTAACAGCAGAAGACTCGCCATAAACATCAGAAGCTAGGAGCGAGGGAGTTCCACCGCTGTCTTTGACGATGCTCGCGTAGAAAGATCCAACTGCTGCTGTTCTGCTTAAAGGAATCTGAAAGCGAGTGAGCGTTGAGGCAGATGCCAAGACAAACGCCTGAGACAAAATCTGCTCAGTTGTGGCGTTTAATGTAACAGACGAGTTAGGTGTTCCGAACGTTACAAGAGAGACTGGTGTCTCAATATTACTATCCCAGACATACTCGCCCACATAGCCAGAAGAAGTCCCCGCTCTGACCATCGTGACAGGGTAATAGTTAGCGCCACCATCTCGTGACACTTGATAAGTTGCAGCATTATCAATCGCTGTATTTTTCCAAACAGCAGCAAGCTGAATTCTATTTAGGTCTCTGAAAAGCGAAGTGAACTCTGAGTCAAGAAGTTGGATCGAGGTAACGCTGTCTGCTATTGCGGCTAAGTTTACTGAGCTGCCGGCGTATGTTGCCGTGCCGCCGAGTGCGCTGATGAGGGCCTGCTTGCTCTCTTTAAACACGTTGGTCGTGTAAAGCTCATAGATGCTGTCGTCCGCCATGTTGCGGAAGGCTTCAGTCGTATCAAACGCCGTACCAGAGCCGCTACCGCCGCTACCAGAACCGAAGCGGTAAACCGCTATGTTCTCGATGATACTGGTTGCTGACCCGACAGTTTTAAACTGTGTGGTCGAAGTCGACACTAAGTCGATATACCCGACAGGGGTACCGTTTGCAGATGAGAAGAGAGTACCTGGGTTGACCAAAGCCCCTTGCGAGGCAGCTTCAACACTAGCGATAGAATCCACAAGGTTTGAAATGGAGTTGTACACAAAAACAATACGGATGAACTTTCCCGAAGCAGTAACTGTGGGGAACGTCCACGCCGCACTGTTTCTTTGTAGTGTGCCTGAGCCACCAGTGGTCAGGGCTTGAAAATCAATGTTACATCCGGCGTAAACCTGGATGGTATCGTCAATGGGAGGAGTTGAGACAATGGCACTGTCACCTGCAGCTACCTGGTTTGAGCCAATGTTTAATTTGGCATCTGCTACTGGGAACGTTTAGTATAGACGAAGCGGGCGGTCAAGATGCTGGCTGATTCTCGCAGCTGTAGCATCGAGCAATTCACCAGCTGGCGCGCCGATTATCGGCAGACCCGCAGTGTCTTTTATTTCGTCTGTAAAACCTTTTGTAAGTGGCATATCATCTCCGTGCTACTTCAAATATACCTTAATCTGTACCCACGAGCTAACGTTCACTGCGCCTGTAAAAATAACTTGCCCAGTACCCACATTGCGGTTCCAAGCGGTGCCTTCAAATTGCATTCTACCGTCAACAGAAACCTCAATTACGTGGAGGCTATCTACCGTCACCCCAATCGCAAAAGTCGTCGCTGGTGAACTCGATACCACTGCGTTAGATACAAAAAACCCAGGATAGGGAATCCCCCTGTTCCTGTCGGTAGCTGTGTCCCGTATGAATTGAACTAACGCCATCGCACCTATTCCGTATCAACTGGAGTTTCAAGATCGCCCAGAGTTTTGGGGTAGGGAGGTGACGATATGTGTCACCTCCCATAAAATCTAGCCGTATACGAAATCATACTCAGGATCAAACTCAAGCTCGGTGGCGGAAATTGCCGTACCAAGATACACCACACTTTCACCCGCCACAAACCCAGTCAAGCTTTGGATAAAGCCACCAGCCGCGGCACGCGACAGGTAAACAGGAGTGTTTGCTGTGAGGCCGGAGAACCCTGGGACGATCGACCCCTTGCCTGGCAAGTAGTAGTCACCACTTGCAGTGTCGGCGATCGAGGCGTTTTTTACCATCGCAAAAGTAGTCCCTCGGTTAAGGGCAGAGTTGCTTGCCAAGGCTTTTTTCATGTTACCGAAGCTGTCTTCATAGACGACCTGGCGGATGGTGTGAGCGACTGAACCACCTTCTGCGTTGGTGAAGATTCTGACGTTTGAGCCAGAAGAGTTACCATCAATTTTCTGCAAAGCAGAAAGGATGCTATCGGCGGAGGTTACTGTGCCGGCTGCGGCTGCGTAACTAGTAAGCGTTGCAGCGATTGCCCGGGCGTTGGTGAAGTAGAGGTTGGAACCTTCAGCCAAGTTAGATGTCGATTTCGCAGCGAGTGCGGAATCAAAACGTGCCTGGGTGTAATAAAGGTTCGTACCCTCTGCAAGGTTGGTGGAGGTCTTACCAGAGAACGCGGTGTCGAACCGTGCTGTGGTATAGTAGAGATTTGAGCCTTCTGCAATGTTTGAGGTCGTGAGTGTCACAACACCAGTGAACCCGTTTACCGAGACTACAGCGTTACTGTTGGTGGACTTCTCCCAGATTGTGCCGTTGTACACAGCCCAGTCACCAACAGCGAAAGAAATCGCGCCAGCGCCGAAATTAAAACTCCCCGCTACACTTGTGAGATACACCATACCTGCGTCAGCAGCTACGTCACCGTTTAACAGTGGGCTAGCAGGGGTGCCAGAAGCATCAAACGTGCCTTCATACGTCATTACAGAAGAAGGCAACTGTGTTGCTGGGATTTTACCGCCGCCATCCAAACTAGCGACGCCGCCTGATGCACCGCGCTGGCTGTAGCTAAGAGCTTGGCCTGCTGCAGCACCGTTAGCAATTCCGCCAAGGATTTTTGAGTTGAAGTGGAACTTGCCAGCAAGTTCCGTGACATCCAAACCGTTATTACTACCATCAGCGGAGACGCTGAGGCTTTTAAATAACGGTTCAAGGTCCTTGGTGTTTTTAACTACTCTGCCGTTGACAAACAAATAAAGCTGTAAATTACTGACCGCCATTTGACGCCTCCTCGATGGTTGATAACTTTGGGATCACTTGAATTATAACATCCACGCTGACCCCGAATCCTTCGGCGGTCTTTTGGATTCTCTTAGACGTCTCTTTTATGACAATAGAAAGTTCCTTATCTAGGTTCTTTACTTTTGCCGGCTTAGAGATTCTTTTTTTAACCGCTACCGTCATGTCGTAGATTCAACCCCCGCAAACAAAATTAAGTCAGTAGCGGTGGCAGACGCAGCACCTGCTGGGCAATCAGCGTAGCCGACTCTAACAATAGTGTCGTTTGTGATGTCGTTGTCTAACGTGAAGTCCGCCGTATTGGTAGTGTACCCACCATTTGGCGAAACGTAGACTGCTTTTCCGACTATGAAACCAAGACCAAGGATAGCATTCGCGGCGTTCGGACCAAGTAGTAAAACATTGCCCACCTCACCATCGTTAATGGTGTCTAGGGTGATGCCGATAATGGCCTGTGTGCCTACCCCATCGCTATCGGCATCGATAACAGATCCATTAGTCTTTTTTGCTACTGGTCGTCTGGCTGCAATGCTCAGGCCAGAAAGATTCTCCATTGCCTTAATGAGGAGGTTCTCTGAGTTGTTTGACACCACAGATACGCCGCCGCCAGAGTCTTTTATGGTAAAGGTGTTACTGTTGGTAGCGTCAAGAGCTAGGGACCCGTTGGGTATAGACGCAGGATCGGTAGGCTGAAGTACAATGTACTTCGCAAGTATCCCGCCTTGTGTTCCTGGTGCTACTGGCATCCAACTTCCCCTTAGACTGCTACAATTCCGAGTACGCCGTTAATTACTTCCATTTTCCAAATAGTCGTCAAATCACCTTGATCAAGTAAGTAAAACTTGTTGGCGGGGTTTGACTGGGTCAGGCCTTGACCTCCCCCACCGCCGCCTATAAGTGCGGTACCCTGTTTCCAAATGACCACTTCCTTACCCGCGATCACGCCTTGGGCAAGCTCGATTTGGCTGATTGAGTTCTTTCGAAAACCTTCAAATAGAAGACCGTTAGTATCTTGAAGTTGGCGTCTACCATCAATCCAGACCTCGATATCGAGTACTGTACTGAGTGAGTTCCAAGTAAAGAGTGTGGCGTCAAATAGGGTCTGCCCACCAGTAGAGGTGAACTTTTGCTGAGCTGGGTTGTTAGCAGCGATTGCATCAAGCTGAACCTGCAGAGCGTCTATCTGGTTTTGGAGGTTAGAGTTGCCATCCGCCCCACCGCCAATATCAAAGATCCGCGGCACGCCGCTGACTGCGTTTTCAATGACGTTGGTAACGGAACCTGCTGTCTTAAAAGCTGTACTACCAGCGTTGTTGTAAGACTCAAGGTCAATGAACATGACCGGTGTGGTTTCAGTTAAAAAGCCCCAAAGCGTGCCGGGGTCTTCGTGGTTGCTATAGCTATAGGGGCCAGAGATCTCGGCACCGAACTTTACTTTAAACCCTGTTGAGTCCTGAGCTATCACCATCCGGCGCTTATACCCGTAAGTAGTTGCTGGTATGGAGAACGCAAAGCCGTTGATGGTAACAGGTGTACCGCCGGTAACAACACCCGTCTTGAGGCTAATCGTTCCAGCGGTAATAGATGTACCTACCAGGTTGTTCGCATCCGGCGGGAGAATCTTGCCAGTACCATCCCCAGCTGTAGTGGTGTAGCCAGTAAAGTTTAGGAACTCATCCGGGGTGCCTGATGCATAAAACCGCGCTGGCCGATCGAGGTGCTTTGCAACCTTGTCCAAAATAGAGGGCAAGAGCTCGTCGGCGATATATCCAATACGCGAGTCACCCGAAAGGGCTTTCAGCTTATTGATAAATTCTAGTTGTGACCCACCGCTCATGAATTACTCTCTCGCTACATATTATAAACAACAACTGTTATCAGTGATGTGCTCACCGGCGCCGTATCAAAAACAATAGAACCCGTTCCTGTATCTCTGGTGTAAGACTTACCTACGCCCTCTTCCTGAAGTCTGCCGTTCACATAGACCCCAATGTATTGTGTGCTATTCAGAGTTTGCCCTAAAGCATAGGTTAGCGTTACCCCGTCTGATGTATAATTATACGATGCAACTGGCTGGGCTGCTTGCTTAAACCTTGGGTTAAAAACAATGCTTGTGGTTGAAATGGACTTGCCCAAGCTGATGATATTGTCTGCTCCGGAGAATGCCACAAGCGATTGAGTGGTTGCCCCTGGAGTTGATTTAGAGAGGTAGACCTCTGCACCTGCAGTTAGGCCGCTGAAACCGCCCACAACCGAACCATTCTTGATGTAAACCAGACCAGAGCTGCTGGCTGAGATGGACGCCGCTGCGACCCCAATAGGGGCAGTGGCAATGCCGACAGTTGCACCGGTGGCGAGGTCAATGTTGCCATTTGATTTAACATAGACGATTTCGTTGACTGCTACTGAGGAGTCAGCTGTGAACGTCGTAGTATATTTGACTGAGAGTTTAGTACCACTACCACCCACCAGGTCGCCGGTAGCTGACAGGGCAGAGGAGCTGAACTTACTTTCATCCACTGCGGCCGCACCAATCGTTGTTACGCCAGTGTTGCTGTTTGTTACATCCCCAGTAAGGGTGACAGGGCTAGCTGTGCCGCTAAAGTCCCCAACAAGCACCTTGCCAGACGCAAGCGGTATTGTGTTTGTTGTAGGGTCAATCGTCTTACCAGACACAGACTGCGCAATGGTACGGCCCACTAGGTCGTCATTCTGATCGGGGAAGAAGAACGTCCGTGTAGTGCTTGGCGAGATGTTGCTAAGCTGAAAGCGAATCTTTGCATTGGTCAGGAGCTCGTCCTGGAGCGAAAAGTTCTCGTCAAAGACGTTAATAGTATTAGTCGTGTCCAAGATCTTATTAGTAAGGGTAACAGGGTCGCTAGCTGTGAGTAACGTACCTGAAACTGGGAACACAATGCTTGTGGCATCGGCACCCACACCGCCGCGGGCTTTGGATAAATACTGCTCTTCACTGAAAGATCCGGAGCCGTTGTTGATCACAACGTAACTGGCTGTGCCAGACCCTAGCTTTGTTCTAGCAATGGCTGCAGTAGCCGATACTTTGGCGTCGGTAACTTTACCAGCCCCAATCACAGTAGAGCCGCTGTTGCTGATCGTCACATCACCAAACATGGTGACTTGAGTGGCTACACCAGAACCATTACCCACAAAAATCTTGCCAGCACCGAGAAGGAAGTTAGTGATGGTTGAGCTACCAAGGTCCAGGTTACCGAACCCATCATCTTTTAAGATGACGTTACCGATGCCAAGCTGAAGGAACTTAGGCGACAACGTAGTGGAGTCGACGCGCTGTTGCTGGGCACCATTAAGAAGGATGAACGTGCTATTAGTAGGAGCCGCAACGGCTGGCTCTGCGGACAGCGCGAGTAGGAGTAACGCTATAAGGTTGTTCTTCCTCATTATGGACTCGCTATCTTCTGGTAACTCATAATCAAGTCGGTCGCAGTACCACTACTGATACCCTCTGCGCAATCAGCCCACCCTACCCTAGCAATTACATCAGCTGGCGCGAATACGTTTGAACTGTCAACGTAGGCTCCAGTGTTAGAGACAAATACCTCTGACCCTGACACGAGTCCGAGGCCTGTGAGGACGCCTGGTATATTATTACCAAAGAGGATCACTCGCCCGGAGGATCCGACCCCGATGGTGTCAATTGCGATCCCCACCATAATCTTACCCGTAGTTGCGTCGGCATCTGCAGGGTAAACTTTGCCATCAGAGTAAAGAGCTATCGGCTTGCCAGCAATGATGGGGGACAAGCTGCCGCTGGCCTTCGTCTTGATCTCTGAGATGTTGGCGAGGGTTTCCTTGTAGATTAGCTTACCAACATAGAGCTCCTCAATGTACCCTTCAGCAAACCGGCTTGTAGGGCCGCCGAGCTTAAATGCCAAATCAGGTGGTACAATATCGTTGTCGACTGCGTCAGACCAGAGCTTGCCGGGAGTAGGAGCAACTACGCCACCGTATGCTGTACCCTCTTTACGGATCGTAATCCGTGAGCCGAGATCTGGTGCGGTTGTGAACTGAACTGAACTGACCGTGACCTTGCGGTAAGCCTTCGCTGTTCCACCAGCTGGGTCTTGCGCCTGCTTACGGCCGTCCATCCAAACGATGTTGTCGTACTTGGTGTTGTCCGTCGAGAAGGTGAACGTGGTGACGGTAAACACCGTGGCGACCCCATCACCCGTGAACTCTTCTTCCTTAGGCTGGTTATTCGCAAGTGCTCCGGTTTGAACATCAAGCTTAGAGAGGGCTACAGCATAGCTGTCAGGAACCCCGATCACAGTAGTAGATGAATAGGCCGCGTAGGTTGTGTCACTAGTGATGCCAAGACGAGCCTTCTGAATATCTGAAAGCTCTTCACCTAAGACATCAGCTTCACCAGAGGCCAGAGAGGAGAGACCCCCCATTACCAGAAGGTGTGGTACAAACGTCGAGCTTTTAATACCACCGAGGACCTGGATCTTATTGCCCCAAGGCAAATTCTCAATCAGCGTTACCTGTGGCACAGGGGCCAGGTTTAGTTCATCTACTTCGATGAAAAGGGCCTCGCCCTCTACCATTGGGAAGCTAGCTGGTGTGATGGTGTAGTTGGTGCCGGTGACTAGATTCACCACCTGGAGCGATCCAGCGATGGTTACATTACCAGCAAGCGTGTTGGCCCAATCGATCGTAACCCCGGAACCATGGGGCATGAAAAATTCAAAGCGCGATGGATCAATATTTGAAGTGCTGTAGTTGATAATGACTTGGCCGGGCATGACGATTCTGGATAACAGAACATCAGTATCAAGGCTGACCTGGCTGTAGGCCCCAGATGCCGTATCAGCAACACTTTTAGAGAACCGAACCAAGTTGCCGTTAGGTGCTGCGAAGCCACCAAGCGTAGCAGCCGCGGGAGATTCTGTAGCTACAAATGGGGTAGCGACTTGGACGACGTATCGGTCGTTCGCCGCGTTAAGGCTGACAAGGGTTACAGCGGAGATCGTTCTCGTGCCGTTGTTACCGTTGAGCGATCCTGCAAACGTAACCTGATCCCCGACGGATGGTACAGTACCAGTCCCCATCAGGAATTCATCTGTGCCTAGAGTGATGTTGTTTAGGCCACCGGCAACTACTGCGCCGCCGATGTTTAAGATGTTTACGCCAGATGCGTAGCTTGCGAAGGTGCCTGCCGCTGGGAGTG
>Ga0163144_10028446_pt1 | contig 10780 bp, 3 predicted proteins | sample OliLak19BULKMAT1_FD_123175 | JGI IMG/M metagenome (GOLD analysis project Ga0163144, IMG submission 123175) | Freshwater microbial mat bacterial communities from Lake Vanda, McMurdo Dry Valleys, Antarctica - Oligotrophic Lake LV.19.BULKMAT1 | ecosystem: Environmental > Aquatic > Freshwater > Lake... | reverse complement strand
TGGGAGTGACTCGCCGCCGGTCTCGTCAGGGCTCACGCTCATGAGCACGCGCTGCTCGGCACCCGCCTCTCCGCCGGCCACTGTCGCCGCGCCCACCAAGCCCGAGAGCGGGGCCGCGAGGTCAGGGCTCAGCCACTGGCCAATCGCCACCGGTGCGGCCAGCTCTTCCAGCTCGCCGCGCAAGGTCGTGAGCAGATCGGGCAAGCCCCCGGCGTCACGCGCCTCAACGCGCGACTGCACGCGCGCCGGCCGCGCTGCTGCCGCGGTTGACGCCGTCGATGGCATCCGCCAGCTCAGCCCCAACCCCGCGCTGGCCTGCGCCCACCACAGGTGTGAGGTCACGCCCGTCGGCGGCGAGAGCACCAGCACACCGCCGTCATCAACCCACCGCGCCACACGCCCCCACGCCGGCGCGTCAAGCACCTGCGGCGAGAGTACCCACAGCACGTCAAGCCCCGCCAGCACGGGCCGCTCTACCGAGCTAGGCGGCACGTCCGTCACATCAATCGGGCTGGCCTCCGTCGGCCGCAGCGCCAGACGGACCCACTCAGAGGCACGCAGCCGCCCGCCGCTGGCCTCGCTCTGTGCGCCCACCGCCTCAACAAGCCCGACGCGCACGCCGTCACGCCGAAGCAGCGGTAGCAGCACGCGGTCGTCAGCGCTGATCCGTGCCAAGTCCCGTGACGACCCGCCCGCGGTCCCAGTCACCGGCCCGCCGCCCCCGACGTCAAGCTCGACCCGCAGCACGCCCGCGCCACCACCGCCAGCGCTCGCCGCACGAGCGGCAACCGCCTTAGCCGCCGCCTCTAGGGGCACACTCACACTCGCGCTGGCCTGCCCGCGCGACCAGACCACCTCGCCGCGCCCCACGACCTCGCCGCCGGCCTCGCGCACCACCAGCCCCGAGAGCTCGCCGCCCGCCAGCTCACCGCTGCGGGCCAGCTCAACGCTGACAACCTGCCCCGCGTCGCGCTCGCCGCTGAGCATCAGCGCCCGCAACGCCCGCGCGCTCGCCACGGCGACGTTGCTCTCGCGGCCCGTTCGCGCCGCCGGAGGCGTGGCCAGCACGTCCCCGAGCGCACCGGCGCTCAAGGCCGCTTCCAATCCACCTACGGCACCAGCTCCTCCCCCGGCCCCGGCCCCACCGAACCGACCTGCATCGCTACCAGCTGTGCTACCAGCGGGGCCCCCGCCAAGACCCACGATTGATCCTGCCCGCCAAGCGCTCGCCAGCAGCACCTGCGCCGCGGCACCGGACGGCGCGATCCCGGGCGATGCCGTGGCACCCACTGTTTTCGCGCTCCCCCTCGCCGCGCCGCCAACCCCCGCGCTGCCAACCTGAGTTCGCACCAGCGCTAGCGCCCCGGACCAGTCGGCCCGCGCATCGGTTGGGCGAAGCTGCCCCAGCGCGCCGCGGACGGCCGCCACATCGCCGCTCGGCGGGCTCACCAGCGTCCGCGCCGGGGCCGACGCCAAGATCACCCCCGCGCGGTCGCTGGGCCCAAGCTTGGCCAGCTCAAGGTCTACGCGCGCGAGCACGCCGCTCAGCTCAGCCCGCCCGTCAGCGCCCAGCGCGCCGCTGGTCAGGCTGTCATCAACCACGACCCACAACGTGCGTGCCCCGCCCGCCCCCGCTGTGCGCTCACGCCCGACAATCGGCCTGGCTAGCACCAGCCCCGCGAGCAGCAGCAGCAGCACGCGTGCCGCAAGAAGGAGCCACTTCTCAACGCGCCGCCGACGCGTGGAGCGGAAGGCCTCCATCACCAGCCGCATCGCCCCCCACGCCATGGGCTGGCGACGCCGCTTTAGCAGCAGGTGAATGAGCACCGGCACCGCCGCCGCCAGTGCGCCCAGGCCCAGAATGATCGGGTGAAGCACCATTGCAGTACAGCCGCTCAACACCAACTACGAACGCTCAAAGCCACATCATTACCCGCCCCACCACTCGCCCCACCACTCGCCGAAGCACTCGCACCTTCACGCGCCCGTCTACGCGCCACAGACGCTGCGCCTCCAACCCGCTGGCTACTTGCTCCCCCGCAGCCGCGCCGACCGCGCCGCCAAAAACCCCGCCATCGGCGGGCCCAGCCAGTCGTGCGTGCTCACGGTCAGGAAGTCAAACCCCGCGCCCGTCGCCGCCTGCTGCACCGCCTGCACGTGCCTGCTCAGCGCTTCCAAATACGCCTGCCGGATCGTCTGCGCGTCAACCCGCACCAGCACCTCGCCCTCAAGCCCAATCAGCGGAAGCTCGCCCTGCAGGTCAAACTCCAGCTCCTGCTTGTCAAGCACCTGCACCACCAGCGCGTCATGCCGGCGGAACCGAAGCTTGGCCAGCGCACGTCGGATGTCCTCGGGATCTCCAAGCAGGTCACTGACGATCACCACCAGGCCGCGGTGCGGGAACTGCACAATCGCCTGCTCAACGCTCCTCGTCAGGCCCGTGGTCGCCTCGATCGGGCTGGTTGCCAGCGCCCCGACGATCCGCCGCCACGTGCCCGGCGCCGAGCTGGGCCGCTGCCACCGGCGCAGCTCGTCGGCAAACACCCCGACCCCGACGCGGTCGCCCTGCGACAGCGCAATCGACGCCATCGCCGCCGCCACGGCCGTCGCGTGGTCAAACTTGCTCCAGTTGTCGCGCCCGTCGGGCGCCGCGGTCGCGCCTTCGCCGCTGGCCTCGCGAAAGCTCCGCGAGCCAAACCGCATCGAGCCCGAGGCGTCCACCAGCACCAGCAGGTCCAGGTTGGTCTCTTGCTGCTGCTGCTTGACCTGCAGCTTGTCGGTCCGCGCGAAGACCTTCCAGTCCAAGCGGCGAATGTCGTCACCGGGCACGTACGGGCGGTGCTGCGCAAACTCCACGCTGCTGCCCTTGTAGGGGGAACGGTGCATCCCGTTCATCACGCCCTCGACGATCATCTTCGCGCGCAGCTCAAGCGAGCCGAGCCGCGCCAGCGTCTGGGGGTGCAGGTACAACGAGGCGTCAACCTGGGCGCTGCGATCAACGATGCTTGCAGCGTAGCGATCCGTACCGCCACCCGCGCCGCCCGCCCACATTTGCAAGCGCACGAGCGCGATCGCACCAGCCCCCTCGGCTCGCCCAACCCGAGCGCCTCAACCCCCTTCGCCAGCGGGTACCGCTCAGACCCTTCGTAGACCACGAAGCTCCACGCAAGCTCTGATGAGTTCAGCAGCCCACTGCAATCCCTTAAGCTCCACGTAACTGATCCGACTTGCCAGCGTCTTGCCAGACTGCTTCAGCTGATTAACCGACGCCGAAACAGGCACCAGAAGACGTCCCGTGCCGCGCCCATCACGCCGATCTTGATCGATCAATCCACGCAGCGCCGAGAAGACCTGGGGCATCCGATGAACCTCATCGAGGACGTCCAAGGCGGTCCGCGTGCCCCAAATACATACAGCAATACGAACGGCAGCTTCGCGCGGTCAGAGGCAGATTGAAATTTTTCCACCTCCGGCGGCCCATTCAGCCCGACCGCCGCCCCACGTCGCAGAGCGTCACGGACCGCAGACTCACCCAACCGGGCAATCATCCATGTACATTTGCAGCCTGACTATAATAATACATGGATAATCCATCAAGCAGTACTAATAATATACTATTTTACCTTCTTCGGCAGCGGGATCACCCACTGCGGGCTCTCGGTGGGCTTCATCCCCGACGCTGGCACCGGCGCGCCCTTCTTGGGGCTCACGCTCTGCGCCCGTGCCTCGCGCTGCTGCTTGGCCGCCACCGGGCTGTCCGGGCGGTCTTCCGCGCCAGCGAGCGCCTGCGCCTCTAGCAGGCGATCAACCAGGCGGTCGCGCTCAACCACGAACGTCGCCCCAATCGCCCCTTGGTTTTGCAAGCCGTACAACGCGCCCACAACCTGCGAATAACTCATCCCAAACCCCGGCTCAGGGTTCTCAGGGCTCGGCTTGTGCGCCAGAAGCCGGATGAAATCTGGCAGCCCGGGCTTGCTCGTCGCGACCTCGCCCTCAACCTTCCGCCCGTCGCGGTACATCACACGCACCGGCTCGCCCTCGGCGTCGCTCGCCACCAGCAGCCGATCGCTCCAGACCCCCGCCAGCACCGGCTGCGCGACCCGCGCGCGGCGCCCAAAGATCACCACTTTGGGCCGCCCGCTCTGCGTCACGTAGATCAGTTCCTCGTCCGCCGGCACCGTGATGAGCTCAAACTTGCCGCCCACGCTCGTGCGCCGGATCGACGGATCGGCCCGCCGCTCCATCGCCTCGTACGCCGCGAGGCGGATCTCCAGGTCCGGGCTGTCGGCCAGCTCACGCAGGGTCAGATCAAGGTTCGGGTCAACGCCCAGCAAGCCCATCAGCTCAGTCGCCTCGCTCCGCAGCGCCACCGACTGCTCAATGTCGGCGGCGATTCGCCGCAGCACCGGGCCCGCGCGCGGGTCACCCAGCTTTGCGCCTACACGCAGCGCGCTGAAACGCGGCAAAAACTCGGGATGGTCGTACAACCGTGACACAAACGGGAGGCACGGCTTGCCCAGCGCAATCAGCACCCACGTCAGCTCTTCGCTCAGCCCGGGGGTCTTCTCAAGCTCATCCACCGCCTGACGCGAGTACTCCTGCGTGAAGGCTTGCTCGGTCCGCAGCCCCAGCAGCGTGCGGACAAAGTCGCCCGACCGCTCTTTGTAGCTCGGCGGCACCCGAAGGGCCAAAGACTGATCGTTCCGCCCTCGGGCCGTCTGATTCTGCTGGCCGGGCTCCTGCGGGAAGCGTGAGTTGATCGCGCTCTGCACCGCGCTGGCACGCGCATGGCTTGGGTTGTCCAGCACCAGCTCGAGCGCCAGCGGGTCGCTGACCATGCCCCCACCAAGAACCCGGCCGCTCATGCGGTTCACGCCGTCGTCAGTTAACACCGGCGCAGCCACGGGCACGGGCACCACCGCCGGCAGCGGCACCGGCACCTCAACGGCCGCCGTGGGCTCGGCGCCCGCCGCGCCAGGAATTCGGGCCGGCTCGCCCGCGTTCTTGTCTACCTCGCCCGCCTCGCGGACCAGCAGCCCAGCTGCTAGCGAGGGCTCAGCAAAGGGGTTGATGAACACCGGCCCGCGCGAGGTCGCAAGCTGCCGCGCTTGCGAAGAGCCAAAGGCCGACGCCGGGCCGATCCGCAGGTCGGTGGTCCACAACTCGCCACCTTCAAGGCTTGTCACGCTCGAGCCCGGCAGCGTGCTGACGCGCACGTCAAACACCGCGCCACGCGGCGCACCGGGCGGGACCACGCCCTCCACCAGCACCACCGCGACGTTCTTATCCAAAAGCACCTCACGAGGTGACCGGCCCGCCAGCGGGTGCCCCTCACCCTGCGTCGCACGGCCCATGCCACGCCGCCCGATCTCACGCTCCATCGTCGCCTGAACCGGCGCGGGGTAAGGCCCGCCGCCCGTGCCTGCGAGGTTCACCACCAACCCAAGGCCCGAGACCAGTACGGGCTCGACGCCGCGCAGCGTGGCCTCTGAGCCGATGGTTCCGCGCAGCGGGGCCGGAACATCACGCACAATGGGATCGACTCTCCGGGCCTTGGGCCCGTCGCCCCCGCCGCACGCGCCCAGCGCCAACAGCGCAACGCACACCAGCGCGGCGTGAAACACCGGCCTGGCGAGCACGCTCAGGCCACGCCGAACCTGCCTTGAGCCGACCGTCTTTACCGCCGTTGCCGCCGTTGCCGCCGTTGCCGCCGTTGCCGCCGTTGCCGCCGTTGCCAAGTTCATGCACTCCGATTCAAGCCGGGCCCCAAAGACTGTTTGTTCTGGCACCTCGCCCACAATCAGAGTAGTGGCTCGGCATCGACGCCGCCCCGGACGCACCACCGCGCTGGGCACGAGGGGCCGGATGGACAGCTCACAAACACGCCGCGGGCCGGCCCGATACCGCCCGCCGTCGCCTGTGGGTCCAAAAATGTCGATCCCCCGCCCGTTTTTCACCTTTTATTGGTATTTATCAAAGGTTATCCACCATGGGGTGATGGCCGATCGTGTCGTCCAAGCAGTCATCGTGGGGGTAACCGATCGCTTCGTGAAGGTCTTCACAATTGCTTAAACCCTTGACACCACGCAAGTTAGCAGTTTGTCCACACTCGGCGACATCTTTCACACATCATTTGGGGCCTTGAGAGGCTTGAACCCACGATATATCGTGGTATGCTCCTCCCCTGCGTCCGGCGTTCCCCGGCGCATTGCTTCAAACCTTGGTCTCACTCGTCACGTACACGGTAGGTGTTCGGTAGATCATCTGTCGCCGGGCTAACGCGGGTGTGGGGCTAGTCTGGGCCCTGGGCCAGACCAGCAGGTCTGTGCGGATCGTCAGGTTTCTGTACGCATCTGATTCTGCGAAGGTTCCCTGGTTCTCTCCGACATCCGTCCTCAGCAAGGCTTCTGCACATGGCCATCCTCTGCGACACACAGATTCAGGAGCTGATCGACATCCGCCCCTTTGAGCTGGCGCAGAAGCGGCCGGGGCGGATCTCCTACGGCGTCTCGAGCTACGGGTATGACATCCGCGTGGGGACGAAGTTCAAGATCTTTACGCCCACGCCGCGCTCGGGCGGGATCAGCATCGTGGACCCCAAGGCGTTCAGCGACGAGCTGTTTGTCGAGATCGACACCAACGACCGCCAGCCGGCGGGTGGCTGGGGCACGGGGACGGCGGCGGCGCACGTGATTATTCCGCCCAACAGCTTTGCGCTGTGCGAGACGGTGGAGACCATCGCGGTGCCGCGGGACGTGATGGTGGTGTGCGTGGGCAAAAGCACGTACGCGCGGTGCGGGCTGGTGCTGAACGTGACGCCGCTGGAGCCTGAGTGGCGCGGCAAGGTGACGCTGGAGATCAGCAACACGACGCCGCTGCCGGCGAAGGTGTACGCGAACGAGGGCATCGGTCAGTTGCTGTTCTTCAGGGCCGACATGGTCTGCGCGGTCAGCTATGCGGACAAGGCTGGGAAGTATCAGGATCAGAGCGGGTTAACGTTGCCGAAGGTGGATTAGTGCGCGATGGGGGAATGGGCAAAGCGCGATCGGCGGTGGAAGAGCGAGGGGGGGATGAAAGGTAAGGCGAGGCAAATACTCATGGGCATTAGGCGATGGGCTCCGGGGTGTCAGCGGCTGGGTGTGGATGGGGACTGACGGCCACCGGGATGATGGGTTGTGGGATCGATCACCTTGAACCGGTTAAGGATCTGGCAGAAATCGTTGGCTCTTTCGCTCGCGGTTTGTCGCTGCAGCGCAAGATTTCCGAGGTCCGAACAGTTTGGTCTGACGGCGCAGGTGAGACGTTCGGTGGTAAGCGTGCCAAGCAACATCGCGGAGGGTTGCGGGTGGGGTCATCGAGCTGAGTAGCCGAGGTTCCTAAAGATCGCCCGAGGTTCGCTGTTTGAGTTGGAGACACAGATTCGTATCGCGTCTGAGTTGGAGTGCTTGCCTTCGGAGGACGACCAGCAAGTAGAGCTCACAGTGTCAGGTTGAAAATGGCTTCTGGCCGGGCTGATCCGCCGGCTGGGCCAGGACTGAGGCTCGCGAAGGGCTGTCGATTCTTCGGATCAAGTTCACGCGTCGCCGGTTGCCTCTTCCAAATGACTATTGCCTAGTCCCCATTGCCCCCCGCACCGCCTCCCCCATTGCCTCATCTCTCTCAAGGGCTTGTTCATGAAGATCACTCGCAAGTTCACGACCCCCGGCCAGGATGTCTTTGCGACCACCAAGTGGGTCAAGCGCTCCAGCAAGATCACGAACCCGGACGGGTCGGTGGTCTTTCGCATGGACGACGCTGAGGTGCCCGAGGGCTGGAGCCAGCTCGCTACGGACATCATGGTGAGCAAGTACTTTCGCAAGGCGGGGGTGCCGCAGGTTGGGGCGGACGGCAAGGTGGTAGTTGACGGCGGCGGGCGCGCGGTATCGGGCCCCGAGCGGAGCGCGCGGCAGGTGATCCATCGCCTGGCGGGGTGCTGGGCGCACTGGGGCAAGGAGCACGGGTACTTTGACAGCGGCGAGGACGCCTCGGCGTTCTACGACGAGCTGGCGTACATGCTGACCCACCAGATCGCGGCACCCAACAGCCCGCAGTGGTTCAACACGGGCCTGAACTTTGCGTATGGCATCACGGGCCCGGCGCAGGGGCACTATGTGGTGAACGCCAAGACCGGCGAGGTTGAGCTGGCCAAGGACGCGTACAGCCACCCGCAGCCGCACGCGTGCTTTATTCAGAGCGTTGAGGATGATCTGGTGAACGAGGGCGGGATCATGGACCTGTGGGTCCGCGAGGCGCGGCTGTTCAAGTATGGCAGCGGGACGGGGACGAATTTCAGCCGTCTGCGCGGCGAGGCTGAGAACCTCTCGGGCGGCGGCAAGAGCAGCGGGCTGATGAGCTGGCTGAAGATCGGCGACCGTGCGGCGGGGGCGATAAAGAGCGGTGGTACGACGCGGCGTGCGGCCAAGATGGTCTGCCTGGACATGGACCACCCGGACATCGAGCAGTTCATCAACTGGAAGGTCCGCGAGGAGATCAAGGTTCAGGCGATGGTCGAGGGGCTGGCGCTGCTGAAGAAGCACGACGCGAAGCTGGCCGAGCAGACCGACGCGATGGGCCTGAAGCTGGACTATGACTTCAACGGCGAGAGCTACCAGACCGTCAGCGGTCAGAACAGCAACAACTCGGTGCGCGTGCCCGACGCGTTTATGGAGGCGGTGGAGGCGGGCGGGACGTGGACGACCAGCTTCAGGACCAACGGGAAGCTGGCCCAGACGCACGACGCGCGCGGGCTGTGGGACCAGATCGCGTTTGCGGCGTGGCGGTGTGCCGACCCGGGCGTGCAGTTTGACAGCACGATCAACGCCTGGCACACGTGCCCGGGCGCGGGGCGGATCAACGCGAGCAACCCGTGCAGCGAGTACATGTTCCTTGACAACACCGCGTGCAACCTGGCGTCGATCAACCTGGTGACGCTGTACAACCCAAAGACGCGCGAGTTTGACGTTGAGCGTTACGAGCACGCCATTGACTTGTGGACGGTGGTGCTGGAGATCAGCGTGCTGATGGCGGCGTTCCCGAGCCGCGAGATTGCGCGGCTGAGCTACCGCTATCGCACGCTGGGGCTGGGGTACGCGAACCTTGGCGCGATGCTGATGCAGGCGGGGATCGCGTACGACAGCGAAGAGGGGCGTGCGTTGTGCGCGATGCTGTCGGCGATCCTGACGGGTCGGAGTTATCGCCAGAGCGCGCTGGTGGCCAAGGAGCAGGGCGCGTTCCCGGGCTTTGAAGACGACCGCGAGGGGATGCTGCGGGTGATCCGCAACCACCGGCTGGCAGCGCACGGCGAGGGGCGCGGGAGCGGGCGGTACGAGGGGCTCAACGTCCACACGCGTCCGGTGCCGATCGACCACGCGCTGTGCAAGAGCGGGCGCGTGCTTGTCAAGAACAGCCCGCAGCTGCTTGAGCGCGGGGTGCAGGCGTGGGATGATGCGCTGGAGCTTGGCATCAAGCACGGGTACCGCAACGCGCAGACCACGGTGATTGCGCCCACGGGGACCATCGGGCTGCTGATGGACTGCGACACCACGGGCATTGAGCCCGACTTTGCGCTGGTGAAGTTCAAGAAGCTTGCCGGTGGCGGGTACTTCAAGATCGCCAACGCCAGCGTGCGGCCGGCGCTTGAGGCGCTGGGGTATAGCGATCGGCAGATACGGGACATCATGGTCTATCTGCTGGGGACGCTGAGCCTTGATGTGGACGTGCCGACGGCTGGTACGGGCCAGGCTGGTACGGGCCAGGCGCTGAGCGCCGTGCTGCGGGCCAAAGGTGTGACCGAGCCGGAGCTCAAGAAGATCACCGACGCGCTGCCGGGGATCTTTGAGCTGGGCTTTGCCTTTAGCGGCTGGGCGCTGGGTGACGAGCTGCTGACGCGGCTGGGTGTGGACCCGGCGGCGGCGAAGGCGGACAGCTCGTGGAACCTGCTCAAGCACCTGGGCGTGAGCCGTCAGCAGATCCAAGCGTTGAACGACGTGGTTTGTGGGCGGCAGACGGTCGAGGGCGCGCCGCACCTGATGAACGAGCACCTGCCGGTGTTTGACTGCGCGAACACGTGCGGGAAGTACGGCGTGCGGTTCATCGCGGCGGAGGGGCACATCAAGATGATGGCGGCGGCGCAGCCGTTTGTCAGCGGTGCGATCAGCAAGACGATCAACCTGCCGGGCAACGCGTCGGTGGACGACATGAAGCGTTGTTATCAGATGAGCTGGGAGCTTGGGATCAAGGCCAACGCGCTGTACCGCGACGGGTGCAAGCTGAGCCAGCCGCTCAACAGCACGAGCGATTCGAGCAAGAGCGACGAGGCGAAGGTCGTGGCGGCGGCGGGCGTCGAAGCGGCCGAGCAGACCATCACTCAGACGGTGGCTCAGAGCGTCGAGGAAGTTGTGCGGATCGTTGAGCGGCCGCTGCGTCGGCGCTTGCCCGAGACGCGGGCGAGCATCACGCACAAGTTCAACGTCGCGGGGCACGAGGGCTACTTGACGGTGGGCCTGTACGAGGACGGGCTGCCCGGCGAGCTGTTTATCACGATGGCCAAGGAGGGCAGCACCATCGGCGGGTTGATGGACGCGCTGGGCACGGCGACCAGCGTGGCGCTGCAGTACGGCGTGCCGGTGGAGAGCCTGGTGGGCAAGTTCACGCACCAGCGGTTTGAGCCGGCGGGCATGACGGCGAACCCGGACATCCCGTTTGCCAAGAGCCTGACTGACTACATCTTCCGCTGGATGGG
>Ga0163144_10028445_pt1 | contig 10781 bp, 5 predicted proteins | sample OliLak19BULKMAT1_FD_123175 | JGI IMG/M metagenome (GOLD analysis project Ga0163144, IMG submission 123175) | Freshwater microbial mat bacterial communities from Lake Vanda, McMurdo Dry Valleys, Antarctica - Oligotrophic Lake LV.19.BULKMAT1 | ecosystem: Environmental > Aquatic > Freshwater > Lake... | reverse complement strand
TTGCCACCCCATCTGAATTTAGATGCTGGGCATAAATGTCATAATCCGAACTGTTGCGCTTGTCTTGCCAGGTAATAAATGCGCCACCTGAACCATCAATATCTATTTTGGGATTGATTTGTTGGTAGTTCGCACTGCAAACAGCTACACCATTGGCACCCCATTGGATAATGCCAGCACTATTTATTCTCTGGGCATACACGTCAAAATAAAAATTAACCGAATCTTCATAAACTATGATTGCCCCACCCTTGTAATCACTTATTATTTTTGGACTTTGTTGGTTCGTTAGTTTATTTACGACCGCTACGCCGTTAATTGACCATAATATTTTTCCCGATGAATCAATTTTTTGGGCATAAATATCACGATTGCCGGCTCTTTCATCCTCCCAAATTATGATGGCACTTCCATTGAGTGATTCTACTACGTTAACATTCTTTTGTTCGGCATTATTGTTGCATACTGCTATACCATTTGCGGTCCATTTGGCAACTCCAAATTTATCCATGCGTTGCACAAATATATCAGAATTAGTTTTTGAACTGGTTCTGGTATCATCCCAAGCTATAATGGCTCCTCCTCTGTTATCGGTTACTATGTGAATTTCGGTCTGACCCTTCGCTGCAACGCTAACTGGTGTATTTATTGAAGTGTTTTTATTCCATTGAGCACTAGAAAGTAATGGGCTAAGTGCAGACAGTATAAACAGGTAATTTATTTTTCTCATCAAGAAATTTAAGTGAAATATTTCGTCGAAAATAACAAAACAATAACATTACAATAATACTAAATATACGTTATGTTTACATCGATTTTAAACATTCAATTTTCATTGTCGAGAAAGCTATTTTTATTGGTAATTTTTGTCACTGCATTCGTAAAAAGTGCAATGGCTCAAAATCCACAAACGGATTTTCAATTGAGATTAGGTTTTGAGTTGGAAGCACCAATCAACAAACGGTTTCTATTGCATTATCAACATCAATCTCGATTTATTGATAACGCAACAAGGTACAATTATTCGTATAATTATATAGGTGGGGTTTATAAAATCAGCCGCAATATGCGATTTACAGCCAATTACATTTTTGTAAATAAAAAGAACACCGAACTTACTTACAGTTTTCGCCATCAGTTTAAAGGATATTTTACCTACCGCAAGAAGTTAGGCGAGTTTATGATTTTTAACAGGCTTATGGGCGATGTGCAGTTCAAAGATTTTTATGGCAATCCACAAGGAAAGCACTTGCGCGATATAAATATTAGAAACAAGATAACGTTAAGATATAAGCATTTTGAAAAATTTGTTCCATATATAGCAGAAGAAACCTATTACAGATTTGATGGCAAATATTATGAGAAAGGATTCGGTCGCAACCGCATGTTTATTGGCGCACTTTATAATATTACTGAAAATTGGCTTGCAGACGCGTCTTTTGCCATTGACTTACGTAGAGATAATAAAATACCAGCCAACAATTTCTACTTGTCTTTGGGTTTGGTAAAAACTTTTTTTCAATAAGTATTAAACACTTTCTAATATCTTGGTTATTTACCAATCCGCCGTTTCTTGCATATTTCGAGTGACAAATTCTCCTGCTTCTGGCAGTTATGGTTTTAGCTTATCCTTAATAATCTCCAGAGAACTCTCATCACTACCACTGATATTATCATAGCTGAAATATTTCTGGCTGACATACTTTAATTTGGCCAGAGGCCAGAGGATTATGTCACTCACGAGACACGAAGCGACGGCGAGCTTTGTAGGCAGTCGCTCGCAAAAAGAGAGCGACTGCTGTGTTTATATCGCCTGATTTTTTTACTCAGGTATTTACTAATCCACACCATCCATTTGAATTGGGCTGAATGAATTCATTTTTAGATAAAAATCTTTACCGCTCAGTTGCATTTTTAATTTCGGTTTATAACCGCGAATTGCAGTTATTGAAACTTCATGGTTTTTACCATTCAGCTTAATCATTCCGCTTCTTTTGTAAGATTTAGAGAAAAGGGAATACTTGTGTTTTTTAACTTTAAGTTTTATGGAATACTTTACCCCTTTACTTGAATATAGTATGAATTGAGAATTATCCTTATTATAAAAATAGTCATAGAACAGCGTGTCTTTTATCACCTGGTTTTTGTTTTTTAAATTATCCTTAGTTAACAAAGCAGTTTGAATCATCAATTTAGTTGGAAGATTAAAATCAACGCCTGTCCATATTGGTCTCACAATGCCACGATCTGCGGAAATACCATTATAATCGCCAAAAAATACCAGATTACCTGGAGGGGAAAAAGGCTGTGGGGTAATCAATTTGTTTATAAACGTTTTTCCTCCGTCTTCACTAAAGGCAACATAAACATCCATGAGCACATTAGAGGGTGAGTTTCTGCGGTCATAAAAAACAATATACACAGTTCCATCGGTTTGATCTACTGCAATATGTGGCAGAAACTGATCACCTAAAGAGCTGGAATTTACTGTTATTTCATTGCTCCAACTCTCGCCATTGTCGTCAGAATAGATCAATTTTATTTCTCCACCAATAATAGGTTGGCTTTCACCCCAAGTGAGATAAAGGCGATTATTGTATTTTTTACCCGAATGGTCTGCCACCAAAAAGGGAAGACCATTGCTGCGAAATATATGACCGAAGTCCAGACTCCAGCCGTCTTCCTGCGTTGCAATAACCCTATCTTTTCCCCAAGTAATTCCACCGTCCTTTGATATGTCAAAATAAATTTTGTTGTAAGCAGCCCAAGCTACGCAAACCTCACCATCCTTTCCAATGGCAGGGGTAGCGCCTTCAAGCGTGAGGTCGCCATCAAGGCAATCTCCGATAGTATCGCTAATTGTAATTGCTTGCTCAAAGGTGGCAGCACCATCAACTGATCTTGCAAATCGAATGCGTGAATGGTCATCAGGTTCAGTGCTTTCGTATTTATCAAATTCAGTCCAACTTAGGTAAATATTGTCTTTATGCAATAAACTATGCTGGTCTTTAACAATCCAGTGTTTGTCTTGCTCCTTGTCGCCATTATGTCCAGCGTAGCTGCCGTCAGAAAAGGTTTGGCCGTTATTATCACTTTTTTGAACTATAATTCGGTCTATCCAATGCGGATACTTTTTAGAGGCGGTTGCTGCCAAATGACAAAAGTAAAAATTCCCATATTCATCTGCGTAGATTACAGGGTCGCCATAAACACCTAAGCTCGAGAATAACTGTTTTAATTCCCAAGTTTTGCCGGTATCGTTAGAAACATAAAGGTTTCTAATATTGCTCCCTGCAACGATATAGCTTGGATTAACAGGATTAATGTAGATTGACGGTTCATTTGGACCATAGGTTCGATTGTCTATCGTAACAATTTTGAATTGAGCAAAAATATTAATGGTTAAACTAAGAAAAATCAGTGTAAAAGTAATTTTCATTTGAAGAGATAATTTTTAGGAATGTTGATGATTCGGATACTTTTTTAGTAATCGGTGTGCGCTACAAATCTAATATTTGAATTTGAAAGTAGAGGATACTATCCCAAACCAAGAAATGTAGGAGTTGAAGATTAAAAATTGCAAAAAAAAGTTTAAAAAAAGAATGAGACCCTTAAATTGTTCAAAATTTAAATGTTGGTTTGCACTTGGAAAAATTAAACAATGCCAAAACATTATAAGTATTTGATAATTGGTTCGGGACCAACAGGTTTAGGTGCCGCATACAGGTTAAAAGAATTAGGCGTAACAGACTTTCATATCATTGAAAAAGAAAGCTATATTGGTGGATTAGCAACCAGTTTTGTGGATGAAAAAGGTTTTACTTGGGATGTTGGAGGACATGTTCAGTTTTCACATTACACCTATTTCGATAAGTTAATGAAGCAAGCTTTGGGTGAAGAAGGTTGGCTCAATCATCAGCGTGAGAGTTGGGTTTGGATGAAAAATCGTTTTGTCCCCTATCCTTTTCAAAATAACATTCGTTACTTACCAAAGGAAAGCATGTGGAATTGTTTGAATGGGATAATCCACAATTACCAAAATCCAATTTCAGGCAAACCAGCCAATTTTGAAGAATGGATTATGGCTACCTTCGGAAAAGGGATTGCAGAAGAATTTATGATGCCATACAACTATAAAGTTTGGGCGTATCCCCCTAAGGACATGGCTTACAACTGGATTGGCGAAAGGGTGGCTGTTACTGATTTACAGCGTGTTACCGAAAATATTATTTTTGAAAAAGATGATCTTAGCTGGGGACCAAACAACACCTTTCAATTTCCAGAACATGGTGGAACAGGTAGTATTTGGAAAGCAGTTGGTGAAAACTTAATTGGAACAGAAAAATTTTCATTGAATACTGAGGTAAGCCGTATAGATGCCGAATCAAAAACAGTATATCTAAAATCAGGTGAAACAATACAATACGATCATTTATTGAGTACGATGCCTATTGACATCTTATTGAAAATGGTGGATAAGACACCTGAAGATTTGATTCAATCCTCATCAAAACTCAAACACTCTAAAACGAATATTATTGGAATAGGCTTAAAGGGAAAGCCAAATCTTGAACTTTCAAGCAAGTGTTGGATGTACTTTCCGGAGAGTAATAGCCCCTACTATAGAGTTACATTGTTTTCTAAGTACAGTCCATTTAACGTGCCAGATATCAATACTCAATGGAGTTTAATGGCAGAAGTGAGTGAATCATCGGCAAAACGAGTAAACCATGAAACCTTGCTGGCAGATACTATAAAAGCACTAAGAGAAGATAAATTAATAGATGATGACTCTGAGGTAATCTCTGAATTTCAAGTGAGTTATGAATACGGATATCCAACACCTTCTGTTGATCGTGATGCGTTATTAAAACCGCTTCATCCTTGGTTAGAGGGTCGCAGTATATATAGCCGTGGACGTTTTGGTGCTTGGAAATATGAAGTGAGTAATCAGGATCACAGCCTTATGCAAGGGGTTGAATTAATTAACCGTTTAGAATTAGGAGTTCCTGAAACTACTATTAATTTTCCAGCAGTGGCTAATGCCATGTGGGGAAAGTAGAGAGAAATTTTGTTTTGAAACGCTGCGAAATGAAATAGTTGAAATAGAAATATTGATTCCAATACAAGGTAGGTTAGCAATTTAAGATTAGAATTACTATCAAGTCGTAACTGAAATATCGCTCATTATTCCTTCACAACTCTGTAGTACCGATTCCCGATTTCTGATTTTAAACTGAAAATATATACACCGGCAGGTAATTGGAGCATATTTATTTTATTCGTTCCATAACTTATGCTGGTATGAAATATTTCTGTTCCATGAAGTCCAGATACCGTTAATTCAGCTTTACTTTGGCTTTCGATCATTACAAACTCCGATGCTGGATTCGGATAAATTTTAAATTCGAGATGATTTATCGAACTGATTGCATTCACCTGTTTTTTCTTAACCATAATACTTATTGAATCTTTCTGCGTGCATTGATTTGAATCTGAACCAGTAACCACATATATAGTATTAGTTAAAGGTGAGGCAACAATGCTATTTCCGGTATTGGTACTCAACCACTTGTTTGGTGTCCAGAGATAGTTCTTAGCTCCTGAAACATTTAAAGTAGCACTTTCTCCTTCTACTATGGTGTCAGACGACGTGGTTAGTAGTAAAATAGGTAATTTATTTACTTTTACCTCAATTTCTGAAGTATCATGACAAAGATTTACTGAAGTACCAATAACCTTGTAAATTATAGACTGTTTTGGAGAGGATATCACAACCGATGCAGTACTTGTGTTCAAACCTGTACTTGGTGACCACACATAATTATTAAGACCAGTCGCAATGAGGGTGGTTTGTTGTCCAACACATATTGTTTGATTACCTGAAAGTTCTAATTTCAACTCTGGATAGACTCCAACTGAAATACTTGCTGAATCAAGGCAACCAAATTTATTGAGAGCCTGAACATTGTACTTTGTATCCTCACGTGGAGTTATGTAGATAGTTGCTGAATTTGAACCATTAAAATCGGTTGTTTTCTTCCAGGTATAATTTGAACCCTCCTTTGCAGTAAGTATTGTACTTGCCCCATTACAAAGTTGTAAAGAAGTTGCGGTGATACTCAATGGAGATTGGGGATAATCATAAATAGAATAGGAAGCTGAATCAATGCAACCTTTATCCGAAGTCCCAATTACCGTATATTTGGTATTTTGAGGGTAAACAATGGTGTTGCTTCCTGTTGCATTCTTAAGCCCAACGGCCGACTGCCATTTATATATGAAGGCCCCAGTTGCCTTCAACTCAACTGAATCTTGGCTGCATATACTATCTTTATCAGCAGTGATGGTGATTTTTGGTTTCTTGTTTACAATTACCGTAACAAAAGCTGAATCCTTGCAACCCATTGTATCGGTAATCGCAACTTTATAGGTAATATTATATTTTGGGGTCGCTTTAACTTTATTTCCATAAAAATTATCTAAAGCAACTGGAGGAGTCCATACGTATGTCTTAGCACCCGCTGGCACACTTAAATCCGTACTTTTTCCTTCACAGATGGATGTGTTTCCAGTAATGGTTTTGGGTGGTAAAGGCAGAACTTTGATTGTAATATACGTACTATCGGTGCAGCCTGCCTTGGTTTTCATTACAACCTTGTAGGTGGTTGTTGCACTTAATGTAGCTACTACTTCTCTTCCGTTTGTTGTATTTAAGCCAGTTGATGGCGTCCATTTAAAAGTTTCGCCGACACCATCAGCGAAGAGTTTTATAGGCTGATACTTGCAAGTAGCTGATTTTACTGCAAATACCGCAACTCTAGGTTTGCAAGTATTCACTTTTTTACAATCTACACCCAACTCCTCATCCATCCAAGCAAATCTGTAGTTAATCCAACTTTTCAATGAATCCACTTCCTCTTTCATACTGTAGCTCAACGGACTTGGATTAGGCCAGATATAAACGCCCATCACAGGCCAACGGCTAAAGTTTCTATATGAGGCATCTAATAAAACCTTATAAGTAGAATCAATAAATTTGTTTATGGAATACAGACTTAAAGTTGATTGCCGTAACTGATTCCATCGGCAATAATAATCTTTCACATAAGCGGTATCTGCTCTAAACCTTTTCCACCAAAAGGGTGCCCCTCCAGAAAGATCAATTTCCCAGCCAACAGGACTTGAGCTATTGTTATAGTCGGCGTTATTCCAAGCAAGATTAAAGTCCCAAATGGGTCCCATTTTTAATTTACCCCCTTTGCTATCTTTATCTTTGAATAAATAGGTACTTAATCGATAGCCATCTACATTCTTGCTGATTTCATTCATAATTGACAAATCAATAAATGTACTTGCATCGGCATATTTCCTAAAACCGGATGTTGGGTCCTGAAACTGCGACCCTGCAAGAGCTGCTTCAAAGTTTGTTATGTAATTCTGAATGTAAGCAAGTTGCTGCTTTACCATATCGGGTCCGTTGGGATAATCGTATTGAAAATAAACACCATTGGAAGAAAAGCCGCCATTATTATTTCCTGTAGTTTTATCAATTTTAAGAATATAACCACCTGTTAAGTCATTGCCTGTGGAGTCCTTTGGTACAAGTTTACTGATATCAACCCGGTTTTTATCACGCTTCACCTTTTCCATTAACACATATATTCCTTCATAACTTCCGTTGATAAACAATTCACAATAGCGATATCTTGTGGCATATCTTCCGGTTCTTCGAGCAAGTTCGTAAGCAAGAACATCACGCATTAATGATTTGTCATTGTAAGTTGCATTGAGTACCCAATCATGTTCTGAGGGTAAACCGAGCAGAGATACATTGGTATCAGCAAGATTATTTAACACCGTTGTAAATCCGTAGGGTTTTTTAGGAAACGATTGAGAGGAAGATCCTCTCGTTTCAATTGTTATTCCATAGCTGAAAAATTTATTTGAATCATTGACGGAATTTAAACCTTTTTCATTGCTGACAATTTTCATATTAGCAAAAATTCTGGGGTCGTCAACAATATTTTTACCATGGGTATTAACAAGGATTAAAGGTAGATTAGAATTTACAAAGGGTTCTAACCTTGAAGGATTACTACTAAATATGACGTTCCAATTTACCAGGCTTCCCGAATCCTTGTTTCTTTTGGTATCTACTACCATTAATTTCCAATTTCCATTTGGATTTTGATTGTTATTAATGACCCCTAAGGAGCCTTCTGGCTTATAGCTTCCTTTAAAGGGAGCCTTCACAGAAGTTATCTTAGAACTTGAACTATTTGTAAAGAAACAATTATCATAGTTTTTGCCGTTACCACCATTTCCAGTACTTAATTCAACAACAGTATTGTCGGGTGAGATCAGGAATATTTCTAAATCGGAAGTGTATGAATGCGTAATATTTACTGTTACACCCAAAACTCCAAAATTTGAATTTATTGAGCCAGCTATACCGCTTATGGTTTGGCTATAAAAGTTTTTTGAACCATTGTCGCTTATTAATCCGCCGTAACCCGTAAAAACCTGAGAAAAGGTAAAGGTAGAGATGAGTAAAAATGAAAATAGTAGTTTTAGTTTCAGCATTCTTTATTTTATAGAAAGGTCAAAGATATTTTTATTTTTTTAAAATTCAATTTTCATTTTGTAAAATGACAGAATAGGAGGAAGAAGGGATTTTTCTCTACAAAATGCAGAGCAAGAAAAAAAATGAACGTACTGTTTAATTTTTGTCTATCGAAAACCAATACGGGACTTTACAAATGCAATTAAAAAGTGCGGAAAGAGCAGACTATAAGTAAATGGCGGATAAGGTGTAAACTTTTTTTAAGAATGACTAGCTTAAAGATTTGAATGTCAACTAAAAAAAAGAAATTTCTTTAATAAATAACATTTGATGGTTATCTCTTCAAAGGCTCCAACAACTTCTCCAAACCATTTATTTTTATTTCATAAATGGTTGATAATTGCATCCCTAGTTTGCCTTCAGGAAACCCCTTGCTGTGATACCATTCCAAATAATAAACTGGAATATCGCATAATAACCGGTCCTTGTATTTTCCGTAAGGCATTTTGGTTTTTACAAGCGAAAGTAAAATGGAAGGGTCCGGTAGCAGAGGATTGGTCAAAGTATTTGGATATTAATTGTAGTATGAAATAATTCTATTATTTCACTGCAATAATAGTTTTGATTATTGAATTAGTAAACTTAACAATATTTTATGTTCAGATAATGTCAATCGAGACTGAATCTATAAATTTAATTTCCTTTAGCTACAACTTATCCTTCTGTTATTATTTGGTCATGACCGTTGCCAAGCAATGTGTAATCAATAAATCATATTTATAAGTATGAATTACCTAACGGTAAACAATAAAAGTACCCTTCAGCTTACGCTCAACACCTTTTATGTCAATAATTTTTATTAAATAGACATAATAGGCCTCCAAAACAAAATCATCAAGATATTTGCCATCCCATTTTTCAATACCCTTATAAACTATCTGTCCCCAACGGTTATAAATTTCAACTTCATATTGAGCAATACCAACGCCAGCTGGGAAAAAATAATCATTTATTCCATCATCGTTTGGTGTAATCACATTGGGAATAAAAACCTTGAAGTCATCTAATACATATAAATCTTCAAAGGCAGTATCTGCGCAGCCTTCTATATTTTCTACAATGAGTCTAATATTAAAAGTTCCAGTATCTGTAAAATTGTGACTTGCATCTTTGGTGTCTGCAAAAAGTTCCCCATTTTGAAACCAATTTGAACTTACAATATTATCCTTGGATTGATTTAAAAAATCAACTACAGTGAAATTTGTAAAAATTTCAGATGGGCTATAAGTGAAACTGGCTATCGGTTTAGGAAATACGGCAATCATATTTTTATCTTCACTTACACAGCCGAATTGATTGGATAATTTTAAATCAATAGCATAATTACCTGTCATAAACATTCGATTAAATGAAGCAAAGTTACTTACAAATGTATCATTTAGTCTCCAAACATTAGTGTCCTGAGAATTGCTGTTAAACATTACTTTGAGGGGTTCACAACCACTGAGAGGGTTAATAGATAAATTGAAAGCAGGCAGAGGCCGAACAGTTACAAGAATTGAATCTTTGGCTGTACAGCCATCTACTGTGCGCTGATGATAAACCTTATGTGTGCCAGCCTTGGCAATTGGTGGATAGAATATTCCCGAATCAGAAACATAATTGCCACCAAAGAATACTCCTCCACTCAAAGTTGGCAAAATTTTAACTTCAGAGCTGTCTTCGCATATCTCAGTAAAAGGAATAATTGATGCATCGGGCACCTGTGTGACTTTTATTTCTATTGAATCTTTGCTACTGCATCCATTATTATCAGTTCCTGTTACCATTATCGTCTGTTTACCAATTATTGCCAATTTTGCAAAAAAATTGCCGCTTGAATCTACAAAACTGCCACCTGAGAATACTTTTTTAATATTGAGGTTTTTAGTGGAAAGTTTGAAAGCATTGTCCAGACTACATAATGGACCTGCATTGTTAAGCCCAATCACAGGAATTGAATCAATCCTAATTTGAATAGAATCAATGTTGGTACATTGATTTCCATCAGTAAAGGTGTAATAAATCTTCTTAAATCCTTGAGATGCTATCTTTGGATCTAAGATGCCCTTTGAGTTTATAAAATTATAGCCAAAAAACGTACCTCCTACATTAATTACTGGTGTTAATAATTTTAAACCTGCATTTTGACAAAATGGGCCACCAGCATTTATAG
>Ga0163144_10028443_pt1 | contig 10782 bp, 7 predicted proteins | sample OliLak19BULKMAT1_FD_123175 | JGI IMG/M metagenome (GOLD analysis project Ga0163144, IMG submission 123175) | Freshwater microbial mat bacterial communities from Lake Vanda, McMurdo Dry Valleys, Antarctica - Oligotrophic Lake LV.19.BULKMAT1 | ecosystem: Environmental > Aquatic > Freshwater > Lake... | reverse complement strand
CGAAGATCGGAAGCGTCTGCCCGAAGTAATCCTGATACTTGACGAACAGCAGTGCGACGCTGAGGAGGCCCAGGAGAAACGCGATGATCACGAACACCGTGTAGATGTTGCTGGAAGGGGCGACGTAGACGACATCGGCTTGCTGTACTCTGGCCATGAAAACTCCTAAGTAGTCTGCAGTCGGCAGTGAAAACAGTCTGCGGTCGACAGGAAATCCGTCAGCGACGGCGATCTCTTTGCTGACAGACTGCCGACTGTAGACTGTCGACTAACGTGAGACTGTCGACTAGCGTGAACTACTTCGTCCTGACTTCCATCCCCGCGCGAATCTCCGGGACGCGGTTGCCGACAATTCTTCCGGCAGCTTCGTTGGGCTCCACGCTGTCCACCGTCAGCTTGCCATAGAACGCTCCGGTGCCGCGGTCGATGATGTTGAATTCCATTCCCTTGGCGACGCTGTCGGATGAGCCGACGGAGATGGTGGCGTAATCCAGCGGGCCGATCTTGCGGACTTCGCGGATCACGCCGTTGATGTTGGGGGCGCCCGCGGAGCTTCCGGCGCTGGCACTTGCCAGCACGCGGTTGGGCTCGATGCCGGCGTCCTTCAACGCGGCGCTGAGCTTGGTGGTCTGATTGCGGGATTCTTCTAGCTGTTCAGCGAAGAAGCGGCGTTCACGTTCGGTGACATCGAGTTTGTTCTGCAGATCGGTGATCGACTGGCTCATCTGGGCCGCGTTGGTGACGGCCTGATCCTGCGAGGTGCGAAGGGAAACCAGTTGATCGCCGAGCTTGCTCTTGGTGTCTTCGGAGCCTTTGAGTGCTTCGGTGAGTCGGGCGACATCGGCCTGATTCAGCGTGAGACGGCTGCTGAGTTCAGCAACGCGTGCATCGCGCTCGGCGAGCCTGGCCTTGTTTTCATTATCGGCCTGACGACGCAGTTCGATCTGCTGGGTCAGCTGCTCAAAGCTCTTCCCGTTCGCCGCCGCCGCAGCGCTGAGATCGGCGGTCAGACGGTTGTTGGATGCGGAAAGTGAATCGATTTTCGTGGTTGCGTTTTTGAGATTATCCGCGGAAGTCGCGGCATTGCTGACATACACCACCAGACCGGCGGTTTGCAGCAGCGAGACAATCACCAATAGCGCGACAAAAATCTTGGTCAGGGTACTCAAGCGGGGCTCCTTGGACGCATGGTGTCCGACAACGGTGCGGGTCGATGAGCGTTTGCCTCAAGGACTTTAAAATCCGTTTGATATCGTAATTACGACCCGCCGAGTGTCAAGTTTTTCAAAGTGTTGAAACAGCACCGAGAGGTGAGAATCGGGCGATGTATTTATTGGGAGTGATACGGAAGATCCGGATTTTTCGACCCGTCGCGTCAGTGTGTCACATGGTGCTCGACACGGTTAAGAAGATGATCGATCTCGATGTTTCCTTTGATGAAATAATCCCTTGCTCCGAGTTCCAGGGCCTTTTGCACTGCGCCCGGGTCGCCCAATGCGGTCATCATCACAACCTTTACATTTTTCCCCCCGGGTGCTTCTCGGAGGGCGCGAAGCACATCATACCCGTTCATCCCAGGCATGCTGATATCGAGAAGGATCAGATCCGGCCGGGTTTCGGTGTATTTCCAAATCGCCTCCTCCCCACTTGAGGCGGTGGTGACTTCATGCCCGGTGATGGAAAGGATTTCTACCATCAAGGTTCGAATTTCAGCGACGTCATCTACAACGAGTACTCTTGCCATAACGCGGGGATGCTAGGCTCGTCGGCCAAGACGTGAGCATCGGGCATCTCCTGAGATCATTGACTTCATGTAAAACTCCCGGTTTTTGGTCCTATAACGCGGATTACAAAGGATCAGGAGCGTTCGGTCACATGCGCGAGGCTTGCGATCGCCGCGATGAGTTCGCTGACTTCGACGGGCTTGCTGATGTGCATCTGGTATCCCGCGCGCAGCGCGGCTTGCCGATCCTCCGCGCGGGCGAACGCGGTCAATGCGACCGCCGGCGTTCGTCCGCCGGCGTCATCGGGCAACGCGCGAATCCTGCGGATGAATTCAAAACCATCCAGCTCGGGCATGCCAATGTCGCTGATGATCACATCGGGAACTGAACCCTTTAAAAGCTCGAGTCCTCGAAACGCGCTTTCTCCGGTCACAACAACGGCATCGCATTCCTCAAGAAAGCGCTTGATGAGTACGCGGGCATCGGGCTCATCGTCGATCACGAGCACCTTGATTCCCTTGAGCGATACGCAATTGGCGGCCAAACTCGCCCTGTCGACTTCGTCCTCCGATGACGGGCGGTCAAAGCGGGTGTGGGTGATGCTCATGAGGGGCAGCGATACCGTGAAGGTCGAACCCTGCCCGACTCCATCGCTCTGTGCATGAACCGATCCGCCGTGTGATTCGACGAGTTGTTTGACGATGGCAAGCCCGAGCCCGAGTCCGCCGTGCCGGCGCGCCATCGACCCGTCGGCCTGTCGGAACCGGTCAAACACATACGGCAGAAACTCAGCGGCGATTCCCTGTCCGTTGTCGCAGATGCTGATCCTCACGTGTGAATGGTGCTTGCGGAGCATGACTTCGATCCGACCATCCCGCGGAGTGAACTTGATCGCATTGCTCAGCAGATTCCAGAAGACCTGCTGCAGCCGGCTGGCATAGGCGCTCACCGGGTCGACGTTGGTATCGAACACTTTCACGATCCTGATGTTCCTGGCCTCTGCAGTGTGCTGCACCGACGCGATCGCGGCATTGAGCGTGTCGATGAGATCGAGCTTCTGAATGTTCAGCGAGATTTTCCCCGAGATGATCCGGCTCATGTCCAGCAGATCATTGATCAACTGAGACTGCACCTTGGCGTTGCGGTGGATCGTCTCGATGGCGCGGCTGGCATCCTCGGGTGTGCGGTTGGAGCCAGGACGGCGGAGGATCTGCGCCCAGCCGAGAATGGCGTTAAGCGGGGTCCTCAGTTCATGTGACAAGGTTGCAAGAAACTCATCCTTCATCCGTCCGATGCGTTCCTGCTCCATGCGTGCGGCGCGTTCACTCTGCAGGAGCGTTTCCCGGTCCGCCGCCAGTTGCCGAAGGGTCTGATCGTTATGAACACGCCCCGTGACGTCGCGCTGTATCGCGACCCAATACATGACCTCCCCGACCTCATCACGAAGCGCAGTGATCCGCCATTCGACGAAATACTCTGTCCCGTCCTTTCGATAGTTGACGGTTTCGCCATGAAAGCTTTGAGTGTCGCGCAGATCAGAACGTATTCGCTGAATCAGGCTGCGATCGGTTTTTGGTCCTTGAAGGATGCGCGGCGTCTTGCCGAGGATCTCAAGCGGGTCGTATCCCGTCATGCTGCAGAACGCTGGATTGACGTACTCGATCCTCGGCCCCGGAGCATCAAGCTGCGCCTCGGTGATGATCACCGCATCGTTGGCCGACTCGACCGCCGCCTTGAGCAGCTCCATTTTCGCTTGTGTCTGCTTCGCGTCGTCGATATCGGTGCAGGTGCCGAACCATTTGACAATCGTCCCCGCCTCATCACGCAGTGGAAGCCCCCGCCCGACAAACCACCGGTATACCCCGTCGAAGCGGCGGATGCGGTACTCGATCTCGTAGGACTGGCTGGTTGAAATCGAAAGCTCCCAACGCGAGCGCGATCGCTCCGCATCGTCGGGATGCAACGGATTTGACCATTCGTTTCCGAGGCTTTGCGCCTCGCTGGCACCTGTAAAGTCATACCACCGCCGATTGAAGAACTCGGCCGACCCGTCCGGCCGGGTGATCCAGACCAGATGCGGGAGGGTGTCGGCGAGATGCCGAAGCTGCTGATTGGCTTCCTCCTGCGCGCGGAGTTTCTCGGTCACCTCGAGTGATGCCCGCCTCACCGACATTTCCTCGGCGCGGCGGTTGGCGTGGTGAAACTTCCGGGCGATCAGGCCGATGGCACAACTGACAACCACAAAACCAACCGTCTCGATGGCGATCGCCTGCCCGCTGAACTGCGCATCAGGCTGAAACCACATTGCCACCAGGCCCAGCAAAGTGCAGAGCGCGGTGATCACCATTGCTAGTTGCAACCCGCCAACAAATCCCGCAAACACAACCGCCGGAAGCAGAAGTGTCAGGGTGGGATGAATCAAAATCGGATTTAAAAACCAGCGGATCAATGCACACAGGAGAGCCACGGCGGTCGCCATTCCCAGAGGGGTGTATTGACTGGCAAAGCTTGGTTTCACAGCGGTTGAATTCCTTAAAACGACAGGTAAAACCTTCCGCCGACGACGCTCATGCCCGTCCGAATTGGCCGACGTCACCTTGCTGGACGCAGATCATATGAGTGATAACTTATTAAACATTCTGTTATAAATCCGCCGTAAGTCCCTTATCCAACTGTACTAATGAGGAACCTAATGACTGCTCCCCGCCTGTCTATCGGGGATTTCCGTATGGCGTGCGACACAACGGGAAAACCCCGCGTTGATTGCTCAACGCGGGGTCGTTTCCTTCCATACTTTTGTGAATTCATCTTATCGACCGAGCAGCGAGAGAACCTGCTGCGGCGTCGAGTTGGCCGTTGCCAAAACACTCGTGCCGGCCTGAGTGAGAATCTGCGAACGCGTCAATTCAGATGTCTCACGTGCAAAGTCGGCATCACGAATCTGACTTTCACTTGCCGTCACGTTTTCCAACGTCACTGCCAGGGAATTCATATTCGTATCGAGCGTGTTACGCTCGAACGCGCCGAGACGGCCCCGCTGAACCGCAACCTGCTTGATCGCGCGCTCGACGATCCTGCTGGCGGCGGTCGCGTCACCGGCGAGCGTCGCACTGCCACCGGTGATCAAGTCTGACAGAAACCCAAGCTCAGAATTACCAAGCTTGCTGGCGGCCGCGGACTGAATGCCGACGTTCACCTGCTGGTTGCTCTTGACCTGCGGTCCAAGCTGGAACAACGCCCCGCCACCCGTGATGGCAAAGCTGGTGTTGCCGGCACCGAAGGTTTCGTTGATTGTCAGCTCAAGATCAAGCGTGCTGGTACTGAGCTTGATATCGCGCCCGTCACCGACCGTGAGCGCGCCGTTGATCGTGGCGACGGCATCAATGCCCTCGACACGGGCCTTTGCATTCCCTGATGTATCGGTGGTGGCAAATGTGCCCTTGAGCGCGGAGATCGACACGAAGCTTTTGGAACCGTAGTCAGCCGATTGCAGCACGATTCCCGATGTCGGGTCGGCGGAGTTGATGTAAGTGGCGGCCACACCCGTGGCGTCGGTCACCCGGTTCACCGCGAAGGCGATCGCGGAGGCGGCGGTCCCGGAAACGAACTGCAGTGTCTCCACGCCTTCGGTGCCCGAAATCTCCAGCGTCAACGAACTGGCGATCGTGCCCGAGCGGAACTGCAGATCAGCAGTGTTTGCAGAGGTGATCACATCCACTTGCACCGGGATCGATTCATTGGTTCCAAAGCCGGCCTGGTTGATCCGCAGGCTGCTCACGGCGCTGGTGGTCACCCCAGAGGTGATGTAATCCAACGAGCCGGTGATCAGTTTGAGACCGGCAAAACTGGTCGTGTTGCTGATGCGGGTGATCGATTGAATCGCCGAATCCACCTGCAGCTGATTCGCCTTGATTTCCTCAGGCGAGAGCGCGCCCTGATTGGCGGCTTCAACCACGAGATCCTTGATGTTCAGAAGCAGACTGGCCACTTCCGAAAGCGCACCCTCGGCCGTCGCGATGACGTTGGATGCGCGGGATGAGTTGTCGATGGCCTGGGTGATCCCCGAGATCTCGCTTCGCAGCGACTCGGATGCAATCAGGCCGGCGGGATCGTCCTTGCCCCGGTTGATCCGGAGTCCTGAGCTTAGTCGTTCTAGGGTCTGGCTCAGAGTCTTCTGACTCCGTGACAGTCCGCGCTGAGCAGTCAAGGCCGAGACGTTCGTATTGATGCGGGCCATGTCAATCCTCCATGATTGTTATGGCGAAACGAGCGGTACAGCTTCGGCGGCTCGTTCGTTGGTTAAAGGCTTCTTCCGTGAAGCCGGGGTCTGAGGAATTTCGGATTTCGGATTCCGGATTTCGGATTTTTTACAATCCGCAATCCGCAATCCCCAATCCGCAATCACTTCGTATCGTCTTTTTTCTCACTCTTGGGTCCGATCTTTCCAAGACCGGAAAGATCCTCGGGTTTGACCTGGGCCGCCGCCTTATTCTCTCGGCGGATGGCGTCGTAGACTTCCTTGCGATGTACCGAGATCTCCTTCGGGGCGTTGATGCCGAGTCTGACCTTGTCGCCTCTGATGTCGACAACAGTCACCTCGATATTATCCCCGATCATGATCGTCTCATCGCGCTGACGGGACAGCACTAACATGACAGGCTCCTTCCTGGCTGATTTCGCGACATCCTTGTCGCAAACCGCACGCGCCAATGATCAACCGATCATCCGCATCATGCGCTCAGCTTGGCAGACAGATTTCATTTCCCTTTGACGCGCGAGTCCGCTCGTCAACCGACCTTCCATGATGCGCGACCGAAGTCACGCGCTTTTGGCAAGGGGCATGTCTGCCTGGAGCCTGATGAGCGGCTGCCGGGTGGTCCACTTCTTCTCGGTCAGCACCACCTGCGATCCAACGCGGTTCTGCGCGTTGACCACCAGCGGGCCCAGCAGATTGCCGGTGAGCCACTCATCGACCTTGTTGCAGATGACAAACACCTGCAGCGAAGCCAGATCAGTCAGCTCAAGTTCGCTTTGAGTTTCCTCGCGAACCGGAACCTCGTAGTCCTTGAAGAAGATGCTCGGATCGCACACGACAAAGGCAAGCTGCGCCTCATCAACCGACTGCAGCCAGAAGAAGTAATTCTCCTCGCCGGTCTGGATCAGTGCGAAGCTCGAGTGGTTGGGAAAGCCCAGCAGTCCCCGGGGGAAGGTGATGATGCGCTCGGCATCAACTTCAATCCGGCCGAAACGTGTTGTTTCGATTTCCATTTTTCAGAACTCCATTTCTTTCTGCGATCCTTCAGACCGCAATCCTCGCGACATCCGTGTCGCGGCGTGTGGTTCATCGTCCGCAGGCTCCGCCGCGAACGAACCGGATGAGCGAGCATCTCCTGCTCCTTGTCAGTCGGCCCCGGGCTCACGCCCATGATCCTGGCCATTGACTCATCCGTCACTTGCCTCTCCGAGGCAGGCTTTGACGACCGCGGCAAGGCTTCCGCCTTATCCGCATCCCTCATCACGTCCATGCGATGAGTGCATTCTCTCTTTCCTTGTCGCGGGCTTCTCCCGCGAGTTCATTTCCGTTTACACCGCGGTTTCAGCAACTCTCTGCTTACTTCTGCGCTTCGGACCTGCATGTTCTGCGCCTCATGGCAGTTTGATCGTTATTACTACGATCACAATGCATATCTCAAACCTTCGCTGTTCTCTCAAGCAATCACCGTGCCAGATCAGCCGAGGAAATCCATCAACGAAAGATTCAAAGTTTTCGCACTCGCCTGCAGGGTCGCCTGCATCGCGGTCTGCAAAAGCTGGAAGCGGCTGACGGCTTCGGTGAAGTCAACGTCCTGGATCGATGAGAGCAATCCCGTTGTCGCGAGATTCTGGTCCTCCAGACGATCGGCCCGTGATTCAAGCTCCTGCACCCGCGCGCCGACTTCCCCGCGCACGCGGATGGATCGGTCCAGGTCCTCCTGCAGCGCGGTGGATGCCTCGGTGATGGCGCGTTGATCATTGTTCTGCAGAGCATCGCGCAGTTTGCCGATGTTCGCGAAGATGCCGGTGGCGTTGACGGGATTAACATCGGTTCCGGTAATGACGCCTGCGACTGCAGCGACGTTCAATCCGAGATCATTTGCCGCGGTGGAAAAGTTCGCATTGGCAACCGCGAATGTTCCCACACCGCCGGTTGAGTCGGTGAGTTCGATGCCGTTGCCGGTCGCTGCAAAACCCGCACTCACGCCCACGCCGGCCGTCGAAGCGGCGGCATTGATCGCATCGAGCACATCCTGAATTGTCTGTGCGCCATTGATGTCAATATTGAAACTCGTGCCATCCGATGCGGTGATCGTAAGATCGTCCCCATCCACCCCCTTCACACCCTTGCCGTTGTTGAGTTCACTCAGCGGTGTGCTGACATTGAAACTGCGAACGCCAATGTCGCTGGCCGTGTTCCCGCCGTTCTCTGCAATGTTCAGTTCGGTGCCTTGAATGGGATTGAGAATATTGATGCCCGTCCCCGCGCTGTTGATCTCAGCCTGCACACCGACATTCGCGCCGTTGATCGCGTTGAGCATGTCTTCAACGGTCGTCGCAGCGCTGAAATCAATGTTCGCCGTGCGAAGGCCGTTGCTGATCGTGAGGCCAGAGGTATCCAGCCCCGCGCCCGCCTTGAGCGCACTGAGCGGGGTGAGCCTCGTGACCAGCGGATTCACGCCCTGCCCAATCACACTCGCGCCCGCACCTGCGCCTGAAGTTGTGAGAATCCCAAGATCACTCGCCGTCTTTCCGCCACCTACTTCGTTTACGGTGATGTCATCCGAACCGCTTGCGTTAAGCGTGATGCCAGAGCCATCGGATGAAATTGTTGCGGTGATTCCTCCCACCGCCGCGTTGTTGATGCGGGTGATGATGTCGTTGATGGTGTCAGCGCCGGCGAGATCAATCGTTTGACTTGTCGTTCCATCCGATAGCGAGATCGTCCCAAGTCTCACACCGTCATCGGTTGCGCCGTGGAGGTCAGAGAGTTGCGTCGCCGCGACAACCGACGGCGTGAGATCTTCCGACCCCTGCACGCGCGTCGAGAGCGCGCCGAACACATCCGCCCCATCCACCATGAATGACAGCACGGTGTTCTCATCGTATTGATTCTCAAGCGTGTTCGACGATCCCGCGAACTTCACGCCGCCGCCTTCTTCCACGAACGGCGAATCGGTCGACCGATCACCGCCAAAGAGGTACACGCCCTGGAAACTCTTGTTGCCGAGTGACAGCACCTGGCTGAAGATGTTCTTGATGATCGCTGAAGCGCTGTTGCGCTCATCCGCGGTGCGGTCACTTCCGACATTCTGCGATGCAATCGTCTGCGCCTGACGAAGCAGTCCCGAGAGATCGCCCAGCGTCGAATCCACTTCGCTCAGATGAGAACTCGCGGCTTTAAGGTTGTCGGCGTATCCGGTTCGCTGCTCAAGCGTCTTCTGCAACTGCTGAATGATGGCGGATGACCCTGGATCGTCGCTGGGCTGATTAACACGCTTCTGCGTCGTCAACTGATTTTGTACATCCAGCAACTTCTGCTGCGTGCGCGTGATCTGCGAATTCACCATGTTGGTTCGCAACAGGTTGCTGACGCGGGCGATTTGGAGGGGCAATACAGCCATATTTGTTCAAGAGCCCCCGTAGCGTGGGCGTCCCGCCCACGATTCCAAAGGTGGGCGAGTTGCCCACCCTACGGGGTCTACCTTGCCATGTTCATCAACGTATCCATCAACTCGTTCACGACCGAGATCAACCTCGCAGCGCCCTGATAGGCGCGTTGCTCTTTGATCAGATTGAGCGCTTCTTCATCCATGCTCACGCCGCTGAGCGCTTCATGCTGGGCCATGAGTGTTTCCTGCACGATGCCAGCCGCCTCCGCGTTGGTCTTTGCGGTTTGAGCGCTGGTGGCGACGTGGTTGACGATCGATTGATAATTTTCCTTGAGCGACTGTCCCTGCAGGGAGTTAAGCGCTGTGTTCTCAAGATCGGCAATCGCCCGCGCCGACTGGTTGTCCGCCGGCTGACCATTCTTGGCGGCCGCGAGCATCGACGGGTTGCTCTTGATCGTTCCCTGAACGGCGATATCCGAAGCATTCTTGCCGGTGAAGAAGTTGTTCACCCCCAGCGCCGCGAGCGTGCCGGAGTTGTCCTGGGAGAAGCTGATCTCGACATCGGTCGCATCCGTCCTGATCGAAAGTCTTCCGCCGCTGGTGGTGGCGGTGATATTGTCAATGGCGTCAAGGTCTGCCGTGAGTGAATCCAGCGTCGTGTCGTTTCCATTCGCGCCGTCCAGATCCACCTGCACCAACGTGCTGGTGGAAAGCCCCGTGATCTTGTTCTTCACATGCACCACGAAGCTGCCGTTGGTGGGTGTGAAGTTTAAGCCCGCTTCGGGATCATTCAGCGCCAGCGTCGTGTCCTCAACGCTATTGGCCGCCTGGAGACCTGAGAATCCCTGCAAGCCCTGACCGGAGGAGTGAATCTTGTTCAGCTCGAAGATCACACCGTTGGCGAGTGTGTCGATTGAATCCTCGACACTCTGAATCTGACCCTTCACACTATTTACCGCGCCGAGCTGTCCCGATGAAATCGTCAGCGGCCCCTTGTTGCTCTTGAAGCTCACAGAGAACACCGTTTGGTTGTCCACCACTTCCTGCTTAAGATAGATTCCCTTGCTGGATGTCCCGATCACCAGCGGCTCTGATCCGACAAACACATCGACGCTGCCGCTGTCACGCTGAACGGCTTTGATATCCGTCAACGTCGAGAGATCCTTCAGAAGCGCGTCGCGCTGATCCCGCAGCGAGTTCGCCCCGCCTGACCCGGCCTCGGCCTGTGAGATTTTCCCGTTAAGCTGCGCGATCTGCGATGCGATCGAATCCGCATCCAGCGTCAGTCCTTTCAAGCGTTCGGCCGTGTCACTCTTGAGACTTTCAAGCGATCCGCGCAGAGAGTTGAATGTCTTGGCGACAGACTCGCCATTCTGAATGACCACTTGTCGCAGGCCGATGTCCTGCGGTTT
>Ga0163144_10028442_pt1 | contig 10782 bp, 8 predicted proteins | sample OliLak19BULKMAT1_FD_123175 | JGI IMG/M metagenome (GOLD analysis project Ga0163144, IMG submission 123175) | Freshwater microbial mat bacterial communities from Lake Vanda, McMurdo Dry Valleys, Antarctica - Oligotrophic Lake LV.19.BULKMAT1 | ecosystem: Environmental > Aquatic > Freshwater > Lake... | reverse complement strand
TCGACGAGCGCGTGCCCGTCGCGCTGATCGTCTCCAGCCAGCACCCGAGCGAGCGAAGGACTCGTATGCAGCTCGCCCCTGGCCAGCGCTGGCAGCTTGTTCGTGTCACGCGCGTCGCGCTTCGCTGCTCGCCTTGTTTGCTGCTCCCGGTCGCCGACACCCAGCATGGTCGGGGTCCTGGGCACTGCTGCACGCCTCTTCGCGTCGGCGACCTCTCGGCTCGGCGCCTCGATCTGCTCGAGCGCGGCAGCATTGGGCAATGACAATGATGCCCACCCCCCCGGCGCTCCGCGCCTCCTCCCCTCCCAAATGCGTGCTCGGCACAAGGGTGATGAGGAACGAGATGGAATCGTGCGCTGCTTCAGTCGTTCGGCGAGAATGGTCTGCGATCGATGGCTTGTGCCTGCGCGCGCATGGGAGGGGAGTCGTCTTGCGCAGCTGACGGGGCTGCGTGCTCGCTGGACGCCACCCGGAGACCGGGAGTCGAGCGGGCGCGTAGCCTGGCCATTCGCCCGGGTAAAGAGCCGGGCTTCTCCCGACGCGCACGCTCTGTGCCTGGCTTGGTTCGCATGCGACCACGGCGTGGACCGCGCGGTCGCTGGAAACGGGTGCACCAAGCCACGCACAGATCCTGCGCTTGGTTGGCGGGTGCTGCGGTTCAGCAATGCAATGGTGCAGGCAGACATGCCGGCGGTGCTCGCGGCCATTCGCGCGGCGCTCGCCGCGTGAGCTGAGCGCGGGGTGCCAACGCTCAGAGCGCTGCTCTTGCTGCAGGATGCTTGACACGGCTCGGTCATCCTTCCACGGCCCGCCGGTAGAGGTCTTCGTAGAGGTTTCGCAGGCTTTCCGATGCTCCCAGCGTCGCACTGATCGCCGCTTCGACCCCTTGCCACGCGTGCGGCTCGAAACCAAAGTGGCGCAGCACTCCCTCGCGATCGCGCGACTTCGACAGCGCCGCCTGGATGTTCGCAAAGCGCGCGATCGGGATGGGCAAGGCCGGCGCCGCGGCAAGCTCGGACTTTCGGGTCCCAAGCACTGCATCGAGGTCCAACGCCTTGATGAGCTGGGTCTCCCCACTCTGCTCCTGTGGCGCGCTGGGCGGCGGCGGCATGGCCGGCGCGTTCCTGTCGAAGGGCAGGATATTGCGCTCGCGCAGAAGGTCGGCCACGTGACGAGTGTCGATCTGCGCTGTCGCCTCGACATCGCCACCGGCACCCGCTGACATGGGCCGCGCCTCGGCGCGCAGGTAGCTCGGGAGCAGCCGTTCAGCGACTGCGTCGAGGGGCGGCGGAGCCACCGCCATGACCGCCTTCTCGGGAAGCGGCACTCGCTCCCGAACACGAAGCTCTCGGACCGCGCGAACCTCGTCCTTCACGCGACTCTTGAGCCGACCGATCGGAGGCCGCTCGAGCCGCGCGTAGCGCTCCGCGACGCCGTAGGCACGCGCGAGCTGGACAACCGGACCGGCTTCGTTGTTCGCAAGGGCTTCCGCGATGCGACGTGACCAGTAAGCGCCGGCGGCGGCGAGCTCCGCCGGGGCGACCCCCAGGCGCGCGAGCACCGCCGCCCGATCCGTGAGCGGGTATTCCTGCGCGAAGGCCAGGGCCTCGGCGTACCGCGGAAGAGAAAGCGGTGCCCCACGCTCGCCCTCGTCGCTCGGCATGTTCATTTTGACCCTCCTGTCACGGCTGAGCGCTGATCGTGGCGACAGACCGTATAAACCTGAAGAAAACTCCCTGCTTCGAAGCCAGAGGCGCCATCGTCGTTGGCGGTGACGTCTCCCGTCGCGCTGATGCCCGTTACGAGCCCGTCCAGCAGTCGGAGTTCCGCCGTGCCCTCGACCTTCGCCGTCCACGGCGTGACTTTCGTTGGCCACGTCAGCTTGGCTTCGAAGGCGATCATCAGCATGTCGGTGTCGTCGACCGTATTCGTGCCGCTGACCGACGCCGCGATCGGCTCCACCGAAGGCAATGCGCGGGTCAGTGCCTGAAGCGTCGCTCCCACTTGCAGTGCCAATGGGCGTGCAATCTCCTTGTCCAGAGCACCCACGACGACGTCACCAGCTGGAAGACTGGCCGGCAGCTCACGCAGGAAAGCGACGAGACCGGAGGCCTCTGCCGCAACCGTGCCCGTCGAAGGACCCCCGGCAGCGTTGGTCACCGCGACGGGATTCCGCGTCGTGAAACTAAACGACTTGCTGTCGACCGCCGATCCGCTCGACAGCCTCAAGTTGCTCTCTCGAGCAAGCGTCTTCCTCACGGCGCCCAAGAACGTCGTTGCTTCAGTGCGGAGCGAGAGTGCTTCCGCGCTATGGGCGACCCGAAATCGACGCCGGAACGTGATCTCGTCCTGCCGCTGGTAGTGCACGCGGTCGTTCGCGCCTTCACGCATCCTCGCGGGGAGCTTCGGGTCGAACGACTCGAGCAAAACTAGACCACCGCCAATGCAGGTGCTGTCGATGTTTCCGGTGGGCTGGTGCCCGTATCGCGTTGCGGGTGGCAGTGGCGGCGGAGCCGGCACCGGCGCGCTCACCGAAGCCAATTCTGGCTCTGTGGTCGCAACGAGCACGGGCTGGGCGCGCACGGGTGGCGCCGGTGTTCCGCTGGGCGAACCGCTGCAGGCCAGCGAAACAACGCCCAGGGCGACGATCCCGCAGGGGGAAAGCAGTAGCCGACCAGTTAGCGCAGCTCGAGTCAGCATCTTCTCAAGCTCCGTTCACAGTCTCGAACGAGATCGTGGTTGGCACCGGGCTGTCGACCGGCCATACGAGGCGGAGCGTCTCCGTCCTGCCGCCGAGGTCCACCCGAATGGTGAGCGAGCCGTTCATTCCCTTCACGAGGCGAACAAACCCGTACTGGTCAGAGCCGGGCTCACTCTCCCGGTGGTCGACGCCGCGGTCCCCGAAGCCCTCGACCCTGCCGAGGTACAGGCCCCGTCCACTGCATCGCCATCGGAGCCACCCCTGGAGCACCCTGGCTTCGCAGCTCGCCGAACGGCGCGACGCCTCGGCGGTGTTGACCGGCACAGAGTCAACCCAGTCGCCCAGCGGGGGGGGAACCGGTGAAGATTGTGAGGTCACGGGGATTGCCTGCGGTGCTGCCGGATGGACAACGGAGAGGTCCTCCGGGGATCGCCAGGCCTCGGCAACGGTCGGTCCGGCTGCACTGCTTGGCCACGCCACCCTGGCCCAGACCTTGACGGCGTCGATGTACAGGCCAACGGCGAAGAGATCCCCCGGGCGCAGTCTCGCAGTGAAGGCCTCGTGGCCATTGGCGTCTGTGCGAATCTTGTAGCTCTTACTCGACCACTTCCACGCCCTGAGCTCTGCGCCGTATTTACAGCTGAAGCGCACCCACTCTCGGACAGGAACGAATCGGCACAGCTCCTCGCGGGCCGGGGAGGTGCTTGTGTTGAAACCAGTTGCGGATTCCCATTCCGCTGCCGTGGGCTCCGATGACTCCCCGCTCGGCACCACCCACGCCGGCGGTCGGCGCGCTGCGAGCAGATCAGCCTTGGCCGAGGCGCTTGCAGCAGCACGCGTAGGCGCCTGTCTCGCCTCACGCGGAGCCACCGATTGGGGACCACACGCAGCAAGCAGGGCGGAGACTAGCCCCGCAATGGGAACAGGCTCGCGCCGGCGACGGTGTCCGGGTTGCTGGGCCACTGGGTTCTCCGCGTCAATTGGGTGTGGTCTCAAAGGAAATTCCCGTCGGCTTGGGCTGGTCGTTCGGCCACTTCACCCTGAGCGTCGCGATCGGGCCGTCGAGTGACAGCTCGAGCTTGAACATAGCGTCCATTCCTGGCCTCAGCCGAATGTCGCCATCCCACGCGCTGGCCCCGACGACCTCGAAGTGGTCTACATCCTTCGCGCCGAAGCCGTCGATGCTCTTGAAGCCCCAGTTCACACCCTTGCCATTGCAGGCCCAGTGGAGCCAGTTGCTCCGCACCCGTGCTTCACACGCCTTGGTTCGACGCTCCGGGGGGGCGGTGTTCACCGGAATGCCCGCAGCCCAATCGCCTGGCCTGGGTCGTTCTGTAGCCGCTGCGGGCATCGCCGGAACGGGCTGCGGATCCCCCGGCGCTACCAGCAGCGCCCCGCGAGGGGACCGCCACGCTTCAGCAACGGTGGGTCCGGTGTAACCACTAGGCCAGGCCACGCGCGCAGCCACGTCCACGTTGCCGCGGACAAGAGAGACAACAAAGAGATCGCCCGGACGCACCCTGGCAACGATGGTCGAGCTTCCAGTGCGGTCCTTCCGAGCGAAATGCGCCTTGCTTGTGACGATAACTGGCGAGAGCGCGAAGCCGTCGCTGCAGCTGAACCGAACCCACTCGCGCAGCGCCGCGATCGGGCATCGGTCCTCGCGTGAGCTCGAGGTGTTGGTGTTGAAGGTGGGAGCCGTCCCCCATTCCTCCAGCGTTGGCTCGGTCGATTCGCCCTGCGGCATTGCCCACAGACCGCTCGCCGGAGCCGGTCGAGAATGCGCGCTCGCACTCGCGGGCGAGGAGGGTGCTGGAGCGTTCGGCAGAGCCGAGAGCGTCCCGTCCTGCTCGGGCGGAGCAGCAGGCGGCGCGGCGCTCTCATCGGGGGCGGGACCGCAGGCCGAGAGCGCTGCGCCGATCGCGACGACATGCGCAAGTGTTGATGTCATCGCAGCATCGGGGGGAGCTCGAACGACGCCGGCTGCGCCAGCGCCTCGTGAGTGAAGCACGCGAACGGGTTCTCGCGGTAGGGGGTGAGCTTGGAGACGAATTTGTTGGCGAACGGATCATCGCCCATCTCCCACAGGTCCTCCACGCCCTCGAGCGGAGTCTTGTAGAGCTCGACAAGCTCGGCTTTCAAGTTCGCGATGCGCGCGGTGTCGCCCGCCTTGCTCGCCCTGCCCGCCTCCTTGTTGATCTCGATTGCGCGCTTTCCTCGCTTGTCTCGATCGGCCTCGAACAGCTTTGTTAGCTCCTTTTGCTTCTTCAATAGAAAATCCACTGAAGGGCATCCGGTCGCGATGAAGAGCTCCCGAATGATCTTCGGGGGGGTGCCCTGCCCCACAGGCGCCAAGTGGTTCCGCCAGACCTGCTGCGCAAGACCGCCCTCCTTCGTCGCAACGACCGCTATCGGAAGCAGGTCCAGGGCCGTCGACAGCCGGGTGCGCTCGTGCTTCCGGCTCTCGCGAGCACCATCTGGCAGCGCTGGCTTCTTTGGATCCGCATACGCGTTCGCACGTTTCACGGTCTCCGTCTGCATCGCCTCCAGTGTCATGCCCCGCGCGGTTTCCCCCCACATCACCTCGGCGAGCGCACCGCGCGGCGCGTACACCACCCAGAATGCCTGAAGCGACGCGTAATAGGGCGTGTTGCGCAGCGACAGCAGCAGGCGGGCAATGGAATAGTTCCGCTTCGGGTCCGCACGGCTCCACATTGGTATCATTCGGCTCACGAACAGGATATCGTCCTCACCGAAGTCAGCGGTTGCCGAAGCGGCGCGTGCCACGACCAAGCGCGCAAGCCCCACGGGGCGCGCTCTTCGCATCGCATCCAGCTGCCCCTCGGCGGCGGACGTCAGCGCGGGCAGCACGCCAATGCCCACAAAGTTGTTTTGGTTGCCCTCGATCTTCGTGAAGTGCTCGCCAGCGAAGATGCCGGAGTACTGTGCCACGGGCCGGAACATCGGGTAATCGCCCATATTCCCCGTCGTGTGAGAGGTGGTGTCGAGGAGTTGGACAACGTTGTCCGCCCCCATCTTGTAGGTGCGCAGCACCATGGACACATGCGAGCCGTCGAGCTGGGCGCTGTGGCGAAGGAGCGCGGTGTAGCGACCGGCCTTGTTCTTCTCCTCCTCGGGGATCGTAGGATCGCTCTTGAGCGTCATCGCCAGCGCCTGATCGATTGGTAGGATCTCGCGCTTCCCGACGTCCATTTTGAACGTGTTCTTGGCGATGCTGTCGACGGCGGCCAGCGTGCTGTCGGTCGCGCGCTTCGCATTCTGCGCCTCGAGCTCCTTGCTCAGTGCAGCCCTGGGCAGAACGTAGGCGTTGCCATCATCGTCCTTTTTGATCTTGCCGTCCTCCTTGACCAGCTCGTCTTCGCCGACCTCCACGAAGGTGAACTCTGTGTGGCCCATCGGGTTGTACGCGTACACGGTGCCTGGCCCGTAGCCTGGCACCGTGTACGTAACGGCGTTCGCATTGAACGCGGTGAATGTGGTGATGCGACCGTACATTTCGATGTCGAGCTTCGCGTCGACACCGAGGATCTGGATCGGCTTCGTCGTGTACCATTTGCCCGAGCCTTGGCGGAAGATGGGCAGGGCTGCCCCTCGCTGGCTCGCCGGAATGCACCCGCCGCCCATGTCCGCATCGACGCGAATGCCACGGCCTACCGCGCCGTATGTCGTCAGGTGCTGGCAGGCCACAGCGATAGAGTAGGCGGGGTCGGTGTTCGGCTTGTTTTCGTAGACGTCCTCGATGTCGGCCATGAAGCGGCTGTAGATGTACTGCGTGGCGCCCTTCACGGTTCCCTTCGACGGAAAGCCCGCCACAATCTCGGAGCCGGAGTACGCGCAGCCGAGAAATAGCTCGTCCATCAGCTTGGCCCAGCTCTCCTCCTCGTCGTTGTTCCACTCCTTGGTCGGATGCTTGCCGCCGATCGTGGACCACGCTTTGCCCCACATCTCGTCGTCTTCGAGCATGGCGCAGATCCAATCGACCACTTCCTTGACGACCTCGAGGGTGATCTCATCGGCACGGGCGGTGTTGCCGAAGTCGGAGGTTGCGCGCTCCGGCTGAATGTCCAGCTGGTTGATCGACACGGCCAGCCGCGGCGGCCGCATGGCCGCGGGGTTGTCGTCCTTCGCGGTGTTGTCTTGGTCGGTCCCAGCGGTTTTTTCGGCCATTGCAGTCCTCGTTCGTCAGTAGCCGTGGCGCGCCAGAATCGCCGCGACAGTGCCTGGATCTGCGTTGCCTGTCGGCTCGAGCGCGTTCTCCCGCTGGAACAGCTCGATCGCCAGCGAGAGCGCAGGATCGACCTCTTCGCCCGCTTCCGCGCCCTTGAAGTAGCCCAGGTTCTTCAGGCGTGAGCGCTGACCTGGCACCGTCTCCGCCGGCGGTAGCTTGGCGATCTGGAACGTGTAGGACCGACGCTTTCCCTCGGGGTACTCCTCCAGCCACAGCTCGAGCTTGGCAACGCGAGCGTCGCGCGGGATGTCATGCTGGACGCCTCCGTCATCACCGGTAACCCCCTCATAGCGGAAGCCCTCGGCGCGCAGCTCGTAGTGCTTCTTCGCGTACGGCTGATAGAGCTCGTCCAGCAGCTTGACGCTCAGCTTCTCCATCGCGCTCTCGCCATCCTCCTCCTTGGGCACCGGCGGTTGCGGGTTGCCGCCGAGCCGGATCATGGAGCCCTTCACGAGGGCTTCCTTGTCGAGCTCGAGCGAGGAAGCCTCACCGTACAGCTTCAGGTGTTTAGCAACGATCTCCGCTCGGTCGTCGAGCTTCAATGCCGGGCCGTCCCCGGTGACCGTGACCGACTTGCCGGCGAGCTTGATCGTCGGGCTATCGAGGGTGATCTCGTGCGGAGAGAGCACCAAGCGGCTCTCGCCGCAGATGATCGTGAGCGTTTCACGCGCCTCGATGATCGCGTGACCATCGGTGAGCTGCACGGAGTTGCCGCGCACTTGGACGTCGAGCTGACCGCCCCCGTCGTGTCCGCCGACCGTGAGCGAGTAGACACTGCCCGCTTGGTTGCTCCAAGGGCCTGCCACGGTGGTGCTCTGCGTTGCGCTCACCTCGCGTTCACTGGCGCCAGCTATTTTCTCGTCCAGGTTCATCGCGATGTTGACGTGTCGATCGCCAGCGATCGCCTCGGTCAGTGAGCCGCGGACCGTGAGCGAGCCGCCTGCACCATAGGAGGTCGACCCGTGACCGCTGACGGTGGTCGACTGCCCGCCCTGCACCACCAGGTTGCTGGCACCGGCCACCTGCACGTTGTGGTCGTTCGCAACGGTCGCGTTGAAGTCGTTGTGGGTGCTGATATCGAGATCGCGATGCGCGGCGACGATCACGCGCTCGCCGCCGGCAGAGTCCTCGAACGATATCTCATTGTGGCCGGCCTTGGAACTATTGGGCGTCGAGCGTGAGCGCCAGCCGCTGCGAGTCTTGTTCGCCGGCAGCGGAAACGCCGGGGGGTGGGTCGCGTCCGGCAGAGCTCCGACGACGATCGGTCGATCGGGATCGCCGCCCAGGTACGAAACGAGAACCTCCATTCCGACGCGCGGGATGAACTGCGCGCCAAAGCCTGGCCCCGCCCAAGACTGCGCCACGCGGATCCAGCAAGAGCTCGTGTCGTCGGCCTTGCCCTGGACATCCCAATGGAAGTGAACCCTTATCCGCCCGTAGCGGTCGGTGTGGATCTCCTCACCAGCCGGCCCGGTGACCGTCGCCGTCTCGAGAGACTGGCGGACGACACGCGCCGGACGGGCCGGGCGAAACAGGAACGTCTCGGGCACTGTCCTGAACCTGTTCTCGTAGGTACCGGCGTCGCCTGCCTGCTCGCTCACGCCGCGGTGGTCGACGCGCGTGACTGCGTACGCACCCGATAGCGCGGGCTCGTCGTGCTCTCCCAGCTCGACGCGATCTCCGGCGGAGAGCCGTGCGCACGAACTGCCACCGCGATACTGCGCCGCGTTTCGGCGCAGCTGCTCGAGCACCATCGCGGGCGACTGCGGGGCGACCTGCATCTCTGGGTAGGGGCCGTGGTGCTCGTGAATGAGCTCGAGCCCGATGCCCTCGGACTGCGGCGAAGCGCCGTCGGGCGACGCCGCGCTGGGGCCTCGTCCGGGGCGCTCGAAGTCGAATGCGGTGAGCAACACAGCGTTGGGCGCACGCCGCGTTCGTTCGTCGAAATGCGAGACATGGTGCTCTTCGCGTACCATACCGCTCCCGCCGGCCAGGGCGGGCCGGTAGGCAAGGGCCTTGCCGCCGGGCAGGTCCGGGTAAGAGGCAACCTTGTCGAAGAGCACGACGCGCTCGGTGCCCTTGGCGTCGTCCTCGGGTGGCGGCTCGAAGCGATAGACAATGCCATCTTCTGCGAGCAGACGCGCAACGAACGCGAGATCGGTCTCCTCGTGCTGCACGCAATACTCACGTCGCAGGTATTCGTCCTTCAGCTCACTGTGGAAAGCCACTCGATGCTCGCCAAGGACGCGCGCGACGATCTGGGGTGTGGTCTGATCCTGGAAGATGCGACTCGCCCGGCGCGTCGACAGCCGGAACACCTGCGGCGCGAGCCGCAACGACGGCTGCGCGATGCCATCAGCCAGCACCACGCCATGTGTGAACCGGGCGACGATGCCGGCGATGACGCGTTGCTTGCCACCCACCGATAGCTCGAGCTGCGCTCGACGGCCGAGAGCTCCCTTCAGGTCGACTCCTGGACGCGCCAGGAATTGCAGGTCGAAGCGGAACGGCATCGACAGGGCTTCGCGGCCTCTGAAGGACACGACCTCGAGCTCTGGTTCGACGTCTTGAATGCGCAGGACGAAACTGTTGCCGCTCACCGTGGGCTCCTTCCAACCCGCGTCGCGGGTGGCCCGTAGTCTGTCTTCGAGGATGGGGTCGCCGGCTCGAGCTACGCTCGGCGCCTGCGCATGCCGGCACCGACTATGCGCAGGCCGAGCTTCTTCGCCACCGTCTTTTCGATGCGCTGCACGGTGCGCGTGGAGTCCCCGATCGCCTTCGCGATCTCTGCCAGTGTCTTTCCCTCAAAATGGCGCATCTCCGCGACCTTCCGCTCCTTCGGGGCCAGGGCAGCGAAGGTCTCGCGCAGGTGCGCCTCGCGCCCGAGCTGATCGAGGCGCTCGACCATCTCGTCGTCACCCTGGGCGTGGGTCAGTGAGAGCACGACAGCGCCGGCGATTTGCGCCGCCTGCTCGCGGAGGTGCTCCACGGTGGCGCTTCGCGGCTCGCTCGGCGCCAGCGATAGGTCAATGCGCTGGTCCTCTTCATCCTCCTCGTCGTTGCTGTGGGGGAACAGGTCGCCGCGGACCACCCGGGCCACGCGAGCGAACACTGCGTGCTTGCGCTGCCGAGCCAGCGTGTCGAAAGCCGCACCTTTTACGCTCGGGAACGCGTACGCAATGAAGTTGATGTCGCGCGACATGTCGGCAAGCTTTACCGTCTTGGTGAGCTCGAGGCGAACCTCGCCGACGAGGTCTTCTGCCTCGTGCGGCAGCAAGCGGAACCGGCGCGCCATGCTTCTCGCGAACGCGCTTACCTCGTCCACCGCGGACTCCACGAGTGCTTGCTGCTCACGCGTGAGCGCTGTCATTTGTCGCCGGACGCCTTCTCGCGTGTGTTGGCGCTGGCGCCTGTTTTGGAGACGTCTCCGCTCGCGTCGACGCTCGCGTCAGGCATGCACTGCCGCAGCCGACGTCGGCCGGCCTTCGTCGCGACCAGCTCGGACTCGAGCAGCGCGCGCACGATCTCCAGCATCTCGGGCGTGAACACGGTCTCGAAGCCCTCCAGGGCTTCGTTTACGAGCTCAGCGGCCAGTTGGTCTTCTTCCGGTGTGGGGTCGATCATGGGGTTCCTCCCACTGCTTGGCCTGCGCTATTGGTCAGTGGACTCATCGCGGCGGCTAGCGCGCACATGCTTCCGGCTCCTCGCTGAAGTTCATAGCCTCGCAGCCCGTACCATTGAGCCCGTTGTTGCCAGCGTCGATGCCATTGCCCTGGCCCGTGCCGCCGCCGCCCGCGCTGCCCGCCGTGAATGTCACGGTGCCGGATTGCGC
>Ga0163144_10028441_pt1 | contig 10782 bp, 18 predicted proteins | sample OliLak19BULKMAT1_FD_123175 | JGI IMG/M metagenome (GOLD analysis project Ga0163144, IMG submission 123175) | Freshwater microbial mat bacterial communities from Lake Vanda, McMurdo Dry Valleys, Antarctica - Oligotrophic Lake LV.19.BULKMAT1 | ecosystem: Environmental > Aquatic > Freshwater >... | reverse complement strand
CATGTGGCTTCTTCTCTGCGTCTGTCATGTAGTCCGGAATACCGACCTCGACGGGCTCTCCGTCAATGCTCGGCTCGTAAGTCCCCAGGAGCTTGAGCCAGCGTTGCCTGTAGGCGACAACCAGCTCAATCAGCTCCTCTCGCGTTCTGCTAGCGAGAATCTCCTGGAGCATGAGTAGGTCGCGTGTCATGCCGGCACCTTCGACTTTCCTCGCGGAGGAGTAGTTGCCGAGCCTGGCCCGGGGTCAGCTGCGATTGGAACTTCGGTCGCAGTACGTGCGATGCCGCGAGCATCTAGCGTTATCGGTGGAGAGTGAAGCTCTCGGTAGGCGCGCCTCTCTTGGAAGCATCGAGGACAGAATGCCCCGTCCGTTCGTGGTTCGTTGCAGCCGTGAGTGTCGCAGGAGGGTTCCTTATGTGCAAGGACAGCTGCGGCATCCTTGACGGTCACCATCCGTGTGTTCGTGACGGGAGTGTCCTCGTCAAGGCCGACTTTGACTGCCAGCTCGTCCCAGGTCGCTGCGCGGGCGAGAACCTGGACAGCCTGCTTCTCGTTAGAGAGAACGACCCCGTCGTCGGGTCTGACCTCGCCAACGCTCATCCACTCCCCGAGGATGCACTCATCCCCGAGCAGAATGACTGCCGGGTCCTTCCACTTCCTACATGCTAGGTCGTACAGCTCCGTCCGCGTCATTGTCCACCTCCTCCCACTCCTTGTTGAGAATGTTGGTGAGCGCGTCACGCCGCCTCGTGATGCCCTCGTGGGTCATCACGAACAGTCGCTTCTTGTTGTGTACCCACTTGAGCGTGCCACATAGCGCTGCATCGAACAGCTTCTGATAGGTCATGTGCGCAAGGCGCGCCGGGTCGTTACCTAGGTTACAGAACGAGGAAACAGGGCAATAGACCACGTGAGTGTACCGCCTCGTGTGCTCGATGACGCGCTGGAGAAACGCCTCGTCGATGCCCTTCACACCATGCAGCATCGTGTAGACCAGCTCGTCAAGCGGTGTTCGGTCGGTGACAAAGCTCTGGTGGCCCGTTTCCCACGCAATCTTGGCTGACTGCAGACGGAGCTGGAACTCGGTTCGCATGCCTGCAGCATCCACGTCGTACGGACTCGCGAAGCCCATCTCCGCAGCCGTTGAGCGTGACCCGACCGGGTTGATGGGGACGCCGAGTGTCTCGGCCAGCCACGTCGCCATCGTCGTCTTGCCAGTACCGCTGGCTCCGCAGAACGCGAAGCGAATGGGCTTACTCTTCGTGAGGCTATTGGACATAGTCATTGGGTCATGGCCCCGAGACCTGGTCTTTCGTTTCGACAGCTTCCGGCGGCGCGAGATGAATCTCGCGCTCGCGGAACAGGTGAACTTCCTCGTTCGGTAGAACGCAACGAAACAGGTTGCTGTCTCCGACTAGCTGAATCGCCTCGATGACGAAAACGAACCCGTCATGCCTCGGCATCTTCGAGGTAACCTGTTCCCCGACGACGAAGACGTGCGGTGCCAGACTCAGCCAGAGCTTAGGGTCAACACGCAGAGCGAACGTCTCCAGACGAGAGAGCCGTTTTCCGACGACATCATCGTCGTCGTCCAGGGGGACGGTGAGCGCTGAGGGGGTAGTGCTCTTCGTGTTGCAGGGGAGCGCGAGGGGAATGGGGTAACTGCATGTGTTGCTCTTGTAGTTCATGTTCCGTTCTCCTTCTCTCTCGGCGCAAGACCCCAACGCTGGAGTGTGCGGCGGTCGACCTTGAGTACGCGAGAAGCGTGAACCTTGTTGTTGTCGTGAAGGCTCAGGACGTGAGCGCAGTAGAGCTTCGACAGCTCCTTGAGCGTCACGCCGTCGATGATTGCTTTCTGCAGCGCCGATTCGGTCTTGTTCATGTTCCGTTCTCCTTCTTGGGTTGGTTGTTTGACTCTTCGGATGCTCGTCTAGCCGCAAGGATGCGGTCGACGTTGTCTTTTGCGACCTCGGTGAGTGTGTCGCTCAACTCGCTCATGACCAGCCTGTAGCATTGAACTCGAATCGCGGCAGATGAGCGAACGTTTGGGTCGCGATGGCTGTCGGCATGCTTCAGATTCGTGTCCAGACGGGCCTGGATTCTCTTTCTGAGGCGGTGCAGCGGAGACAGCTCCTCGTGGTCCTCGCTGCTCACGGCGATTCCTTGCGTGCAAGGAGCCAGTCGCGGCAGAGAGCCGCATGCCCCATGCTCTCCAGAATGTCCGGCATGGCACGGTGAGCTTCCTCGGGAGGAAGCTTCGGCATGCCGAGCGAACGACAGAAGAGCTTCACCGCGCTGACGTCGTAGCAGCGGTGAGAGAGGTTCCTGGCGAGTGTTGGAGTGAACCACGCGAGGAACGTTCGGTCGAAGTGAACAGAGCTACCCGCGAGAGCGGTGATGCGTTCGCGCGCTTCCTTCTTGCCAATCTGCACGGCGAGCTGCTCGATGTCCGGAATGAGTGCAGACAGCTCAGCGGTCATGGTCTCTAGAGCGCCATAGTAGTATTCGTCGAAAGGTGCCGCGCGGCGCTGGCCGGTAGAGCTGCGACCAATGGCTCGCATCTCCTTGTCCTTCGCAAGGCACTCGTCGATGAGCCCGTTCTTCGAGTGCATCTCGATGATGAACGGGTCGAGAGTTGACAGCTTGCTTTCCGTGAGCGGCATCACGAAGTTGAGAGGAGTACCCTCAACAACGAAGGGGGTCGCGAGGTCCGTGATGATGACCGCAACCTCCAAGAGCTGGTGACGGCTCGCATCGAGCCCCGTAGTCTCCACATCGAGCCACATGAGCTTCATCGTTCAGAGGACCTTTCCACCGTGCTTGATGGGCCGAGACTCGTTGTACTCGGTCTTCTCGCGGACCGCCCGCTCGATGTCCACGCCGTGCTTGCCTGCAACGTGGAGAACGCGGATGATGATGTCGGCCAGCTCGCTCGGGATGCCGCACGGCTTACGCGGCTTCATTGTTGTGTCGTCCACGCCGTACATCGTTGCGAAGTGTGCCTGGTAGTGGATGGTGTTGCCGCTGTCGTCGTGGCCCGCAACCTTCTTTTCGGCGTAGGTCATCTCGTGGGGGAGCTTCCCGTCGCGGAAGTCCTCCAGGGCCTCGCTCACCTCCGAGTGGATGAGGGCCATGTCCTCACCGAACGTGGCGTCCTTGAAGCCGTGCTCGGTGGCGATTCGTAGCGCGTCGTCGCGCCAGTCGTTCAGGCCCTTGTTTCCGTATCTCACCATGTTCGTCGTCTCCTTTTCTTGCTTCCGCATCCCCACTCTCATGTTTGCCTCCATCGTTGTTCCGCGTGCGTTGTGCAGTTTAGGTTCAGAATGCATAGCCTGCACCAAGTGGCGGGGTTGTAAAACACCTTGTACCTGTCGCAGCGTACGTTGAACTCGCAGGGGGATGACAGAACCAGGAACCATATAAGGACAGTCATCTCTCAATCCTTATAGGACTAAAGAGGCATCCTCTTGTTCTTCGGACGCTTCTTGACGGGAAGCAGGACGAGCGACTTGTACGTCACCACCGGTCGGCGATGACATGCGACACGAACGGAGCGTTTGTACCTCCAGAGGCTCACGCAAAGCCCTTCGGTGACGGCCCAGAGCATGATGGCTCCGAGCGCCCGCGGCTCGTGCGGAGGCAGCACCTTGCGCTCGCGCAGGACGAACCAGACGGCGTCCGTAGTGAACTTCGGTCGACGCTTCGCGACGAAGAACACAGCAGCGTGAGCCTGCGCCTTCCACTCTTCTGAGGCGTTGGCGCCGACCTGGTCAATCGCTTCGTTCCTCGCTTTGCTTGAGGCTCGTGCGCTGAATGCTACTTTCATTCCGTCTCTCCTTTGTCGTGGCTCACTTTGATTCGGGTACCTTGACGACTGGCGGGACGATGCGCTTTTGTTTGCGGTCCAAGACACCTTTCGAGCACTCGAAGCATAGAACCGTCATCGAGTCAGTAGGCGTGTCCAGAGCAGGCCACCTGACCTCCGCACCACACCCCGAGCAGCGTAGGTAGACGAACTTCATGCTTCGCCCAGCCCACTCCCCTTATGTGCAAGGACGAGAGGTGCCGCAATTCTGTAGCCCATATCCTGCAGCGTCTCCACAATGAAGAGCGCGCCAAGGGCTGCGTTTGCCCGAGCCTCGACAGGGAGGCTCTCGTACTCCTGCCCGGGGGAGAGCTTCTCGAAGGTGTGCTTGCAGACCTTCTCTGCGTCCACCATGCTGAGTGAAACGCGGCTCACGGCTTTTCCTCGCCGCGCAGAGCGGCGACCGCGAGAAGCATGGTGTGGGACGAGTGGAGCGTTGTAGCCGAGAGCCTCGCAGCGTCCGGTACGCGTCTCAGGTTCTCCATAGCCATCTTCACTTCACGAGCCTTGTACGCGTCGTACTCCTCACTCGTCGGGTGCCATGCTCCATGCGTGGTGACTTCGTTACCGTTCATCGTCCGTCTCCTTGTAAGGATTCCTTGCATGCAAGGAACCTGGGGCGGCGCCTGCGGAATTGAACCGCAGTGTTGCCAGAGGGCCGGTTCCCTCGCGCCGCTGTTCACAAAAAGTAAAGGGGAGACTTCACTCCTTGCTACGCTTTTTCGGCGACGCCTTGGGGCGAGCCTTCTTCCTTTCCGGCGTCCGCAGCGCGGTCGCCACCTCCGTGTTGGAGGTGAGGACGTCCTCTGCCCGCTTACCATTCAGAAGAATGGTCATTGCCCCCTTGAGGTGGGCAACCAGAGGCTCACGCTGGTGAGGGTAACGCTTGGGGTCCTTCATCACCCTGCGGATGATACGGTTGAGCACCGTAACGTCCTGCATGATGATGTCAGGTCCCTGGGACAGAGGGCGACCCATCTAGGTCACCCCACCATCGACTGAACGGGCTTGCCGTTCGAGTCGGTGATGTCGCCCTTACCGATGGGAGCGGCTGCGGCGAGCTGCGAGGGGACGGCGCGGTTGTGCAGCGCGTAGCGGCCCTGACGCTTGATGGCCTTGCGCGAGAGCTTGACCTCGAAGTTCCACATATCGGACTGCTTGCCGACATCGATCTGACCCGTGCAGTAGAGCATGGCCACGTAGACGTTAGCCGGGTCGCACGCCGCGTTGAGGAGGTCGGGGTTGTTCTTGAGGTTGCCGTTCACCGGAACGAGAACCTCCTCGCCGGCCGCAATCTCGACGATGTCCTCGCCGGCCTTCGCCTTCGTGGCGCCGGTGAGGTGGATGAGCAGCGCACGCCACTCACTCTTGTCCTTGCGCTGCGGCATGTCTAGCAGCGCGACGACGTACCCCGCGACGGGGTACTGCTGCATCGTCTCGGGCTGGCAGATGGGGCGCAGCCCGCCGACGATGTCGAAGTCCTCCTCGCTGAAGCCTTCCGGAAGGAAAGCTTTCATGTTGAACTTAGGGGCCTCGGGAGCCGTGCGAGCCTGGTTCTTCTCTTTCGCCATGGTGATTGTCCTCTTTCTTCGTGTCTGAGAGACCGCGTTAGCTGGAACGTCGTCGGAGGGAGCGGGGAAGCCCTCGGTTTTTGTGACGGTGTTTCTTAGAGACCGTGTCGGAGGTCGGTGCGTCGGGTACGGCCTCGGACCCGGTAAGGCCCTCCACCTGCGGGAGGGGAATCTCCACTGCCGGTTCCTCCGGCTCCGTCGTTGCCTCTGCAGGAAGCTCGACGGCGGTTGCGGTTGCTGGTTCGGACGATGTCTCCTCGGTCTGGGTTGCTAGTGTGGGGCTCGCTATGCCAGCGAGCGGGGGTGCAGGCTCCGTGGGAGCCGTCGCTGCGGTTGCGGCGGTCGCTGCAGCCTGCGCTTCGAGCGCGAGTCGCTGAGCCGTCGCCTCCTGCATGGCCTTCATGACGTCGCCCTGCAGGACACGAAACGCTTGCATGTAGGCTTGCAGAAACGCCTGAGCCTTTTCAGGGCTCTCGTTGAAGCCGCCGGCAATCATGGCCTTCGGCATCACACGAGACATGATGGTGATGTGACACTGCTCGCACGGGTTACACCCCGAACAGAAAGCCGTGTCAGAGACGCACATACGAATCAATTGAATCTCCTCTCCGTTCGTTGTTTCCGTCGAAGTCGCCGTCCCGGCTCGGTCCAGGTGAGAGCAAGCACCTACCGAGGCGGCGGCCTCGACGGGCAAGGACTGAGAGGGTAGAGTGACTACGGTGTGGCAATCGTGAACTGCTGACCGAGCACGACTCGGAAGTGTCACCGAGTCACTCCACCCTCTCAGTCCTTGCACGCATCAGCGCGGCGCGAGAGAGTCCCGCTCGCCAGCCGCCCACTTCACCGCGTCGAGCTTGCCCTTGAGAGCGGCCATCTCGACCGAGCCTTCCTTGTAGTCGCCGGACTTGAACTTCGCGGTCGCCTTCTCGATGAACTCGGCGAGCTGCTTCTTGCCGGGGCGCTTGCCGTCCTTGTTGACTTCGTCCCCCTCGCCGCCCTCATCGCCGCCTCCGCCTTCGGACTTGTCCTTCTTCTCACCCTTCTTCTCACCCTTCTGAGCGAGGGTCTCCGTCTCCTTGGCCTTCTGCCACCGAGAGAGAAGCTTCTCCTGTCCTCCCTCGTCGGGAACGGTGACCTTGATGGTCTTCGTCTTGACGTTGCCCTCGTCGTCCTTGAGCTTTTTACCCTTTTCGTCCTTCAGCTCGATGACCTTCTCCTCCTTGACGGTGAGCCCCGCGCACTTGAACACCAGATTCTGCGGGAGGTCATGCTTCTGCCACGCCTTGCGCAGCGGGTCCGCGAGGTTCGCGTGAGCGCGAATGAGGTTCGTGACGTGAGAGGCCGAGAGACCGAGCTGCGTAGCCAGCTCTTCCTTCGTGTACTTCCTAGCGGTCTCTCCCTTCTCGACGGGGTAATCGCCGCGCTCCAGGTCGTGGAGGCGCTGCGCGAGGTCAGCCGTCTTGACCTCCTTGCGACCAATGTTCTCGATGAGGTTCTTGATGACGCGACCGGCCGGTGCGACGAGGGTGATACCGACCGGCTTATCCCCCCACTTGAGAAGCTTGAGCGCTGCGTACCGCCGGAAGCCGGCAACCACGCGGTAGAGCCGGTCGCTCTTGCCCCCGTTCGTGACCACGAGGTTCTGCAGGAGACCCTGCTCCTTGATGAGGTCGGCGAGGGCCGGGATGTCCTCCAGCTCACCCTGACGAACGTTCTCCTCCTCCGGCGCCTCGATGGTGTTGAAGGGGACGCTCTTCGTTTCGTTGATAATGCTCATGATGTTCTCCGTGATTGGTTGTTGCGGTCTCTCACACCGACTACGCCGTCCAGGCGTCGCCTAGTTTTCGGACTCCTCGTCGTCAGACTCCTCGTCGTCGGACTCCTCATCCTCGTCATCGTCCTCTTCGTCCTCTTCGTCAAGTGCTTCTGTACAGGGGCACTCTTCTTCGGGGTCGTCGGGCTGCTCTTCGCCGCATTCGTGGCAATAGTTCGCGAGCAGCGCCTCGAACGCAGCGACACGCACTTCCGGTGTGGCCTCGTCGAACGAGTCGAGCATATCCTCGACAATTGCCTCTTCCGCCTTCGTCAACGTCGTCGTCTCTTCTTCGTCGGACATCGCTTCCTCCTCTCGCCTACGCAGCGTCCTCGTTTTCATCGCCGGGACACCGCCCGACCTGTCGGTGATACTTCCTACAGAGCTTCACAACAAGCGACCACTGGGCGTTCGTCAACCCGCCTCTGGAGGCGAGCTGCTGCGCCAGAGAGTGACCCGTGCCACCGTCCGTGCTGTTGAAGCCAACATCGTTCTGTTCTGAGGCGTGGTCGGGGTCAAGCTTGGCGAGAGTTGTGAGCGCCTCATGCCCCCACTCCTCCTGCGGAGTCTTGGGCATGCGCCACTTCGCACTCGCCTGCTTCTTACCCTCAGCGGTCCTAGCGTCGAGCTTCGGTAGCGAGGCGAGGCGAACCTCTTCCTCGGCGGCCTTCATCATCTCGACAATCTCCTTGTCGCGCGTGTCCTCCACCATGGTGAGGTCTCGCGCCTCATCCACGGTCTCCGTGATGAGCTTTTGCTTGCGCATAAGGAGTTCAGTGATGCGTTCGTCCAGTTCGTGCTCGGCCTGCAGGATAGTGATGACGCAGCCTCTCGTCTGGCCAATGCGGCAGATGCGGTCTTCGGCCTGAGCGTTCAAGGCCGGCGTCCACTCCAGGTCAGTGAAGATGGCGTGGTGACTACGCGTGAGCGTAATACCCACACCGGCCGCTGCAATCGTGCCGGCAATACCTTTCAGCTTACCAGCTTGAAAGTCATCCTCGATGCGAGTCCTGTCTTCGGCCTTCACGCCGCCGAGGATAACCGCCCACCCCTCGCGCTTGCCAAGCTCCTCGACAACGGCACGGTGAGCGGAGAACACCACGACGGGCTCCTCCTGCTCCTCGTACTGCTCGATGAGAGACAAGAGAGAAGGAATCTTCGCCACCGCAAGAGCGTGACGAATGCTGCTCATGGTCTCGAACTTGAGACCCTCGTTCTCGATGAGGTGCAGAATCTTCTTGATACCACCGTACTCCTTGAGAACCTTGTCGCATGCGCGAAGCGTCTTCTCGTCGACCTCCACGTCAAGCCGCCGCCACGTCTTCACCGGAAGCTCCGGCAGAACGTCCGTCCGTAGCCGGCGCAGACAGACCTTGCGGATGCGCTCCGCAACCTCCGCCTCTGGCGTGCCCCAGTCGAACCCGCCCCAGTACGCGGGCATCCCGTTGAACAGTTTGAGGAACTGTGTCCAACCACCGAAGGCGACCTGAGCGATACCCAGCGCCATGAAGATGGACCAAAGCTCCTGCGGACGATTGAGGAGCGGTGTTGCCGTGAGTCCCCACGTCCGACCCTGGCGGGCGCGGATAGCCTCCGCAAGAGAGCGCCACTTGAGCGTGCGCTTTGCCTTACTGCTCTTCAGCGCGTGAATCTCGTCGACGATGGCGACGACCCCCTTGGGGAGGTCGGCGATAACATCGAGCCCTGGACCGCAGCCCTTGCATAGTTTGTCTTTGCAGCCCGCTCGCTTTTTGTCGCCGACCTTCGTGTCCGGCTTGTGCATGTCGGGGAGGATGTCGTAGTTGATAATAACAACCTCACCGGGCTCCGGCCAACGGAAGTTGCCGCGACCCGAGATGACGCTTATGTGCAAGTGTGGACGCCAGCGCCCAATCTCTCGCTTCCAGACGCCCTTCGCGACTGCGGGTGCCACCACGAGCACCGCCGCGCTTGCAGGCAGAGCAGCCAGCGCCTGGATTGTTTTGCCTAATCCCATCTCATCCGCGAGAAGCGCGCCGAACTGCGTTGCCAGCCACTTGACGCCGATGCGTTGGAAGGGGAAGAGGAAGAGACCCTTCTTCTTCAATTCTTCATCCACCGCGTTCGCTCGCTCGTTCGAGCCCTGTAGGTCGCTCCAGAGCTGCGCGGTGTGCGTCTTGAGGCTCGCCGCAAGCTCGGGCGTCACCTCGACGTCGAAGTCGGAGTCGCGGAGGTTCTTGAGGATGGCAGGAACCTTGTCGATTCCCGCGACGTTGCTGTTGGTCGCGCGGTCGAACAGCGCGCCTTCGATGGCGCTGCGGTACGCCCTGAACAGGTCTCCACCGAGGAAGCCTCGCGGTTTCATGACCGCGTGCGCGCCTTCCTCATGCAGACTCAGTTCGATAGTCTTTGGTTCGGTCTTCGGTTCGTCGGTCATCCGTAACTCCAACCCACGAAGACCGTTCTAATAGACGGGCGCCGCCGGGGCAAGGTTTTCTTTTCATCGTAGGACGTTTTATCCTACATGGTAGCTTTGTCTTTGTGCGCAAGGGACGCGAGGACTAGTGCACCACCTCCTCGTCCCAGTTCTCCTCGTCGTCGAGGCCGAAGTCGCACTCGTCCTCGACGAACTCCTCGTAAGACGGCTCGCTGTTTTTAGCAATCCCGAGCACGATATCGAGCGAGCGGTCCATGACCGCGAGCCCGACGTCGAACTCTGCGATGGCCTTGTCGAACTCGATCCGTTCCTTCTTCGTCACGTTTTCTTCTCCTTCTTGATGAGGCTGGCCCTGAGCTTGCGGGCTGCGTCAAGTGCAGCCTGAACCGCCACCTGAGCGGTAGCTGTAAGCGTAATGACCTCCGAAGAGTCAGCGCTCCTAGAGCGGTACGCGAGTGCCTGCCGCGCATCTTCGAGCGAGATTCTCGCTTCGTTCAACGCAGCGCAAGATTCGTTCACGCCAGGCGAAGGTGATTCCTTCATGACCGCCGTTGCTGTTTCATCGCAACCTCCGCTCGACAAGACCGCTGGCCGTGCCTTCTCCGTACACCCTGTACCATTCCGGTATCCAGCCGAGGTGCCGCAGTACCGCTGCCCGGGGTGTGTACGGCCCCGAGGAAAGGAAGTGACGAAGCGAGCCGAAGACGAACATGCCGAACCCGTCGATGGTCTCGCGGATGTGGCTTGCAGCGTCTTTCCAGTCGCCGCGCTCATGCTTGGGGAGGATGCGAAACTCGTACGGTCGGTCCACATTCTTGCGGTGAACCTTGACACCTTCGAGCTTGAGCCCGTGCTTGCCGAAGACGTCCTCGGCAACTTGCATCACCGCATCGTAATACTTGCGGTACAACTCGTCGCGCTCGTCCTGCTCGTTCTTGAGGTTCTCCTCCTCGGCGGCGTTCTTGTCCCAGTAGTAGCAATCGATGTTTCGGTCGTCGACCTCCTCCCAGGTGTCCACCTTGAGGAGCTTGCAGAGACGGTCGAAGTCGACGCGGTTGGAGTCGAGCTTGCGCTTGGTTCCTTGCGTGCAAGGAACGAGAGCGGGATTCATGTTTTG
>Ga0163144_10028440_pt1 | contig 10782 bp, 9 predicted proteins | sample OliLak19BULKMAT1_FD_123175 | JGI IMG/M metagenome (GOLD analysis project Ga0163144, IMG submission 123175) | Freshwater microbial mat bacterial communities from Lake Vanda, McMurdo Dry Valleys, Antarctica - Oligotrophic Lake LV.19.BULKMAT1 | ecosystem: Environmental > Aquatic > Freshwater > Lake... | reverse complement strand
GGCACCGGCTCGTTCGGCGCGGGAGATGGGGCGGTGGGTGCGTGCCATCAGGGGTTCCTCCTCGGGTGCAATGCGGCTTAGGTGGGGGTTGGCTCGGGCGCACCGGCACCGGCACCGGCACCGGCACCGGTGCCCGTACCCGTGCCGAAGTGCTTCCCGGCGGTCCGGCGCCACCACACATAGGTGAACGCACCAATCGGGATCGGTGCCAGGTAGGTGAAGAATCGGAAGATCAAGACGGCGCTGAGCGCTTCCGCGTTGGACGCACCGAACGAGATGAGCATCCCCGTGTACGCCGCTTCGGCGATACCCACGCCGCCTGGAGTGATGGGGATCGATGTCGCAAGCCGGGAGAACGCGAACGCGGCGAACGCCTCGACCGCGGTGACCTGCGAGGAGGTGATCCCCACGCCACGCATGCAGATCAGCAGGACCACGAAGAAGGACAGTTGGTTCGCGACCGCGGTGATCGTGAGGAGGACCCAGCGACGCCGGATGAGTCCGATTGTTGTGGAACGGAACGTCGCCGCCTTCTCACCGAGGTCAGCCATGGGCGGCTTGTGGAGGCGCTCTAGGAACCACGACACGATCTTCCCCGCGAAGTTCCCGAGCGCGCGAGCGAGCGACTCCTTCCACAGGACGAGGAACATCAGTCCGAGTGCCGCGGTCAGCACGATGACCCCAATGATCGCGGGGACGAGGAACCCCTTGGCTTCTCCCGTGATCGCGAGCAAGACGATCGAGAGCACCGGCACGATGAATTTGCCGAATACGTTCCAGATGCCACCGACTCCCACCATGAGGACAATCTTGTCGACGGCGAATCGGTAGCTGGTCAAGATCTCGTAGGTGAAGCCAAGCGAGATGGGGCCGCCGACGGGCACGGTGTTGGCGACTGCGTAGGAGGTTTGCGTGGCGACCGCCGCATGTCCGAGCTTCAGGCCGGGCAACGACGCCATGTTTACCCACCAGAAGCTGACCATCGCGAGGATGCCACCCAGCGTCGCAAGCATGAGTTGGAGTGTGCTCATCTCCGCAAGGTTGGAGGAGATCTCCTTGAAGTTGGCGAACTTCGGGAGGAAGAAGCCGAAGACGACGACCACGATAAGTATGGTGATCGCGCCCCCGATGTAGCGAGCCTTCTTCGAAGGCTTCTTCGTGCCGGGCTGCTGGACTGTCGTCACCGGGTCTCCTGCTGGCGGTCGGAGGGCAAGGACACCATCCTAGCTACGTCAAGGTCAATACCCGGCCCCGGACGGCCGCGAGGATTCGGCGTCGGCGGGAGGCGATGCGGTCAACTCGAACCCGGCGAGCTCGAAGCCCTCGAAGGTGAAGGCGGGGGACACGGTGCAGCCGACGAGGGACCACGCGCCGAGGCTTCGCGCAGATTGCCAGGCGTCGGCGGGCACGGTGACCTGCGGTCGATGTCCCGCGAGTAAGTCGACCCCGAGGATCCGCGACTCGGTCGGTCCCGTGCCTTCCTGGATCAGCAACTCGACGGGGGCGCCGGCGTAGTGATGCCACACCTCGGCGGCGTCCACCCGGTGATTGGCGGAGGCGTTCCCCTCGCGGAGCAGGAAATAAATCGCCGAGCCTGCGCCGCGGCCGCCTTCGTCCGGCGCATGGCGCCACGTCTCGACGAAATGGCCACCCTCGGGGTGCGGGGCCATCTTGAGGATCTGCGCGACCTCATCAGCGGTCAGCTGTGCGGCGGTAGCGGCGGCATCGGGCTCCATGCAAACAGGCTACCGCGTGGTTGAATGGCCACCTACAATCCCGCGATCGTTGGCGGGGCCGACGAGGGGCCTAAACGGGGCCTACACGGGGACCGACATGGCCGAGGATGCCAAGACCGAAGCAGCGGAGTCGCCGCTGTTGTTGCCTCCCGGGGACCGCATGCCGCGCTGGGTGCCGCGTGCGATTTTGCTCGCGATCGTCTTCGTCATCGTGGCTATGGGGGTCATGGACCTCCTCCGCAAGGTGAACCACCTCCTCGTGTGGATGCTGATCGCGGCGTTCCTCTCCTTCGCCCTGGAACCCGCCGTGAACTTCTTCGTCCACAAGTACGGGTGGCGTCGAGGGGCGGTGACGGGGCTGGTAATGCTCATCGTCATCCTCTCGGGCCTGGGGTTATTGGTGTTGGTCGTGCCGGTGGTCGTCAAGGAACTCGTCTCGCTCGTGGACAACCTTCCGTCGATCTTGGACTCGATCTCGGTCTTCACGAAGAAGTGTTGCGGCGTTGATCTCACCGACCCCAAGGTGCTCGAGAATCTGACGAACGTCGGGAGCACCGTGCAGTCGGTGGCCTCCAATATCCTGCAGATTGGAGGGCTGCTCGCCTCGACCCTCTTCTCGCTCTTGACAATCCTCACGTTCACGTTCTTCTTCGTCGCCAACGCTCCGGCGTTGCGTCGCTCGGTGCTCTCGGTGGTCGCGCCCCAACATCAACAGCTCGTGCTGGAGACCTGGGAGGTGGCGATCCAGAAGACGGGTGGCTACTTCTATTCGCGACTGCTCCTTGCCGTGATCAACGCCGTGGTCTCGTGCTTCATGTTCACATGGATCGGCGTGCCATTCGCAATCGTGATGGCGCTGTTCCTCGGCTTCGTCGCGGAGCTCATCCCGACCATCGGCCCCTGGCTCGGCGCAATCCCGGTGGTGATCGTGGCCACGATCGACAACCCGACGAACGGCATGATGGTGCTGATCTATCTCTTCGCGTATCAGGCGGCGGAGAACTTCTTCCTGGTGCCGAAGCTGACGGCCAAGACCATGAAGATGAACGCTGCAGTCGCGTTCGGTGCGGTGATCGCGGGAGCGTCAATAGCCGGTATCGTGGGGGCTTTCCTGGCCCTGCCTTTCGCGGGGATCCTCCAGGCGTCGATCTCAGGGTGGCTTTCGCGTGGGAACCACCGCTACGAGGTGCCCGACACCGAACTGACCCGGGACGATTCCCCGAAGGAGCGAGGCGCGAAGAAGGTGCGTCCGTTCGGCAGGCATGAGGATGCCGTGAAGGACGAGGAGCCCGCTTCCCCCCCCGAGAAATAGCGAGGGCGCGCGTCCACTCGAAGTATCCTGCCCGGCATGGACCGGCTGATCACCAACGCACTCGTGGTGGATGGCACCGGCGACCCGGCATTCCCAGGCGCCATCCTGCTGCGCGAGCACACGATCGAGCGCGTCTTCTGGAGCGCCGAGGAGGCTCAACTTCCGACCGACGTCGACACATTCGATGCCGGGGGTCGTGTGGTCGCTCCCGGCTTCATCGATCCGCACAATCATTCTGACCTCGCCCCCTTCATCGACCCGTGGATGGACTGCTACTTGCGACAGGGGGTGACCACCGTGGTCGTCGGTAACTGCGGTTGGTCCGCCTCACCGATCGCAGGCGCCCCCGACCTGGCCGAGATCCACGGGGTGGCCTCGGGCGACCTCGACCTCTCGTGGGACTCGTTCGCGACCTACTTCGAGCGGATCGACGCTGCACGCCCTGCGATCAATCTGGCGGCCCTCGTCGGCCATGGGGGCGTGCGTCAAGAGGTTATGGGGATGGCATCGGACGCGCCCTCCGCGCAGCAGATGCAGCAGATGCAGGCAGTGCTCGATGAGGCGATGCGAGCCGGAGCCCTCGGACTGTCCACGGGTCTCATCTATGCACCGAACCTCTTCGCTTCAACCGAGGAAGTGGCGATGCTGGCCCGCGTCATCGAGCCGCATGGCGGACTGTATGCCAGCCACATCCGAAGCGAGGCTGAGTCGGTGTTTGAGGCGGTGGCCGAGTGCATCGAGATCGGTCGCCGCGCGGGGGTGCCCGCACATGTCAGTCACCTCAAGGTGGAGGGGGAGGCATCGTGGGGCCGGTCCGGCGAACTCCTGGGGGTACTTGATGCCGCTCGGGCGGCTGGTGCCGATGTCAGCGCCGACCAGTATCCCTACACGGCCTGGGAGACGAGCTTGCACGCCCTTCTCCCGCCATGGGCACCGGTCGCCGAACTCGCGGCCATCCTCGCGGCTGATCATGGTCGCCTCCGCCGCTCGGTGCACGAGGGGGAACCGGGATGGGAAAGTTCCGTCAAGGGGATCGGTTGGGACCGGGTCATTGTGGTCGGCAATGCGGACGAGACCCTTTCGGGCCGGTCGATTGCTGCGCTCGCTGAGAGCAGCGGCGAAGACCCGTTCGAGGCATTCTGTCGGTTGCTCATGGATGATCCGGCGACGTCGATCATCGGCCACGGGATGATCGAAGAGGATGTGCGCACAATCATGGCTCGCCCTGACATCACCGTGGGATCGGATGGGACCGCGACGTCGCCGGAGGGTCCTCTCGGGCGCTTCAATGTCCATCCGCGGTACTACGGCACGTTCCCTCGCGTCCTAGCGCGCTACGTGCGTGATGAGGGCATCCTGACAATCGAGCAAGCGGTCGCGAAGATGACGTCGATGACGGCAGACCGTTTCAAGCTCGGTGATCGCGGCAGGATTCGGGCGGGGGCCGTCGCCGACCTGGTGTGCTTGGATCCCGCGACCGTCCAGGATTGCGCGACGTATGAGGAGCCCCATCGATACCCCGAGGGCATCGAGCGCGTCTGGGTAGGTGGCCAGGTGGCGTGGGATCGGGGCAGTGGCAACGGTGCCCGAGCCGGTGGCGTAGTTCGTCGCGAGGGAACCTTCTAGCGCGTCCCGTGCCCGTGGCTCCCGCGGCGAGCCCACCATCCGAACGAGAGATGTGGGAATCTAGCTCGCACGTGACGACCATCGGTGATGTTCTCGACAGCTTGGAGCGCGCCTATCCGCGTGCGTCGGCGGCCGCATGGGACAACCCCGGGCTCCAGGTCGGCGACCTGTCGGCGCCGGTGACCCGCGTACTCACGGCGCTGGACCCTACGCTCGAAGTCATCCGAGAGGCGACCGCCCGCGGGGCCCAGCTGGTGGTGACCCACCACCCTCTTCTCTTCGATCCGCTCACCTCGGTGGATGTTGCTGACCCGGTCGTGCAGGTCGTGGCCGAAGCCCTGGCGGCCAACGTGGCCGTCATCGCCTGCCACACCAACGCGGATGTCGCCACCCCGGGCGTATCCGATGCCCTGGCCGCCGCTCTCGGTCTTGCGGTCGAAGGCCCGCTGGTTGCCGAGCCTCCGTACGGGGGCACCGGTCGCATCGGCACGTTCGGCGCTCCCACCAGCGTCGCCTCGCTCGTCGTGCGCTGCACTGCCGCACTCGGCGGCCAACCGCGACTTATCGGCGATTCGACGGTGTTGCTCTCGCGGATCGCGGTGTGCGGAGGTTCCGGCGCGGCCTACCTGCCAGACGCCATCGCCGCCGGGGTGGACGCGTTCGTCACAGGGGACATCAAACACCATGCGGCGCTTGATGCGCGGGCCGCGGGGATGATTGTCATTGACGCGGGCCACCATGCGACCGAGTGGCCGTGGGTCCTCGCCGTCGCCGAGGAACTCCCGCGATGGGTCCCGGCGCTCGACGCGATAGTCTCGGACACGCTTACCGATCCATTCGCTGGAACGCCACCAGGAGCTGTGCCATGACAATCGACAAGAGACTTCTGCGGCTCCAGGATGTGGATCTCGAGATCCACCGCCTGCGACACCGCCGCGACATCCTCGAGTCCGGCGAGGAGTTGCGTGCGGCGCGTGAACGTTCTGGCACCGTCGAGGCCCTCTTGGGTGAACTCCAGATGGAGCGCGACGAGGTGGCCAGTCAGCAGAAGCGCATGGAGCACGACGACGATGCGCTCGGACAGAAGATTGAGGCCGAACAAAAGCGCATGTTCGGCGGCACGATCGTCAATACCCGGGAATTGAATGCGATCGAATCCGAGATTAGGAACCTGAAGGATCGCGTCTCCCGACTCGAGGACGACCTGCTCGTGTTGATGGAGCGCCGCGAGGAACTCGACACGGGCATCACGAGCGCCGAAGCGGAGCTCGTGATCGCGCGCGCGGACCTCGCGCGGTTGCAGGCCTCGACGACCACCGAGATCACCGAGATCGACACGGACTTGACCACCAAGCTCGCTGCACGCGGGCCGTGGGTGGAGCAGATCGACGAGGAACTGCTCGAGCTCTACGACGAAGTGCGCACGTCCCCAAAGCAACACGGGGTCGGCGCCGCCGGACTGGACGAAGGTGGCGCCTGTCTGGGGTGTCACGAGAAACTCTCTCCGCTCGAGCTCTCGCAGCTCAAGAAGGCGGGGACCGAGACGACGAGGTGTCCCTACTGCCGGCGGATCCTGGTCCAGTAGTCGTCGTCTGCGACGGCGCCTCTCGCGGCAATCCCGGTCCTGCGGGGATCGGCGCTGCCGTCTATGCCTCCTCGGGCGAAGTCCTGGCGGAGATCGCCGAGGGCATCGGCGAAACCACCAACAACGTGGCCGAGTACGGCGCCATGATTGCCGGACTTGCACGTGCCGCCGACCTTGGGGCGACCGATGTGACCGTGAAGGCGGACTCGCTCTTGATGGTCCAGCAGATGAAAGGCGTGTTCAAAGTGAAGGCCGATCACCTGAAGCCTATGCACGCAGAGGCGCGAACGATCGCGCGTGGCTTCAAGAGGGTCGCGTACGTGCATATCCCGCGCGAGCAGAACACGCATGCGGACCGCCTGGCGAACCAAGGCGTGGACGAGTGGCTCGCCGGCGATCGCGGCGCCCGCTAGCGTTTCCCACCACGCGGGGACCGGCCTATACTCGCTACGAGGGAGTCGGCCGGGCGGCCGCGGGCGAGCGGGAACGTTCGTTCGAGGAAAGTCCGGACTCCACAGGGCACGGTGCTGAGGAAACCTCAGGCGGGGGCAACCTCGCGGACAGCGCAACAGAGAAGAGACCGCCGCGCTTGCGCGGTAAGGGTGAAACGGTGCGGTAAGAGCGCACCAGCGGCACGAGCGATCGTGCCGGCTCGGCAAGCCCCACCGGGAGCAAGGCCAAGTAGGGAAGCGTTCGAGGACGGCCCGTCCGAGCTTCTGGGTAGGTCGCACCGATCCGGCGAACGGATTGGCGCCGCTCGCAAGGGCGGCGAGACAGATGGTCGCCGGGCCACCGCAAGGTGGTCACACAGGATCCGGCTTATAGGCCGGCTCCCTCATTCTCGTTCTGTTCCATCGCCGCCATGGCCGTCATCGCCGCGCGGAATTGTCGCCCCGCGCGGTAGCTGGAACGAACGAGCGGCCCCGACTCGACATGCGCGAACCCCATCGCGCGGCCCGCGTCGGCGAGTTGCGCGAACTCGCTTGGGTCGACCCACCTATCCACGGGCAGATGGTGCGCCGTCGGTTGGAGGTACTGGCCAATCGTGAGCAGGTCGACGTGCACGGAGCGGAGGTCGCGCATCGCTTCCTTGATCTCGTCCGGGTGCTCGCCCATCCCAAGGATGAGGTTGGACTTGGTGACCTGTCCCGCTCGCGCGGCCTTCGCGAGCCGGAGTGCCTCGAGGGTGCGGTCGTAGGTGAAGGCGGGTCGGATCTTCGGATGCAGGCGCGCCACCGTCTCGAGGTTGTGGGCGAACACGTCGGGCTCTGCCGCGATAACCGTGGTGATATCTGCCTCCAGTCCTCGGAAGTCGGTGGGAAGAACTTCGATGTGGCACGTCGGCAGCACTGCGCGGACCGCTCGGATGCATTCGGCCCAGACCTGCGCACCACCATCCGGGAGATCGTCGCGAGCGACACCGGTCAGCACGACGTAGCGAAGCCCCATCCGGCGCACCGCCTCGGCAACGCGGTCGGGCTCGGTCGGGTCCACGGGCAATGGCTTGCCGGTCTGCACATCACAGAATCCGCAACGACGCGTACACAAATCCCCCAACACGAGGAAGGTGGCCTCGCGGTCCTCCCAGCATTCGTAGATGTTCGGGCACGAGGCCTCTTCGCAGACCGTGTGCAGATCGCCATCGCGCATCAGGCGCTTGAGCTCGGCGAAGTTGGGGCCCACCGAAGCCCGCGTCTTGAGCCACTCGGGCTTCCGTCCAACCGTTGCGGATGTGCGACCGCGCGCGCCTGGTTCGGAAGTTGGCGGGGATCCTGGGGTCGAAACTGGGGTGAGGGGCAGATAGAGGCGCCGCCCGTGCGGATTGTGCGCGTTCGAAGCCATATGTCGAAGTCTAGTTCTCCGATGTCTCCTCGACGGGCGGCGGGATGGCCACATGAAACGACGCGCCGCCGCCCTGCCGGTCCTGGACCCAGGCGCGTCCTCCATGGAGCTGCGCGAACTGAAGCACCAACGACAAGCCGATGCCGGTGCCGGGGGAGTGCGCCGACTTGGTGGGTCCCTGCCGGAAGGGCTCGAAGATAGCCTCCCGGATGCCCTTCGGGATGCCCGGGCCATCGTCCTCGACGACCAGGAGCACGCCACCATCGACGGAAGAGCGAACCCGCACCCACACCTGGGTTTCGCCGGTCGTGTGGCGCACGGTGTTCACCAGGAGGTTCTCGACGATCCGTTCGATCTTGCCTCGGTCGACCGAGACGACGACGGGGTCCGCCTCGACGAGGACGTGGCGATCGCCTAGGAAGTCGGCGGCCTCGATCGTGCGGCGAACCAGCGCGCCGATGTCCGTCGGGTGCAGCTGAGGGGTCACGATCCCACGAGAGAGTCGATCGATATCCAGCAGGTCGGTCAGTAGCCGGTCGAGTTTGCGAGCGTTGGCCGCTAGTCGGTGCAGGAGATCCTCGGCCTCGGCGGGCTCGAGGGTCTGCATCTCGAGCGTCAGCGCGAGGCCGAGCACGGCGGTCAATGGGCTTCGGAGCTCGTGGGAGACCGCGGCCAGAAACGTGTTCTTCATAGCATCGAGCGCCCGCAGTTGCGAGGCAGCCTCGCGTTCCCGGGCTTCTGACTCCAGGAGGGTCGCCTCCGCGACCTTCTCCTCGGTGATGTCGAACATCACGCCTTGCACGAGCACCCGCCCGTCGTCCTGGCTGAGGACCACCGCATCGTCGCGAATCCAGATGGTCCCGAGCGGCGTTTGGAGGCGGTACTCGTGGCTGAAGGGGCGACCGTTTCGCACGCCGCTGCGGTAGGTCCGGTAGGCGAGTTCCCGGTCATCCGGGTGGAGGTGGTTGTACCAAAGGTTGTGGTCTTCGAGCCATTCGTAGACGGGAAGGCCGAGGATCGGCTCGACCTGCGGGCTGATGTAAAGCGTCTTGTCCCGGTCGTTTGGCTCGTCCACGTAGAGCACGGCGGGGATCTGCTCGACCAAGGCGCGATAGCGAGACTCGGTCTCGCGGAGCTTTTTCTGAGTGAGGTTGCGTCGCGTGATGTCGCGCGCGACAATCTGTCCGGCGGGGCGTCCGGCGAACAGGAAGGGGATGCCTGCCACCTCGACGTCCACTTCGCCGCCATCGACTCGGATGAAGCGCTCCTCGAGCAGGCCCGCCGATGTGCCCGCCTCTTCATGGCGCATCCGGGCGGCGACCAAGTCGTGAAAGTCCGGGTGCACGATCGACAACGCATGGGTGCCGATGAGGTCGTCCGGTTCGCTCGCCCCCAAGAGTTCGGCAGCGGCGACGTTGGCGTACACGATGAGGCCGTCTTGATGCACCATGATCGCGTCCGGGGACAGGTGTGCCAGGCGACGGTAGCGTTCCTCGCTGTCCCGCAGTTGCGCTTCGGCGTCCTTGCGCTCGGTGATGTCGACCATGATGCCGCGCACCTGCAGCGGCGTGCCGTCCGGCGCACGCTTGACGTGAACACGGTCTCGGACCCACCGCAGCTGACCCGTCGCATCGAGCAAGGAGTACTCGAAGGAGTGGTCGCTTCCTTCTTCGAGTACGCGGCGATAGTTCCCGATGACCTGCGCTCGGTCGTCGGGATGGATTCGGTCCGCCAGGAAGTCGTGGTCATCGAGCCAGCGCTGAGACGGGAACCCCAGGATGTCGTGCGCACGGTCGCTGACGAACGTGTAGCGCAGCGTGACCGGGTCCGCCTCCCAGATGATCGCATCGAGGGATTGGACCAATTCGGCGAGCCGCGCTAAGTCGGCGGCGTCCGCGGCGAGGTCCGCGTCGGTCCGCTCGTCGCTTTTTGAGGTGTCGCCCGCCCTGCGCATGGTCCCCCTTCCCCATCGTTGACCCCTGATTATCCCCGAGATGGTCAGGAATCGGAAATGCCATCTGCGGCGGTACCCTGGACGCCTCATGGCCCAAGATCAGCCCACCATCAGATTGGTCGCTGCACTCGCGGAGCGCGTGACCGGCCGACCGTTTCCGACCGATCAGTCGATATCCCTAGAGGCGGTGGGATTCGATTCCCTTGCCTTCGTCGAGATGGCCAGTGCCTTGGAGTCCGAGCGCGGGATCGTCTTGCCAGACATCGTCATGCCGCGAACGGTGGGAGACCTCGCCAACCTCGTGGACGCCGCTAGCCAGCACATTGGCGCAGGCGCAGGCGCAGGCGCGCTCGCGGCCCGGGTCGCGCGTCCGCCGGTGCCGATTGGACTCGGCCGTTCGCAGGATCTCGTTCGTTCTACGCTTGACCCTATCTTGCGTTGGTTCTTTCGCATCGAGGTCCAAGGAGCCTCTCGGCTGCCTACTCGCGGCCCGCTGATCGTCAGTCTCAACCACGACAGCGCGATTGATGTGCTGGTGACGACGATCGCGGGTGGTCGCCGCCTCGCGGTGATGGGCAAGGCCGAGGTGTTCCTCAACCGATTCGTGGACCGGGTGTTCCACGAGCTGGGGAGCTATCCGGTCGACCGGGATCGATGGGATCGGCGTGCGGTCGAGGTCTCGCTCGCATTGCTCGACCGAGGGCACGCGGTGGCGGTCTGGCCCGAG
>Ga0163144_10028438_pt1 | contig 10783 bp, 9 predicted proteins | sample OliLak19BULKMAT1_FD_123175 | JGI IMG/M metagenome (GOLD analysis project Ga0163144, IMG submission 123175) | Freshwater microbial mat bacterial communities from Lake Vanda, McMurdo Dry Valleys, Antarctica - Oligotrophic Lake LV.19.BULKMAT1 | ecosystem: Environmental > Aquatic > Freshwater > Lake... | reverse complement strand
GACGTTCGGCGCGGTCGACACCGTCCTCGTCGACATCGATGAGGTCGTGCCGGGCGGCATCGACGACGAGTCGGGCGCCGTCACCTTCATGGACGAGGCCGACGGGACCGGCTACGGCGTCGTCGACGAGATCGCACGCAGGGTCTGGCTCAGCGGCGGCCGCGTGCTGGCAGTGCGGCGAGGTGACATCCCGGGTGGCGCCGCGGTCGCCGCGATCCTGCGCTACCCGATCTGATCTCGACTCGAGGAGTGGGCTGAGCTCGCTGCGACGTCGCAGCGAACTCAGCCCTCCTCGAGAGAATCAGTCGCCGCTGCGCTCGATCAGTTCGATCCGATAGTCGTCAGGATCACGTACAAAACACAGCAGGGAGCCGCCCTCGCGAATCGAGTACGGCGGCCGCTCCGGCTCGATCCCCTGTGCCGCGAGCTTCTCCAGCGTCTCGGCCATGTTCTCGACCGTCAACGCGATATGCCCGTAGGCGGTGCCGAGCTCGTAGGAGTCGACGCCGAAGTTGTAGGTCAGCTCGAGCTCCGGGACAGGCTTGCCCGGAACGCCGAAGAAGTAGTTCATCGCCTCCTCCCGGATCGGCAGCTCGCGCCGCTTCTCGAGGCCGAGCGCTTCGTAGAACGCGGTCGACCGCTCCGGATCGGTGATTCGGTAACAGGTATGTATCAGCTCCATCGTGGTCTCCTTCGTCGTGGTCTGGTGAAGGCGTATCAGCTCGGCGCCCGCCTCGTCGCTAAGAACGAGGGCGTCGCGCTCCACTGCCCAGTGCAGCGCTCCCCGTCACACGGAGAGCCTAGCCCTGGACGAACCTCCTGCTCCCTATGCTGCGGGCTTTCTGGTTGGCCGTGGCGTGCGTGCGGGAGTGCCGAGGTTGCGCTCGAAGCGGTCGAGGAGGTCGAAGAGGCCGACGGTTTCCCAGGCCCGGTTGCGTTTGCCGATCGTGATCGTGCGCAACACATCGGCCTTCTCGAGGCGATTGATCGCGAGGCGGGCCTGTTCGGCGGAGCCTCCCAGCAGCGTCGTTGCTGTTGCGACGTCGATGACTGGGGTGCTCGGGAGGAGCGCGATCAGCTGTGCCGCGCCGGAGCCGGAGCGTGGGTTGCCGGCCTGCTTTGCCCAGCGTTGCTGCAGCGCCACGACCTGATCAGCGAACTTCGTCGCGCGTGTGGACACGGCGTAGACGGCGTCGACGAAGATCGTGTACCAGTCGTCCTCGTCACCGTTTCGGAAGCTCGTCAGCCCGGCCACATAGCCGCGCGCGTTACCGGCCAGGGCGAGGCTGACCGGAGGAAGCGTTCGCGGGGCAAGACCGCGACGGCGCAGCACACACGAGATCAACGCCCTACCGACGCGGCCGTTGCCGTCGTGGAAAGGGTGGATCGTCTCGAACTGGGCGTGCGCGATCGCGGCCTGAATCACTACCGGCAGATCGTCGCGATTGACGAACGCGCACAGATCAGCGAGCAGTTCATCCACACGCTCGTATGGGGGCGGCACGAACTCGGCGTTGCGGGGGCTCGAAGCTGCGCCGCCGATCCAGTTCTGCTCCCCGCGGATGACACCGCCGATGCGCTCGTCACTCGTACCCTTGAATAGCGTCTTGTGGATCTTGACCAGGTGCGCGGGCGTGATCGAGCGGGCCCGTTTCGCGATCTCGACCGCTTCCTCGAGCGCGTTGATGTTGGCGAGCACGCTCGTGGCTGTGAGGTCGCGGCCGTCCTGTGCAAACGCTGCCTGTGCCAACCTGCGGTGTCCCAGGACGAGTCCTTCGATCCGTGACGAGGCGACCGACTCCGCGCGCAGCAACTGACGCGCGAGCGCCTCCAGGTTCGGCGCATCGGGCTGATCCTGGTTCAGCTGCCGTACCGCCGTTTCCGCGTTTGCGGCAGCAGCAGCGATCGACGAGCTGAGCGCGAACTCCTCCTCACCAATCAGCGCCGGCACATATGCCTCGTACTTGAACGGCTGCTTCGCCCGACGACCGCCCAGCGCACCAGGCCGTGGCACCCAGCTCCGCTCTTCCAACCGGCCCCGCTGTGATGAATGACGCTTGGTCATCAACCCTCTCTAACCCAACATAATACAATAACTTTGGATAAGACCGTAGCACGCCCAAGTTGTGTGAGCACGATATGAGGGTCAACTATCCAAAGTTGACAAACTAACTTTGGGTATGATCGGCATCAGCCAACGTTAGCTCGATAGGCGAAGAGGGCACACTGCTCTCGCATCGTCGAGCGACCAGCGCTCGAGCTGCTCGCGGAGCTCCGTTGGGAGATGGTCGACGCCTTCGCGGAGAGCTTCGGTGAGGGCGGCACGCTCGGACCCGACAGCCGGCGCGAGATCGTGCTTCACCACAGGCTGCGTCCGTGTTGGGCGCGGTGATGCTCTCGCCGTGGCCGAGACCCCGGCTATCGTGACGTAGACGCCATCGTGAAGATCGCTCCCTTCCGGATCGAGCAGTACTACGCCGTGCACGAGTTCACGGCGCCACACATGCTCTCCTCGGGCGACGCCGAGTCCGTCGCGATCGCCGATGTGCTCGAGCGCCCCGAGCGAGCTCCTGAGTGCCCTCGCGCTCCGGCATCGCGACGTCTTCGCCGACCGCAGTCGCGCGATCGTGCTCTCGAACCTCGAGCTCGTCGACGCATTCCTCGATCGTCACACCGATCGCTTCTCGTGGGTGCGCCCGACCGCGAGCACGATCGGTTTTGTCCGGGTCGAAGACGTCGAGGACACCTCATCTCTCTGTGAGCAACTCGTTTTGGATGCCGGCGTCCTGCTTCTCCCCGGAACCGTGTATGACGAGCCGACCCACGTGCGGCTCGGGTTCGGGCGCTCCGCGATGCCGGAGGCCTGGGGTTGTTCGAAGCCTGGATCGAAACACGTTCTTAACCCGCTTCGACCCGGATGCGCAAACGATGCGCAAGGTTTCCGAACAACCTGTCGATACACCTTGAGTATCACATTCACACCACCCTCCAGAGAGGCGACTGACATGGGTGACGCAACAAGGCTCGTTACGTGGATCGACTGGTACCGCTTCGCGCGCCGCGCACTCGAGCTCGGCCATGCGGAGGCTTCCTCGTACGCGACTGCGCGCTTCGTCGAGGAGCAGAATCGCGCCGTTGCCAGTGAGTGGAGGGCGGCATGAGCGGCGACCAGGCTCTCGAGACTCCCCCCGTCGAGACGATGGGGGAATGCGGCTCGGACCCTGCGGCCAGGGTTCTGAGCTGGCGGATCGAACAGCTGATCGCGGTCGGCTACGAAAGCGACTCGGCCTTCGTCCTCGCCCTCGACGCAAGCGTCGATCTGCACGACGCGACCGAGCTCGTGCGCCGAGGCTGCCCGCCCGAGATCGCCTTCCGCATTCTTCTCTAGCTCTCTCCCTGCGGCTCGGCGGCGGGTGGCTGTGCCGCCCGCCGTCCGGGCCGAAGCGTTCCCGAACCGACAGCAACGCCCAGAAGAATCAACACGAGTCCCGCAACTGCGGCGATGGTGACCTTCTCGTCGAGCAGCACCGCCCCGTAGAAGAGCGCGATGCCGGGCATGAGGTACGTCACGAGGCTCATCTTTCGAGCACCGAAAAGGGCGAGCACGCGGAAGAGGATCAGCTGCGCGAGCGCGGTGCCAAGAACGGCGAGCAAGAGGAGCGAACCAAGAGCGCCGGCCGTCGGCATGGCGCTCGGGTGTTGCACGATCCCGAACGGGAGCAGCATCAGCCCAGCGGCAAGCATGGAGCCGGTTGCAAGCACGGGCCCTGACGTCGTCCCTCTGAGATGCAGTTGCCCGTAGATCCCGGCGGAAGCGTAGAAGACGGACGCGAGGACCACAGCCAGCGTGCCCGCCACCGCAGCTCCGTTCCCGGCGGGCGCAATGCCAGCAACAAAGCCCACGCCGACGAGTCCAACGGCGACACCCACGATCCGGAGTCGACCGATTCGCTCGGTGGGAAGGAACCGGAGCCCGATCAGGAGCGAGAAGAGCGGCACCGTTGCCTGCGCGATCGCAGCGACACCCGAGTCGATGTGCGTCTCGCCCCACGCGACGAGCCAGAACGGCACGGCAGCGTTGATCGCTCCGAGGATGACACACGCACTCCACGCTGTCCGGATGTCGGCAACCGCTGCCGAGAACCCGGTCGTCGCCGCGAGATAGACGCCGAGTACGAGTGCTGCGAGAAGCGCCCTCGCAGCCATCAACGCGGAGGGTGAGAGCCCGCCTTCCACTCCCACCTTGATGAAAAGGTACGACGCCCCCCAGACCGTGGCAAGCGTGAGGAGCAGGGGCCAGTAGCTGCGCGTCACCTGGCGAGGCTAGCCGCTCTGACGCGCGCAAGGCCCGTTGCGAGGGCGGTGCCGGTGAGAATCAGCCCGAGCCCGATCAACGACGAGATCGTGACCTCCTCGTCGAGGAGCACGGCCCCGTAGATCAGCGCGATCGCCGGCACGAGATAGGTGACGAGGATCGCCCGAGATGCACCTGCGCTCGCGATCAGGGAGAAGTAGAGCAGGTAGGCAACGCCCGACCCGAGCGCGCCGAGCGCCAGCATCGCGAGCAGGACGGTTCCCGAGGGCACCGAGCCCGGTCGCTGGGCAAGACCGAGTGGCAGGAGGATGAGCGTCGCGAATCCGAGTTGGCCGAACGAGATATGGAGGGCGGACAAGCCGCGCATCGTGCGTCCGGCAAAGAGCACCGAGAACGCGTAGCACAGGGCCACCCCGACCACCGCGAACGCTGCGACGAGGTCCCCGCCCGACTGCAGGCCGACGAGAAGCACAACGCCGACGAAGCCGATGCAGATCCCGACGAGGCGCACGCCCGTCACGCGCTGCGTGTGATCCATGCGGACTGCGAGAAGAACGGTGAAAAGGGGTGCCGCCGCCTGGATCACCGCGGTGAGGCCCGAGGAGATGCTCTGCTCGGCGAATCCGAACAACCAGAACGGGAGGGCGTTGTTGAAGGCGGCGAGAATGACGAGCGGGACGAGATAGCCCCGCAGCGGTCGAACGCTGCCCCTCGCGAGGAGCAGCGGGAGCAGGACGAGGGCGCCGATCGCAACCCGGCTCAGCGCGACGACCGACGGCTCGAGCTCGTCGACCCCGACCTTGATGAACAGGAACGAACCACCCCAGATAGCCGATAGGAGCAGCAGGAGGAGAGTGTCGCGCCGGGTCACGCGACCCATCCTGAGCCTCGGAGACCTCGGATGCGTCGGGTAGCGCATCCGGGACGACACCGACGGCCGAATCGGCGTTCTCACGGAGGCAGCTCAGGCTGCCACGTGGGAGCATGGAGCCGTGACCGCCGTTCAATCCCGACCCATGGGTGACCCCTCGGAAGCTGATCAGCCACCGGCGTGGCACGCGATGAGCTCCGGCGCGGCCTGCGAGCGACTGCGCTCGGGGCCGACCGGCCTTACGACCGCCGACGCTCTGGCGCGTCTTGCCGACGTTGGGGCGAACGAGCTACAGGCTCCGCAGCGAGTGTCGAGATGGGCGTTGCTCAGGGCGCAGTTCAGCAACGTCTTGATCGTGATCCTTCTGGTCGCGACGGCACTGTCGGCTCTGGTCGGGCACCGAGTCGAGGCCATAGCCATCACCGTGATCGTGATCTTTGCGGTCGCGCTCGGCTTCGTGCAGGAGTATCGCGCCGAGCACGCCATCGAGGCGCTCCGGACGATGGCGGCTCCCGTGGCGAAGGTGTTGCGGGACGCCGAGGAGATGGCGGTGCCGGCCCGAGAGGTGGTGCCCGGGGATGTTCTCGTCCTGCGGGCCGGAGACCGCATTGCCGGGGACGCGAGGCTGCTCGAGGCCATGAACCTCGAGGTGCACGAGGGGGCGCTGACGGGGGAGTCGCTATCGGTCGGGAAGCAGGTGGAACCGCTCGGCGACCCGGATCTGGCCATCGGCGACCGACACAACATGGTGTACGCGGGGACCGCAGCAACCTATGGTCGAGGACTAGGCCTCGTCGTCGGCACCGGGATGGCAACCGAGTTCGGCCAGATCGCAGAGATGCTCGCCTCGGTCGAGGTGGGGCGCACGCCGCTGCAGGACAACCTCGACCGACTCGGGCATCTACTGGCGAGGGCAGCTGTCGTCCTCGTGGCGGTCATCGTTGCTCTGGGCCTCCTCCGGGGTCAGCCGTTCATCGAGATGCTCGTGTTCGGGGTCGCGCTGGCAGTAGCGGTCGTTCCCGAGGCACTGCCCGCGGTCGTCACGATCTCGCTGGCACTGGGCGTGCAGCGCCTCGTCAGGCGCGGAGCCCTGATACGGCGGCTGGCGGCCGTCGAGACGCTTGGTAGCACGTCGGTGATCTGCTCCGACAAGACGGGCACGTTGACCCGGGACGAGATGACGGCCCGGCGCGTTTTCGTGGCAGGGCAGTGGCTCGGGATAGCGGGAGCCGGGTATACCCCGGTAGGGGGGTTCACGAGGGACGGCGAGCCGATTGATCTCACATCGCACCCGCTCGCTGCACCGCTGCGGCACGTGCTACGGGCAGGCGCCCTGGCCAGCGACGCCACGATCTCGCACGATGAACGCAGCGACAGCTGGGCGATCAACGGTGATCCGACCGAGGCTGCACTGGTCGTTGCCGCCGCAAAGGCCGGTCTGGACAAGTCCGAGCTCGAGTCGATCTGTCCGCGTGTTCAGGAGATTCCCTTCACGTCCGAGACCAAGCGGATGGCGACCCTCCACCGCTCAGACGACGGTTTCGTGGCCTACGTGAAGGGCGCGCCCGAGGTGATCGTCGCAGCCTGCTGCTCAGCCACGACCCGCGACGGTGATGCGCCGCTCGACGAGCTGCTTCGGCGCGGAATTCTGGAAGCGGCGCAGCAGATGGCAGGAGACGCGCTTCGCGTCTTGGCCATCGCAGGAAAGGACCAGGCCACGATGGACGACGTCGAGAGCGGACTGACCTTTCTCGGCCTCGTCGGGTTGAGTGATCCGCCTCGGCCCGAGGCGAAAGCGGCGATCCGCACGTGCGAGGCCGCCGGGATTCGCGTGGTCATGATCACCGGCGACCATCCGGTCACCGCGCTCTCCGTGGCGCGTGAGCTCGGACTCCCCGAGACGAGCCGGGTAGTGAGTGGCGCCGAGCTCGAGAGCATGAGCGACGCGGAGTTCGGACGTCAGGTCGAGCACATCGGCGTCTACGCGAGAGTGTCTCCCGCCCACAAGCTGCGCGTCGTCGAGGCGCTCCAGCGCAAGGGCCACGTGGTCGCGATGACCGGTGACGGAGTCAACGACGCGCCGGCGCTCAAGAAGGCAGACATCGGCGTCGCGATGGGGATCGCGGGCACGGACGTCGCCAGGGAGGCGGCGGCGATGACGCTGACGGACGACAACTTCGCGAGCATCGTCGCCGCGGTCGAGGAAGGCCGCGGCATCTTCGGGAACATCAAGAAGTATCTGATGTTCCTGCTCTCGTCGAACATCGGCGAGATCGGGCTGATGGTCGGTGCTGCGGTCGTGGGCCTACCGCTGCCGCTTACCGCGGTGCAGGTTCTGTACGTGAATCTTGCTACCGACGGCCTGCCGGCTCTCGCTCTCGCGGTCGATCCCCCCGAGGCGGACCTGATGCGCCGGGCGCCGCGCAACGCGCGCACCGGGATCTTCACGCGGCCCGTGGTCAGCCTGATGCTGATCGGCGGCATCTGGGCTGCTCTCGCGAACATCGGGTTGTTCGCGTGGCTGTTGCATTCCGGGCGCAGCGAGGCAGACGCGATGACGATGACGTTCGTCGCGCTCGTGCTCGTCCAGTTCTGGAACGCGTACAACTTCCGGTCCGATCGTCTGTCGCTGCTCGAGCGGCCGTTCGCGAACCGGTGGCTCAATCTCGCTGTCGTGTGGGAGCTCGCGATGTTGCTCCTCATCGTGTACGTCCCCTTTCTGCAGGCGCCACTCGGAACGTTCGGCCTCTCGCTCCAGGATTGGGCTCTCGTGCTCGGTGTCTCTCTGACGATCCTGCCCGTGCTCGAGGCGGCCAAGTGGGTGGAGCGCCGTGGTTGGCTTGGAGCGCGCGCCTGATCGGGATCGACGCACCCGGGGAGGGCGATCGCCGGCGACGGATTCGATGCGGACCGTCCACAGCCCCGTTCGAGCTGGCGGTGCCCACCGGGCCCCCAGGCTAGAATGCCCTTCTGAGCACCGTCGCGGAACAGCCCATCCACCGTCAGCTCGGTCTTACAGACGGAGAGAACGCCCGACTCCAGGAACTGCTCGAGCGCGAGCCGAATCACTTCGAGCTCGCGGTCTTCTCGCTCCTCTGGAGCGAGCACTGCGGCTACAAGCACTCGGCGCTGCTCCTCAAGCGCCTCCCGAGCGCCGGTGACCGCGTGCTGCAAGGCCCGGGGGAGAACGCCGGCGTGCTCGACCTCGGGGAGGGGCTTGCGGTCACGTTCAAGGCGGAGAGCCACAACCACCCCTCCGCCGTCGAGCCGTTCCAGGGCGCCGCCACCGGAGTGGGCGGGATCCTGCGTGACATCATCGCCATGGGCGCGCGGCCGATCGCGCTCCTCGACGGGCTTCGCTTCGGCGCTCCCGACGCGCACTTCTCTCGTGCGGTCGGCGGCATCGGCGCCTACGGCAACTCGGTCGGCGTGCCGAACGTCGGCGGCGAGGTCGTGTTCGACGACGCCTACGCCTCGAACTGCCTCGTCAATGCGATGTGCGTCGGCCTGCTCCCGGTCGACGGCGTGATGAGCGCTCGTGCCGACACTGCGGGCGCTGTTCTCGTGCTCTACGGGGCGACGACGGGACGAGACGGGATCGGCGGCGCATCCGTTCTCGCAAGCCAGGAGCTCGGCGAGGAGGCGGCCGACAAGCGGCCTTCGGTGCAGGTTGGTGACCCGTTCACGGGCAAGCGCCTGATCGAGGTCTCGGTCGAGCTCGTCGAGCGCGGGCTCGTGCTGTCGTTGCAGGATTGTGGTGCGGCCGGTCTCGCGTCGTCACTCTCCGAGATGGCCGCGGACTACGGCATCGACGTCCACCTCGACCGTGTGCCGAAGCGCGAGGCGGGGATGGAGCCATGGGAGATCATGATCTCCGAGTCGCAGGAGCGGATGGTCGCGATCGTCGCGCCCGAGCGGCTCGCCGAGGTCGAAGCGGTGATCGACCGCTGGGATCTCCACCGCGCGGAGATCGGCGAGGTCACCGAGACAGGCGAGCTGCGCGCGCTCTGGCACGGTGCCGAGGTCGGGGCGATCCCGGCGCGCTTTCTCACCGACGACTGTCCGCGCTACGTCGTCGAGCGCACGCCTCGAGTGCCGTCGCCCGAGGTCGAGCTCCCGGAGCTTCCGGGAACCGCCGACCTGCTCCTCGATCTGCTCGGCTCCGATGCGCTGCGGTCGCGCGCGTTCGTCACGCGTCGCTACGACCAGCTCGTCCAGTCGAGGACGGTGCGCCGGCCCGGACTCGACGCCGCGGTCGTGCGGCTACGGCCCTCCAACAGAGGGCTCGCACTCACGCTCGACGGGACGGGACGCCTTGGCTCGCTCGATCCGTTCGTCGGGGGCGCCGCGGCGATCCTCGAGGCGGCTCGCAACGTCGCGTGCGCGGGCGGCGAGCCTCTCGGGTTCACCGATTGCCTCAACTTCGGTAACCCCGAGAAGCCCGAGATCGGCTGGGAGCTCTCGCAGTCGATCGAGGGAATGGCACAGGCGTGCGAGGCGCTCGGCCTGCCGATCGTCTCCGGCAACGTCTCGCTCTACAACGACACGGACGGCCGCTCGATCCCGCCGACCCCGGTCGTCGGCTGTGTCGGGCTCGTCGCGGACGTTCGGCAGATACCCGGCGAATGGCGGGAAGGGGACGTCGTCGTCCTCGTGTCGGTGGGCGCTCCCGCGCTGCCAGGCTCCGAGCTCCAGGCGCGCTACGGGACGGTCTCCGGGTCGCCGGCCCCGCTCGATCTGGTCGCGGAAGCAGCCCTCATCGGGCTCGTCGTCGACCTCGCTCCACGATGCACGTTCGCGCACGACGTCTCCGACGGTGGGTTGGCTGTTGCACTCGCCGAGGCGGCGCTGTACTCCGAACTCGGCGCTCGGCTCGATCTCCCGACCGACGCGGTTTCGCTGTTCGGCGAAGGCCCTGGCCAGGTGATCCTTGCGCTCCGCTCCGACGACGTCGAGGCCGTCCCATCTGTCCCCGGTGTCGCTGTGCGGCGCATCGGTGAGGTCGGTGGCGACGAGATCCTCGGCGTCACGCTCGCCGACCTCCGAGCAGTCTGGGAGCGTGAGGCGTAAGTGTGCGGCGTCTTCGGTATCCGCTCGGCCGACCGCGACGTGGCGCGGCTGACGTACTTCGCCCTGTTCGCGCTCCAGCATCGCGGACAGGAATCTGCTGGCATCGCCGTTTCAGAGGCCGGGCGCCTGACCGTGCTGCGCGACATGGGCCTCGTTGCCCAGGTATTCAACGAGCAGCAGCTTCAGGCGCTTCCGGGTGAGGTCGCGATCGGGCACACGCGCTACTCGACGACCGGAGGAGTGCACTGGTCGAACGCGCAGCCGCTCGTCCATCACGGCAGAGCCCGAACGGTCGCGCTCGGCCACAACGGCAATCTGACCAACGCCGGGGCTCTCCGCGACGAGCTGGTCGCGGACGGCATCAGGCTCGGGTCGACGTCGGACACCGAGGTGATCGCCGCCTTGATCGCCCGCGACCCGTCCCCGCTTCCCGAGGCCGTCGCCGCAACGATGGCGCGCCTCGAGGGCGCCTACTCCGTCGTCGTGCTCGTCGACGACACGCTCGTCACCTTCCGCGACCCGCACGG